>Ga0265798_10002754_pt1 | contig 25567 bp, 29 predicted proteins | sample P3T30metagenome_FD_192430 | JGI IMG/M metagenome (GOLD analysis project Ga0265798, IMG submission 192430) | Plant litter microbial communities from East Loma Ridge, Irvine, California - P3 T30 | ecosystem: Environmental > Terrestrial > Plant litter > Unclassified | place: USA: California...
AAAACGAGCCTAAGTTCTGGTTGGCATGGGTGTAATAGTATGTCATACCGGCCACTTCATAATCCATAATATAATCAGGATCGGTTGGTGTAAGGGCAAGGTTGGTATCCATAAAGCCTGCCACATATTGTGGGTCGTACAGCTGGCGGAAACCAAGGGCTACGTGCGCCCAGTCATCGCCAAAATCAAGTTCGCTGGTGTGCCCGTCAATTGCCTGCGCTTCGGCCATCATGCGGCTGTATTCGCCTGCGGCCCAGTTTTTATCGCGCGCTAAGTAGCGGAAGCCCGGGTTAACAGGCAGGTATTGTATACCGTGTATGTGTACAGGGCTGGCGCTAAAGTAGGTGCCATAAGCAAGCCCGCCGTTAAATAAGATACCCACAACATCGTGTGCATAATTGGCAGGGAAATTCCTGTTCTTCCAGTCAAACCAATACTCTAACGTAGCATACGATTCGGCTGAGTAGCCAAACGCCGCTACATCCCTTATAGCCTCGTCGTTAAGCATATCTCCAAGTTGGAAAAGGCCTGTCCACGATTGCATCGCTTCCGATGTTGATTCTTGGTTATTACCTGTACCCGAGCTGGTGCCACCGGCATAGCTGTGGCCAATCCACGGGTCAAAAGTCCTTAGGTATGGCAAAAAGGTATCGTTACGGTTCCAGTTAGCATATTGCTGGGCTATGAGTTTAATCATAGGTGCATAATCGGTCAAAAATTGCGGATCTACCATACCATACATGGCGCAGGCTTGTATTAAATACCCGTAATGAAAATGATTATCTGTAAACTGCGATGAGCCGTAGGATTCGTTAAAGCCCACAATGGCTTTCCAGCGGTCGTAGCGCGCAAAGAATTTCTCGGTTTCTCCCGGAGTGTACGTTAACCAGTTAACCAATGCTTCTTTAGTTTTATCTTTTAACGACGGATAGGCCTGGTGGTTAATTTCTTTAGCTATAAGCATGTATTTGGCATAATTAACCAAATCTTTACCACCCCAGTAAGTATCGCCACCGTAGCCTTGTTTTTTACTGAACTGCGTTACAAGGTCGAACATCACGTTTGCATCATACGGATTCGCATCAGCACTATTGCTGTAAGGCGAATTGTAGTTGGGCAAAATACCTTTAAAATCATAGGTAAAGCTGAACGATTTGCCTATAGCCGTTCTAAGCGTGCCATGTGTGGTTGTATACGTATTTGTGGCAAAACTTAAAGTGTTGGCCGCGTTATAGTACAAATGCGGCAGGAACCCCTGAACGGTATTGCCGTTAGCCTGACCCTTTAGGTTGGCCGTAGTAACATTCCATGTTGTAGCCACTTTACCTGTACCGGCGGTGTAATCATACAACACCTGGGTATCGGTAACACGGTTAAAGGCATAGACCTCATAAGTAGTAAGTTCGGCTGCATTGTGCAGTGCCGATACCACAAAATAACTGTTGCCGTTGCCTGTGTTGATAACCAGTTTTTCTACCTGAGATGCATCCGAAGCCCAGCGGGTGCCTGTGTTACCATCGGTAATGCTTGCAATAAAGTAATTGGCCTCTGTAGATGATGCTGTGGCTGTTTTGTTAAGCGAAAGCAATGTTGCACCATTATAAACCGAAACTTCCCAAAGCGAATAGGCATAAATAGTGCCGCGTTCGTTTAAGGTTACCCTCACATAGCGCGCAGTGGTATTGGCAAAGGTAATATCATCTATACCGCCGTCGCCATTGGTAATGGTAGTTACGGGTGTCCAGGTACTGCCGTTGGTAGAAACCTGCACGCTATAGCCTTTACCGTAAGCGGCCTCCCAGTTAAGGCTTACTTTGTTAATGGTTTGCGATGTGCCGAGGTCTATTTGCACGTACTGCTGGTTTTGTATCTCGGCAGCTGCATTACCTGGCAGGTGGATACCAAAATAGCGCCCCTCGCTTTGCACCACGAATGAGCTTGTGGTCGGGAAGGTTACCGCCCCACCTGTAGCCGTAAAATAGCTTGCTCCGGCTGTAAACGAAAGCTCCGGATTTACACCCTGCGTTTGCAGCCATACAAACGGTATACCGTGTGCCATTGTTACATCAATGTTTTTGTTGTGGGCGGCATCGGGCATGCCCATAACCACGCCCCAGTCGTTCCAGTCTTTTGCAATGGCTTTTTCCGGAGTATATCCGGTTGCTCTTACCTGTAAACCCGTTCCCGGCATAAGGTTGTCGCCATTAGCGTTAAAAGTGGTAGGGAAATAAATTACCGGGCCAAAGCTCTCGGCATCTACCATAAGCGGGTATGCCCAAAGCTGGCCACTGTACTGCTCTACCAGCAGGCTCGTCCACCAGTCGTTGGTAGGGATAGGCCGTGTTTCGCCAGTTTGTACATAAATGGGCTGGTCGTTAATAAATGTAAAGATGTCTCCCACCCCGTCGTTATTCCAGTCGATGTTCTCTGAAGCCGGCGTAGAACTTGCATAACTGCCCGATCCTGCCGCTACAGGGGTTTGCGCGTTAGCCTGCCATACTCCCAAAGCAAGCGCTGCCGCACACAAATAAATGTGTTTCATAATAGTAATTGTTAAAAGTTAATAATTGGATTTTAGGTAAATAGGTTTCAATTTAGAATATCATAAGTAAATTGTTTGTATTCTGAATTATCAATAGTATACGTATTGGTTGATTACGAATTTATTAAAGAAATACACCCTGTATGTTAATGCGCTGTTAAAGAAAAGGTGGTGTGTAGTGTTGTATAGGTACTCGTTTTTAACAACTTAACCAATATGTGGGCTGTTATGCAGTATTTAAAAGCAACTTGCAAAATGCCTAACTACATCGTTGTATTCTTTAAATAAAGCATACTACAACTGACTGTGCGATGTGTTGTATAGGTAAAGGTGTAATTTGTCGGGAATAATTACTTTTTGCAGAATTGGGATCTTTAACGATACTCTAAAAAAGAAACCCTTTTTGACAGATTTTGAAGAAGTAGTGCCGAAAACGATTATATTACATCGTTAAACACTATTTAAAGGCATATTAAATTTTAGTGAATATGCTCTCACACAATGCGATTTAAAAAAATAAATACTAATTTTATAAATTGATATTTCGCATCACCCAATGACAGAAGAGAATTTTCAGGAAGACATTAACAATATAGGCCAGATACCTATTATAACCCAGCTGCTTGATGTTATTTGCCAAACCACCGGTATGGGGTTTGCCGCCATTGCACGCGTAACTGAAGAGCGCTGGATTACCTGTAGCGTTCGCGATGATATCAACTTCGGACTTAAGCCGGGCGACGAACTGGAAATTAAAACTACAATTTGTAACGAGATACGCGAAAACCATAAACCAGTTGTTATAGACCACGTATCTAAAGACCCGCTTTTTTACAATCACCACACCCCTTTGCAATACGGCTTTGAAAGTTACATCTCTATGCCTATTATTCGTAAAGACGGTAGCTTCTTTGGTACACTTTGTGCCATAGACCCACAACCGCACAATGTTAGTTCGCCACAGGTTACGGGAATGTTTACCCTTTTTGCCGATTTGATCTCTTTTCATTTAACTGCGGTAGAATCGGTAAATACATCAAAAACCGAACTGGAAGACGAACGTGCTATTAACCATAACTTAGAAATTATGGTTAAACAGCGCACACAGGAACTGGAAGAAAGTAATGTTGTGCTTGAGAAGATGAACAAGGAGCTACAGGCCTTTGCCTACATTTCCAGCCACGATTTACAGGAGCCCCTGAGAAAGATACAAACCTTTGCCGCAGTAATATCTGATAAGGAAGCAAAAAACCTGAGCGAAACCGGCAAAGATTACTTTAAGCGCATGCAAAATGCAGCGGGCCGTATGCAAACGCTTATCAACGATTTGCTGGCTTATTCGCGCACCAGTATTACAGAACGCGTGTATGAGGAAACGCATTTAAACGATGTGCTTACAAATGTTAAGGCCGACCTGAGTGAGGAACTGATACAAAAAAATGCAGTTATAGATGCCGACGAAATGTGTAAGGTAGATGTGATACCTTTTCAGTTCAGGCAATTACTGTACAACATTATAAGTAATTCGCTTAAATTTTCAGACCCGGACAGGCATCCTGTTATAACAATTCGATGTAAAATTGCAATGGGCAGCGAATTTGATTATCAAAAACTTAGTCCGGCCGAAAAATACTGCCACATACGCATAACCGATAACGGTATTGGTTTTGACACCAAATACAGCGACAGGATTTTTGAGCTGTTCCAACGCCTTGAAGACCGGTCGCAGTTTAAAGGTACCGGCATCGGACTTGCCATTGTAAAAAAAATAGTAGAAAACCACCACGGTTTTATTACCGCACATGGTGTACCCAACCACGGTGCCCAGTTTGATATTTATTTGCCCTCTAAATAATTCAAATTATAAGATAATTTTCTGTTGATAAGTACCTTGTAACATGTTGATAAGTAGTGACCATATTTTCAATTCATAAGAATATTTTCGTTTAATTTCGTATTTATAAAATGTATAATTATGAAAACTATTGAACATTCTTATAAAGAAAACAAAATTACTTTCGTTTTAGGTTATAATTCTGTTGTCAAAGTTAATGCAAATGAAATGGCAAAAATATTTGATAAAGATTTTGAAGAGTATATCAAACTTAAATCGACGCAAGATTTTATCAAAGCTTATATGCAATCATTAAAGGGTGATGATGATGATAATATTCCTATGCCCGACGATTTATTATATTCTCAAAGGAAATCAGGAACTTATATTAGTGATGACTTAGCCAAAAAATTTGCTGCTTGGTTAAATCCTGTTTTTGAAGTATGGATTCTTAAAAAAATTGAAGAATTGAAATTTTCGCACTATAACGCACACTCTAAAGCTTTAAATGCTCAGCAACAAGAAATAGTAAAATTTGAAGCACTACAAAGACAAGCTGTACGTGAACAAAATGAATTAGCTCTTTCAATTATTGAATCTCATAGAAAGTTGGAAACTTTTAGAAATGATAAAGGCAATGCTCTGAGAAAACAAAATAAAGAAGTTAAAAATTTATTTAGTTCAATTGATGACTAAACATTTATACGAATAGAGGCGGTATTTACACCTCTATTTGTATCAATCCACAGTTTCCACCATCCACGGGCGGTCGCGGCCATCAAAGTTCTTAGCCTCAATGTATATTTTCTTTACGTTGGGGAATGCTTCTTTAATTTGGTCTTCCAGTTTTTTAATGGTGCCAAACAACTCTTCAACAGTCATTACCCTGTCAAATTCAACATCCAACGCCAAAAGTATTTCGTTTGGTGCAAGGTGCATAGTCAGCGGAAGATAAAGCGTTTTAACCTTGGGTTCTTTATTTACAAGTTCGTAAATACCCGTAACAATTTCACGGTTGGCACTCTCCCCTACCAGCAGGCCTTTGCTTTCCCTAACCATAGTTATGGCTACAAAAATAAGCACAAGCCCAATAAGCATAGAGGCCAGCGCATCAAACAACGGATTGTTATAATAATGTCCTAAAAATACACCAAGCAATGCGATGGTAAGGCCGGCAATGGCAGCACTTTCTTCATAAATAACGGCAAATAAGGCAGGATCTTTACTCATGCCCACTTCTTCCCAAAAGCCACGCTTGCCACGGCCTTTGTTAAACTCGCGCACAGCATACACTAACGATGCACCTTCAAAACACATAGATACAAGCAGCACAACGTAGTTCCAAAAAGGGTCCTTTAGCACTTCCGGGTGCTGTATGTGGCTTATACCCTCATAAACCGACATACCCCCACCCAGCGAGAACACCAGTATTGCCACAATAAGCGACCAAAAGTAAATTTCTTTACCGTGCCCAAACGGATGGCCTCTGTCGGGTGGTTTTTGGCTGCGCTTCATACCTAGCAGCAAAAGTAACGAGTTGCCGCTATCTACAGTACTGTGTATACCTTCAGATATCATGGCCGAACTTCCTGTTACAGATGCTGCTATAAATTTTACAACAGCAATGCCCAGGTTGGCTGCCAAAGCACTATAAATAGCTATTTTAGAATTTCCTGTCATGAGGTATGTTTTAAGAAAAATCCCCAATATCGCTCAGGATACCGGGGATATAACTATCTCTTAGTAATAAATTAATTGGTGTAACGCTCGTTACTTTCTTCAAAGTCGTCATCATCACTGGATATCGACTGGTTTTGGTCTTCATCCAAATCTACATTATCTTCAAGAATATAATCGTCCTGGTTAAAAGCGTCGGAGTTTTTGCTGTTGCCACCTTCTTCATTCCAGGTACCATCACCACCCTCGCTATCGTAGTTTAGCTGGTCAGAATTTTTGTTTGGGTCGGTGTCATTAGTATATTGTACACCAGGCTGCTCCATGGCAAGATATTTGTCGGTGTCATCTATATCGTCAGAATCTGCAATAATTGCATCATCTTCATCAATTTCATCGCCGGCATTGTCACTAAGGAATTCTTCCCTCCCCGATGCATTATCCTGTCCGTACGCATTATCTAAATTCTCGTTTTCATCCTGTGTTTTAGGTGTATCGCTCATAGCCTTTTATATTTAGTTTATCAAAATAATAGTACCGCACTAATGTCGTTTAACTTCAGTAGTTTTAAGTTGGTCATAAGCAAATTTTTAAGCAACAGGCTGCACGATTTTTCATCAGCAGCTTTTACTTCATTTGCCTCTTTTTCAAATTCGGCGGCCGCCATTTCATAATGAATGGCATTAATTGGCCTGCCATTTTCCGGGATTGATGCTATGCGTTCCATCATAATAAGTATATAGTTAATTAAGGCGTTTTCCGTTTTTCTAAATTAGCGATAAATCTTAGAATTTTTGTACAATTTTGTATTAAATTAATGCCAATAAAATTAGAAGGTTCTGAGTTGCTTAGGGTCTTTGCAGCTTAAACTTAAGCATCCTTTAAGTATTAACACACCTTTAGCGCAGCCCTGCGCAATCGTTTTTTAACTTAGGCAAACAAAATCAACATGTTATGAAATTATATTGCCTCCTACTTGTACTAACAACTTCTTTAACGGCGTATGCCCAAAAAACAAAGTCCACTGTTGCACGTTATACAAAGGTGCCAACAGGTTATCTTATGGTGTTACGTCAGGGCGACGATATTTTAAAGGAAATAGAAAGTTTGGCTATAGCCGAAAATATCCCGTCGGCAACGTTTACCGGCATGGGGTTCGTAAATATTACTTTTGGGTTCTTTGATTTTAAAACCAAAAAATACGACCCTAAAGACTTTAAGGATATGGAACTCGCCAGCCTTACCGGAAGTATCGCCTGGCAAAACGGCAAACCAAGTATGCATGCACATGGTGTAGTTACCGGCAAGGACTTTACAGCCTACGGCGGGCACATTTTAAAAGGAACTGTTTCAACAGGATCGGTAGAAATTATGGTTACCGTACACGATAAAAAACTGGAACGCATAATGGAACAACCCCTTGGCGCCAATGTGCTTTGTGTGGGCAATTGTGGCGGATAGTGCCACAACAGGCATGGAAATAGCGCAGTAAAACCTTATATTTGCGCCCAAAACCAATACAATGAAATTAGAAGAGCTATTAAGCCAACGAAGCGGTAACCTTTGCGAATTAAGCGGCGCTACAGATAACCTTGTGACTTATGAGGTACCCCCTGCCCTTAACCGTGGTGCAGATGGCTATATACTGATTACCGAAAAATGCCTTAACCAGATAGAGAAAAAAGAAGAGCCGGATATGGCTTTTTGGGAAGGTATCTTACCCACGGCCATGTGGAGCGAAGTGCCTGCCGTACAGGTAGTGGCGTGGCGCATGCTTAACCGTTTCAGGAATGAGAGCTGGGCCGCCGACAGCATAGACATGATGTACATTGACGACGAACTTTTAGAGTGGGCCAAAGCTACCGGAGACCATACGGGCGATGCAGGTGTGGAGTTTCATAAAGACAGCAATGGCAACATACTGGCAACCGGCGATACCGTTACCCTTATTAAAGACCTTGATGTTAAAGGATCTACCCTTAACGCAAAAGTGGGTACTGCAGTGCGCAACATCAGGCTGGTTCATGATAACATCGACCAAATTGAAGGCAAGATAGACGGCCAGCTAATTGTTATCCTTACAAAATATGTAAAGAAGCAATAGCAAAAATGGGCAGCTGGACCTATAAGACTACCATTTTTGATGGCGAAAAATACGAAATTAATGGTTTCAATATTTTGGACTATAGCTGGGTAAATACTCACGAAACAATAACTATTAAAGACTCCATTTATAATCATGACTATGTGTTTTTTATATACAGGTTAAAAGATACAAATGTTGTATTTGCCGCCGGAGAATTTTCTAATTGCGTATGGGGCATTTACGAATACGATGCGGTTTAAAAATAAAAAATTCTGCACCCACAAGTGCAGAATTTTTATTTTAAGCAGCCAGTAATAGTTTTGCGGCGGCTGCATATTACTTCACAGTAAACGGTTAAAAAGTGGGTCAAAAACTATAAATATTTCTACATTTGTAACAAGCCCTGTTTAGGGCGTTATACTTATTAAAAAAGCACTTTTTTTATGCAAAATATTCCCAGTGTGGATTTGCGTGATTTCCTTTCGGGCGACCCGGAACGCAAGCAAAAATTTGTAAATGAAATCGGTAAAGCCTATGAAGATATAGGTTTTGTAGCATTAAAAGGCCATTTTCTGGATGATGCACTGGTAGACAGTTTATATGCCGAGGTTAAAAACTTTTTCAGCCTTCCGGTAGAAGTTAAAGAGCAGTACGAAATTCCCGGTATCGGCGGTCAGCGTGGTTACGTAGCCTTTGGCAAAGAGCACGCAAAAGGCCATAAAGAAGGCGACCTTAAAGAGTTCTGGCACTTTGGCCAATATCTTGAAGAAGGTTCTGCTTACGCCACCAAATACCCACCTAATGTAAATGTAAAAGAGCTTCCGGAGTTTAACACCACTGGCGAGCAGGCTTACAAAATGCTGGAAAAAACCGGTGTTTATGTACTGCGTGCCCTTGCCCTGTTTTTAGGCCTCGACGAGTTTTATTTTGATAAGTACGTAAGCGAGGGCAACAGCATCCTCCGCCCAATTCATTACCCACCAATAACGTCTGAGCCTGCTACGGCAGTTCGTGCAGCAGCACATGGCGATATTAACCTTATTACCCTGCTTATGGGCGCCCAGGGCCGCGGCCTGCAGGTGCAAAACCATAACGGCGAATGGATAGATGCCATTGCAGAACCTGATGAGCTGGTTATTAACGTTGGCGATATGCTGTCAAGACACACCAACAACAGGCTTAAAAGTACTATTCACCAAGTGGTTAATCCACCACGGGAATTATGGGGCACGTCTCGCTACTCTATTCCGTTCTTTATGCACCCCGTTAGCGAAATGAAGCTTAACTGCCTTGATAATTGTGTTGATAAGGAACATCCTAAGTTATATGATGATACCACCGCCGGCGATTTTTTGCATGAAAGGCTGGTTGAGTTGGGGTTAATTAAAGTATAGTAATTATTGAAGGTTCTGTCATTGCGAGCGAAATGCAATGGAGCGCGGCAATCTCACTCGTAACTACAGCAATGAGATTGCCGGGGTCGTGCCTCCCTCGCAATGACAGAACCTGCCAAACAATAAACCATAAAAATATGGCAAAAAAATTAAGCAGTTTAGACGATCTTGGCGGATTTGTATTTTCCACCAATAAAGATTTTGAGTTTGATAGTACCGATGAGCAGGAGCAAACCCTGCCCAATAACCAGCAAAAGCTTGAAGCCCATCTTGATAAAAAAAACCGTGGCGGCAAGGTAGCTACTATTATAAAAGGGTTCGAGGGTACCGATGACGATTTTAAAGCATTAGCCAAAAAACTAAAAACACTTTGCGGTGTTGGGGGGTCGGCTAAAGATGGCGAGATCATCATTCAGGGCGACTTCCGTACCAAAATAATGGACCACCTTGCAAAAGAGGGTTATAAAGTAAAACGTGTAGGCGGATAATTTTATCTGCTTCATAAAATATAGATTAAGAATGAAAACAATAAAAATAGCAGGCGTACCGGAGCATTTTAACCTGCCTTGGCACCTTTGTATAGAAAACGGCGACTTTGAAGACGCGGGAATAAATGTGGAATGGACCGATGTGCCCGAGGGTACCGGTAAACTATGCCAAATGCTTCGCGATGGCGAAACCGATGTTGCGGTAATACTGACCGAAGGCATTGTTAAAGATATAGCAGCGGGCAACCCAAGCAAAATAGTGCAGGTATATGTGCAGTCGCCATTAATTTGGGGCATACACGTGGCAGCAGGGTCAGATTATCAAACATTAGCCGATTTACAAAACGGCAAGGTGGCCATCAGCCGCTACGGGTCGGGGTCGCATTTAATGGCGTTTGTAAACGCCCAGAATGAAGGTTGGGATCCGTCACAACTGCAATTCGAAATTATTAACACCATTGATGGCGCTGTTGAAGCCCTTACCAACGGCACCGCCGATTATTTTATGTGGGAACGTTTTATGACCAAGCCCATTGTAGACAAAGGCATCTTTAGGCGCATAGCAGATTGCCCTACCCCATGGCCAAGTTTTGTGATTGCTGCACGCAATGAAGTTTTAGAAAACAATGCTGACGCTATTGGAACGGTTTTGGATATTATAAACCAAACCACTGCCGATTTTAAAGAAATTCCGAGTATTGACAGGACGTTGGCCGAACGATACGGACAAAAAACGGAGGATATCGCCGAATGGTTAAAATTAACCCGTTGGTCACAAAAGAAACTGGATAAAAATACGTTTGAAAAGATACAAAACCAACTGCTTGAGCTGGATATTATTAACAACAAAATTGTCTTTGAAAACGTAGTGGGTTAACAGCCTGCTTAGTGTAATGATACAACCGGATATTCCTAAAATAAAAGCCTTTATAAAAAAGCTTCAGGTAAAGAAGCCTTGGGATTCCATTATCATTTTTGTGCTTAATGTGCTCATTGCCATTCCGCTTTTTATCATCATCCACCAAAATATTGTTGACCCAGAGTGGCCGCTACACATCGACCGTATCCTCATTTTCATAACAATGGTGGTGACGATTCAGCTAATTTTAAGGCTGCTTAAACACTTCCTTATTTTTTGTATCGCGATCTATCTAATTGTGTTATTGTTTGGGTCGGTTTTTGGCGATTACGGGTTCAATTCGGTTTACGAAGAGTACGAGGCTATGGTTTACACTATGGCATACGATCCTAACCCGCAGGATCTTATCATCTCTAAGCTACTACCTTTTCCTAACAAATCTAAAATTATAGATGCCGTAGATTACAACAACCCCCGTGTGCGTAATTATGCTGTGGGTGCTGCTACAAAATATTTTAAAGATGTAAAGGGCTATCACGAGCACAGGCTCATGATACAATGTTTTTCGGTATTCAAGGACATTCGGAATAAATGGAACTACGTTAACGATCCGCGCAATGCCGAGTATATTGCATCGGGCAGCGAATCGATACTCCATTTTTCAGGCGATTGTGATGATCACGCCATACTTATGGCTGCGTGTATACGAGCTGTTGGCGGCACACCGCGTATTATACATACAGGCGGACACTTATACCCTGAGATGCTGGTGGGCACAAAAGCCGACCTTGAGCTCGCCAATTACTTAATTAAAGAAGAGCTATTTGTAGAAGAAAGCCGAGGTAAAGAGGTACACTATCACGAAGACGAATACGGCCAGATATGGCTCAACCTTGATTATACCGCACGATTTCCCGGTGGCCCTTTTATGAGCGAAGAGATATTGGGGGCGCTAACCTTTAATTAAAATAGTCGAAAGTCTTCAATTCAGGATGTAAAAAGTCTTAAAGTCAAAAGTCATAACGGCTTTTAGTACCCATTAGTAACTTTCGACTTTAAAACTTTTAACTCTATCACCATTCAATTTCCCTCTTCCCCTTTTCTTTTAAAAACGCATTAGTTTTACTAAAATGCTTATTGCCAAACCAGTGACCTTTATTCGCGCTAAGTGGCGATGGGTGGCCTGATTCTAATACCAAATGCCTATTTTTATCTACGCGGGCACCCTTCTTTTTGGCCGATCCGCCCCAAAGCAGGAATACCACATCTTTCTTTTCGTCAGATATTTTTTGAATAACCGCATCGGTAAACGCTTCCCAGCCCTTACCCTGATGACTGTTAGCTTCGCCCTGCCTAACTGTAAGCACCGCATTAAGCAGCAGCACACCCTGATCGGCCCACCGCTCTAAGTTACCCGTTGGCGGAAATGGCTTATCTAAATCAGTTTGTATTTCCCTAAAAATATTTTGTAACGACGGCGGTAAAGGCACACCATCTTTAACCGAAAAGCAGAGTCCGTTTGCCTGTCCCGGTCCGTGATACGGGTCTTGCCCTAATATTACCACTTCAACTTTATCATAAGGACAATGGTCAAAAGCCGAAAATATCTGCTTACCCGGAGGGTAGCAAGTATGATTTGTATATTCCTCCTTTACAAAGTCAATCAGTTGCTTAAAATATGGTTTGTCAAACTCTTCTACCAAAGCTTCTTTCCAGGAATCGTGTATAGCTACATTCATTAATCGCTTATTTTTCACAAATATAAAAATTGTGCGCCAAAGCATTTGTAAAGCAATCTTAAAGTTGACTGACAAATGTGCAGCCTGCCTATTTAAATAGTATTTTTGCATAAAATTTGCTGTACTAAAAATAATGATAAGCATAACAGACAAAACCTTAAAAGACCTTGAATTTGGCACAGTGCTGGAAGCCGTTGCCGGAAGCTGCACTACAGAGCCGGGTATGGAAAAAGCCCTGCTGATAACGCCACTTAAAGATAAAGAAAGCCTGATGGAAGCGCTAAAGCAAACATCAGAGTTCGTGTCTTCTTTTGATAATAATAATGCCTTGCCCAACCACGGGTTTGAGCCCATAACCAAGGAGGTGAAATTTTTAGCCATAGAAGACAGTTACCTGGACGCGCCGGCCTTCAGGAAAATTGCGGTGGTTAGCGAAACCGTAAACACGCTGGTAAAATTTCTTGAAAAATTTAACGACTACTACCCTACGCTTAATAACAGGGCCTTACAGGTAGAATATACCAAAGACATCTTAAAATATATTGATAAGATTGTCGACAAATACGGTGAGGTAAAAGACGACGCATCGCCACAGTTGCAGGAAATTCGTCGAGAAATGAACCTTGTAAAAATCAAGATCAACCAGAGTTTTACTGCGGCGTTAAGCCAGTACAATGGCTTGGGCTATCTTGATGACATTAAGGAAAGCGTGGTTGAAAATCGCCGTGTACTGGCAGTATCTGCCATGTACCGCCGTAAAGTAAAAGGGTCTATTTTGGGCAGCTCTAAAACCGGCAGCATTGCCTACATAGAGCCAGAGGCTACGTTGCGCTTTTCGCGCGAGCTTAATAATTATGAATACGAAGAAAAAGAAGAGGTTAAGCGCATATTGTTGCAACTCTCTAACCTGATACGCCCGTTCGTACCTTTACTTTATGACTATCAGGAATTCCTGACCGATATCGATGTAATATCGGGCAAGGCGAAATATGCCAAGAGAATAAACGGCATACTCCCGGGAATTAACGAGGAGCGCAGGCTGTATTTCCGTGAAGCCTATCATCCTATCTTGTTTAGCAGCAACAGGCAGAAAAATAAGCCTACATTTCCGCAGACAATCGAGCTTACGCCCGAGAACCGAATTATTGTAATATCAGGACCTAATGCCGGTGGTAAAAGTATAACGCTTAAAACTATTGGCCTGCTGCAATTAATGCTGCAATGCGGCCTGCTGATACCCGTACACGAACGTAGCGAAACCTTTTTATTCGACAGGATAATGACCGATATTGGCGATAACCAGTCGATTGAAAATCATTTAAGTACGTATAGCTACCGTCTTAAAAACATGAACTACTTTTTAAAGAAGTGTAATGATAAGACGCTGTTTTTGATAGACGAATTTGGAACGGGATCTGACCCTGAACTGGGTGGTGCTTTGGCAGAAATATTTCTGGAAGAATTTTACCACCGCGAAGCTTTCGGAATCATAACCACCCACTATACCAATTTAAAGATACTGGCTAACGAGTTGCCTTATGCCACCAATGCCAACATGCTTTTTGATGAGAAATCGCTGGAGCCAATGTACAAGCTTATACTCGGTCAGGCAGGTAGTTCGTTTACCTTTGAGGTCGCGCAGAAAAATGGCATACCTTACGGACTTATAAACCGTGCTAAAAAGAAGATAGAAGGCAGCAAGGTACGTTTTGATAAAACTATTGCTACCCTGCAAAAAGAGCGTTCTAAGCTGGAAAAAACCTCACAAACCCTTAAGGAGGAAGAGGTTCGCGCACGCGAAGAGGGTAAAAAAATGGAGAACATTAATACCCGTATCCAACAAAAACTGGAAAGCTATCAGGAATTGTATGATGCCAACCAGCGCCTTATTTATATGGGCCAAAAATTGGATGATATAAGTGATAAATATTTTAACAATAAGAACAAGAAAGAGCTAATTGGCGAGTTTCTTAAAATGGTGGAGATAGAAAACTCTAAACGTAAAAAGGTTACGCCTAAAGAAAAGAAAGTTATTGAGGTTAAACAAAAAGAGGTTATAGCCGAAGTTCAGGTTAAAGTAGAGGAAATCCGCCAGGAAAAGAAAGAGAAAAAGATAAAAGAAAATAGTGTAGAAAAGCCCAAGGCCATTCTTAAAATTGGCGACCGTGTGCGCATGATAGACGGTAAAGCCGTAGGTACCCTTGATGCCATAGAACGTAAAAAAGCCACTGTAAATTATGGTATGTTTACCTCTAAAGTTGATTTAGAATCGCTTGAACTGGTAGAGGCTATGAAAAAATAACGGTTTCGTTTACCAATCGCATAAGTGATTAATTTAACGTATGGAAAATTTACCAAAAGATAAAAAGATAATATTGTTTGATGGCGTTTGCAATCTCTGCGACGCCACCGTACAATTTATTATTAAGCGCGATAAAAAAGATATCTTCAGGTTTGTTCCTATACAAAGTGATTTAGGTCAGCGAATTATACAATATATTGGTATTGATACCTCTAAAACCGATTCTATTATCCTGTACGAACCAGGAAATGCTTATTACTACAAAGCCCAGGCGGCTTTAAGAATAGCCACAACATTGGGCGGAATTTTTAAACTGATGGGTATATTTAATATTTTACCTAATGGTTTGTCCAATTCGGTTTATGATTACGTAGCCAAAAACCGCTACAAATGGTACGGAAAAAAAGATGAGTGTATGATACCTACACCCCAAATGAGGGCTAAGTTTTTAGGATAAATATCTTTGTTCTATCAACTTTAAAGGTTTGATTCAATTAGTGAAGTAACGTTTTAATTACTGCCCTCTTTTAATTCAATTATATAAAATCTATTACCGCAAACCACATACGGAACTTAAATCTATATATTAAGTAATACTGTAAAATGGTTTTGATTTACAGTAACTTAATACTCCATAAACTGCTCATGCGGATAGCACCAAAGCCAGCGTTCGCCGGGTTGGGCCGACGCTACAACCGGGTGGCCAACAGCATGGAAGTGCTTTGTCATATGTTGATTGGGCGACTGGTCGCAGCAAAGTGTAACGCCGCATTGCTGACAAGTACGCAGGTGTACCCAGTTGCTGTTGGTTTTTATACATTCTTCGCAAACGCCGCCATTGCCAATAGTTACCTCGGTAATCGCATTTAAATGAGAACAGAATTCATTATTTTCCATAATTGTCGGTGTTATAGTTATAGTTCGGCCAAATATTTATGTACCATAGTAACTGCCATAGCGCCTTCGCCTACTGCAGATGCTACACGCTTAACAGAGTTAAACCTCACATCGCCTGCTGCAAAAGAACCCGGAACACTGGTTTCTAAGTGATAAGGTAAACGATCTTCCATCCAGCAGCCATTAAAATCGGTGTGACTTAACAAATCGCTGCCCGTAATCAGGTAACCGTTTAAATCGCGTATAATCTGGGTGTCATCTGCCCAGTGGGTGTTTGGCTTTCCGCCAATACATATAAACAACTTAGAGGTATTGTACCAGGTGTCTATGCCGGTTTCCGAATTAAAAATCCGGATCCGCTGCAATAAATCAGCTCCCTCAAGTTCTTTAACTTCCGAGTTGTAGAGAATTACAATATTCGGATTACGGGTTACTCGTTTTACCAGGTAATCGCTTAAGGTTTCGGCAAGATTGCTCTTTCTGATAACCATGTAAACGGTTCTGGCAAATCCTGAGAAGTAAGATGCCGCCTGCCCTGCAGAATTGCCGCCGCCAACAATAAATACATCTTTACCGTTGCAAAAGCATGCCTCTCCGGCACCCGCCCCGTAATACACACCCTTGTTAAAAAATTTATTTTCGTTAGGGAGGTTGAGCGCAGCATACTCTACGCCGGTGGCGCAGATATTTGCTTTAGCAACCATTTTATCGCCGTTAGCAAGATCTACATTAATTCGGTTGTTGCTAAAGCTGCCTTTAATGCCCTCTCCTAAAAGCAAAATCTCCACACCAAATTTTAGCGCCTGTTGGCGGGCACGCTCAGCCAGCTCTGCACCTGATATTCCTTTAGGGAAACCCATGTAATTTTCTATGAGTGAGCTCGTTCCGGCTTGGCCACCCATCGCTTCTTTTTCCACAAGAATAGTTTTAAGCCCCTCGGAGGCAGCATAAACCGCAGCGCTTAAACCCGCCGGGCCGGCACCGTATATAGAAAGGTCGTATTCTGCCTGGCTTGGCTTTTTAATCCATCCTAAATGGCGTGCTATCTGTTCTATAGAAGGATTTACGACCAATTCGCCATCCGGAAATTGTATAGCACTGGCATCTTTGGAAAGTAATGGCGAAACTGTGCCGCTATCGGCAAGGAGATTATCATTGTTAACCTCAATCCATTCAAAATCAACTACGCTACGCCTTAAGAACTCGCGTATAGGATATACAGCTGCTGAATCGCGCCTTCCAAAAAGTTTAAGTTTCTCCATATTTTAAAGGTACAATTAATTGCCGAAAATCACCTGTATCCCTACAATTTTAATAACCATGTCTTTGTAAGAAGATTATTTACTGTCAGGTTATAATTTGCACAATGCCACATTTGGATTTAGCTATTAATAGTGTTAAAGTGAATCCTAAGCAATTTAACCAAAAGGTTATATCTCTAACTACTAAAAAATGTCAGGGTCGCCTTTACCTTCCCTAACCACAACAGGCTCATCATCCGAAAGATCTATAATTGTCGATGCCACGTTATCGCCATAACCGCCATCAATTACCACATCTACAAGGTTTTGCCATTTCTCAAAGATTAGTTCCGGATCGGTTGAATATTCAATAACTTCATCATCATCATAAATCGACGTAGAAATTATCGGGTTACCCAATTGCTTCACTATTTCTATTGCGATGCTATTATCGGGTACACGTATACCCACCGTGGTCTTATTCTTAAAAGCCTTTGGCAGGTTATTATTACCCGGCAAAATAAAGGTGTAAGGCCCCGGCAAAGAACGTTTAAGTATCTTAAAGGTTGATGTATCAATTTGCTTTACATAGTCGGACAGGTTACTTAAATCGCTGCATACAAACGAGAAGTTAGCTTTTTCAAGCTTTATGCCCTTTATTTTGGCAATGCGCTCCAATGCTTTGTTATTGGTAATATCGCAGCCCAAACCGTAAACCGTATCAGTAGGATAGATAATTATACCACCATCCTGCAATACCTTTACAACGCGGGCAATTTCTTTTTCATTAGGGTTTTGAGGGTATATTTTAATAAATTGGGCCATAACAAAATTCAGGATTTTGGGTTAAAGTTAGAGCTGTAACTCATATTTATAAAGTTACAGCATAATAAGCAGGTACGAAAAGTATTAACAAATTTTAATACTTATGGCTATTCAAAATTGTCGTAAATACGCTCAAACTCTTTCATATTCTCCCATTTCTGGCGAAAAGCCTCATCTTGAACTCCCTCTATACGTGCTTTAAAATTTGGGGCCATACCATTAGCTACCACATAATCAACCGCCTGCTTGTAAGAGTTAAGCATACTTTTATAAAATGAACCGTATCGCATTTCGCGCTTTGCAGAATATTTTTGGGCAGTTTCGATATTAAAAAGCATTACATCTGCCAAAACAAAAGGATCAACACCCAACGTTAAAAAGTGCTTGATATATTTTTGTGCTACCGACCGTCTTAATTTTGGGCGCTTGCTTTTTGTAGGGAAGTATTCATTGGCTATTTTAACCTTAGCTTCCTGCTCCAGCTTCTCCTCCTTGGGATTAAATACAAAGTCGTAGTAAGCCTTTACGTCGGCAAATTTTTCGTACAATGCTAACAGCTGTTCTTCTAAATCTTCTTTAGGTAAAGAAACAAGGTATTTTTTAAGGTCGCGTTTACTCATATTAGCCCAAAATTAAGGGATAATTTTAGTGTTGCAATAAATTATAAAAAAAAGATATTGAAAAAATATATAAAATACTATTTTTGCATTTCCTTAAATAAGTCGAAAAAAACTAAACTACCTTTTACTGTGGAAAATCCGAGTGCACAAAAACTGATCAATAAAATACAGCTTGACCTGTTTAAAAAAGGTTTTGATGCGGAAGTATTGATAGCCGACCTTAAAAAATTACGCGAGTATTCGCTGGAAGAACAAAATCCGGTGTTAACAAAAGCTATCCGCTTAACGTATGAGCACCTGGAGGCAAACGGAGCGTTGCTTATCCCAATACCTGATGATGAGCCCTTAGAAGAAGGCGAAGAAGCTACGCCGGTTGCAGCTCCTACAGAGAACGATCTTGAAAGTCTTGAATATTTAATTTCGCTCTTTAGCGATCTTAGCCATAAAAATAACCTGTTAGACCTTAAAGAATACAACAAAGCATTCCTTGCGTTTTAATATTGTTTAAGTCTTACAATATCTAAAGCCGTTTGTTTTACAAGCGGCTTTTTTATTTGCGTGATTTCCTGCTTTTAGTGCGGTATAAAAACCGTGTCTTACTTACCTTTGCAAAAATTTTAAAAATTCATTATGGTTCGTTTCTTTAAAATAATCGCAACTCTGGAGGGTATCTCACTACTTATATTGTTTTTTATAGCCATGCCGCTAAAGTATTTTTTTGATACTCCTGAGTTTATACGTCCTGCCGGTATGGCACATGGAGTATTGTTTATAGGCTATGTTGTTTTAGCGTTAATGCTTAAAATGGAACAGTCATGGCCGGTTAAAAAGTTACTGATTGTATTGCTGGCTTCAATTGTGCCGTTTGGTACATTTTATATTGAATGGAAATACTTTGGCAAACAGCAAAACAGCTAAATGAAGGAGAGCAAATATAATTGGGCATACGATATATTAAGGGACCTGCACTTTACCCGTACAACTGCTTTGTACGGCAACCTCATGGTTAACCTGCTTATAATAGCTGTTGTTGCTATAATAATAGACCGTATTGCAATAAGGGTGCTGGTTCTCATTATGAGTATTATAGCAAAGCGCACAAAAACATCGTTCGATGATTTTGTGGTTAAAAACAAGACTCCGCAGTATATAGCCCACTTAATTCCTGTTCTTTACATTTTTAAGGTTGTTCCTGTTGCCTTAAAATCATTCACGTATTGGGAATATCTGTTTTCTAAAGGCATTACTGCCATTATTATATTGCTAAGCCTCTGGATCATCCGCAGTATATTTAACTCGGTTAGAGACTATCTAAAACTGCAGCCCGACTATAACGATAAGCCTATAGACAGCTTAGTTCAGGTAGTTATGATAATGCTCTGGATATTTGCCATCACCGGTATAGTACTGGAGCTGTTTAATACTTCTGTAAAGGTGCTTTTAAGTACTTTTGGTGCTATATCTGCATTGGTAATACTCATATTTAAAGATACCATACTGGGCCTGGTAGCCAGTATTCAGGTTACCATTAACGATATTGTAAGGATAGGCGATTGGATAACCATAGAGAAATTTGGCGCCGATGGCGATGTAATCGAGATTAACCTGGCAACCGTAAAGGTTAGGAACTTTGATAATACCACTACTACCATACCTACTTACAGCCTGATTTCCGACTCGTTTAAAAATTGGCGTGGTATGCTGGATTCGGATGGAAGGCGTATTAAGCGGCATATCCTAATCAAGGCCAATAGTGTGCGCTTTTTACATGAAAATGAATTGAATGACCTTAAGAAAATCCAATTAATATCAGACTATCTGGATATACGAAAGGCAGATATTGATAAATATAACGAACTAAACGGTATAGATAAAAGCTTGTCCATCAATGGGCGTAACCTTACTAATCTTGGTATCTTTAGAAAGTACATAAACAGTTATATAGAAACACATCCGGGCGTTAATAAGAACATGACTATCATGTGCCGCCACCTGCAGCCTACTGACAGGGGTATACCTATTGAAATTTATGTCTTTACAAGCGATAAGCGCTGGATAAACCACGAATACATTATGGCTGATATTTTTGACCATATCATTGCATCGGTAGCGTACTTCGACCTCGAAATATTTGAGTTGCCTACAGGCAAAGGATATATAGATGCCTGATCTTAATTGAATATCTTATACAACATTTCTCTTAGCAAATCGGCTTGTGATACAGCGTTAGCCCCTACCCCTTTACTCTTTACATCTATATCTCTTAAAGCGCCTACAATAGCACTTACTTTTCGCATAGGATAATTGCGCAGTGCAATATCATAATCCTTTACAAAGAATGGATTTACCTTAAGCATTTTAGCTACGTTAGCCGGGTTTTTATCTTTTAGCCCGTGATATTGCAATAGTTGAGAGAAAAATCCAAACACAAGCCCTACAGTCATTACAAGCGGGTTATCTTTAGGATTGTTAGCAAAGTAGTCGGCTATTTTATAGGCCTTAAGCTGGTTCTTTTCCCCAATAGCCTTACGAAGCTCAAACACATTGTAATCCTTACTTATACCTATGTTATCTTCAATAAGTTTAGGGGTTATAGTGCTTCCGGCGGGTAGTATAATAGCAAGTTTATCAAGTTCATTGCTAATTTTACCAAGATCATTGCCTAAAAACTCTACCAGCATCGCAGCAGCTTTAGGCTCAATGCCATAGTTTTTACCGGCCAATACACGTTTAATCCAGTCGCCTACCTGGTTTTCATATAGTTTTTTACTCTCAAAAACCACTCCTGCCTTGTCTAATAGTTTAGTGACCTTTTTGCGTTTATCCAATGTCTTGTATTTATAGGCAAAAACAAGCACCGTTGTAGGTTGCGGGTTTTCGGCGTAGCTTTCAAGTTTCTCAATAGTACGTGATAATTCCTGGGCTTCCTTAACAATAACCACCTGCCTGTCGGCCATCATTGGGTAACGCTTAGCGTTAGACACAACATCTTCTATAGATACATCCTTACCATATAGTACCATTTGGTTAAAACCCTTTTCTTCCTCGGTTAAAATGTTGTTCTCTATATATTCAGTAAGCTTATCAATATAATAAGGCTCCTCGCCCATTAAAAAATAGATGGGCTTTATATTGCCCTGCTTTATCTCATTTACAATTTTTACAACTTCGTCCACTATACTACTATTAAATTTTAGCATACAACATCAAAAAAATTAACTTTGCACTATGCAAAAGCTCAATTTCCCGGAGTATACATTCCGTTTCAAAAATAGTGAAAATAAGGTGGCTATTTTTGATGAAATTCGTAAAAAGTTTATCCTGCTCACGCCCGAAGAATGGGTACGCCAGCATGTTGTACACTTTTTATTAAAGGAGAAAAACTTTCCCAAATCGCATGTAAATGTTGAGAAAATCGTTAAAATAAACGGTTTAAATAAACGGTACGACATTGTTGTATTTAAGCCAGATGGGTCTATTTTTTTGGTAGTGGAATGCAAAGCGCCCGAAGTAAAAATTTCGCAAGGGGTATTTGACCAGATTGCACGTTATAATATGACTTTAAATTCGGTACACCTTATGGTTACTAATGGTCTTAATCATTACTTTTGCCAGATGGATCACGAGGCGGAACAATATATCTTTCTGCAAGATGTGCCTGCTTATACTCCCGTTTTATGAAAAGCATTGCTGTTATAATACTTAACTGGAATGGTAAAAGGCTGCTTGAGCAGTTTTTGCCATCTGTAGTTACTTACTCGCCCGAGGCTACTATATATGTGGCAGATAATGCCTCTACCGATGATTCTATAACATACCTGCAACAGGCCTGGCCGCTGATAAAAGTTATTAAAAATGCCGGTAACTATGGTTTCGCCAAGGGGTATAATGAAGCTCTGCAATTTGTTGAGGAAGATATTTATGCGCTTGTTAATAGCGATGTAGAGGTTACTGCAGGATGGCTGCAACCTGTTATTGATAAATTTGAACAGGATAATGAATTGGCTATTATTCAGCCAAAGATATTAGACTACAAAAACAAGTCGCATTTTGAATATGCCGGTGCTGCCGGTGGCTACCTAGATAAGTACGGCTTTCCGTTTTGCAGGGGAAGGATATTTGATACCATTGAAGAAGATAAGGGGCAATACGATAATGTGGTTCCTATATTATGGGCATCCGGTGCATGCTTTTTTATAAGGAAAGAAACCTATCGTTCATTAAAAGGTTTTGATGGGGACTTTTTTGCCCATATGGAAGAAATTGACTTATGTTGGAGAGCATTTAATAAAAACTATAAAATACAATTTTGTCCGCAATCGGTTATTTATCACGTAGGTGGCGCTACACTTGATAGCGGCAACCCGCATAAAACGTTTTTAAATTTCAGGAATTCGTTGTGGATGCTCATAAAAAACCTACCCAAGCGGCAACTTATCCCGGTATTAACTATAAGGATTGTAATGGACGGAATGGCATGTGTACGATTTTTAACACAAGGAAAACCGACACATTCGGCAGCGATCTTAAAATCACATTTTTACTTTTTGTTAAAATTATTTCACTTCCTAAACAAAAGAGAATCAAACCAGTACAATAATTACTACAAAATAAAAAGTATAACTTACAAATATTTTGTTAAAAACGGCAAGGTGTTTGATTCACTATTTAACAATAGTTTATAGGAATAGACGTTAGTAATTTTGAGATTAATAGTAATTTTGTTAAAATTTTAAACCAGTAACTTATGAAAAGAAGCATTTTAATACTTTCGCTAGCAGCATTAACGCTGGGTTCGTGTGGGTCTAAGAAAAAGATCGCCGAGCTGGAAGCTAAGAACAAGGAGATCCAGGATCTGCTAAATTCTGCAACCGTTAAACTAAATACCTGTCTTGCAGAGAAAGATGGTTTAACACAACGTATTGATGATCTAAAAAACACAAATACAGACCTTATCAATACAAGGGACCAGATTACAACACTATCTTCTAAAGGAGCGGCCAACCTGGAAAAATCTTTAGAGAGCCTAAAAGAGAAAGATCTTAAAATTACAAGGCTTCAGGATGCACTTACCCGTAAAGACTCTGTAACCATTGCATTAGTTACAAGTATTAAACGTGCCGTAGGAGTTAACGACCCGGATATCGAGGTAAATGTAGAAAAAGGTGTGGTTTACATCTCTATTGCTGACAAACTATTATTTAAGAGCGGTAGCTATGATGTAACTGACAGGGCTAAAGAGATTTTAGGTAAAGTTGCTAAAATAGTTCAGGACAAACCAGATTTTGAATGTATGGTAGAAGGACACACTGATAATGTGCCTATTAAAAATGCTGTACTTATAGACAACTGGGATTTAAGTGTTAAACGTGCTACATCTATTGTAAGGATTTTACAAAAAGATTTTGGTATAGATCCTAAACGTTTAGTAGCATCAGGCCGTGGCGAGTATATTCCGTTAGACAGTAATACTTCTCCTGAGGGCAGGGCTAAAAACAGAAGGACAAGAATACTTGTACTTCCTAAAATCGACCAGTTTTACGACATGATCGAAAAAGAAATGAAAAACCAGACTAAGTAATTAGTTTCGTTATCATCCTAAATAGGTTGACATATTAATATCAATATCCCGACTGCGTTATGTAGTCGGGATATTCTTTTTATAGCCATGTTTACAGTTCATCAAGAGCTATTCTTTCTTCTCATATTTTTACCTCAATGCATCAAACTTCGGTTTATAAAAATACTTTATATAATTAGATTCATTTTAATGGATGTAAACTCATACTATACAGCAAGTATATCTAATGGGATAATACAATAAATCCGAAAAATGTTGTAAAAATGTAGCTTTAAAACTCACGAACTTTACAATAGTAAGAAAAGTATTTTCTATTTAGAGTAATTAAAAATGCTTAATTAACCCAAAGCGATTAATCATTAAACAATATTATATGGCTTCAAAAAATCAAACACCCGCTCCTAAAGTTTCATCTAAGACAGAGGACAAAAACGACGGGCAGCGTAAAGAACTTGCTTTAGAGCTTGATTCAGGCTTAGAAAATGGCATTAGCCCTGAACAAAAAGACGAAGGTCAACTCGCCGCAAAAACTACACTGGAACAACAGGAAAAACGAAACGAAAAAAGTAAAGATGATAAAAGCCTTGATATAACATATGGCAGAGAAGGCGAAGGAAAGAAAGAATAAACCGTTTACTAATTTATTTTAATTGATGATTATGGCTACAGAGAAGAAAAAAGACGTTTCCGCTAAGAGCGATGACGAAAAGTACAAATATCACCAATCTCAAATGAGCGAGGATAAGGATGAAAATAAAGAATATCCTGACAAGCCTAAAAATCATACGTCAACTGACGAAAGGCTTTTAAACCCTGATAGAGGGGAGAAATAAAAAATAACCTACTGCTTTAAAGCGTAGGTTATTTTTTTAACTAACTCGTAAATTTTTAAGCAACTGATTGTTAGCGTTTATTATCTATCAAAATCAATAACCTATTCTCACTATATTTTATCTTTAATCCTGAGAACGGTCAGATCCGGTGCCGGAACTCGTATTGGTTCCTTCAGTGCTTCCTGAACCTTCGTTATCTGCAGGCCGTGCGCTGCCATCAATATCGCCATTTGCTTCTTTACCTGCACCGGTACCGGAGTCATTAGAGCCTCCATTTGGCCGGTTACAGCTGTCACACGATGACGCTATTGTAAGTCCTGAAACCATTATTGCAATAAGCAAGGTTCTTTTTAATAGGGCTATCATTTTCATAATTTCTATTATTTAAATTTATAGATTAGCAAGTTGTTTAGCAAAAGCTGAGATCAGTCAACCTCTGCAATATATTCCTGAACAATAATTTTAATGTATGTCTCCTGATTATTATGGCTGATGGATTCAATTGCCTTAATTCCATTTCTTACAGCCTCAACAGACTCGCCGTGAGCAATACGGTTTTTGTTTTCATCTAAATCCCAAATACCACAATCGTGGTAGTTTTCAATATTGTCCCAGTCCGGCCTATCAATTACAGGATATATGCATACACCTA
>Ga0265798_10002755_pt1 | contig 25566 bp, 26 predicted proteins | sample P3T30metagenome_FD_192430 | JGI IMG/M metagenome (GOLD analysis project Ga0265798, IMG submission 192430) | Plant litter microbial communities from East Loma Ridge, Irvine, California - P3 T30 | ecosystem: Environmental > Terrestrial > Plant litter > Unclassified | place: USA: California...
GGTCGTGTCGTGCTCGGCGTTGTCGTCTGCGGGGTCGCAATCGTGGGTGTTCGTGCGCGCGGCGCTGGCGTCGGTCGCGAGGGCTTCGCCCAAAGCGGCAAAGCTGGTAAAGCGCGGGGAGGTCGTTTCCTTGGTCATGGCGTCAATCCTTGGCAAATGGTGGCGGCTAGGGTCGGGGGAGGGTTGCACCCCTCTCCCCGCCCGTCTGGCTGGCTTAGAAGGCCGGGACGTAGTCGTCGGCGGTCTGGTCGTCGCTCACGCGGCCATCGGCGGTCGCGTTGCCCGCGAAGTCGTCGGCGTTGTTGGTGCGGCTGCGGCGACCGGTGCGGCTGCCGTCGAGGTTCTCGCGGCGCGGGGCGGGGCGGTTCCAGACGACGCGATAGCCTTCCTCGACGTCGCCAAAGAGCATGATCTGGAGCGGTTCGGGGAGGCTCGGGTCGTCCAGCTTGCCCTGATAGAAGCTCTCGCCGCTGCTGTTGCTGGTCATTTCCCACAGCGCGCCGATCTGAACCCAACGCTTCGCGACGTTCAGGACCATGATCTCGAAGGCGGGCGCGCGCTCGTTGTTGCTCTCGACCGGGCGGAGACCCAAGCGAGCGAGGTCGATCGTGGCGGTCGCGACCGAACCGAGCAGCTGACCATTGACCGACTTGAAAGAACCGATGTTCATGATCTTAACTCCTGTTTTCGGGGGCCTCTCCCCCTGTTTGCCGGTGCTTGGGGCCTTTCCCCTTCCGGCATCTTTCTTTTACCCCCTCCCCTCTAAGTATTGAAGCGCATTGTTTTCTTGACACTAAAGTCATCGTACACGGTGAGTCCGAGCATAAATAGCTCCCGACTAGGGAGCGTAAATAAACAAATCAAAGACGCATTGATCGCCCAAGCGATCAATTCCTCCTCTACTGTGCTGATGGGCAAGGCCCGGCCTCTGTTCTCATCGCACCCGGAGCCGTCCTCGCAGGGGCTCAAGAGGCAGGCACGGCCGGCGGGGTCAACATGAATGACGGAGGCTCCGCCGCTTTAGCGGTGGAAACCGTAGGGCCTTTAGGCCCGGTATTCTTGTTGAGGCGTCTTCAAACAAACAAAAGCATTGCCCGCTTGCGGGCAATCCACCTTTGACGCCGACCCCGTCGGACGGGTCTGGCACGCCGAGACACTGGGAGACGGCGCAGGGTGCGATGAGAACATAGGCCCACAAAGCACTCATCATGCGCCTAGCGCATGATTCAACAGCCGAAGGCTGCCAGCGGTGAACATCGTGCGGGCGTGACATGTGGGGCCAGGGGAGGGGCAAGCCTCTCACATCCGCGTAGATCGCCTCAGGAGCGCCATGGGGGCGTCTCCGGCACCCGGACAAGGGATCGTCACCCGTCAGGGCGGAGACCCGCTCTTGCGGGGCTCCGGTCGGCTCTTGCCGACTAGAGCCCGGCCCCGCCCATCCGGCGGGGATGGCCAGCACCCATCTTCCCCTTACGCTGACATGCAGCCACGATGTCCGGCATACGAGGGGCAACCGGGATCATCGTCATGTCGACATTCGACAAAGGCCTGTTGAGCGCGACGATCGATGCAAATGGCATCGCATGGGTCACCTACGCTGGCCCGCCGTTCACCCTCTGGCAGTTGCTTGAAAGCAATGCCGTCGGCGCCGTTACCCGTCGATCGTCGGCCGATTCCAGCGATGTGCTCGAGCCGATTTTCAGGGCCGGGCCGTGCTGCTGGATCCTCTGCCTCCAATATTGCGGCGAGGGCGTACCGCCTTCCTTTCCCCTCGCTACGCTGGCGCAGGTCGCGCTCACTGGCATCAACGCGTTGTCCGAGCGCTATCCTGCGATTTCAACCGACTGGAACGTGGTCACCGAAGGTGTCGTCTAGCCTCACGCGGTAACTGGGTGCGAGGGCGCGATCTCGTTTGCCTCGCACCCGCCTTTAGGTCAGCATTGGCCCATGATCGTCATCCTGCTGCTCGTCATCATCGCCATTCTGCTGTTCGGTGCTGCAGCGGTCGGCATCATGGTATCGGGCATCGTCGCGCTCGTGTTCCTGCTCTACCTGCTGGGTACTGGCTGGCATGGCGTCGCAACGATCGGGTTGGTGCTGCTCGGCGTGGGAGCCGCCTTTGTTGGATCAGTGGCGCTGAAGGCGCGCGCTTATGAACGCGCCACTGAGATGCGAACGCAACAAATCTTGGCGATGTCGGACGAGGACCGAGCGTTAAGGCTTGCCGCCATCTCCGAGAAGCAAAAGGCTGAGGCATGGCAACGGCGTTACGAAGCGGGGCGAAAGGCCGGTCCGCACAAGCGCAGATAGGTTCGCCCCGAGGAAACTGCACGTGACTGGCGAACCCGAGATCAACGAAACAGCATCCCGCGGCTATGAGCCACCAGCTCGAGTACGCGACTATTTCGCGGAGATGTACGTCGCCGGCGTCCTCGCCGACGCAGGGTGGGATATCTATTTCCCTCGCCGCGATAACGGCTTCGACATGATCGTCAGTCGCCCTGCCGCGAACACGACGATCGTCCGGCCGGTGCAGGTCAAGGGCAAGTACGCGAGCGACGAGAAGACCGACAAGACCGCCTATGGCTATGTCGGCCGGCTGACCGCCTTCCACGATGACATGATCCTCGCGATGCCGTTCTTCACTTCGCAGGACGCCCATGCGCCAGCCCTGATCGCATGGCTCCCGCGCGTGGCGCTTCGTCCCCATAGCAGGGGGTGGCGCTGTCAGCCCGCTCGGTTCGTCAATTCGGCCCCCGAGCCGCGGCCCGGTTACGCGCAGTATTTCGGCGAGCCCGGGTTGATGGTGTTCGCCGCTGAAGTTGGCGTGTCGATCATCTGAACGGTGCCGATGAAGTAAGCGCTCGGCTATTGGCGCGGCGCTGGACGGCGCAGGTGCCGGAAGGCCTCTACCTCCGGGAACATGAGCCGGGGCAGGTCGAGCAGCCAGCCCGATGCGGCCCAGCAACCGATGCAGGCGAAGACCCAAACGGCGATGTATGCTCGCCCATCGACGTAGGGCAGGGCGGCATAGGCATTGTAGAGCCAGATGAACAAGGCGGCGAACAGCATGACCCGCTTCCAGGTGTAGCGATCGGTGATGCGCCGCATGCTCCGCTCGACGTCCGCAAGAGACTGCGGTCGGGTGTCGCGTTCGATTGGCTGCACGGCGCTGTCCTCCATAGTCGTCAACGTAGCCACAGAGCCGACGGCAAGAAAGCCGGAGCGAGCAACCTAGTCGGTATCAGGCCTGAAAGCGGATAGAATGTCGTCGAGCTGCTGCTGCGACAAAGTGATCGCCGGTTGTGTAGGCGTCGCCGTCGCCAGCGGTTGTCGGAAATCAAGCAGCGGTCGAAATTCGGCGGGCCAGGTGTCGCGCAGCTGCGCCTCGATCGCGGGCAGTGCCTCGTCGGGCGTAATGCTCCGGCCGGACCGGGCAAGCTGGCCGTTCGTCATGCCGATGGTCCCGCAGCGACAATCCATACCGAACGGCGGTTGCCACCGCGTCCAGAATGGATGCTCTCGGGGGAGCAGCACGTCGGCCAGCGGAAGATGCGAAGGATCGGTGCGGGCGTCGCCGACGATCGTCCCGTACTTGAAGGGGAGGGCGGTCGCCTTGCCGTCCTGCGCGTGCCGGTGGGCCGCGCGAGCAAGCTTCAGCGTGACGCCGAAAAAGCGCTCGGCGAGGTCGCGCTCCGTTCGAGGGTCGAGCCCGGTATTACTCCTCGCGACCAGGTTGAGGAAGTTTGACTCGGTGCCTCCGCGCAGGAGTGACGTGACCATCCCGTCATGCAGCTCACCGGCGAGCGCCTCGGCATAGGGCAATTCCCAGTCTGTCATTGTCGCGATCTGCGGGGTCCATGCTGCGATCAGGAGATCGCCGCGATCCGAAACCCAGTCGACGATGTCGTCTGCTGCGATAATCATGTCTTCGTCTATCCGCACGACCGGCGGGTGACACGCTGCTATTTCGGTGTCGCTCGCGGGAGCGGTCGGCAGGCAAAAAAAGGGGCCGGCGCTTGCCGACCCCTTTGGTTCAGGGAGGGCTATGCCAGCCCTTGAGGAAGATGCAGCATGGATACGGTAGTGAGTCCGTCGATGACCTGGCACCTGTTCGCCGACGCATGGCGCGCCTGCGATCAGCGCACCGACGACGTCGCCCATCCGTCCGCCGAGCGTGATGCCACCGCCTTGTTGCGCCAATATGTTGCGGCTGCGGGGTTGCTCGGGGGTGCAGTCGCCGTAGCGATCGCGGGCATCGCAATAAGTCCGCCATCCGCTGTTGCTGCGATCGGTGGCATCATCGTCGCGCTGGCTTTTGGTTATGTCTTGGTGCTGACGGAGCTCACGGCCGTACCGGAGACGCTTCGGGCTATCCCGACGTTGCCGTCTCGCCGATTGAGGCGGTTGCGCCTCGCGACCGCTGCAATCGGGACCGTGGAGACGATGCTGCCGCTGATCCTGGCTGTTGCGACCGTGATAGTCCGCTGGTGAGGTGATCGAGCGGCGTCAGCTCGTTCGGCCCGACATATCGACCCAATTGTCGATGTCGTGACCCGAAGCGTCGCGGATCTCGTACATGTCCGCGCGGGTGAGGCGGCCATCGGACCAAGCGGCGCGATACGCCGTCTGCCCCTGCGGGCCGGTCTTGGACAGCACGGTCGCGGCGCGCTCTTCTTTGGGGCCAACGGGGATGAAATAGACCGCGAACAGTCCGGTAAGGGCCGCAGACGTGAGGGCGATGGCTGTCAGCCGGATAGTGCGTGCATGGGGCTGCTGCATCCGTTCAGACCCTCCGCAGAATGCCGAGGCGCCTACGCATTATCGCGGTGCCGATGATGTAGGGCGGGCCAGCAAGCAAGCCCGCTACTGCCCAGACCCAGAGGTCGACGTCGGCGTAAACGAGCGCGCCGACGATCCCAGCCCAATAAGCTGCCTCGAGGAAGTGCATGAAGGCGTTGAGGTAATCGCGTCCCGTCGTCTTCGGAACGACGAAGCGGTCGCGGCGCGGCGTGGCCATATCCGGCACTCCCGTTGATAGTTGCGTGAACATACGGGAAGGCGGGGCAAAGCCAAGTCCGGTTTGGTCCGATCAGACCGCGGCTTTCAACGGCTCAGGTTTTTTCCCGTCGGGTAGCTTCTCGCGAAGGTGGTTCCGTACTAGCGCCGCGGAGAACGGCTTGCCGATGAACGTCGCCTTCTCCGGCAGTTCGCCATCGTTCGGTTTGATGCGACCGCTTGCGATGACAATCTCGATCCACGGCCACCGCGCCGCGACGTGGTGAGCGAGGGCAAAGCCGTCCGTCTCTCCTGGCATCTCGACGTCAGAGAAGAGGAGCGTGATGCCTTCGGCGTGCTCGGGGAGCATAGCTTTCGCAGCATCGCCATGATCGGCCGAATGACAGCGAAACCCAACATCCTCGAGGATGCCGCACGCGTCCATAAGGATGATAGGGTCATCATCGACGACAAGCGCGAAAGGGATCGTTGAGGCTTCCATTCCCCTCAAACCCTTGGTTTGGAGCAAAGTCCCCTAACACGCGTCGATTTTCCAACGACCGTCACGCGTTCGAGCACCGGACAGTCGGGGGGAGGGGAGGTACATCCTCACGACGTTATGCCGACGTTCCCGCGATAGTACGTTTCGGACAGACGACGCTCGCGCACCGCCAGCACCACGAAGGTGATCGCATAGGCCAGTCCCGCAGCAAGCAGGACTAAAAGCGGCACACCAAACGCTGCCAAAGCGATGATAACGGTAGGTCCAACCATGCTGAGGAGCGTGAAGCTCTGCGAAGAGCCGGGTGCGCGAAGTCCGTCCCTGTTGGTGCGCCAGTCTGCTCCGCGGCCTGCTCGCATCGCAGCGCGCATGTTCCACAAGCCGGCTCCCATCGCGATGGCGATCCCCAGAATAAGCAAAACGTGCATTCCGAACCTCCAACGTGTGAGATGTGTGTGACCTTCATAGGGCTGCGCGGTCAAGCGCGGCGACCTGATGCCACCAGTGATGATGTTCCCGGCAAGATTCATCCTGTGGGATCTACGTGGTATGAAGAAAAAGACTTGCGCACCCTGTTCACGTTATGTTCAATACGCGCCACAGGAGGACGACCATGAAGTTGAAGGACGCGATGCGCGGCTATGATTACGATCTGCCGCTTCTGGATGCGCTGAACGATCCGCAGCTGTCGGTCGATCGTCGGGTGCTGGCCGGTGCGACCATCGGCGTCGGCCTGGACATCGCCTATTTCGCTATCCGTGAGCTGGAGGAAGCGTTCGCGGCCTTGGCGCACGATCATAGCAACGGTGTCGAGGAGGGTGTCGGCTTCGAGGAGGTCGCCGAGATCTTGAAGGCGCAGAGCCCGTTCCAGATGCGTCTATGGCACCTGCTGGACGTGACGCCCCTGCAGCTGGCGCTCGAGGACCTCGCGTGGCTCAAGAGCCTCGCGTATCGCCGCGGCCGTATGGCGGCGGTCGTCCGCGACGAGAACCTGCCGATCACCTACATGACCGATGAGGCGCTTTGCGAAGGCGTCACCGCATCGCAGCTGATGGCGCGAACGCAGGCGAGCAGCTGATCTGTCTTCAGGCGACCAGTACCTGCATGGTTTCGGGCGCCTGAGGCCTCTGCCGCGATACGCGGAAGGGTTGGGCAGCGTTGCCGGTGCGAACGACGAATTGGTCGACGCCGGTCGCTTCGCGCAGTTGGATTGCGACGGCATAGGCGTTCTCGAAAGACGCCAGTGAGCGGCAGGTAGAAGCTGTGTTGAGCATGGCGCGGTACTCGTCTGGCACGTCCTGTCACGGCACGCGCCGCTGCGCGTCCGTTCATGGATTGTTGAACATGTTGGGTATATCAAAGGGAGCGGACCGGATTCGACGCACTCGCGTTTAATCGGTCTATCCGCCGTTTCGACGGAGGATCCTTTGATGATGGGGTCGGGGCCGCTGCTATCGGTTTCGGCCCCATTTTCGTATCCGCCGCTTGTGAGAGGCGCCGTGTGCGTCGAATTTAGCGGGGCATCATCATCCCGCTGGCGAGGCCAACCACATAGCCGTCAGCCTCGGCCTTTCGCTTGGCCATCTCTTCGCACGTCAGCGGTTTCGAAGGCGGAGCCATGCTTGCTGCTCCGATCATGCCGCAGGTGCTGAGCCCTGCAACCACGGCGGTTACCTTCAAACTCACCGCGCCACCCTGGTAGAGAATGGTTATGGAGGCGGTGACCAGGACCGAGATTACGAACACCATTCCAGTATATTCCATGGTTCCAACTCCGAAAGAGTTACGATATAGAAGCATCGGCGAGCTGCATCGCGGGCGCGCGCCAATCGCACCGCGTCGCACCAAAAGGACGCAGCTTTACAGCGCCGTTAGACGCCCAGTTTTACATAACTAATATTATCGCGCTGAGAGGATGTAAGCGCTTGTAAGCGCCAAATACAAATGACACCATCCCGCCAGATAGAGATGACACTCTTTGTACCATCGGTGGGCTGTCGGTGTCATGGCCGTTCTCGGCAACGAGGATGCGCATTGTATGACGGTGCTGGTGATGAGTTCTGCTGAGATCACCCGGTTCGACACGCTGATGCGGCTCGACCGCGGCGAGATCCGGATTTCGGACGCGATGGAGCTGCTCGGCCTGGCAAGGCGGCAGGTGTACCGGTTGCTCGGCCGACTTCGAGAGGACGGTGCTGCGGGGCTCGTCTCGCGCAAGCGCGGGCGGCCGAGCAACCGGCGACTTAGCGACGCCTTCCGTGGCGAGGTCGTGGCACTTGTGCGTGACAACTACGCCGACTTTGGCCCGACGCTAGCGCGCGAGTATCTCGCCGAGCGGCACGGCCTCGGGCTCGCCCGGGAGACGTTGCGGCAGATCATGATCGAGGCGGGACTGTGGAAGGCGAAGGTCGCGAAGCGCGCCCAGCTCCATCAGCCACGCTACCGGCGTGACTGCCGCGGCGAGCTTGTCCAGGTCGACGGCTCGAAGCACTGGTGGTTCGAGGGCCGTGGACCGCAGTGCACGCTCCTGGTGTTCATCGACGATGCCACGAGCGAGTTGATGCACCTCGAGATGGTCGAGAGCGAGAGCACCTTCTCCTACATGCGCGCCACGCGGACGTACCTGGAGCGACACGGCAAACCGATTGCCCTCTACACCGACAAGCACAGCGCCTTCCGCAACAACACGGCCTCGGCGAACGGTGACGGCATGACGCACCTCGGTCGTGCACTGGACCGCCTCAACATCGAGCTGATCTGCGCGAACTCGCCACAGGCCAAGGGACGTGTGGAGCGAGCCAATGCGACGCTGCAGGATCGCCTCGTCAAAGCCATGCGGCTTCACCGCATCTGCACCATCGAACAAGCCAACACCTTTCTCCCCTCCTACATGGCGCAGCATAACCGTCGGTTCGCCAAGGCGCCGTTCGACCCGCGCGATCTGCACCGGCCGCTGTCCGTTCACGAGGATCTCGAAGCCGAGATGGTGTGGCGCGAGCAGCGCACCGTCACAGCCGCCCTCACCCTGCACTACAATAAGGCGATGTTCATCCTCGAGCCCTCGCCTGTGGCGCAGGCGCTCGCGCGCAAGAAGGTGGACGTGTGCGAGTACCCGGACGGTCGGCTCGAGATCCAGCACGAGGGCACGTCCCTGCCCTACCGCATGTTCGACAAGATGCGCCGGGTGAACCAGGCTCCGGTGGTCGACAACAAGCACCTCGACGCCGCCCTGGCGCTCGCACATGCCATCCAGCAGGCTCAGCCACACCATGGCAAGCGTAACAACAGCGAGCCGGCGCGCACCGCGCAACCCGCCGGTGTGTTCAAGGCGGCCTCGCCTGCTCCGTCAGCGCTTAAGCTTGATCGCCGCACACTGGGCAACAGCCGCCTCAAGAGCGGCCCGCGCCTCTCCAATGAAGAGCTGGTCGCGCGCCTCGGCGAGTACGCCCGCTAGCGTACGCTTCAGCAAGCGTCCGAGCTGCCCCCGTCAGCTCCTAAAAGCTGCCTTTCGGCTCTTGCCCATTTGCCGGCATTGCCCGCATCGGCCGGAGGACAGCTCTCTTCACGGTTTCGGCACGTTAGCGCCTTGGGAATTGGCGCTTTTAGTCGCGCTTCGTGCGCTCAAGCGTGGCTCGTCAGCTCTTCGAGCGCGCTGAGCAACGCTTGCATGTTCAACGGCTTGCTGCATGTCGCCACGCCGGGGAAGCGAATAGCGAACGCATCGTCGGCATAGCCGGAGGCGAAGATGAACGGGATGCCCCGAGCCATGAGCTCGTCGGCGACCGGAGAAACCTCTTCACCATACAGGTTCATGTCGACCACGGCCGCGTTGATCTCGGTCTCCGTGACGATCCGGGAGATCGCGCTGGCGACCGAAGCCTCGGGACCGATCACCACGGCGCTGGCGTCCTCTAGTTCCTGTTGAAGATCCATCGCCAGCATGTACTCGTCCTCGACGACGAGAATACGTCGATCAGCGAGGGACATGGTGTAACTCCGCCAAGGTACGTGCCGACACCGGCAGTGCAATTGAGCAGCGGACGCCATCGTCTGCCATAATGTAGGTGATCTCGGCCTTGAGCTGGTAGGGGAGCGCCTGTTCGATGAGCCGGCGCCCCTGGCCTGTGCCCTGCGGCTTCGCACCCGCCGGTGGCATGACAACCCCTGTCTCGTGCCACTCGATGCGCAGCCACGGCTGACCGGCACCCCGGCGCTCGACACGCCACCACACACTCAGGTGGGCTCCAGGCTGCTTCAGTGCGCCGTACTTGACCGCATTGGTGGTCAACTCGTGAAGAGCCATGGCGAAGGTCTGTACGGTGCCGGACCGCAGCCCCACACCTTCTGGGCCGTCTAGCGTCACGCTACCATGACCGTCCTGAAGCGCCCCGGCAGCGTCAAGCTCGCTCCGGATTAGCTCGCCGAAAGTGAGCCGATCATCATCGCTAAGCCGAGACAAGAGGCGCTGGACCCGGGCCAGCGCCTCGATCCGTTCGCGGAATTTCACCTTGAACTCGTCCAGGCTGGCGCTCGTGCGGATCGTCGCATCAGCCGTCGAGCGGACCATGCCCATCAGGTTGAAGGTTCGGTGCTGCAGCTCGGCGACCAGCACGCGCTGGCGCTCCTGCAACTCTCGAAGGGCATGAATGTCGGTCGAAGTGCCAAGCCACTCCACAATGCGGTTCTGCTCGTTGCGGGCCGGCGCAGAGCGGGTATGATGCCAGACATAGGCCCCGTCTCTCGCGCGGCGCACACGATGCTCGACGTCGAGCATACCGCGTATGCCAGCTGACTCCCACGCTCGCATCACCAACTCGCGGTCGTCGGGATGTAGTGCGTCGAGCCAACCCTTTCCTCGGCTTTCCTCAGGCGATTGGCCGGTATAGTCGGACCATTGCGGGCTCGACCACGTCCACTCGCCCCCGCCGAGCGAGCGCCACGCGAGTTGCGGCATGCCCTCCACCAACGTGCGAAATGCCGCCTCGCTGCTCCGCAAGTCGGCATTGGCCTGCGCCAGCGCACGGGTCCTCTCCGCGACCCGCGCTTCCAACTCAGCGTTCGCCGTCTGCAAGGTGGTGTTTGCGACCTCCAACTCCTCGGTCAGAACCTGCAGTTCCTCAAACGCAACCCGCAGCTCTTCCTCGGTCTGGCTCTGGTGAGCCTCCCGCTCGATCTCCGTGAGAGGAGGCGTCGGCGGCGTGTGCGCATAGGCGTGGTTTGCCGCTTGCAATTCTCGCGAAAGGACGGTGACCCGACTAAGCAAGCGGTCACGGTCCTCGGTCAGGCGCGAGTTATCGTCGAGCGCCGACTCCAAAGAGGTGCGGAGCTGCTCGATCTCGTCGAGCAGCCTCTGTTTCTCGCCGTTGGTATCTCGAAGTGCTCGCGAGTCCATGGATTCTTCCTTCGCGAAGCGACAACGACGCGTTGTAGCGGTGGGTCCACGCGATGCAACGATGCGAGAGATTTGGTCGCAGCATGCACCTTTGGAGCTGCTGTTTCGTTGCCTCGGCGAGGAGTCGGAATGCCAACCAGAGACATCGTCGTCATCGGAGCCTCAGCTGGTGGAGTGGAAGCGCTCCAGCGCCTGTGCGCGGGGTTGCCAGCGGACTTCCCGGCAGCGGTCTTCGTGACGCAGCACATTTCGCCTTCCGCGCGAAGCGTATTACCGCTGTTGCTCGATCGAGCCGGACCGCTGCCGGCGCGCTCGCCCAGGGATGGCGATCCGATCAAGCGGGGCACCATCTATGTGGCAGCCCCCGATTACCACATGCTGTTGCGTGAGGGCACGGTGCTGATGCGCCGCGGACCGAATGAAAACCGGACCCGCCCCGCCGTAAATGCCCTGTTCCGCTCGGCGGCGCTTGCATACGGCGGGCGCGTCATCGGGGTGGTGCTGACCGGCCTGCTCGACGACGGCACCGAGGGATTGATCGCGATCACCGCCGCGGGTGGAACCTCGGTGGTTCAGGATCCCGACGAGGCGGCTTGGCCGTCGATGCCGCGCAACGCGCTCAAGCGCGATCACGTCTCTCATGTGACCAAGTTGGCGGACATGGGCGAATTGCTGGTCCGCCTGGTGAAGGAAGAGGCAGATCCCACCATTCCGCTCCCGGAAGAATACAGGATCGAGGATCGCATGGCCGCCCAGGAATTCTCCATTCTCGAACCCGGGATCCAAACTCCTGGCAGCCCCAGCCACATCTCGTGCCCCGATTGTGGCGGAGTGCTCAATCAGATTGAGTCGCAGGACGAGATTCGCTTCCGCTGTCAGGTCGGACATGCCTTCACGCCCCTCGGGCTTGCCGCGGCCCAAAGTGAGGAACTGGAGCGAGCGCTATCCATTGCGGCACGGACGCATCGCGACCGTATCCGGCTGTTCGAGCAGATGGGCACCAACGCCCATGCACGCGGGCTACCGCGTGCTGAAGTGCGGTGGAAGGAGGCCGCGGAGGAATCCGTCCAAATGATCGCCGTGCTCGAGCAGGCCATGCAGACCCTGCGTAAGCCTGCCTCTGAGGGTGAGGGCTGAGCTCCTCAGGCCGGATCGAGCTGCTGACGCTCGGTGGTTTCGTGCACAATGGCCAGCAGGATGGGCGGATGCTCATCGGCGAAATACTGCATGCAGACTTCGGCCGAATATTCCCGCTCGGCTGACCGGATCGTCGCCTCGAAGACGATCTCCGTCCGGGTGCCGTTCATCAGCGGAACCAGCATCGTCCGGAGGTTGCTTGCCGCGTCGCCGGCGAGCACCTCGGGGAAGGTCATTTGCAGCAAACGCTGCTCCTCATAGCCGAGCTTCTGCTGAGCCCCTTCGTTCGCCAGGGTGAAGCGAAGGCTGACGGGATCGAGAAAATAGATCTCGTTCAGTGCCCGGCCTAAAATGCGGCCGAGGTAGCGGCCATATTCCTCCTTGCGCCGCTCGTCGGTGATGTCCTGAAATACTAGCACCAGGCCGTGGTTGTCCTCTTGCTCGTCGAGCAGCGACGAGATCCGCACGCGGCACAGGATCGCGCGCCCGCGCCGGTCGACACCCTCGATCTCCCGCTCGACCTGTTCCTTGCGGCCCGTCCGCACATCCGCTAGGTCATCGCCAAATTGCTGGATCGGGATGCCGATGTCGAGCAAGTCGAAGCTGGTGCCCAGCACCTCTTCCGACCGCAAGCCCCAAGCGTTTTCGCTCCAGCGATTCCAGCTCTGGATCTGGTGCTTGCGGTCAATCACGATGATGCCGCCGTTCATGCTGCGCAGCACCGATTCCAGGTACAGCCGATAACTTGTTGCTTGCTCTGCCTGAACCCGCAGCTCTTCGTTGACCGACTCAATCTCCTCGTTACTGGAGCGCGCCTCTTCGTTCAAGGTCTCTAGTTCTTCGTTGGTGGACTGCAACTCCTCGTTGGTGGTCTCCAGTTCCTCGTTGGTGGACTGAAGTTCCTCGTTCGTCGTCTCCAGTTCCTCGTTTGCGGACTGCAGCTCCTCGATCGAGTTCTCAAGACTTTCCTGTGCCGTCTCAAGCTCACGCTCCAGCGCATAGATCCGCGTGGTGTCGGAGAAGGAGAGAAGGACGGCATAGGCGCTGCCATCGGGCCGGCACAGCGGCCGGACGTCGATCGTAAGCCGGATTACATCCGCCTGGGTGAGACGGTATTCCTGATCCTCCAGCTTGATGTGGCGCCGATGCCGGAACACTTCCTCGATCGGCCCGCGCAACTCCATCGGTCGGTAGGAGATCGGCAAATCCTGGAACGGCCGTCCAATGTCGGCTTCGCCTACGCCCAGCAGGTTGCGTGCCGGGGTATTCGCCAACACGACGGCACCGCCCTCGTCGATGACCAGCAGGGCCGCTCCGGCCTCGTTGATGACCCCTTCGAGCAGAAAGGTGCCGAGCGCCGGCAGGTCCGGCCGGGTCGTGCGCGCATTGCCGAAGTTCCCGGCGATGGGCCTGCGCCACTCCTGTGGGACCTTGCTGAAGATCCGGTGCTTCATGTTGACCGGCCTGAACAGCGGCGATCGCGCCAGCTGAGTCTCGGCCTTGCCCAGGAACAGGAATCCTTCCCGGTTGAGCGCATAGTGCAGCCGCGGCAGCACCACGCCTTGCGTCTCCCCCTCCAGGTAAATCAGCAGATTGCGGCAGACGAGCAGGTCGATGCGGGAGATCGGCGCGTCATAGACGACATTGTGCCGCCCGAAGATCACGCATTTGCGCAGGTTGCGATCGAAGATGTAGTGGTTGTTGGTCCGCTCGAAAAAGCGTTCAAGATGCTCCGGGGGAACGCCTTCCACCTCGCGCGGGGTGTAGGTGGCGACACGCGCGATCCTGAGCGCCTCCTCGTCGAGGTCGGTGGCGTAGATCTTCACCCGCTGGCAGAATTCCTGGAGACCCAGCCGCTCGGCCAGCAGCATGGCGATCGAGAAGGGCTCCTCCCCCGATGCACAGCCGACGCTCCACACGCGAATGGGGCGGTCCGGCTCAGCCCGCGCTACCAGCAGCGGCACCACCTCGTTCTTGAGCACATCCCAGGCTTCGGTGTCCCGGAAGAAGGAGGTCACGTTGATCAGGACGGTGTTCAGCAGGTTGTCGAACTCACCCGGGTCGGCTTCCAGTTGCGCCTGGTAAGCCGCAAAATCCTCCACGCCGACCGCCTCCATGCGAAGCGTGATCCGACGCCGGAGACTGGTGCGCTTGTACCCCCGGAAGTCGAGGCCGCGGCTTTCCTGAATATAGTGGAGCAGCGCTTCGAAGGCGGGATCGGGCGTGGCTTTCTCGGTCATGGGCCCTCGATAACACCGAACCGCGGGCTCGCGGACTATCATTCGTCACGCCCGATCAAGCCGGTTTTGGCCTGTCCTTGCGGCTAAGCGACGCATCTTCGTTGATGCCCGGTAGTCGCGGATCCAAGTGCCAGCGAAGTCAGCTCCGCTAGAACGCCACCGAATTTAAGAATCGTTGCGAGGTGTATTGCATTGTCTTAGATCATGTTTCCGTTACTCCCATGATGGGGGTGGCCGACCCGAACGGATACTGCAACTATCTAAATCGCGTCTGGCATCAGTTCACTCGCGGTTTATGGTCGAACGATTCTGGCACTGCGCAGCGGCGGCTTTCGACCGTTCCGCCCTTGAAGCTGCCGGGCAGGAAAGCCCCCATTGCAGCCTTCGCCGTCGCGCGAAAAAGGCCGTTTCTGGAGGCCACGTATCGCTCTCAAACGGCCGCCATTGGCTTGGCCGGTCCTCAACCGGCCCGACGAGCCCGCTGCTGGCGCAGCGGGGCCAAGGTTGCCAGGAACCGCGAGGTGATCGCATCAGCGGGGCCAGCGCTGCGCTGCGGGAGGGCTCCACGCTGCCCCGCTGCAATAGCGGAATGTCGCATCCTGGTGGTGAACCGGTCCGCTTTGGTGCGTCAGGCTTATGTCACCGGCCAGTCAGGTGCGTCGACGGATTAAGCTGCTCATCAGTCGTGTATCACGCGTCCAAGCGCTTGTGTGATCAACCTGATGGTAGTCGGCTTTACGCAGCGGGCGACCGCGCTGAAGCGAGCCGGGAGCGAAGCCCCGTCATAGCCGGTCGTGAAGAGGAGCGGCACACCGCGCTCGATCAAGAGATCCGCCACCGGATAGCCCTGGTCACCGCCGAGATTCACATCGAGGATCGCACCATCGATCCGTTGCTCGGAGCTGGCGATCGCCACGGCATCCGCGACGGTCCCCACGGGGCCAAGCACCACCGCGCCAGCATCGGAGAGTTCGATATGAAGGTCGTCGGCCAACAGGAACTCGTCTTCCACGATCAGGATGTGGCAATTGCGCAGCGTCCGTTCAGACATGTTCCGGAACCTCCTTGTTTGTGGAAACGAGAAGAGAGATCGTGCACTGCACGCATCTAACCCGAGCAGGTAGGAGGTTCTGGCTCGGAGCTGGTATGGCAACGCCCGTTCGATCAGGTCGCGCCATTGCCCCGTCCCCGGCGGCGCCGATCCTGTAGGTGGCATGGTGACGCCGCTCTCCCGCCAGTCGACGTGGCGCAACGGCTGACCACCTTCGCCCGACGCCTCTAACGACCATGTCACCGCAAGATGTCCACCCGGCTGTTGGAGCGCTCCGCATTTGACGGCGTTCTCCGCCAGTTCGTGCAGAGCCATTGCGAGTGTCTGGACGGTCGACGAACGCAACGGGATGCCGGGCGGCCCATCGAGATCAAGGCCACCGTTCATGGCGGACAGCTCCGTCCGGAACATCCCAGCAAACGCCACCGCTCAGTCGCTGCTTTGAGCAGCTATCGGACTCCACCCTTTGGGATCGGCGAAGCGTCTCGATTGAGCGGCAACCAGCTCCACCACTTTACCGTAGATGACGGGCTTCTGGACGCACGGCGTGCCTGCCAGATCGGGCGGGACAACGGATTCATCGTACCCGGTCACGATGACGCTTTGAACGTGCTGAGCCTTGAGTTCTCGAGCGATATCGAAGCGAGCACCGGATCCATCCAGATTGAGATCAAGGACGGCGTGGGATGGTCTGAATTCTTCAATCAGCCGCTTTGCTTCGCTGGCACTTGGGACCGGGCCCAGAACGATGGCGCCAGCTTCCCTGAGTGCGTCCGCCGTATCGTCGGCGATGAGATACTCGTCCTCAACGACGAGAACGACGCAGCCTCCCAGTTCGCGCTCCATCGAATCAAACCCTCTGTTGACCTCCGCCATTATCACACGCTTGCAATCGAGCCTGTCACAACAAAGGATAGAAGCCTTGATTGCAGTTAAGAACTTAATTGTGGGCGATAAGGGGCGGTGTCGCTGGAAGGGGCATGCTGCTGCCTGCTGCACGACCAGCGCTGGTCGTGCGCCATCGTCAGTGGCGGGTACCAAGGAGGTACCATGATGGCGCGGCGGGGCCGTTAGCGAGACGGCATCAGAGGCGAGGCGGAGGACGCCTCCGCCCCAATATCTACGTACCGACTTCGGCCAACGTGTCCTCTGCCGCGATGTCCGACTTTGGGGCGAGGGCCGTCCGGCAGCCTTCCCGCCCGATAACCGTTAGTCGGCTTTCGGGTGATCCGGTCGCCTCGGGATCCTCGGAACGGCAAGGCCTGGTGGAGAGCGGAACGGCCGCTCCAGGGAGCTGAGATGCGATAGCTACCGTTGCCCGGAACCGAGCGGCGCGGCAGCTACCGACCCAAAGGCGGTCGTAGCCAAGGCAGGGTGCCGATCTCGGAAGCGGACATTCTGAACCGGGTAATGACACCAGCTTGCTCGATTGGAATGGCGACCAGCTCGCCGGCTGCCTAAAGCAACTCTCGACCACTATGGAGGGGAGTTCGCCGTGATGCGCATTGTCATGAGTGCCCTATTATGTGCTGGCCTCTCCAGCTGCGTGCAATCTCAGCCGGTTTCAAAGCCAAGCCAAAGCTCACCGGCAACAGCCTAGCTGGTGCATCCAGTGAAAGGTGACAGCGTTCGGCCGCGCGTGATCGTCACGTCTGATTTCCCGCCGGTCGATGTCATTCCGGTGAAGGCATGCAAGCCTTCCGACCCGAAGCCGCAATGCAGCGACCCTGACGACGTGCAGTCGATGGTCCGCTTCCTGCTCTACTCGAACGAGATGGAGGTCGAGGGACTGATCGCGTCGGCCGGTAGTCTCGCCAATGTCGCCAACAAGCAGAACATACTGGCTATGCTCGACCGCTACGATCTTGCGGAGAAGGCGTTGCGAGGACACGACCCGCGCTTCCCGACCGCCGCTCATCTGAGGTCGATCACATGGCAGGGCATGGACGGGGCAATCGGCACTGAGGCGTTCGCCGGAGGCAAATGCCGCGCGATCGAGACGTTGGTCGGCCCTACGCACGACACCGAAGCCTCGGACGCGATCATCCGGATTGTCGACAAGCCTGATCCCCGGCCGGTCTGGATCGTAATCTGGGGTGGCCCGCGCGAAGCGGCGCAGGCGATCTGGAAGGTGCGCGCCACCCGCAGCGCCGAGAACTTCCAGCGCTTCATGGCCAAGCTGCGCCTCTACATCATTGGCAAGCAGGACTACACAGCGGACTGGCTGCTGAGCACCTTCCCCAACCTGTTCACCATCGTGTCCGAACATAATTACATGGGTCAGTTCTGGAATATGGCTGGCGCCGACCAGAGTGTCAGCAACGCCGCCTGGATGGAAGAGCACATCCGGCGAGATCATGGCCCGCTGGGCGCCACCTATCCGCGCAGCGGCTGGGACCCGTCTGTTCCGGGCGTGTGGGAGGGCGACACGCCATCATTTCTCCACATCCTAAGCGGCATCAGGGGTGTCAGTGACCCCGAGAAGCCGGATCAGCCGGGCTGGGGCGGACAGTTCGTACAGCCTGATCCGGCGCGCGCTCACTGGTTCGATTACCCGTCCGGACCACAAGCGGTCTATCGCTGGCGGCCCCAAGTGCAGGCGGACCTTGCAGCGCGAACGGAATGGCTTCGACCGTGATAGCCTCCGGATGTCGCGAGCGACGGCGGCCATTGACCAGTCGCTGCGCCGAAAGGATAGGTGATAGCGATAACAAACAAACGGGGAGGATGATGTTGAGGCACGTTTGTGCGGCACTAGGCGTGGCGTTGGCGTTGACGGCGTCGGTCACCGCGGCCCAGCCAAGCTCCTCCATAGCAGCGAGCGCGTCCAAGAGCCGGCTGCTGGTCCTGACCGACATCGAGGCGGACCCGGACGACGCACAGTCGCTGACGCGGTTGCTGCTCTACTCGAACGAGATCGACCTTGAAGGGCTGATCGCTACCACGTCGGTTCACCAGAAAGCGCGGGTCGCGCCTGAGTCGATCCGACGCGTGATCGCGAACTATGCCAAGGTCCGCAGCAATCTCGTGCTGCACGACCCGGCTTACCCGACGGCGGCGGCGTTGGACGGTTCGGTCGGCACGGGCCAGACCATCTATGGCATGGCCGGCATCGGCCCGGGCAAGGATACAGAAGGCTCCCGTCGCATTATTGCGGCACTCGATAGGGCCGACCCACGGCCGCTGTGGATCGCCGGCTGGGGCGGCCCGAATACGCTGGCGCAAGCGCTTTTGACATTGCGCGCAACGCTCTCCCCAGCGGAGCTCAAGCGCCTGATTGCCAAGCTGCGTGTCTACACGATCTCGGATCAGGACGACACTGGACCATGGGTGCGCAAGGAGTTCCCGAACGTGTTCTACGTCGTCAGCCCGGGCGGCTATGGAGCCGCCACATGGACCGGGATGAACGGCGTCATCGAAGGCATCGACAATAGCACCATTTCGAACAGCTGGCTGGCAACCAACATCCAGCAGGGACACGGCGCGCTGGGCGCCGGCTATCCCGACGTCGCATATGGCATGGAGGGCGATACGCCGGCCTTTCTCAGTCTCATCCCAAATGGATTGAATGAGCCGGAGCGGCCGAACTGGGGCGGCTGGGGTGGCCGATATACCCTCAGGACCCCGGCTCGCAACGAAACCGACCCCGAGGGTTTCAACGGCGGCGTGCCCGTGCCGCAGGAGACGCGGCCCATCTGGACCAACGCAGTCGACAAGATCACACCTTACGTCGCGAAGCCATATGGGCGTGCTTTCGGACCGATGGATCGATCCTTCGAAGGGTTCCGGGAAACCCTCTGGCGCTGGCGGGACGCGTTCCAGAACGACTTTGCCGCGCGCATGGACTGGACAGTGAAGGACCCAGCACACGCCAACCATCCTCCGATCGTTCGGCTGCCACATTCGGATCGGCTGACGGTTAGATCTGGCGAGTGGGTGGGGCTGAGCGCACTCGGCACCAGTGATCCCGATGGAGATAGCCTGAGCTATCACTGGTTCCAGTATCCTGAGGCCGGCACCTGCACGGCCACAATCCAGCTGTCGGGTGCGGAAGACCTGTACGAACGTGGGTTCACCGCGCCCAAAATCGACAGGGTTTGTGAGGCGCATTTCATTCTGGAGGTCACGGACAAGGGAAGCCCGCCACTCACTCGCTACCGCCGGGTGATCGTCACTGTTAGGCCCGAGAGAAGCTGATGCGAGTTGGTCGGTGCGGGACTAGTCGATCAACACCACGACCGATCTGTCCAGCATCGCCATAGCATAGAGTGTCATAACTCTCCGGTTGTGACGCCCCGGGCGATGCAAGCCTTTCCCATTTCGGCGTTACGAACGGTTTTTGGGAATGCATGCGCTTTCCCGTTTCCCGATGGTATTTTGGGACAGAGCATGAGGCGCCACCTCAGATAGTTCCAGAGATATGCTGCGTTGCATTGATGAGACGAGCAATAACCTGGCCATCGTAGGGCTTAGCGAAAAACGTACTGCTATCCGGAATTTCGGCTTTGGTCAGCCGTAGCTTTCCTGAAGCGATGATAAGCTGAATGTCAGGTCGACGCGCATGAACCTTACGGGCGAGCTCCAGCCCATCAAAGGGGCCTGGCATGTTGATGTCGGTGAACATAACGCCGATCTCGGGATGCCGCTCGAGCGCAGCGAGAGCATCTTCACCGTCCTCGGCTTCCACGACGCGGAAGCCGGCGTCTTCAAACACATCAACCGCATACATCCGGATCAGGGCTTCATCGTCAACGACGAGGACGACGATAGGGTCAGGTGTTCCGGTCATCGGGATCCAACAGACTGCGGAACGCGTACGTTCCCGCGGCCTAGTCTTTTGTTACGGCCGCTAGTGTCGATTGGAGACACCAGCGCACCCCATCCGAAGCATAGTCGATCATCGCACTGCCCCCAAGGTCGCGGGCGAGGCTGGTCATCAGGCGTGTGCCGAAACCACCTTTGGCAGGAGGCGTGACCGCTGGCCCATTGCACTCCTTCCAGACCATCTCGAAGCTGGGTTCATCCCCACGCCCAAGCGACCAGCTAAGGTCAACATACCCGTCGCTGACTGATAGCGCGCCATACTTTGTGGCATTGGTGCCAAGCTCATGCAGCGCCATCGCCAGTGCCAAGGCCGCCCTTGCACCGAGACGCACATCGGGACCTTTGACCCTGATACGCTTCGTATGCTCTCCTTGGAGCCGGATCGCACCCGCAACGATCTTGTCGATCGAGGCAGCCGTCCAGCTCGCCTGTGTCAGAAGGTCATGAGCCTGACTGAGTACCTGAAGTCGATTACTGATGGCATCACGGGCATCGGCGGGCGTTGCCGCGGTACGGAGCGACTGGCTGACGATCCCCTGCACCACCGCCATCGTGTTCTTGATGCGATGCTGAAGCTCGTTGGCGAGAAGCGTTCGGTGTTCCTCAGCGGCGCGCAATTCTGTCACGTCACGGACAGTTCCTACAAAGCGCTTGGGCGTTCCGTTGATCACCGCGCCGACCGCATGCACCCATCGCAGCCGATGATCGGCATCAATAGTGCGGAATGTTACGTCGAGGTTGCCTTCGCCGGAAACGGCGTTTCCAACTGCCGCATTCACATGGTCACGATCATCGAGGTGAACGCGCCGGATAAAGGATTTGTGGTAATCAAGCGGTTCGTCGGGCGCATGACCCAGCAGCTCGCGCGCTCGTAAATCCCAGTTCAAATGCGACAGTTCAGGCGTAGATTCCCAGGTACCAAGTTCACCAGCATCCAACGCGAGGCGCATCCTTGTTTCGATCTCCGCACGGCCTAGTTCGGCCAGCTTGCGATCCGTCGTATCGATTGCCACGCCGGGGAAATGGGTCGGGCGGCCAGCATCGTCATACAAGCAGCGTCCACGCGCCATGACCCAGCGCACGTCTCCGCTTCCGCTCAGCAGGCGATATTCCTCGGAAAACTCGCCCGTAACGTCGATGCAATGCTGAATACGCTCCTGTACCCACTCTCGATCATCCGGATGGATGCCGGCGATGAAGTCTGCCAGCGGCAACCCGCGCTCGCCCTGCTCAGGATCGACCGAATAGAAGGTACAGAAACGAGAATCAGCGCTCAGGACATTGCTCTGGATATCCCAGTCCCATGATCCCACGAAGCCCGCGGCGTCGAGCGCGAGATTGAACCGGTCTTCGACGGCCTTCAAACGTTCATATTCCAGACGCTGCTCTGTCCGGTCGCGCAGAAATTTGATGAAGCCGATCGGACGATCGGCGTCGTCGGTCAACGGCATCATCTCGCCATTGGCCCAGAAGCGGGTGCCATCCTTACGCAGATGCCAACGCTCATCCTTACCCCGCCCTTTGGACAGGGCCGAACCCATCTCCTGCTCGGGAATGCCGGCATCGCGATCCTCAGGCGTGAAGAAACGATGGCAGGGCGAGCCACACATCTCTTCTTCGCTCCATCCAAGGATACGGACAGCACCTTCGTTCCAGCTCGTTACCGTGCCATCGAGCTTCATCGAGACGATCGCATAGTCGATCGCGCTATCAAGGATGAAGCCATGGCGCTGGTCTGCTTCACGACGCTTAGCCAGCTGCTTGCGAGTGGTCAGAAGCTCCATGACCTGCCGAGACAAGGCCGCCAAAGCCGCACGCTGATCGTCACTCAGAGCGCGCGGTTTGTGATCCAGCACGCAGACAGTGCCTAGCTTTACGCCATCTGCGGCGGTGAGCGGCGCACCAGCATAGAAGCGAACGGCCGTATCCCCGGTAACTAGCGGGTTGGTTGCGAAAGCCGGATCATCGGCAGCGTCGCGCACCTCGAATATGTCATTCTGCTCGATCGTATGGCCACAAAAGGCGATATCTCGCGGGGTCTCGACCAGATCGGTCCCGACCGATGCCTTGATCCATTGGCGATCCTTGCCGACGAACGAGATAAGCGCGACGGGCGTCCCGCAAATCTGCGCGGCAATTCGGGCGAGGTCATCGAACCGCTGCTCGGCCGCGCTGTCCATGATGCCATAATCTTCCAAGGCACTCAGGCGATGCAACTCGCCTGCGCTTTGACCTTGCGTCTGTTGTTCTCTGCTCATCATCGTCTTCGACATTTCAGATTGCTGGTGCCTTTAAGATGTCCGCTACCTTGGCCGTCAGCGCTTCGAGCGTGAAGGGTTTCGTCAGCAGTTCCATGCCGGGTTCGAGATGACCGTTACCGAACGCGGCATTCTCGGCGAAGCCGGTGATAAACAACACCTTGAGCCCAGGGCGAAGCCTGCGCGCCTCGTCCGCCACCTGGCGACCATTCATGCCATTTGGCAGACCAACATCGGTGATAAGCAATTCGATCCGCGCGCCGGACTGGAGCACCTTGATGCCGGCAGCACCGTCAGCAGCGCCAATTACCGTATAGCCAACGTCGTCGAGCACTTCGTCGATCAGGTGCCGGATCGTTGCCTCATCGTCGACAACGAGGATGGTCGCGGAACTACTGCTTTCCCGTAGAGCCGAGGTGTCGACTTCTTCGGCGTTCTCCGCCTCACCGTGGAAACGCGGCAGGTAGATGCACACCGTCGTTCCAGAGCCGACCTCAGAGTAGATGCGGACCTGCCCGCCCGATTGGCGAGCAAAGCCGTAGATCATGGAGAGGCCAAGGCCGGTGCCCTGACCGATCGGCTTGGTGGTGTAGAATGGCTCAAAGGCACGCTCGATTGTTGCAGCCGACATGCCCGTGCCCGTGTCGGTGACGCAGAGGGAGATGTACTGACCAGGCGGCATATCGCGTTCACGGCCCGTCCGATCGTCGATCCACTTGTTCGCCGTTTCGACCGTGATCCTTCCGCCCTCAGGCATGGCATCGCGGGCGTTGATGCAAAGGTTGAGCAGTGCATTCTCGAGTTGTCCGACGTCGACACTGGTCGTCCATAGCCCGGCTGCCTGAACAATCTCGATATCTGCTGACGCGCCGACCGTACGACGCAACATGTCTTCCAGCCCGACGATCAGCCGGTTGGCATCGGAGGGTTTGGGGTCGAGCGTCTGTCGACGGGAGAAAGCCAGAAGCCGCTGTGTCAGCGATGCTGCACGCCGCCCAGCTCCCTGCGCAGCACTGATGAAACGGTCGAGATCATCCAGCTTACCACGCCCCAAGCGCACCTGGAGCAGTTCGAGGTTGCCCATCATGCCGGTCAGCAGATTGTTGAAGTCATGCGCGAGCCCGCCGGTCAGCTGACCCACCGCCTCCATCTTCTGCGCCTGTGCCAACGCTGCCCTAGACGCTTCAAGTGCTTCCGCCTGCTCGCGCCGCTCAGTGACGTCGCGTCCATTGGCGTAGATCCTGCCCGCCTCGAAGGCCGCGGTCCATGCAAACCAGCGATACGAGCCGTCATTGTGAAGAAGGCGGTATTCAAACGGGTCCGTCAGCGGCGCATCAAGGATGCCGACAAACGCGATCTGGGTCGCCTCAAGATCATCGGGATGAACGAGCCTCACGAAAGACTCTGCAATCAACTCGCTTTCTTCCCACCCGAGCAGCGTCGTCCAAGCGGCGTTCACCGCATTCAAAGTTCCGTCGGGAGCAGCAACGGCGAGCAAGTCCAGCGAGTTGCGCCACAGTCGATCGCGTTCGACCGTGCGCTGTTCGACCGCCTGCTTTAACTCGATTTTTTCCGCTGCGAGTGCCTGCTCGGCGACCTTTTCATCGGTAATGTCGAGGAATACGCCGGTCATGCAGCCTTCGCCTGACGGGCTTTCGACGTAATCACCTAGGCTGCGTATCCAACGCCTCATCCCATCTGGGCGCAGGATCGGATAATCGATTTCGATCCGCGATCTCGTAACGATAGCATTTCGCGATTTGGCAACGACATCGTTCAGCGCCTCAGGATCGATGAGGCCAAATACCGCTTCGGCCTCTATCTGCCCCGCGTCAGGGAACCCAAAAATTTGACGACTGCGATCGTTTAGCTCGACGGTTCCGCTGTCAACATGCCAGGCGAATGTCCCAAGCCGTGCAATATCGATCGCTCTGGTAGTTAGGGAATGCTGCGCCTCGAGATCGGCATTCAGTGCACGAAGCTGCGCCTCACTCGCGGCAAGTTGCTCACGCTCACGTACGAGCTCCCGGTCATTGAGGACCTTCTTCGTCGTCTCGGTTGCGATGTCGAGGAAACCGACGATTGTCCCGCTGTCATCACGGAGCGGGCTATAGGCAAACGTCCACCATGTTTCCTCCGGATAGCCATGCCGCGTCATGGTGAGCGGCATGTCTTCGAAAGCTACGGCTTTACCGGCAAGCGTCGTGACGATCGGCTGTTTGATATCACTCCAAACGTCCGACCAAACCTCCTTCAGCGGCCTGCCCACTGCCTTCGGATGGCGTTTGCCGAGAAAGGGCGTGTACGCATCGTTGTAGAACAGCGTCAGCGCCGGTCCCCAGCCGATGCACATCGCCAGCGGCGAGGAGAGCATCAGGTCAAGCGAGGCTTCAAGCGAGCGCGGCCATGTCGAACGGTCGCCTAGGTCGGATGATGTCCAATCATGAGCGTCGGTAAGGGCGCGCATGTTCGTCCCGTCGGACGAGGGTTGCATCGGAGCGGCGTTCACTCCGTGACGCTCGCATCGATGGTGGCACGATGCGCCTGGAAACCGACTTCTCGCTCTTCAAGGAGCCGAAGTCCGGCGCGAACCACCTCGCTAAAATTACCGTAGCGGCCCGATACGAGCATCCGTTCGGCAGTGGCGTGAAGCTCAGGGCTAAGCGATATCGAAACGGATTTTCGGACAGACATGCCAATCCTCATGACCGGTGCCATCAAATCGTACAAGCATGGTCAGTGCCTTAGCCGCTGTCCCAATTGGGAAGGTGTGGCGGGAAAGCCAAGGCAGGATCGGTCTCCCGATGCCTCCGGGTTGGGCATCTTCCCGAAACCTGTTCCCGATTGAGTTTTCCCGAAACGGTCCGTCGGATATGGAGAAACGGGACTGCTGCGAGTTGGTGGAACGGCCGGTTTCGAAATTCCCGGCCGATCTACCGAACGGCCGGAAGTGGGTCGGGAGCCGACAGGGCGGCCCGCAAACCCATGCAGATGACCACGTTCATCCCACGGCCAATCACGGCCGTGGAGACGAACAATGGGACACGCACAGTATGATCCTGCCACGCATCGCCGCCCTGTGTGGAATGCGGGCAAGACGGTCGGCACAAAGCGACCGCTGACGCAGAAGCAAATCTGGGCCGTTCGCTTCTTCCTGGATCGGG
>Ga0265798_10002757_pt1 | contig 25555 bp, 21 predicted proteins | sample P3T30metagenome_FD_192430 | JGI IMG/M metagenome (GOLD analysis project Ga0265798, IMG submission 192430) | Plant litter microbial communities from East Loma Ridge, Irvine, California - P3 T30 | ecosystem: Environmental > Terrestrial > Plant litter > Unclassified | place: USA: California...
GTAATTTTTTCTCTCGAGAAGATTTCATGCACCATACATGCACCATTCCAAAGTACCATTTCACGACCAGTTTTCTTCGATACCCATGCACCTAAATTCTTGTCCGGGCCAAAGATAATCTTCGTATCTTTTGGTAAACTCTCTACGATCTGAACGGCATTGGTAGAAGTACAAACAATATCGCTTAACGCCTTTAATTCTGCACTGCAGTTTACATACGTAATCACGACATGATCCGGGTATTTCTCCTTGAACTTTTTAAACAAATGCGGCGGACAGCTGTCGGCTAATGAACACCCAGCTTTCACATCGGGTAACAACACCCTTTTTCCAGGTGACAGGATTTTGGCAGTTTCTGCCATAAAATGAACGCCTGCAAAAACGATGATGTCAGCTTCTGTTTTGGCAGCCTCCTGCGACAAACCTAAACTGTCTCCAATGTAGTCGGCGATGTCCTGGATATCCGGCTCCTGATAGTAATGCGCCAAAATGATCGCATTCTTCTCTTTTTTCAGTTTTTCGATTTCTTCGAACAGATCCAAGGTCGGATCAATCTTTTCATCGGCAAAACCTTTAATATTTATTTCCTCTAAGGTATCCATTTTCAACAGTTCAATAAATTATAATTATTTAATATAAATAGGTTTCTATTGTTTATTAGTGTGTTAGTAATGTTTATAATCTTCTAAAAATTCTTTCGATTATTTGAGTTGTTACAAAGTTATTAACAATTTATATAGGTTTTTATTTAATCTTCAACCTGATTTAGAGTGATATAAAAAACAACCTCTAAACTTATCAATATCTGAATGTGTATTATTTTTAGGTTAAGAAAACGTTAATAACCCTGGCAAAGTTGCGCATAAATACTTTATAAAATTGTGTCAAATTGCCATTTTAGCTTAGCTTTAAACAATCAAGAATAGTTGTTCTTTTTATTTATACAAATAACTAACAATGTTATCAACGTTGTTAACAATAGCCCGAATTACTATAAAGAATGAGAAAAGTAGATTTTTTAGTCATCGGATCAGGTATTGCGGGTTTAAGCTTCGCTTTGAAAGCTGCCCAACATGGAAAAGTCCTGATCATCACCAAATCCAACGAAGATGAATCCAACACCAAATATGCACAAGGAGGGGTGGCAGTAGTTGTAAATGAGGACGATTCGTTTGAAAAACACATTAAAGACACCCTGATTGCAGGCGATGGCTTATGTGATCCGGAAATTGTGGAAATCGTTGTATCTGAGGGTCCTCAGCGGATTCAGGAGATTATCGACTATGGGACGCAGTTTGACCGTGATCACCATGGATTATACGATCTGGCCAAGGAGGGCGGGCACTCCGAGCATCGCGTACTACACTATAAAGATGTAACCGGCTACGAAATCGAGCGGGTACTCTTAAAACAAATTCACGAGAATAACAACATCGAAATATTAACACATTACTTCTGTTTGGAGTTAATAACTCAACATCACCTCGGTGAATTTGTGGACAAGAGCACAAAAGTTATTAACTGTTTCGGTGTATATGCCTTTAATACAGAGCGTAACGATGTGGAAAAGATCTTAGCAAGTGTTACGGTCATGGCTTCGGGTGGCGCTGGTCATATTTATTCAAGTACAACAAATCCTGTGATTGCCACCGGCGATGGAATGGCTATGGTGTACCGCGCAAAGGGAAAATTGCGGAACATGGAGTTCATACAGTTCCATCCTACGGCACTTTACCACCCTGGAGAGTACCCAGCTTTCCTGATTTCGGAAGCTGTTCGAGGCTTCGGGGGTGTGCTGCGAAGAAAGAATGGAGCGGAGTTTATGTATGAATATGACCCTCGCGGATCCCTCGCATCGCGAGATATTGTAGCCCGTGCAATCGACGCGGAAATGAAAAAATCGGGTGAGGACTTCGTTTATCTGGACATCACCCACCGTTCTAAAGATGACATCCTGGCACACTTTCCAAACATCTATGCGAAGTGTCTTTCCATTGGTATAGACATGACCAAAGACTATATTCCGGTTACACCTGCTGCACATTATATGTGTGGGGGTATATATGTAGATGCTTATGGACGTTCTTCCATTGCTAATTTATATGCCTGTGGCGAGACTTCTTCAACGGGTTTACATGGTGCAAATCGGCTGGCCTCAAACAGTCTTTTAGAGGCTCCCGTTTTCGCGCATCGTATTTATTTAGATGCCATCCAAAAGTTTAAAGATAACGTGATTCCAGACAACATTCCGGAATGGAATGATGAAGGTGTAACGCAGTCAAATGAGGATATTCTGGTGACGCATAACTTACGTGAAACACAAAAATTGATGAGTGATTATGTCGGTATTGTACGTTCAGACTTTCGATTAGACCGTGCGATGAGAAGGCTATTCTTGCTCTATGAAGAGACTGAGGAATTCTATAAAGCCAATAAGGTTTCGGTTAAACTTTGTGAATTAAGGAACGTCATTCAGGTTGCATTTCTAGTCATTAAATCTGCAAAAGCTCGTAAAGAAAGTCGGGGTTTACATTACACTACAGACTATCCTCATCATGCCGAATCCATTCAAGATACAATGTTTTAAAATTCCTTATTTATGCCAGTAATACTTCCCGTAGAAGACAAGAATCCCATTTGGGGAAACAATTGTTTTATTGCACAGAATGCAACCGTTGTAGGTGATGTAACCATGGGTGATAATTGCTCCGTATGGTTCAATGCAGTGATCCGTGGCGATGTGAATTCCATTACTATTGGACACGATACCAATATTCAGGATGGCGCCGTAATTCATGCTACGTACCAGAAAGCAGCGACAGTAATTGGCAATCGTGTGTCTGTTGGGCACAATGCCATCGTTCATGGCTGTACACTGGAGCACAACATCCTCATTGGTATGGGCGCCATTGTGATGGATAATGCCCTTGTAGAGCCTTATTGTATCATTGCTGCAGGCGCCGTAGTACTCGAGAATACACGTTGTGAAAGCGGCTTTTTGTATGCTGGAACGCCCGCTAAAAAGATAAAGCCCATTACAGAGATGCAACGGGCTTTATTAGATAAGTTACCTGATAATTATATTATGTACTCGGACTGGTTCCGGTAGCGGTTTCTTTAGGTATGGTGACAGTTGCTTTTCTATCCCAATTGGCGCGTATAGATAGTTCCTGCGGCTCATTGTAGATCTGTTCGGGTAATTGTCTAGTACTTACCCGGCCGGTATCCCATATTCCATTTCCATTATTGTCGTACACCACGCGGAGAAAGTACTTACCAGCTCGAAAGTTGGTAAAATTGAGCGTGGTGTCACGATGAATAACATATTCCGATATCGTCTCTTTTCGTTCATTTGTGACCTGCACCACGTAGCTCTTGTTTGCTTCAGGCACTTTGATGCTCAAGCCGAGGCTTCCGTAATCATCCGCACTAGCCAGCTGAAAGGCCTTTGTAAACTCTTTGTTTTTCGAGTCGAACATGCCTGTAATTGCCCCTGGATTGAACTTCATTTCATATTCTGTACCCTTATCCCAGGGAAACTGAACATAATAGCTCAGGATGTCTGCTGAGTCTTTTAGTAGCTGGAAATTAGTCACTGCAACAGAGTCTTCCAGGAGCTGAATTTTACTTCGATCAATGGATACTACTGGGGTAGGGAAGGTGAGGCGCAGCCTTTTGTTAGGATTGAGCTGGCCACCTTCAAGGTTGTCTGCCGGCATCAGCGTCCTGGTATAAGTATCTTTTTTACCCCTGGTCAGCTTTACGGTTTGCAGTAACTTTCCAGCTTCCAGGATGGAAACCTTAGTAGAATCGAAACTTAAATCATTCAGCCATACCCGCACCGAATCGTTGTTTTTACTGAATTGAAATTGCTTTGCTGGATCTAAATTTGATGGCTCAGTGATTACCACTGATGGCTGCCGAAGCTTTTGATTCCAGGTGATCAAGATGGTTCCATCAGGCGCAAGTTTTCGGTCTATGGTCCTGAATTCCTGCGGATCTTCTTTGAAAACCTTAATCTTCAAGTCGCTTACGTTGGCTTTTAGAACAATGGAATCTGGTAGAAATCCGATTTCATCAGATACCTGCTGATAGATTTTATCATTTGTTTTTTCCTTTAATGCATACACTTTATAAGTATTCTCACGAAGGTTATTCAATTGAAACCTGCCCGAACTATCCGTCGTTGCGTAGATGGAAGGTTTCGTTTTTCCAATGATGGTATCCCGGTCAATCGGCACAATAAAGGCAAGTGCATCTAAGATAGGCTCACCCGTGAGTGCATCCAGAACTTGTCCGCTCATAGATAAAGAATCTAGTTTTGGCCCGGTTGCAAAAACGTAAGTGAAATTTTTAAGTACGTTATTCTCGTTGATATCGGCGATCGACTTTCCGAAATTCAGGGTATAGGTCGTATTTTTTTCCAGGGTATCCTGAAAGCTGATCTCCAGTTCACGCTTTTTGATTTTCAATTGCGGTAGGCGTTCCATGTCTGGCGATACACTGAATTCTCGGAATTGATCATTCAGTTTAAAATATTCGTCAAACTGTATGGTAATTGTTTTTGCATTAAAATTTGTGGTCAGGTTCTCGGGGACCATTTTTAAAACCTTAGGAGCGATGCTGTCGCGGGGCCCACCTTGTATGGTTTTTTGGCTCGCACAGCCTCCGACAAGGAAAATTTGGTAAAAACCATATATAAAAATCAAGAGGAACTGCCAGGTTTTAAATTTCATTGTTTTTAGCGTTTTTAAGACGTTTTTAGTTGCTGGAATGTAATCTGTTTAAAAAAATTAGAAAGTCGCTTATATCAAATAAAAATAGGTTGATTTTCAACTACTACTTTTATACGTGTAATACATTGAAAATCAACCTCTTGTGTATTATCTACTGATGTGAACCATCAAAACGGAGATGTCTGAAGGTGAAACTCCTGAAATTCTGGAAGCTTGGCCCAGTGTTCTCGGCTTAATCTTCAGTAATTTCTCTCTCGCTTCCTTAGAAAGGGAATTTAATTGTGAATAATCGAAGTCCGGATTGATGTCCTTGTCTTCCATCTTCTGCATTTTCGCGACAATCTCCTGTTCTTTCTCGAAGTAGCTGTCGTATTTAATTTTAATCTCAGCCTGTTCAATGGTTTCCTGATCGAACTTGCTTAGCAGCTCACTTAGCGCTGGGCTTACTTTTCTCACATCCTCAATGGATACCTGAGGACGGCTCAGCAAACTGAATAGTTTTACATTCTGACTAATTGCACTGGTACCCAATTCCAGAAGCATGTCATTCGCCTGCGACATGTCTATGCCTTGCTTACGACTGAATGCAACAATCTCGTCAGAGTTTGCTACTTTCTTTTTCACGATGTCTAACCGCTCATCACTAATTAAGCCAAGCTCATGGCCAATAGGGGAGAGACGGATATCCGCATTGTCTTGTCTCAGTAACAAGCGGTGTTCTGCTCTTGATGTAAACATACGATATGGTTCCTCAGTACCTTTTGTTACCAAATCATCGATCAAAACGCCAATATAGGACTCAGAACGCTTCATGATCAGCTCATGTTTGTCGTTTACCTTCTGATGTGCGTTAATTCCAGCGATAAAGCCCTGACTGGCAGCCTCTTCGTAGCCAGTGGTTCCATTAATTTGTCCTGCGAAGAACAAATTCTTAATTTTCTTGGTCTCCAGGGTTAAATCTAACTGGGTAGGTGGAAAATAATCGTACTCAATGGCATAGCCCGGACGGAACATCTTCGCATTTTCAAATCCCGGAATTTGCGTCAATGCACGATATTGTACATCTTCTGGCAGCGAGGTAGAGAATCCATTTACATAGATTTCTACAGTATTCCATCCTTCTGGTTCTACGAAAATCTGGTGACGGTCGCGTTCTGCGAAACGATTAATTTTATCTTCAATGGATGGGCAGTACCGTGGACCAAGTCCTTTAATCCGACCCGTGAACATTGGAGATTTTTCAAATCCTTCTTTCAGTGTTTCGTGTACCTTGGAGTTGGTATAGGTGATCCAGCAGCAGCGTTGTTCTGAAGAACGTTCTACTTTTGTATAGGAAAATCTTCCAGGGTTTTCATCACCCCATTGTTCTTCCATTACAGAATAATTCAGGGATCTGCCATCAACGCGGGGAGGGGTTCCGGTTTTCATCCTTCCAGCTTCGAAGCCTAGCGTGGTAAGTTGTTCAGTCAAGCCAGTAGCGGATTTCTCACCTGTACGGCCGCCGCCAAATTTCTTTTCTCCGATATGGATCAAACCATTTAGGAAAGTACCATTCGTGAGCACCACAGATTTACCCTGTATCTCTACACCTATGGATGTTTTTACACCACAAACAACATCATCTTTAATGATGAGACTACTCACCATATCCTGCCAAAAATCTACGTTCGGTGTACGTTCCAACGCAAGTCGCCATTCTTCCGCGAAGCGCTTTCGGTCATTCTGCGCCCGTGGGCTCCACATGGCTGGGCCTTTCGAAAGGTTGAGCATTCTAAACTGTAGGGTAGTTTTATCGGCGATGATCCCGGAGTATCCGCCCATGGCATCTATCTCCCGGACAATTTGTCCTTTTGCTACACCACCCATTGCCGGATTACAACTCATCTGTGCAATGGTCTCCATATTCATCGTTATTAAGAGCACTGAAGAGCCTAAATTTGCTGCGGCGGCCGCGGCCTCACAGCCCGCGTGTCCAGCGCCTACAACGATGACATCATACGTTTTAAACATGGTTTTTTGGGTTATGTTTCACGTGGAACTTAGGTGAAAGTACATGCTTTTTTGAGCCTTTGTTCCACGTGGATTATTTCGATTTTAAATTCTTTATTAGGTTAAATAGGGATACAACAACCCAGACACTTTCCAGAACTACAAAGGGCATGAAGCTAATCATCCAGGCTGATATACCCGCCAAGGCAGCACCAACCAGGTTCATTAAACTATAACTGTTGCTTTCGACGCTTATGACCTTTAAGATCTGTAGCAGAAAGGCTATCAACAAAATGCTGACCCCTGCAGTGGCTAAGATGTCTGATGTGCTCATATCCTAATTGTTTTTCTCTGATAGTTCAAGCCAGCGTTCCATGACTTGATCCAGTTCATTATTTAAGGACTGGATTTCGGCAGAAACCCTTTCAATCTCCTTATAGTTGCTGCTATCAATATCAGAAAGCGTGCTGGTCATACTTAAGATTTGATCCTCCAGCTTAGCAATCTTCGCTTCCGAATCTTCCAGTTCTTTCTGTTCTTTATAGCTCAGCTTCTTTGTATGCTCTTTCTCTGCTTGAGCAGGCACAGCAGCAGCGGATTTCTTTTCAGTTTTCTCTTTTAGCTGCTCCAAGCTTAAACGATATTCTGAGTAATTTCCATTATAGATATTGACTTCGCCATTCCCTTCCATAATAAACAATTGCTCGCTCATTTTATCCAGTAAATACCTATCATGGGAAACCAGAATAAGCACGCCCGGGAAATTTTCCAAGAACTCTTCCAAGACATTCAGCGTATCAATATCCAGGTCGTTCGTCGGCTCATCCAAAATCAGGAAGTTTGGATTTTGCATCAATACCTTCATCAGGTGTAAACGTTTTTTCTCACCACCGCTCAGCTTCTCCACCATACCGTGTTGCTTCTTTGGAGGAAACAGAAACAACGTCAGCAATTGAGAAGCAGAGATGGTCTGACCGTCGGCCATCTTGATGTATTCCGCATCAGATTTTACAATATCAATTACCCGTTCTTTCTCGTTAAAGGCTAAACCACCTTGTTTGTAGTAACCATAAACGGTTGTTTCACCAACGCCCACTTTGCCTTTTTCCGGCTGAAGAAATCCAGTGATGATGTTCAGTAGGGTAGACTTGCCAGTACCATTTTTACCAGCTAAACCAATACGGTCAGCACGCTTAAAAGTATAGGAGAAATCATTGATGATTTTCTTTTCATCAAAGCTTTGTCCAATGTGTTCCAGCTCCAAAATTTTGTTGCCCTGGCGAGCCATTTTAACATTTAACGTAATACTTTGATTTTCAGTATTCTGTTTTGTTCTGCTGTCGAGATCATAAAATGCGTCAATTCTGGCTTGAGATTTCGTACCACGAGCCTGCGGCATTCTGCGCATCCACTCCAATTCTTTCTTCAGGAGATTTTTATTCTTTTGAAAGGTCGCCTCATCAGAAGCTTCACGTTCAGATTTCTTTTCCAGGAAATAAGCATAATTGCCGTTGTAGGTAAAGGTTTTTCCTTTATCCAACTCCACGATCGTATTGCAAACGTTGTCCAGGAAATATCTATCGTGCGTTACCAGCAATATCGTCTTGTTACCGGAGGTGAGCAACTTCTCCAGCCATTCAATTGTATCAATATCCAAGTGGTTGGTCGGCTCATCCAGAATATAAAAATCCGGATCTTCGATCAGTAGTTTTGCCAAAGCCAATCGCTTTTTCTGTCCGCCGGATAGGGTAGAGATCTGCTGTTGCAGATGGGTGATGCCCATACGACTGAGGATCGTTTTAATCTCATGTTCGTATTCCCAGGCGTTGTGTTCGCTTAGCTCTCCATACAAACGATTCAAATGATCTTCGTCGGGATTTTCTTGCTCAATCAGCTCTTCATATTCTTTGATAAGCTGCTGTTGTTTGTTCTCCAGCGAAAAGATAAAGTCACTAATTGAAAAACCTTCAGGGAAGGTAGGTTCCTGATCCAGAAATCCAATCCGAACGGATTTATTCTTTACGATTTTTCCTTCTAGTGGAAGAAAGCGCTCGGCTAGCAATTTTAGCAGGGTGCTCTTTCCTGCGCCATTTATTCCGACCAATGCAACACGTTGCCCGGTCTGGATTCCTAAAGTCAATTTTTTAAATAGCCATTCATCATGATAAGCATGACCCAGGCCTTCAGCTGCAATTAATGTACTCAATGTGTGTTCTTAACGAAGTTTATATGCGAAATTAACACAAAAGTACGCAATAAATTTTGGCATTCAGTTTCAGGCATTTAAGCGTAATGTAAATTTCAGATCCAAAAACACCTGCAATAAAAAAGTATGTCAAATGACATTGTCGAGGTTAAGCAATTTGTCCGGTAAATATGTAATTAAATCACTGATAATGAGCTACATTAGAGCCGTTCTATAGCCATTAGGTAACTTGAGTTTACTGGAATTTGGTGGCTATTAACAATCACATACATAATTAGGAGATAGAAGGTACCAGCTTCGGGGTCCACCCGGGGTCAACCCGCCCTCTACCCGGAGTCTATTCGCCCTTAGCCGGCCTCTTACCGGATCAAGGCCGAATTAAGGCCCTTTAAGCTGCGGAAAGACTAATAATCCATCATTTAATTAACCTAGAGTTTTTACAATGCTTTAATCTATGCCTTACATTTAACTAAGGCACCAAAGTTCCGGCAAATGCATACGCTCCTCATCCATACTTCAATGATACGCTCGTTTACGAAACCCCCTTTCAATATCGAACATGCTAATAAGGGAACAAGAAGATTAGCATATAGCTCCTATATGCTGTATGTCTCCTTTAGTTGAAATGCTGCGAAGCAGTCGAATACAGCTATCCGCATGGCTAATGCTCTTGATCATACCGATTGCGACCTCAGCACAAGAACACAGTACGAGGAACAAAGGTATGGCGCCAGTTGGATTATATGCAAGAAGCTACTTTTATGCCTCCATGAAGGTTTCTATAGAAGATCTTGCAACCTATGCGTTTGCAAGCGAAGGAGAAGCTGATGATTATAAAACCAAAGCGGGGCTTATCTTAGATTTTGGCTATGGAAAGCAGCTCAACATCGTCCTCCATGGTTTAAAAATCCAGCTATAGATCCAGACTTATGTTGAATTACGAGCCTTTTACAGCCCTTGATTTCAGTATTAACGAGAAATGGGCCTTAAGTTTCGAGCTAAGCTATTAGCATCAATTGGAATAAACCACTCGAGGGCCTGCGATTCCACAATCAGCCGGGATTACAGCTTCCGGATCATCGTACCTTTACTGTGTTTCTGGGTGCAAGGGTAGCCTTTAAGTAGCCGGCTTGAACGCCAGCTTAGCCAGATAAAAATCTTCCTTCTCGGTCATGATCTTTTTGGCTACTTTACCTTTATCCGGGTAACCCAATAAATGTAGCGTTCCGTGCACCATCACCCGGCAAAGTTCATCCATAAAATCATGGCTGAATGCCTTGGCATTTTCTTTAATCCTGTCGATGCTGATAAATATATCACCTACAATCGTTTTCGCAGCCTCTGCGTTATCAAAAGTGATCACGTCAGTATAGGTGTCATGATCCAGGTATTGTTGGTTTATTCCCAGTAAATATTCGTCAGAGCAGAAGATGAAGTTCAGCTCTTCCAGTACATACCCTTCGGCGCTGATCGTTTCCCGAAGCCAATTCCGGATAATGGTCTTATATTTTAGCGTGAAAGGAATCTCCTCGCTGAAGAAGTGTATTGCAGCTTTGCTCATGGTATCGTAAAAATGCAAAGGTAAAAAAAAAGCTCCCCGGAAATTCCGAGAAGCTTGTACGAATATGTTTAATGAAATCTAGATTACTTTAACATTGATCGCGTTCAAACCTTTTTTACCGCTTTCTACATCGTATTCTACTTTGTCGTTTTCACGGATTTCGTCGATAAGGCCTGTTGAATGTACAAAGATTTCGCTATCTCCGTTTGTTGGAATGATAAATCCAAATCCTTTTGTAACATTAAAAAATTTTACTGTTCCTTCTTGCATTGTATTATGTATTAAAAAATTAAGTGTGCAAGGTAGTCATTATTTATTATAAACAAGTAAATGCTTGAATTTTTGAGGAATATAGAATTTATGTGACTTTTTTCCTACTTTTTCCCACTCACGTTTAGGGTGATTTCGGATGAATGAGGGATGCCCAGCGTGGTACCTGGTTTTACGGTCAGCAGGTTTTGTAAGTACACCTCAATGATGCCCTCTAGAACCTTCTTTCTTTGCTCATAATATTCAGGCATATCATTCCGGAAGGTATTCAAGTAGATCTTACCATTTTTGTCGACCACCGCTGTAAAGGAATAGCCAAAATCCTGATAAGCTTTCTGTATTTTAATGCGGTACTCTGGGAACAGGTAGTCGTAAGACTCTGTTCTACCAAGCAGTCGATCAACGGTATTTAACTTCTCGACGCTGATGATCTTACTTTTTGGGATGAATTGCACAGGAATGCGCCCGGCAAAGGCACTATCTGCATTGGCGGGATTGCGGTCAGCACGTGCAGCTAGCATCCTGATGAAAACGGTATCAGCCGCTGTAGGCTTTTGCAGTTCCTCTGGTGATTTCTTGATCGTCTTAAGGTAATCTTCAGCGTAATAGGTCATGAAAACATCCGAGCGGATATCTTTTGCAATTACCCTGTTGGTTAGTTGTAGGCGCTGCATGCGGATGCTGTCTTTGCTGAATCCTTTAATCCGGAACCATTCACCGGCGAAATTGTATACATCTCCATGGTCATACATGAAGTAGAAGGACTGCATGATTTGTTTCTGCGGACTCCATGCTTTCACCGTATCATTGGAGGCAAATTGTATGATCCAGCTGGGTTCCTGCTGGAAGCCGATGTCTGAAAAGGACAGCCCGTTGCTAAAACGGCGAGTCACCTCATGGTATTTAATGCCCACAATAGGCGTAAAATCCAGTCTTTTTAGGTCTTCTTTTTTCTTCTTTTCTTTCTTTGCAGTTTTTTCAGGTGTGGAATTACACGCACTTACGACCAATCCAACAGCTAAAAAATATATCAGCGTTTTGAAATTCAACATCCTCTATAAACGAATTACACGTACAGTTCATACCCCGCAGAAGGGCGGGACTCAGATTCTTTTTTTTAAAGTTAGGACTTTATAAACGATTTCATCATCCTGGAATAGTTTAAGAACTACATTTTTGCCATTTCCGGCCTTCAACATATGCACTATAGACTGAAGATCTAGGCTGGTTACCGGCTTGAAATTAATTTCTAATAGCTCGGTACCCGGATTAATGCCCAAATCTTCTGCCGGCGAGTTTGCTTCAATGCGCTCGATGAAAAATCTGTTCGACTTACCTTCTTCAATATAGACCTCCATGCCCGACATATCATGATCGAAGGTGTTTTTCAATGCACTATTTGGCTTAAGATAGACCTTGCTGTTCCGGTAATCGTAGGTAATGTGGAAGCGTCGCAGCAGTTCGGCACCGACACTGCCATTACGTCCAGTGGTGATTACCTTCGCTGCTCCATCTTCGTAGTCGGGGTAATTCGTGAGTACATTAGGCAAGATCACGTCTGCAATTTTTAGGGAGTGAATGCGCCCGATATGTCCGCTGATCAGTCCGCCAAATCCCATACCGAGGTTAGCTGTGATGTTGCTATCCGGCAAAGGAAATTTCTGGCTATCAATGCTCTCTAAAGAAATTGCGAAACTTGCACCGCTGTCCATCAGGAGCCTGGCATTGAAGAGGCCTACGTTCGGCGCGAGTACCGGTAAATTCAGGTATGGTTTATTCAGGATCAATTCTATTGGAACAGCCACCCCTTTAATCTTCGGATTCAGCTCATGCTTGTAGAACTTCATTTTATGACCCAAATAGTCAATTTTAACTACGAAACTATTTAAAAAATAATAGCCAATCAGGCCATGTACATGGATGCCGAGGAAATTGGATAAGTTGAAGATATCGCTCTTTAGAATTGCTGCAGGTACATTATCCATCCTTGAAGCACCCACATCTACATCTATGGTATTGGAGGAATAAGCCTCAATGATTTCGCCTTTCCCCAATCCGGAAATCTTAATCGCACGGAGTAAACCCAAATCCAGGGAATCCAGTATGGAGGGATCCGTGATGAGCAGGGGCGCCACCCCGGTGTCGAGGATAAAGTTAAAAGGACCCTTGTCATTGATGTAAACCGGAATGACGATCAGGTTCTTAATAAGCTGGAAGTTCATGGTTTGCTGCTTCCGCTTGCCTTTAAATTCAAAAGTTTGACCTTGTACCGGTGCAGGTGGCCACAAGAACATCAGCCAAATGACAAGCAGCCAATGGCAAGTTGGGACGATGGCGAAAAGTCCTAGAAGCATTAAGTAATTTAAGCATTTTGAAGGATAATTCATCTGCCGCTTTCGATAATTCTCGTGTACGATCCTTACCATTCCAATCAAAATGCGCTAACCTTCTATAAACTTTTCAATTGATATTCGCATAACTTTCACTTTGGATCATTCCAGGTTTTTACCATTTCATTGGCCTAAGTGCCTGTAAACCTAGGCTGCTTCGCCTTAAAAATCTTTTTTCCGACAAAACTTGCAATTGTTTATGGTTTCATTACTTTTGTTTTAAAAGCTAAAACGAAAGATAACGAAGCTTTTTATTAAATAATCGAAATGATATTAGATCGGAGTTTAGCAATAAACAAACTGGAAGAACAGCAGGACTGGGACATCATTATAATCGGCGGTGGCGCTACCGGCCTGGGCACTGCGGTAGATGCAGCAAGTCGTGGGTACAGAACTTTGCTGCTGGAGCAGGATGACTTTGCAAAAGGAACTTCAAGTAGAAGTACAAAGCTGGTACATGGTGGCGTACGATATCTGGCACAAGGTGATATTGCGCTGGTTTATGAAGCCTTGCATGAGCGAAGCCTGCTGCTGACAAATGCGCCGCATTTGGTTCATGATCAGGACTTCATTATTCCTTGTTATTCTTGGAAAACGAAATACATGTACCTGCTGGGCTTGAAATTCTATGATCTTTTGGCGGGAAAGAATGACTTCCGGAAATCCAGCTTTCTATCCACGACGGAGGTTATGAAAGCTATTCCTGGCTTAAATCCTAAAGGATTGATTGGGGGTGTAAGTTATAGCGATGGGCAGTTTGATGATTCCAGACTAGCGATAAACCTGGCGCAGACGGCTGCTGAACATGGTGGGGTGTTGCTGAACTATGCTAAAGTTACCGGTTTAACTAAAAAAGGAGACGAAATTAGTGGCCTAGCCTTGGAAGATCTGGAAAGTGGAAAGACTTATAACCTACAAGCATCGGTTGTAATCAATGCAACCGGCGTTTTTGTAGATGAAATATTAAAGATGGATGTACCAAAAGGGGAGCCCCTGGTGCGGCCAAGTCAGGGTGCCCACGTGGTGCTAGATCAGTCCTTTCTGAAAAGCAGCAGCGCACTGATGATCCCGAAAACCTCTGATGGAAGGGTTCTGTTTGCCGTTCCCTGGCATGGAAAGGTCTTAGTTGGTACCACGGATACGCCGCTGGATGCACACAGTTCAGAACCACGTCCCTTAGCGCAGGAAATAGAATTTATTTTGAACACCGCAGGCAAGTATTTGTCGAAAGCACCAACTACAAAAGATGTACTTTCCGCATTCGCCGGCTTACGGCCACTGGCTGCACCGGGTAAGGATACCAATAGAACGAAAGAGATATCCAGAAGTCATAAGCTAATCGTAAGTAAGTCAGGGCTGATTACAATCACCGGTGGGAAATGGACCACTTACCGGAAAATGGCCATGGACGTCGTTGATAAAGCGATTGCCTTAGGCAAACTGTCACCGGCAGCTTGTGTAACGCGGACGACAAAAGTACACGGCTATACTTCCACCGCCTTAAATGGCGCACTAGCCGTATATGGAGCCGATGCGGAGGGTATTCGCAAGCTTGTTACTTCAAAGCAGGAGCTGGGGCTTAGAATACATGAAAAGCACCCTTATATCGCTGGTGAGGTGGTTTGGGTGGTTCGGAACGAGATGGCCCGCACGGTAGAAGATGTGCTGGCAAGAAGAATCCGAATCCTGTTTCTGGATGCAGCAGCAGCGATGGAACTCGCACCTGCTGTGGCACGCATCATGGCCGTAGAATTAAAACAGGACGAGCGATGGATAGAAAATCAAACGCAAGCCTTTACCATGCTGGCAAATGAATATCTCTTGGGGCCCAGCAGGATCCAGCAACAGTAAATCTTATGTTACGAATGCTTAATTAATAACGAAGGTATTCCTGCTGATCGGCATCAATGATATCTCCAGGAACATTCCCGATGCCCTGATCATCGGTAACATCAAGAAAATTGTTTCGCGTATACGTCAGGGCTCAAAGCGAACAAAGATCTATGTATACACCTTGTTACCGGTTAATAGTTCCTTCGGAAAGTTTAAAAACCATTACAACAAGGATGAACATATCCTCTGGGTTAATGCTGAAATCCGGAAACTTGCAGGCGGCAAAGTATCAGTCGTTGACATCTATCCGGACTTTCTGGATGCGGAAAACCATTTGAGAAAAGAGCTGACTAAGGATGGATTGCATCCAAATGCTGCCGGCATGAAGTTTTCAAAGCAAAACTGAAACAGGGTGACTACTTAAAATAAAGGATCTTTAAACGATAGTCACTTTAACGCTTATACCTTCCAGCTGCTGTATGATGTGGCTGGAGATGCCACTGTCGGTGATGATTTCATCGATTTCTTCGACACCACAGATACGTCCAAAACCACGTTTCCCAAATTTGGTGGAATCGGCAAGCACAATTACCTTGTGTGATACAGCGATCATTTGACGGTTTAAATGTGCTTCCAGGACGTTTGTTGTCGTAATGCCGAAATTCAGGTCAATTCCATCAACCCCCAGGTATAATTTACTGCAAAAGAAGTCTGCCAGGATCTGCTCTGCATAGGGGCCCATAACGGAAGAGGAGCTCTTGCGGAGCAATCCGCCGAGCAGCAAAACTTCCACGTCGGGATGTCGCAGCAGCTCTTGGGCAACGTTTATTGCCGAGGTGATTACCGTAAGGGAGTCCAGTGGTTGAATGTTCTTGGCCAAAGCGAGTACGGTTGTGCCGGAAGCAATAATGATTGAATCATTTGGTTGAATCAGCTTTGCCGCCATCAATCCGATCTTAGACTTTTCTGCAGATTGTAGTTTTTCTTTCTCGTTCACGTTTCGGTCAACCGTGTAGGTGTCGGTTAACGTTGCGCCGCCGTGAGTTCTGAACAATAAATTCTTTTCTTCAAGAAGCTTCAGGTCTTTCCGGATGGTCACGGAGGATACATCCAGTTCTTTACATAAATCCAGCACACTCACATGCCCCTCTTTCTGAATTTTATTTAGAATAAACTGGTGTCTTTCCGCTATATTAACCATGATTGAAGATTTGTCTTGGCCAATTTAATATCCAGAATTGAATTACAAAGGATTTTTATTTTTGAAGGATCGGAAGTGCAGGCCAGGATCGGCTGTAAAATCTTTAATACAACTTTCGATGAACATGCAATTGGAAGCGTTTAATGTACTTGTGATCAGTATTTTGATGATTTTAGTGTTTCGTTTTTAGTTGTTTTTGTTTCTTTTCATATTTCATTTAATTTCATATACTTGATGAGGCGATTTCGTATTTTGTGATACTGAAAAAACCAAAGACCAAATTAAACTGTATGAATAAATATATTTTAGCCTTTGACCAGGGTACTACAAGTTCCCGGGCGATTGTTTTTGATCGTACCGGTTCCATTATTTCCATCGCGCAGCGTGAGTTTAAGCAGATCTATCCTCAGCCGGGTTGGGTAGAGCACAACCCAAAAGAGATTTGGTCTTCACAGGTGTCGGTGGCTACCGAAGCGGTTCTTAATGCCAATTTAACGGCGGAGCAGATCGCAGCGATCGGCATTACTAATCAGCGGGAAACGACGATTGTATGGGATAACGTAACGGGAGAGCCCGTGTACAATGCAATTGTCTGGCAAGACAGAAGGACAGCGGATTATTGCGGAACGTTGAAGGCACAAGGACATGACGCGCTCATTCAGCATAAAACAGGTTTAATTATAGACGCCTACTTTTCTGGCACCAAAATCAAGTGGATTTTAGATAATGTTGAAGGTGCCCGCGCCAAAGCAGCAGAGGGGCGCTTGCTTTTTGGTACCGTTGATTCCTGGCTGATCTGGAATATGACCGGACGCAAAGTCCATGTAACAGATGTTACCAATGCCTCCAGAACCATGCTTTATAACATTCATACGCTTTCCTGGGACGAGGAATTACTTGCCTTACTGGATATACCGGCGAACCTTTTGCCGGAGGTAAAATCATGCAGCGAGGTTTATGGTGAAACATCAGGTACTGTGCTTGCAGCCAAAATTCCGATTGCAGGTATTGCCGGGGATCAGCAGGCTGCACTTTTCGGCCAGATGTGTACCCAACCCGGTATGGTAAAAAACACCTACGGTACCGGCTGTTTCATGCTGATGAATATAGGGGAAACACCAATTCTTTCAAAGAATAATCTGGTAACGACCATCGCCTGGAAAATCAAAGATCAGGTACACTATGCCCTTGAGGGTAGTATCTTCATCGCCGGTGCAGTTGTACAGTGGTTGAGAGACGAGCTCAAGATCATTAGCACGTCAGCAGATATAGAACGATTGGCACTGAGTGTTACGGATAATGGCGGTGTTTATCTCGTACCTGCATTTGCAGGCTTAGGTGCTCCACATTGGAATCAATATGCAAGAGGTACAATCTTCGGATTAACAAGAGGCACCAACAACGGACATATCGCTCGTGCGGCACTGGAAAGCATTGCTTTTCAGACCATGGAGGTGCTGAACGCCATGGAAGCGGATTCGGGGAAAGATATTCTTGAACTTCGGGTAGATGGCGGTGCAACCGCAAACGATCTGCTGATGCAGTTTCAAGCAGATGTCTTAAATACGCAAGTGGTACGCCCTCAGGTTACAGAAGTGACTGCCATTGGAGCAGCTTACCTTGCCGGGCTGGCTATTGGCTATTGGGATAGTCTGGAGGAAATACAACAACAATGGAAAATTGATCAGCGCTTTAAGCCGCAGGAATCGGCAGCGATGCCTGAAATGATCAAAGGCTGGAACAAGGCTGTAAAGGCCGTTAACATTTGGACAGAACTCGAATAATCACCTCATCAATTTAAATTATGAATCAATTTACGGCTGAACTTATCGGGACCATGTTTGTGATCCTGCTGGGCAACGGAGTTGTAGCAAACGTCGTACTTTCTGGTACCAAGGGTGAAAGCAGTGGCTGGATTGTGATCACCACAGGCTGGGCACTGGGCGTGTTTACGGGTGTGGTAATTGCCGGACCCTATAGTGGCGCACATTTAAACCCTGCAGTAACCATCGGGTTGGCAATTGCTGGGAAATTCGAATGGGCAAATGCGCCGATGTTTATCCTAGCGCAGTTCCTGGGTGCCATGCTGGGTGCTTTGTTGGTCTGGCTCACTTATAAAGATCATTTCAAAGTGACGCAAGATCCTGGTTGCAAAGCTGCAGTATTCTGTACGGCTCCTGCCATACGGAATACGACAACCAACCTGATCGGGGAGGTGGTGGGTACCTTTGTCCTGATATTTGTGATCTTTTATTTTACGAACCCGGAGATGGGGGATAAAACGCCATTTGGATTAGGCTCGCTGGGTGCACTGCCTGTTGCTTTTCTGGTTTGGGGCATCGGCCTTTCGCTTGGTGGTACAACAGGATATGCGATCAACCCTGCGCGGGACCTCGGACCGCGGATTATGCATGCGCTACTGCCCATTCCTAAGAAAGGGGATGGGAATTGGGGCTATGCCTGGATTCCAGTTGTAGGACCCATTATCGGTGCCGCTATTGCCGCCTTGCTCTTTCTGTACCTGAAAAATTAATTAACTTGTCCGCGATACCCGGACAAGTTAAAACAACATGAACAGAATTCTCCTCGCCCTCGTTGCCAGCATCATTTGCAGTGCCTGCTCCATGAACCAGAAAATGGCCAAGCAGGTTGCCAGGCAGTTCGACAAACCTGCCATAACCAACCAGTATCACACTGGCTTTGCGTTATATGACCTGCAAGCAAAAAAGATGATCTATGAGAAAGATGCTGATCGCTATTTTATTCCGGCATCCAACACCAAACTCTATACTTTTTACGCTGGCTTAAAGATGTTGGGGGATTCCATTCCGGCTTTGCGCTATGTAGAACGGGGTGATTCGCTAATCTTTTGGGGTACTGGTGATCCTTCGTTCCTGGAAAACCAATTGAAGAGTGATCGTGTAGTGACCTTCCTGAAGAATAGTCCCAAGAAATTGTTTTTTGCCGCGGGCCGTTACACCGGAAATTTTTATGGCAATGGCTGGTCATGGGACGATTTTAACGACTATTATCAACCTGAGATCAACGAATTCCCCATCAAGGATAATATGCTCGCCTTAAGCGGAACCAATAATAACCTACAGGTCCTACCAGCTTCGATGAACAACTGTGTTATCAAGGATACGAGTGCGGATCGTAAAGCTTTCCGGGTGGTTCGTGCTTTCGATCATAATCTTTTCAGGTATCCAGATATGCCGGTTCCCGCAGATTACATACAATATGTGCCATACAAAACAAGTACAGTATTGACGGTAAACTTGCTTACAGATACGGTTAAGCGACCTATTGGTGTCGTAAACATGAAAATGCCGGAATCTGCCAAGACCCTGTACAGTGTTAAAACAGATTCGGTTTTGAAGGCTATGATGTTGCCAAGTGATAATTTTATTGCTGAACAGCTGCTGTTGGTTTATTCGAACGTCTTGGGTGCAGAATTGAATGGTATGAAAGCGATTGCACATGTTAGGAAAGAATATCTGTCTAATCTACCGGGAAACCCTTCCTGGGTAGATGGCTCCGGCTTGTCGAAAGGCAACCTCTTCAGCCCAAGAACTATGGTGGCCGTACTGGATTCCATTTACCACACCGTAAAGGATCAGAAAAGATTGTTCGATATGTTACCTGCAGGGGGCAAATCCGGAACTTTGAAGAATGCTTATCCTCAGACAGACAATCCTTTTGTTTACGGCAAAACAGGAACCTTATCCGGCGTGCACAACCAAAGTGGTTACGTGCTGACCAAAAAAGGGAGGGTGCTGATCTATTCTTTCATGAACAACAATTATGTGTTGCCGACAGCCGAGGTGAGGAAAGAAATGGCTCGGGTGGTAAGTTACATCCACGAAAATTTCTAGGCAACTTCCGGCTTTATTTCCTTTTTACCGGTTTTCCTTGATGGTTTGTAGTACCGATTTGGTTTTCTCTTCTAGGCTTGCATAGTCTTTTTCCTGAATTAGCGCCTTGCTGATCAGTTTGCTACCCATGCCTACAGCACTTACACCAGCCTTAAACCAGGCACTGATATTTGCTGCGGTAAGATCTACGCCACCAGTCGGGATGAAATGCTGCCCTGGAAATAGCTCCCTTATGGAAGCGATGTATTCAGGTCCAAGGACATTCGCCGGAAAGATCTTAATGAGCCGTGCCCCGTGTTGTTGAGCCAAATCAATTTCTGTGGGCGTCATGCAGCCGGGAATCCATAATAATCCGTTTTGTTGTGCCAGTTTACCCACTTCGGGATTGATGATCGGAGAGACCAGGAAATCGGCGCCAGCTTCGATGAAGCTTTCAGCATCCTGCAGGGTTTTGATCGTGCCAATACCCAGGTGTAAATCCGGCATGCTGTGGTTTTTCAGTTCGATCAGGTGTTTAAAGTTCTCCAGCGCAGCAGGGCCGCGGTTGGTATATTCAAATACACGTACTCCGGCGCGGTATAAGGCATCTATTATTTCCGCACTTTCTTCCTTGCTATCCAAATAAAACAAGGGCAATAATCCTTGTTCCAGTAGTGCTGCTAATATTTCTTCCTTTGTTTTTTTCATCTGTAAAGTGTTGCTTTAGCCTTAAACGATTCAAGGCTTTCTAAGTTAAGGAGAATGATCGTCCTCATTTGACTTACATGACATGATTGTTCATGATTTTTTAATAGAGGCATAGATTTCCGCTGCTTTGGTGCTGGTCGCATCGCTTGCAACGAAGAGTTTATTGAATGCAGCTGCGGTAGCAAAATCGAGGATCTGCTGATCATTGTGACCTTGAAAATGTCCGTAGATCAATCCTGCCATAAAACAGTCGCCACTACCAACCTTATCCAGGTAGTCCGGCGTGGTATACACAGCGGAGCGGTAAAACTGATCACCTGCATAAAGGGTTGTGTAGTATTTGATGCCGCTTTCCATGTGATCGAAGCGATAGGTGTTTGCAACGACCTTACACTTTGGAAATTTGCGCATGATGGCTTTTGACGTGATTTTTGCCTGCTCAAGATAACCTTCTTCTGTGTCACGAACTTTTAGATCGGCGGCCAATGGTGCACCGAGCATCAGTTCTGCAGCCCAGACATTGCCCATGATCAGGTCACAGTATTTTGCCAGTTCCGGCATCACTTCAATAGGCTGTTTGCCGTACTGCCAAAGCTTTGCTCGGTAATTCAGATCCAGAGAGATGAGGATGCCGTTTTCAGAGGCATATTTCAGGGCTTCCGCACAAACGGCTACCACATTTTCAGATAATGCCGGGCAGATGGCAGAAAAGTGAAACCAGGAGATGCCTTCAAATACCTTATTCCAGTTGATTGTGCCTGGTTGCAGCTCCGCGAATGCGGAATGTGCACGGTCGTAGATCACACCGGCATGTTTTACATCCTCGCCAGCAGTCAGGTAATAGATGCCCATACGTTTTCCCTGTAAGCTAATCCGGTCTGCATTGATGTTTCTGGCTTCAATATAGCCGATCAGCTGCTTTGAAAGCATGTTGTCCGGTATAGCGGTCAGATAAGCTGAAGAAACGTCCCAGAGCGCAAGTGCCGAGGCGACGTTAAGTTCTGCTCCACCCACATATACGGGTAGCTGGTTGGTTTGTAGCCAGTCGCCATTCCCATCCGGGCAGATCCGCAGCAGCAGCTCGCCAAAGGATAGCACGCCTTTACCAGCTGGATTAAACCTCGTGTTTTCAGTGTTGCTCATGGGCTTATGCTTTCTTTAAAGCGGCAAATTCAAAGTAGTTTTTCGCATTGTAATAGCAGATATCCTGGATGGTTTTTCCAATCCATTCTATGTCGTTCGGCAATTCACCATTTTCGACATCTGTTGCATAAAGGTTGCACAAAATGCGACGGAAGTATTCATGCCTTGGGAAGGATAAGAAGCTGCGGGAATCTGTCAGCATACCCACCATCCGGCTTAGCAGCCCGATATTTGAAAGGGTGTTTAGCTGCTTGATCATACCTTCCTTCTGGTCGTTGAACCACCAGGCAGAGCCAAATTGGACTTTTCCGGCAAGAGAGCCATCGTTGAAGTTTCCGATCATGGCGGCCAACACGTCATTGTCGGCAGGGTTAAGGTTGTAGATGATTGTTTTGGTAAGCCGGTCATCAGCATCAAGTTTATCGAGGAAGCGGGATAGGCTGCGAGCCTGGCTAAAGTCACCAATAGAATCCCAGCCGGTATCCGGGCCAAGGTTCTGCAATGCACGACGATTGTTGTTACGCAGTGCGCCTAGGTGGTATTGCTGGACCCAACCTTTTTCGTGATCCCACAGCGCAAATTCATAAAGCATTGCTGACTTAAACTTTAAGGCTTCTGAAGACGTAAGTGCAATCCTGAGGCGTATGTTTTCGAAGATCTCCTCGATTTCGGAGTCTTCATAATCTCCCGCATAGATCTGTTCAAGACCATGATCGGATACGGTACAGCCATTTGCAGCGAAATAGTCGTGGCGACTTTTCAACGCTTTCAAATAACTGTTGTAATCGGTTATTTCAATATTGCTGATACTTTCAAGCTTATCTATATACTGGTTAAGCGCATCAAGATCATCGGGGTTCATGGCTTTATCCGGGCGAAATGCAGGCGCTACACCGATCTCGAACGCAGCATTAAGTATTTCCTGGTGGAAGTTTAGCGTGTCTAATGGATCATCTGTGGTGCATACCTGTTGAACGTTCATGCGCCGAAGGAGGTTCCTTACCGAAAATTCAGGACTTTGCAGCCGCTCATTACATTGCTGGTAAATGTTTGAAGCAGTTTTTGCTGAAAGCAGCTCATTTATCCCGAAGTAGCGCTGTAGCTCCAGATGGGTCCAATGGTAAAGCGGGTTGCGCATGGTATAGGGCACAGTTTCGGCCCATTTCCCAAACTTCTCCTCATCGGATTTGTAGCCGGTGATATATGCTTCATTAACTCCATTTGCACGCATGGCACGCCATTTATAATGATCGCCAGCAAGCCAGATCTGCGTCATGTTACCAAATTGCAGGTCTGCAGCAATCTGATACGGCGGCAGGTGGTTGTGGTAGTCGATGATGGGCATGTGCTTTGCATAATCGTGGTATAAACGTTCTGCGGTTGTAGTGTCCAAAAGGAAGTTCTCGTCCAGAAATTCTTTCATATCGCCAGTTTTTAGGTGGTACTATTAACTCAGTTGTTATCCAGACTTCTTCGGATCCCCAGTTCCAGTCCGCGTAGTTCTGCCAGGCCGCGCAATCGGCCGATTGCTGAATAGCCAGGATTGGTTTTTTTATGTAGGTCGTCGAGCATCTTATGTCCGTGATCAGGCCGGAATGGCATTCTGGCATCTTTTCTGCCGGAGTCGATTCGTTTCTGCTGCTCCTGCACGAGTGCTTTCATCACAGCATACATATCAACATCACCATCCAGGTGATCGGCTTCATGGAAGTTACCCTGTTCATCTCTTCGGGTGCTTCGTAGATGAATGAAATGGATCCGGTGGCCCAGACGTTCTACCATTCCGGGTAGGTCGTTATCTGCTCTAACGCCGAAAGACCCAGTGCAGTAGGTAAGTCCGTTATGGCTCGAAGGTACGGCTTCATACAGCGCCTGAATATCAGCCTCGGTACTCACTACCCGTGGCAGGCCCAAAATGGGATATGGTGGATCATCGGGATGAATACACAGCAGCACGCCAGCTTGTTCAGCGGCGGGCACCACCTGTTCCAGGAAACGGATCAGGTTTGCTTGTAGTTCCTTGGGGCCAACATGTTCATAGCTTTTAAGCACTTTCAGGAATTCGACCAGTGTATAACCTTCTTCCGATCCAGGTAGTCCTGCGATGATGTTTTTAACCAAAAGCTTTTTTTCAGCTTCTGACTGCTGCTTCAACCAGGCATGTGCTTTTTGTTGAATGTCTTCGCTATAGGCTTCAGTTGCCCCTGGACGCTGTAGGATATATAGCTCGAAGGCCGCAAATGCTAATGCTTCGAAACGCAATGCTGTGGACCCATCAATCATTTCATAGTCCAGATTGGTGCGGGTCCAGTCGAGCACTGGCATAAAGTTGTAGCATACAATATCAATTCCGCAGGCACCCAGGTTAACTAAGGTTGCTTTGTAATTTTCAATGTAGCGCTCGTAATTGCCGCCACGCTTTTTGATGTCTTCGTGTACGGGTACGCTTTCCACGACAGACCAGGTTAAGCCCGCTTGTTCAACTTCAGCCTTACGCTTCAGAATTTCTTCTTTACTCCAGATTTCCCCGTTAGGGATATGATGCAGCGCCGTAACAACGCCGGTTGCGCCGGCTTGTCGTATAGTTGCTAGTGGTACCGGATCATTCGGACCGTACCACCTCCATGTTTGTTCTAAGCTCATACAATATTTTATAGGCGTTTGTCAACTTTCTAAATGCATTGGTCTCGCTTCTAAACACCACCGAAGACGGCGAAACCTCCGTCAACACTGACCACTGTACCGGTTACGAATTTGGAGTCGTCGCTCAGCAGCCAAATTAGCGCACCTTCAAGCTCCTCAGGTTCACCGAAGCGCTTAAATGGCGTTTGCCGGATCACGAGATTGCCACGTTCCGTTAGGCTCTGGTCTTCATTGGTCAGCAGTCGTCGGTTCTGTTCGGTGATGAAGAAGCCTGGTGCAATGGCATTCATGCGGATTTTGTCACCATATCGATTGGCCAACTCAATGGCAAACCAACGTGTATAAGCATCCACGGCGGCCTTGGCGATGCTATAGCCCATCACTTTAGTAATTGCCCGCTGTGCGGTCATGGAGGAAATATTAACGATGCTGCCTTGTCCGACCCTGGCGATCTCAGGTCCGAACACCTGCGTTGGCTGGATGGTACCCTGCAGGTTCAGGCTCATTACCTGGTTGAAGGCATTCATGTCCAGGCTGAAGATATCCTGCTCCGGTGCGATCACCGCGCCGGGCATGTTGCCACCTGCGGCATTCACCAGCCCGTCTATACGGCCGTACTTGGCCAGGATCTCAGCCTTCGCAGCTTCCAGGCTGCTGATATCCATGACGTCGGCCATCACGGCAAGGGCACTACCTCCGGCAGCTTCGATTGCTGCTGCACGTTCCTTCGCGACTTCCAGTCTGCGTCCAAGGATGACGACATTACCGCTCATGCGGCTGATGCTGTTGACAAAAGATGCACCGAGCACGCCTGTTCCGCCGGTAACAACGATGACTTTATCTTTTAATGTTCCAAATTCCATATGGATGTGTTTGCAATAGTTTAGATCAATTTACTTCCTCTTGAATCATCGTAATGGGCTTCATCCTACGGCTGAGAAGGGTGATGATGCCCCAAGCCAGAATGTAAGCGCAGCCGCTGATGACAAATAGAATATGGTAGCCCGCGGAAATGTTTCCA
>Ga0265798_10002758_pt1 | contig 25553 bp, 17 predicted proteins | sample P3T30metagenome_FD_192430 | JGI IMG/M metagenome (GOLD analysis project Ga0265798, IMG submission 192430) | Plant litter microbial communities from East Loma Ridge, Irvine, California - P3 T30 | ecosystem: Environmental > Terrestrial > Plant litter > Unclassified | place: USA: California...
GACTTCTCTAGCTTCTAAAACAAGAGTAATACCACAGTGCTACAAAAGACGCTATTTACGCTGTCTAGTTAACGTGAAATTGCGAAGTCGTATCCCAGGAATACTCCTTTAGATGATATGGGAGCGGGTTACATGTTGCTAAATAGCGTGTAGCTGCAGGTGATGTACTGTTTAGCATGACATTGTCTCTCAGAAATGAGTTGGAACAGAGGTAGTTGTTTGTAGTATGGCCGAATAAATGTTGTTTCATACTTCTGGGGTATACATGTCGTGGGAAGCTGAAAAGCGCCGTGCGGTTAGAAAGTATGCCAAGTCAGGGAGAAATAGTTGAGTTTTCTTCTACCTAATAATAAGGCCATGGTAGCTTGCTGCATGAATATATTTTTAGTGGCTGGCTACTTCTTGCTAGCTGTCCCTGCCGTAGCTCAGCAGGCTGCTCCCACACCCTTACCACCTCCTATTTGGGATAATCAGGATGCGATGCTACGCCTAGGCAACACGTACAGTCGCGGGCAGGGCGTGCCGAGAGATGAGGTGCTAGCGCTGCGCTATTACCAGCGTGCCGCTGAACTGGGTAGTGTAGTAGCCACTGACAATGTGGGGACCTACTATGCCATGGGCCGCGGAGTGCCCATGGATAAGGTGCGCGCCATTGCCTGGTACCGCCGGGCGGCGGCGCGTGGCTACCTGCCAGCCATGAATAATTTAGGTGTGCTCTACAGCGCCTCGTTTCAGGGCACGCCTGATCACTGCCAGGCGCTAGCGTGGTTCAAGAAAGCGGCTGAGGGTGGCAGTGCTACGGGTATGTGGCACTTGGGCCAAGCCTACCAAAAGGGCTTGTGCCCGCAGGCCCATAGCCTGAAGCTAGCGCGCCGGTGGCTCCAGAATGCCATCGATATTGGTAGCCAGCCCTCGGCAGCGGGCCCCGATAAGTATGCGGCTGAGCAAGCGGTGCAGGACTTGCGCAAGTTGTAGGGGCCCCTAGCCGGCCGACCTTTGTGCTTTCCCTTAGCCTATGACGACTCTTCTTACCCGTGGCAGCGCGTTCGCTGCACTGCTCCTGCTGGCCACCGCCTGCGCTAAAACCGATGACGTAGCGCCACCTGCTGCCCCCGACCGCGATGATAATCTGGCGCTGGGCAACCCCAGCGGCGCCGTGGCTAGCACTTCGTCCCCGACTAACTACCTCTTGGTAAAAGAGCAGTACACGCTCTCCTACAACCGCGACCAGGGCAAGCCCAACTGGGTGAGCTGGCACCTGAGCAGCGCCTGGCTGGGCAGCGCTCCCCGCCAAGATGACTTCCGCGCCGATGCGGGCCTGCCCAGCGGGTGGTATCAGGTGAAGGCCACGGACTACAGCGGTTCGGGCTTTGACCGGGGCCACAACTGCCCCAGTGCTGACCGCACCAGCTCGGTGGCCGATAACTCGGCTACTTTCCTGATGAGTAACATGATGCCTCAGGCGCCCAACAACAATCAGCAAACCTGGGCTAACCTCGAAAACTATGCCCGGTCTTTAGTAGATGCGGGCAACGAACTCTACATCATCTGCGGCTCTTACGGCCGGGGCGGCACCGGCAGCGCCGGCTACCAAACCACCATCGCTAGTGGCAAGGTAACCGTGCCTGCCCGTTGCTGGAAGGTGCTGGTGGTGCTGCCTGTGGGCAGCAATGACGTAGGTCGCGTTACGTCTAGCACCCGCGTTATTGCCGTTAATACGCCCAACGATAATTCCTTAAGTAGTAGTTGGGGCAGCTACCGGACTAGTGTCGATGCCATTGAAACTGCGACGGGCTACGACCTGCTCTCGGCCTTGCCTTCCAGCTTGCAGAGTACCCTGGAGGCCAAGACGGACACGGGGCCCACGAACTAAGCAGCAAGCGAAATACTTTGGTAACTCAGTTTGGGCGTTTTCAGGCCCAGCCTTGTGGTAGCCGTACGCTCACGGCATAATCCTCCAGCAGCACTGAACTACGGAAGCTGCGCAGGCGGGCAATCTCGTTGGCATGGGTGTCGTAGTATATCTCCACGAAGAAGCCACCCGCGGAGCCTTCCACGTGATAGAGGTTCACGCCATCCTCCTCCTCCCAGCGCCGAGCCAGGAAGGTAGCCTCGTCGAAGAGGAGCACGAGTTGGCGCTCGTAGGGTAGCAGGCTGAACTCGTAGGGGGTCATAAATACTACCGTCTGCTGCTGGCTAAAAAAGCCCCAGCACTTGGCACCGGGGCTTTCAGAAAGGCAGCGTCTTCTATTACGCTGCTTTAGTTGTTGACATGACAGCAGACGCCACGAAGGTAGGAGCAAAGGGAAGTAGGCGGAGAAATCTTGTTAGCCCACTGATTAATTTTATTAATGACTGGGAAAGTACTATCTTACTAAGGGGCAGTAAAACTATTTAATTTATTTATCCTGTTGACTGCCAGTAGGATGCCTTAAAAAGGGGTCTTAAAAAGCTTCTGTTTAGTAACATACTGGTAACGCGCCACTCATTGAGCTTTCATAATTGGGGTACATGCTCTATAAATAGCAATTAATCAATTATTTAAGACAGAAAAGGTGATTGGGGGAAATTGAGCGTACTTTGGTAAGCTGGCCTTGATTCGCCCGCATTAGTTGCTCTCTTTTCCGCCGTTTCACGCTTTATGAAGGACACCTTACGCCGCTACTACTTCCTGCTTTTAGTGCACCTGCTTGCTCTTCACGCCGGGGGCGTGCGCGCTCAAACGGCTAGCCCGACCCAGGAGTCTTTTGACACCGGCACCAAAGCCGATTATCCCGCCGGCACGGTCACGTTAAGTACTGGGGACTGGGATTTCACTGGTGCCTTACTCGGTAACGATGCCAACGACCATAAAAACGGCACCCAAGCCGTGCGGGTCGAGCAGACGGGCCGACTCACCATGGACTTCTACCTGCCCGACGGGGCCTCGCTCATCACGGTGCAGCATGCGCTCTACGGCGCCGACGCCGGGAGTGCCTGGGAGTTGTGGGCCCAGTCGCAGTCATGCAGCTGCAATAACTGGACGAAAGTGGGTGCCACCGTACTTACGGCCAGTGCTACCCTGCAAACGGCGGCCTTCTCCGTCAGCCTGCCTGGGGCCGTTCGCTTCGAGTTGCGCAAGGTTTCAGGCGGGGCCGCCCGCCTCAACTTCGATGATTTTACGGTCACGCCCTTTGGGGCCCCCGTTGCGGCGGTGGGCGACAATGAAAACCTGACGCTGGGCAATCCTAGTGGAGCAACGATGGACATCAACTTCCCCACCAATTACCTGCTGGACCGTCGGCGCATCCACGCCATCAGCTATAACCGCGACCAGGGCAAGCCCAACTGGGTAAGCTGGCACTTGGACACTTCTAACCGGGGTGCTGCGGACCGGCAGGATGACTTTCGACCCGACTCCACCCTGCCGGCGGGCTGGTACCGGGTAACAGCTACCGACTACAGCGGTTCCGGCTTTGACCGGGGGCACAATTGTCCTTCCGCCGATCGCACCAATTCCGTGCGCGCCAACTCGCTCACGTTCCTGATGAGCAACATGATGCCCCAGGCCCCCAACAACAACCAAAAGACGTGGGCGAACCTGGAAAATTATACGCGCACGTTCCTGTCAACCTACGAGGTCTACATTATTGCAGGCTCCTATGGCGTGGGAGGTACGGGGTCGAATGGCTACATGGAAGTAGTACCCAGCGGCAAGGTAGTGGTGCCCAAGCGCACCTGGAAAGTCATCGTGCTGCTGCCCGTGGGCGATAATGATGTGCTGCGCGTCAATGCCAATACGCGCATTATCGCGGTGGACATGCCCAACGATAATTCACTGAGCACCGATTGGGGCACCTTTCGTACGAGCGTCGATGCAATTGAGAATGCTACAGGGTATGACCTGCTCTCAGCCCTGCCTTCGGCCGTGCAGACTATTGTCGAAGCGAAGGTGGATAACGGCCCTACCAACTAGCTGAGTCCAGCTGTTCTCATCTCCTAATTTTTGCGGTCCCGCAGTCTACGCTCTATCTTATGAAGAAGCCTTCTATTCCCTTTTACTTTTCCACCGGGCTTGGCCGTCACCTGGCGGGTTTGCTCCCTGCGCTGCTGATGGTTGCCGGCCTGGTGACGGCCCCGATCGGGGCGTGGGCCCAGTTGGAACTCAACAACACTGCTCCCAAGACGGAGAATTTTGACGTTCTAGGCACGAGCGCGACCGCGACGGTACCGGCGTACATCAAGCTCTCGGGCGAGGCGGCCCCCACCTATGGCAGCGCTGCTAACTACTCGGCTACCAGCGTAGCCTCTAATGGCGGCACCAACACGACGCACGGCATCTCTACGGGTGGCACGTACAATTTTTTGTCAGTCGCTGGCTCGACCGACCGTGCCCTGGGCTTTTTGAACAGCGGCTCCTTTGGCACCCCGCGCAGTATCATGCTGGCGGTGAGTAATACTACTGGCGCCACCATTCAGGATTTGCAGGTGCAGTTCAACCTGGAAAAATACCGCTCCGGTACCCGCGAGTATAACTGGACCTTCTACACCAGTCCTGACGGGGCGACATGGACGGCGCAGAACGCCGGGGCGCAGAACTATCCCAGTGATGCCAACAACACGACCTACTCGGCGCCACCCCTGACTATTGCCAAGACCGTCGCGCTAACCGGCGTCAACCTTGCCAAGGGCGACACCTATTATCTGCGCTGGAGCCAGGTAGGCGTGGGTGGCACGACCAGCGGCGCCTCCAACGGGCAGGCCTCGGGCCTCGACGATGTGACGCTGACGCCCACCTTGGCGGGCGGCGGCACCCCGACGCCTACTACTAGTATCAGCACGGGCAGCGTTTCCCCGACCTCGTTTTGCGTGACCAGCACGGTCGGCTCGTCGGTCAGCGTAGCCTTCACCAGCATGGGCACGTTTACGGGGACCTTTCGCGCCCAGCTGTCCGATGCGACGGGGGCGTTCCCGGCCAGCGCCACGGCCAATCTTATCGGCAGCGGTAGTACCTCACCCCTGGCAGCCACCATTCCGGCGGGTACGCCCAGCGGCACGGGCTACCGCATCCGCGTCCTCAATGAGGCCCCCCTGACGCTGAGCAGCAATGACAACGGCAGTAACCTCTCTGTTACGGTGGCCCCCAGCACTAACGCTGTGACCGTTGACCCGCGGGCTGCCCAGAGCTTTGCCGTGAATGGTACGGGCATAGCCCTAACGGCTAGCCCGACGGTGGCCTCCAGTATCGCCTGGCTCGCCGGTACCTCGGCTACCGGCCCCTTCTCGACGACGTTACCCAGCACAAGTGCCACGTATCAACCCAAGGGTACAGACTTCTCGGTGCCCGGCACCTATTATGTGGTAGCCCAAGCCACCAGCTCCTGTGGCAACGTAGTGGGAACGAGTAACGCTGTTCAACTCGTCGTCGTGGCGGCCGCCTCGGCTATCACGGCCTCTACTACGTCCCTGGCCGACTTCGGGTCCGTACCTGTTGGGAGCGCCTCGGGCGCAAAGTCATTTACGGTGGGGGGAAATGGCTTGACAGGTGACCTGACGATTACACCGGCCCCAGGCTTTGAAATCCGCACGGGCCAGACGCCCTTCGCCTGCTGCGTTATCGTCCTCTCGCCCAAGGGTGGCAGTATAGCCGATACCCAAATCGACGTACGCTTTGCCCCGCAGCTGGCGCAGGTCTACACCGGTAAACTTACCGTCGCTAGTCCTGGGCTAACCGGGCAGGAGGTGGCCGTTTCTGGCACTGGCACCCTAGCCACTTACCCGGCAACCGTGAGCACCGTCGCCCCCGCGGCCATTACCACGACCACCGCCACGTCGGGGGGTACTGTACTCGACAATGGTGGCAGCCTGGTAACCGCTTACGGGGTAGCTTACGGCCTCGACTCCGAACCAATTATTACGGGGGCCCACACGACCGATGGTTCCGGCCAGGGTGCTTTCACAAGCTCTCTCACCGGTTTGCGTCCCGGCCTGCTCTACTACGTACGGGCCTACGCGACCAATGCGCAGGGCACTAGTTACGGCGAGCAACTGAGTTTCACCACGGTCGCTGTGCCCCTGGCTGCTGAGCCGACGACCTCTTCTACGCTCACGGCCAGCGCGCAGCGCCCCACGCGGGTGCTGCTCACCTTTACGGGGGGCACGGGGGCCAAGCATCTGGTGCTGGCCCACCTCAACGGCTTAGTCAACCAGGACCCTGCTGACGCCACAACCTACACGGCCAGCTCCACCTTCGGGCAAGGCAGTGTGCTGGGACCCGATGCCGACAATTACGTGGTATTTGCCGGCGTAGGCGACACGGTTACCATCTTTGGGCTGCGGCCGAATACGCCCTACTCGTTTGCCGTTTACGACTACAACGACGATAACACGGCCTACGCGGAGAACTACCGCACCAGCGACCCAGGTGTGCTCTCGCTCACGACGCCTGCCCTGCCGCCCACGGTGCTGCTGCTGGAGAACTTTGTTTATGCGGCTAACACCCCACTCACCGCCAATAATTGGACGGCGCACAGCGGGGCCGGTACGAAGCCGTTCACGGTCACCAGCGGGAGCTTAGCGTATCCAGGTTACGGGGCCTTTACGGGTAATGCCACCGCTTTCACGGGGAATGGGGAAGACGTTAATCGTCATTTTGCCACAATTTATGCTCGCACTCCGGTCTACGTATCCTTTCTGGTATCCGTGCAGGATGCCTCTGCTGGCGGCGACTACTTCCTGCACTTAGGCAGCACGGCTTTTCCCACTAGCAGCTACCGGGGGAGGCTCTTTGCCCGTAAGGTGGCCGGAGCCTTGCAATTCGGCGTAGCTGGCAGCGGTACGGCCGTTTACGCCACAACCAGCTACGCCTTCAACACGACCTACCTGCTCGTACTGCGCTACACCTTCGACGAAACGGGCAACGAGACGGCTCTGTTCGTCAATCCGACGCCGAGTAGTGCGCTCCCCACTACGCCCGAGGTGAGTGCGCCGGAGGCGGCGGGTACCTCGGCTACGGACATCGGTACACTGGCCCTACGCCAGAGCACAACCACCCCAACCCTGGCACTTGATGGCATCGTGGTAGCTACGGACTTCCCGCTAGCCGCGGGCACGCCGCTGCCGGTTAGCCTGACTCAGTTTACGGCGCAGCTCAGCGGCCGCACCGTGCAACTGTCCTGGCAGACAGCCAGCGAAGTGAACAGTGACCATTTCGTCGTGGAGCGCTCCCTGGATGGGCACACCTTCACCACCCTGCAAACGCTTCCCGCGGCGGGCAACAGTAGCGTCGTTCGTACCTATACCGCCCTTGACGCTCAGGCCGGCGCCACTGGCGTTCCTATCCTCTACTACCGCCTGCGCAGCGTCGACCAGAACGGCACGAGCGCTTACTCGGCTGTGCAAGCAGTGGCCCTGACGCCGGCCGGCGCCGGGCTGGCCCTATTCCCCAACCCAGCCAAGTCTGGCACCACTCTTCTGGGTGCGGGCGCCGGTAGCCAGGTGCAGGTGTTTGATGCGATAGGTCGCATAGTTACCACGGCCACGGCCGATGCGGCTGGTAAGGCGGAGTTGACGCTGCCGACGGGCTTAGCTAGTGGCGTCTACGTTGTACGCACGGGTAGCCAGGCCATCCGGTTGCTGGTCAACTAAGGGCGGTTAAGTCGTAGTAACAAAAAGCCCCGGCTCAACAGTCGGGGCTTTTTGTTGCTAGGCTGTATGCGGGCAAGACTGCCTGTTTTGCTGTTTCCCGTACAAGTCTAACGCAGGACACGCAACAGCGGTCCCGCATCTGCCCATGCGCAACTTTCTGCTATTTATCCCGATGCTGACTTTGGCCGCCGGCCCTGCCTTGGCCCAGGTGCCCCGAGCATCCACTACAGCGCCGGCCGTGCCGCAGTCGGGTAGCGTTTCCGATGCTGGCCAACCTGGCTCGACACTACCGCCTTCCTCGGTACCTGCTTATCCGAGGGGCTACACCGACAAGCATCTAGGTGGGGCTGCCGATGGCACGTTTCCGAATGGAGTGCCCAAACGAGATATTGACAACGGCACTGGGCGCAACGACCAGCCCCGTGCCAATCAAGCCCAGACCGGTGCCCAGCCTACGCGCAGCATCTTTCGTGGCCGCAAGCGGCGTGGGTGAGAGAGCAGCCCGCTCCAAAAAAAGCCCCGACTCCAGTGAGGAAGCAGGGCTTTTTTTACATAATAGTCTGCTGGCTACTCAATAGCATTTCATGCACCCACGTAAGCCAGCTGCCTGGGCTTCGCGCTGGCTCATAAGTATTGTCTGGTAGGTGCAGCGGCGCATGGCCGCGCAGTCTTCGCTACTATGGTATACCTGCGTGCGGCCATTGCCGCAGATGTAGACCTTGGGGCCAGTAGCAATCTTGGGGCTAGGCTTATGGCTGGCTGGGGTAGGGTGGGGTGGCTGACTCGTGCTACTGTAGGCACTACCCCCAGCTGCTTCTACGCTGGCCCAGTCTACATCCGCCGTTACGAGGTTTTGCTCCTCAACAAGGTAGTCCGAACGGACGTAGCCCGTGTGCTGGTCCACCTGTACCTGGCTCCAGCCATCCGCTCTTTCCTGCACGAGGTGCACGCGGCTGGCGCCGGCAATAAGGGCAGTGGCTGCGGCCGCCGCATCAGGCCGCGTGCGAAGCGTGAGGGACGTGGCGTTGACGTAGCGGGTTAGGCCGGTTTCGGTATGCGTTAGGCTGTCGACTGAGGGAGTGGTTTGAGCTGCGCCCCAGAAGGGGAGTAAGCAGGTGAAGAGCAGGAGTAGAAATCTGGGCATGCAGAAAAAGTAACTGGTGTAAGCAGCGGGAATGGGGTGATTTGTAAGCCTTCTTTCGAGTGTAGAGGGATTTAGCCTAGGCTACCAGTCACGGCCCCTTGGCTCAGCCGTTAGTGACTTCGCTAGGCTGCTTTGCAGCGTAGCTGTGATTTGCGTTGTAGCTTCATCAAAGGCTTTGCGTAAATGAGCTAAGTAGGAAGCGCCCGTTGCTTTGGGCGGGTCCGTATGAAGAAACGCAGTTTCAGCCGTTACTACAGTTGGTTGAAAGGGAGGCGTCGTACCCGGTGTTTCGAAGACAAAATCGGTCAAGTGATACTGATAGCGGCCCTTACGCACGGCAATAGTGGCCGTATAGTACAGCGTTTGTGGGGTAGCACTCGTGTTAAAGTACCCTGTATTCAGAACCTGAGTGCCTATCACAACTACCACATCGGTGCCCTGCTCGTTGACTAGTAGAGGAGGCTTAGCCGGTACGGCGATGGCATTGGCCCAGACCCTGGTTCGTGCGAGCAAGTCAGCTTGGCTGATGGCGGGTGTAGTAACGACCGCCGAATAGGTAACAAAGTGGGTTATTGCATCGACGGGTACTTGCGCTAGTTGCTGCGCATGCGCTTGCGCGCTGAGTAATAAGAGAAACGAGAAAAAGTGTTTCATGTATGCTTTGGCTACTTGGTTTATTTGCAAAAGATACACCGTTCTTGGCCAATCAGAAATCTTTAAATTGGGCTTTCTTAGCCTAGCTACTGGCGGTATGGATAATCCCTTCGAAACTATTGACCATCGATTAAGTGAGCTGGAATCGTTGCTAGTAGAAATACTACAGTATTTGCGGGCTAGACCCGTTGCTAGTGCAACTGAAATAGGTGGTATTGAATTGGCGCAGCAATTAACGCGCTTAAGTAAAGCGCGTCTTTATGCGTTGGTAGCTGCTCGGCAAATTCCCCACGCAAAACGTGGGAACAAGCTTTACTTCACCCGGGCGGAATTGCAGGCGTGGCTTGCGGCTGGTAAACGCAGCTAGTATCTTTTATTCCAACACCTCCCTATGCCTGTGCGCTCCGGTGAGCAGCTTCTGGCCTCCATCCTCAAGCACGACACCAAAACTACCAGCTACAAAATTGCCCTGCTCCGGGCAATCAACGATGTGGTACTGTTGTATCCTGATGTGATAAGCACGCAGCCGGTGGCTGTGCCCCTGCATCGGTTGGCTGAGTTGTGGGTGGCCTACTACTGGCCCTTTGCCGATGCACAAGCCCCCATCTACCAAGGGGGCCGCGCTGTGCGGGGGGAGGAAGTGCGCCAGGACGTAAGCTTTCGGCCCGCGCTGACGCATTTGCGCCTGGCCTGGCAGCAGGTAGTTGGGATGCCAGACCAGGCAGCGGATGGGTATTTTTTGCTGACAGAGATGCGCACGCCGCGCCGCCGCGCCGCGTACGCGCCGGCCCTGCTGCAAGCTTATCACCAGACTGTGACGGCGATGGGCAAAGCGTTGCAAATGCCTATCAAGTACGCTGGTCCCGGGCACTGGACAGTATTTGCGCCGCCGGCGCGTTACAGCCAACTACCTGGGATAAGAGCATTACCCGGTACCCAGCCCGCTGATATGTGCCTGGTCGTGCCACCGTCCCTATGGGAGGCGTTCCAGCAGCTCTCGCTCTACGTAGAAGCGCTGTGCCTGCACGAGTGGGCACTTTTTACGGAAGCAGTAGGGCAGGAGAGAAAAATTGGGCGTGGGGAAGTGTACACCCTACTTACTGCCCGGCCCGATAACCGACGGCCACTTAGCTGGGAGCGCAACCAAGTGGATATTTTGCTGCACGAGGGGCTGGGCTTTACCTGTCCCTGGACGCTCAAGCACCTGACTCAGCCCCAACACTACGACCTGGATCATCTCTTGCCGCTGAGCATTTATCCGGTAAACGAACTGTGGAATTTAGTGCCGGTGGACCGGGTCTTTAATCAGCATACGAAGCGCGATAGGGTACCGGACGCAGGGCGTCTGGCAGCGGCCGAGCCTTGGCTGGCGGCGGCTTATAGGGGGTATAGCGCCTCCCCCGCCCTGTGGCGGGTTCTGGGCGAAGATGCGGGCCTGCGCTTTGCAGGCTTAGGAGGGGATGCCGGTTTTGCCACGGCGCTAGCTGGACGCGCCGTGCAGTTTATTGAGGCGGTGGCTGGCGCACGTTATGTGCAGCGGTTTTGAGGAAGGGGAAAGCGGTATTCAGCATGGCGGCTGAGCGTTTCAGGATTGAACAGTGTGGAGGTATTAGTGAGCAACTCCCCTCATCGAAGATTAACCTATTTAGCCTGCTCCGTTGTCAAATACTGGTAGAGGGTATCTTCTACGGGGTGAAGAAGCGAGAAACGAACCTGCACAATGGGCTTGGTGGTGTGCTCGTCCACCTGGATGCTGGTTTGGGTAAAACTAGTGGGTATTACCTCCCCCATGTAGTAGAAATCGCTGCCCTCGCCGTTGCTTTTTTTGATGAATAAGGGCAGCCGAAGTCTACCCTGTTGCATGGCTTGAATTTCGGGGCTAGTCAGCTTTCTGTTTGACTTTGTCATCCAGTTGAACTCATGCGGGTTGAGGAACCCATCCTCATAGTTCGTGCTCTGGGCGATGTCCTGGGCTTTGTGATAGTTTACAAACAAAGGGCAACTCCCGTTCTTAACCTTGTAGCCGTAGACCGTAGCGCTTTCATCTACGTCCCAGTTCAGAATGCGGCAGACGTCGCGCCGCGCATACTTCTGGTAGAGGAAAAAGCCCCCTACGAATTGGCTTTGAGCGTAGGTGCGGTAGCGAATTTGGGCAAAGGCAAGCGCGTCAAGTAGAAACTGGCGAAACACGGGCTTGGCGGCCATGACGGCAAATTCAGGGGTAAGCTGGAACAGGTCTGCCTCGTAGGAAACGACAGGCTGGGGCGTGCGTACAAACTCAAAGTTTAGGTTGCGCAGGCAGGAGCGTGGGCTGGCAAGGGTGGGTAGATTGTAGGTGGTGCGTAGGTGGGTAGTTAACTGAGGGAAGGAAACAGTGGCATGCTGCAACAAGAGGGCGAGGATGGCAACTTCCTCGATGCGCTTAGCGTTGGCCAGGTGCGTGGCGATGAGGGCTAGGATAGTAGTTTCTTCGGCCGTTAGCTGGCCTTGTAGGCTAGGCTCCTGCTGAGCGGCAAAGTTGAAAAACGAGCCCCAACCCGTCACGTATAGGAAAGGGTCCCGGGCGTGGTGCAGTAAAAAATCCACCATCAGGGGCGGCCGGCCGATGGTGAATTTGAGTAAGCGGTAAGCTTGTACTAAGTCACGCTTTTGGTTGAGCCGGGCCGCATCAATGGAGGCGTAGATGCGGTCCTGGGCAATGCGGTCGAAGTTGATGGTGGAAGCACCGGGTAACAAACTGCTGCCGGCGGCTAGGAGCTTGCGTAGCGTGTCTTTGTTATAGGTTGTGTCGCCAAAGAGGGCGATGGGGACTAGGTAGTTTGTGGCGTAGTTGCCAATGAAGTCGAGCACCGTGAGGTATTCTTTTCCGGGCGCCTTGCGTAGCCCCCGCCCCAATTGCTGCACAAACACAATGGCCGATTGGGTGGGGCGTAGGAGGATAACTTGGTTGAGCCTCGGAATGTCGATGCCCTCGTTGAAGATGTCGACCGTGAATAAGTAATCGAGTTGGGTAGCAGGATCGTCGCTTTCCAGACGGGCGATTGACGCTGCGCGCAGGGTCTCGCTGCTGCTGCCATCCAGGGCCAGCGTGCGAAAGCCTTTGGCATTAAAGGCCTCCGCCAAGGCCCCACTCTCGGCCAGCGTACGGCAAAACACCAGTCCGCGCACGCGGCCGGTGTCGCAACCGTAAAAGGCCGCTTTTTCTAAAATGTGGGCGATGCGCTCCTCGGCCACGAGCTGCGCGAAGCCGGCTTGTTCAGGCATTAGTTCACCATCAATCGTTACGTCGGTTACGCCGAAGTAATGGAAGGGGCAAAGCATATCTTCGGCCAGGGCCTGCTGCAAGCGGATCTCGTAGGCGATGTTGTGGTCGAACTGCTGGAAGATGTCGTAGCCATCTGTCCGCTCCGGCGTAGCCGTCATACCCAGCAAAAAAGCCGGCTGAAAGTGGGCCAGTAGGCGCTGGTAGCTCTCGGCGCCTGAGCGGTGAGTTTCGTCGATGACGACGTAGTCGAAGTGGGTCGGGGCAAAGCGCGTTAGATGGGGGGATCTGGCCAGCGTTTGCACGGTGCAGAACAGGAAGTCGTTGGTTAGGTCTTGCTCGCTATCCGAATAGAGCCCCATGCTGCGGGTTTGCCCAAATACGCGCTGGAAGGTGTGCAGAGCGGCGCTGGCAATCGTGGTGCGGTGCACTACGAAAAGGAGTTTTTTAGCCCCGGCTCTTTGCGCGTCAAAGGCCGCTAAGTAGGTTTTGCCCGTGCCCGTGGCAGAAATCAGGAGCCCCTTTTTTTGCGCCTTCGCCCGTAGCGCCTGCAGGCTAGCCAGGGCCTCCACCTGCATCGCATTCGGGGAAGCGGGGGTAGTAAGGAGGGCTTCTTGACGAACAAAGCGAGAATTGGCTAGGTAGCGTTGTTCGTAGGTGTTGATGAAGGTTGCATCTACGGGCGTGGCCTGCTCAAACTCCTGGGCGAATACCTCCTGCACGCTGCGCAGCAGCTCGCCTTGGGCGCTGGAGGATACTTGCAGGTTCCATTCCTTATTCACCTTCAGGGCCCCCGCCGTCAAGTTGCTGCTTCCAATGAGCAGGTCATAGCTGTCCCCCTTGTTGAATAGGTAACCCTTGGCGTGGAAGTTGCCCGTGGTAGCAATTTTCAGCGTGACATTGGAGAGCTGCAGGAGGGCACGTAGCGCCTGGGGCTGGGTAAAGTCCAAATACTGCGAGACGAGCACCCGGCCCTTTATGCCACGGCTTTCGAGCGCTTGCAGGGAATTAAGTAGCGTAACGACCCCGCTTTTCGTGGCGAAGGCTACTGTGAACCAGAACTCCTCACACTCGCTCAAGTGGCGCAGCACGGTTGCCAGAACCGTCTTGCCCTGGGCCGGCTCATTGATTACCAGCTTCGGCAGGTACTTGTCGGGGGAAGGAGCGGTGTGGTCAATAAAGCCCCGGGTTAGGCTAGCGAGTAGGGACATCTAGACTCCGGCTTGTAAGGTGGCGACCAGGGGCAAGTCGGCGGCGGCCCAGTCCAGGGTGTGGAGCTGTTCGCGCCGTAGCCAGACGTAGGCGACGTGCTCGTGCAGGGTGGGGATTTGCGTTGGGGTAGTGGTGCATAATAACCCGTGCATGGTGATAGCGAAGTCGGGGTAGGCGTGCTGCACGGTGAGTAGCGGGCGGGTTATTTCGATGGATAGGTCGAGCTCCTCTTTTATTTCTCGTATTAACGCCGCTGCTTGGGTTTCGCCGGCTTCTACTTTGCCGCCGGGGAACTCCCACTTGTGGGCGATGTAGGCGTATTTGCTGGGGCCGCGTTGCAGGCAGAGGAATTGGTTTTCGCGCGCGATGATGGCGGCGACTACTTCGTGGTGGGACATGGAGGAGGGATTTTTAGCGCGCTAGCGGGTTGTACTGAGCGACAGCGCACCGGCAAAATAATGAGTTAAAACTGCTGCTGAGCGGTCTGCACTACTCTCCTAAAGGACTACTTAGCAGCATTTCCAATTGGTACGCATCGGGTATCAGCACAACCCGAGCTTTACTACCTTCAAAGGCCCCTACTATACCTGCCTGCTCAAGCAGGTCGACCAAGCGGCCAGCACGGTTATAGCCGAGTTTTAGTTTGCGTTGAATCAACGAAGTGCTGCCTTGTTGGTGGAGCACTATACATCTAGCCGCTTCAACAAATTGGGAGTCTAAGGCAAGAAAGCGAGTAGCTACGGGCTCTTGCGCGTATCGTGCTTGCTGCGCGGCTGCTTCCCGGGCGGTCGCGAGCGGAGTAAAGTCGTATTGAATCAAAACGCCTTTTTCTTCTAGTGTCTTAACCGATGCCTCGTCGGTTAAGCTACTGGCATTAGCCGTGATGCTGCGCAGATTGGGGAGTAGAAGTAGAGGTTCTAAAGAGGTGATGCTCGTACTGCTAATATCAAGATACGCTAGTCCGGTAGCCTGCTGCAGGCCCTGAAGGGAGGTGAGCGGGCAGCCAATGCAGCGTACGGACCAGAGCTTAGTAAGCAAGTGTAGAGAAGCCAGACTGCTGACAAGTGTGCCGCTTAGGTCGAGTTCTTCAAGTTGGAATAGCGTACTTAGGCGCTCTACGCGCGTGATTTTGGTATTGTGGGCATCAAGGTGGCGTAAACCAGCTAACAGCTGGAGAGGCTCGAGGCTGATGATATTGGTGCCGCCACAGTCGATGGCCTCTAGTTGGCTTATCTCCTTGAGCTCTTCATCGGTAGGGGTGTGGTTGATGTCGAGACTGCGCTTGAAGATGCGTTGCCAAGGGGTATCGAGTGCACGCCACCAGGTGCGTAGGGGGTGTGACATAAGAGTCAAGCGTTGAATGCTTCGATAACTTTCATAATGCTTAATAGAATGCCCAGAGAAGCACCAACTTTGACAATAATTTCCCACACTTCCTGACGGCGTATTTTTCGCTTCTCGTGCTTGCGCCATATCTCGAAGTACGCCCATGCTTCGCCTTCGTCCTCGAAACGGAGGATGCGGGAACTACGACTTTCATCGAGCTCAAACCGCATCGGTAATAGTCCACCAGAATGCAGCTTGCGGACGACCCCATCGATGTGGTATAGTCCCTGTCGCTTATTCTGTTTGAGCAGATGTTGTAAGCGGGTTAGGGTGTGCTGGTAACCCTGATGCAACTGTTGAACATCTGCTGCGGCATACTTTTCTTGTTCGAGATTGCGCTTAAGAAAGTAGCTATAATCGTAGTAGCAATACAGTTTACGCGTTGCCTCGTCTAACGTAATGATGGTGCCTAACGCGGCCATGGTAGTAAATTTTTGACGGTTTATAGCACTGTATTCTGCTCCGATAAGGCTAGGCGTTGGTGCCAGAACAAGGCAAAGGCATCGGCAATAGCGCTGCTGATGCTATCAGGAGGAAGGATTTTCATCTGAATGACAACGTCTTAATCCCAATCCGACCACGTATACTCGCGTAGCGCTTGCGCCAGCTCTTCGGCATTTTGCGCCTGGATGTCATCCCCAACAAAGAAGTACTGCTTGCTACCAAGCATGCCACCTGAACTGTCCTTTTTAAAATAGGTATCAAAAAGGGGGCCTAGCACGAATACCCGGCCTACCCAATCGCGGTCAGGCCAGGCGTGGTAGAAGCGCTGCTGGGCTTGGTTAATCAACGCCTCATTTGAGAGGCCCCCGACACTATCATTATTCCACAGGATTTCGGCGGTGCCTCCCTCCGCTGGGTCTACGTCCACTACGCCGAGAATGCTTGCTACCTTATTAACTGCTTTATCCCAGTACATGCCTAGGTATTCGCAGCGCCGGTGAGAATACGCTCCACCTTGGGCTGGGCAGACGTACACACCGGCCTCTACTTGGAGCGAATGGAATTCGCCACAGTTTACTACATCAAGCTGCTTGCGCCAATTGGGGAGTAGACTTGTTTCATTTAGGTACTGTTCGAAATCATCCACCAGGCCCGTTAAAGCAAGTGTGAGCGAAGCGGAGCGAATCGCCGCGAGGAACTGCTCAAAGGAAGCCGCGACAAACTTGATTTTGCCTTCGTAGCGGGTAGCGCAGCTCTTTTCTATCTCGGTAAAGCGGGTAGAAATATCGCCATCGAATTTGGCTAATGCGACTAAGATTTTGGTGCCCACAGGTTCGCGGTCGAGCGCTCCCAGGTGACGTTCTAACTGCTCATCGTAGTGCCAGTCGGAATGCTTTGTTTCGACGTAGATAGAAAAAGCGGGCTGGGCTATAATCCCGTCGGGCATGGCATTTCCCTTCAATACTTGTTGCCGGAACTGGACTCCTACTTGTAAATCAGATTGACCTGGTAGCAGGGTCTCGAGCGCTTCAGCCAATAACTTAGGGTTCTCCTGGTACAGCATACGCAGCAGTAACAGGCAATAGTTGGTGGTCCGGTTCTCCGGCTGGTCGTAGCCGGAGAATAAGCTAATTTCTTTTCCCATTGCTGAAAGGATTAGTAAAGAGTGTACTTGAATAGGTTACTTTATGAAATGAAGCGCAGCTAGCACGACAAGGCCGCCAATAATGAGGGCTTGAAACAACGTGTTCTGACTCTTGAAGGCAGCTAGTTTGCTGGTCATCAGGTCCCCCTGTTGCTGGATGCTATCAAGTGCTGTCAAGCGTTCGAGTAGCGCCGTTTGCTGAGCTTCCGTGAGGGAAAGCAGTCGATTTTGCTGGTCAGCTAGCGATTCCAACCGATCCGTGAACTTGGCGGCATTCATGGCATCGCGGAAGGCGGTCAAGCTAGCGGAAATAACCTGTAGCCGGTCACTTATGGACGTGAACACGTCCAGTTGCTTGCCTACAGCTACCTCGAAGTCCTGTTTGCCCTGCTGCAACTCGCGCATCCGCGCGGTGAACTGCTCGTCGAGCGAGGTCGCCGCGCTTTGGAAGCTTTGACGCAATAAATCCGTTTGAGAACCGCCGGCTTGTTCATGCTGAGCCGTGATGGTGGCCAGAATGCGGGGTTGTTCTTCCAACACTTGCTGCAGCGCTTTAGCAGCAGATTCAGCCCCCTGGCGCAAGCCAACTATTTCTTGCTGGATGAGGGCTTGTGCATCTGCGGCTTGTTGGTGAGACGCTTGTTGGAGCAGGCTAGTCTGTTCCGTAATGCTACGCAGATGTTCGCTTTTTAGCTCGGCCAGCAACAGGCTACTCTGCTGGTCAATCGCTTCCGCCGCTTGGATAACGGCACTGGCGGCAGCCTGAGCTTCCGTGGCAATATGCTGGGCTTTGCCAATCTCGGCAGTGAAGCTGGAAAGACGCGATAGTTCCTGTCTGAGTAGGTCAAGGGAAGGCTGTGTAAGGAGCATATAGCTTAGGATAGTACTGCTGATACTGGGCGGTCGTCGAAGCGTTGGTTGAAGTCTTGCAGCCAACTGGTGAGAATTTCTAGCTCCAGCTGTGTCGTAATATGGGTGTTGATAAAGGCGGCTACCCGGTTGTCATAGCTGCCGGCAACGGCGGCAAACTGGCGGGTAAAGTCCAGCAGAGCTGGTAGCGTCAGTTGATCCTGCTCGTGGAAGGCTCGGATGCCGGCTAGTAGCTGCGTACAGCTCTCCTCAAGGAGCCGCTCAGCTTGCTTGGTGGCAGGTTTGCTTAGCTCTAGAAATAGGGTAGTAAAGCCGCTTAGCAGCAGAATGACACCGTTAGCACTGTAGATGCGGTCCTGCAGCAAGCGGCTACACGCCCCGCGTAAGTGCTTGGCATTATCCTTTTCCTTGCCCAAGTTGTCTGGGGGAGTGCCAATGTAGCCGAGGTAGCGCCACAGGAGTTCTTGATCGAAATAGCGGCCCTTTTGGGTATCTTTTGGCAGGTATTCGTCCCGAGCATATTTAGAGTTAAAATACAGGTCGAAGTACTCACTTAGGTTTTCGCCGTTCAGCCCCATCTCACAGGCATTGCCCATGGCCCGTATGGATTCCTGTCGTTTCGCGGCGGTCTCGGTATACGTAAATTCCAGTAAGTTTTCTAGACAGGCAGCGAATATGTTATCGCTAGTAGCTTGCTGGGCTGCTAGTACCCGGCTGTCCGCATTAGGCGGCGTGGTGTAACGCAATAGATAGGTGCGGTAGGCATCGAGTACTTCTCCCTGCGTTTGCCGCGGCGCGAAGTAGAGCGTCACCGTACGGGCGCCGTAGTCAATGGTGTAGTCCCGAACGATGCCAAGCAGGCATAAGCGATGCACGGCTTTAAACGTGTCTTCTTCTTGGCGCAGCTGGGGTACTAAGGTTTTGATAATTTCCCGCAAATCAGCGGGTAAGCGCAGCTCTAAGCCAACAGATTTTTTATAGGCCTTTTGGAGGTTGCTTAAGAATTTTTCGGGCGTGTTGGCGTAGGCAGCGGCTTTGCGAAGCAGCGGGATAGGAAGGTCCACATTCCAGGTACTGGCTGCCTCGCTGATTTCGCGCAGGGTACCATTGCTAAAGCTCAGTGTGAGGGGATCGGGACTGCTGCCCACGGCGACTTGCTCCAAGCGTGGCACAATACCCGGGGTACTAGCCGTAATACTGCGTCCGCTTAAGGCTTTCACTAGCGTAGCTTGGGAGATGCGCGCGTCGTCGGCTAGCTCAGTTAGGAGGTAGTTAATCGTCCAATTAACAACTTGCTGGGCGAGCGTGGAGGAGATGTGCGCGTGCTTTTTCTGCGTATCCCCCGTCAACTCCTGTGGTTTAGCTAAGTCAATGCGGCCGTAGCTATAGCCATGGGCTTGGTTGAGGTAGAGGTAGCGGGGGAGAGGCTGACCTGGGGGCGTGTAGAGGGAGGCACTAACGGGAAATTCCGGGAATGCCGCTTCCAATTCAGCGTTTAATTCTTCGCACTGCTCGGCCGAAGGAAAGGTGATGCGCGTGAGCAGCTCCTGCATGATGCAGGTTTCCTTCTGAATTCCTTTGAAAGCGTTAGCTAGGAAATTCTGCTGAATCTCCACGTCGTGCTTATAGTAGAGGACATAATTGACCGCCGTGGCGCGGTCACGGCCTGCGCGCCCAGCTTCCTGCACGAAGCTTTCGATGGAGCCCGGATAGCAGTAGTGCACGGTAAAGCGCACGTTGGGTTTGTCGATGCCCATGCCAAAGGCCTTAGTGGCTACGAGCAAGTTCAGCTCATTGGCTTTGAACTGGGTTTGCATCTGGTCCATGGAGACGAGCTCCCGCTGCTGAGTTTGCTCCGAGGTATCCCCATCGTCAGCGGTGCCCCCCATGAAATAGCCTGTTTTCAAGTGGGGTAAGTTCGGGCTGGGCTCGTTGAGCGTGTACACTACATTGCGAACGCCGGTGGAAATTTTGGGGCTCTTATGAGGACAGAAAATAAGGCCTGCGTGCTCGTAACGACCTAGTTTGTTGGGCAGGTAGAACGTGGCTTCTTCCAGGTTCGGAATGGAGCGAACGGTTAACGGGGTATCAGTATCCAGGCTAATAGCAGATTGCCCATTCCAGCGGTTTAGGTCCTGCGGCACAGTAGGAAGCAGTGCCCGTAGCGCCTGGTGCTTGGCGGGGCCCGCCGCATCGAAGGCGAGCGGATCGTTCACGTGGATGGGGATGATGCGCACGTGTAGTTCCTGCCGGGCAGAAACTTCCGTGCGCACAATCGCTTCGTCTTCGTTTTCTAGGTTCAGCTCCCGCTGTACATCGGCTAGCACGTCGAAAGAAGCAGTAGCCGTCAAGCCATACAGCGGCAGGGGACTACCGTCGTAGGTGCGGCAGTAGGTGCGCGCATTCGCGCCCAGTCGTAGATAAGGGGTACGGAAATCATGTCCCCACTCGGATACGCAGTGCGCTTCGTCGATAACGCAGTAGCTAAACCCAACCTTCGGCTCGGACAGGTACATATCCTGGAGCTTCTGGCGGAAGTCAGGAATGACCATGCGTTCGGGCGAGATGAAGAAGAACAGCACCTCGCCCCGGCGCAAGCGAGCTAGCCGTAGCTCACGCTGCACCCGCGAGCGGACGGAGCCGTTCACGTAAGAAGCCGCGTCAATCCAGTTGTCATGCAGACCATCGTACTGGTCAAGCATGAGTGACTTGATGGGGTCTACCACCAAGGTTACCCCCGGCTGTAGCAAGGCGGCTAGTTGGTAGGTAAGGGACTTTCCACCCCCCGTAGGGAGTAGGCCCAGCACGCTTTTACCCTGGAGGCCCCGACTGATGATGGGGAGTTGGCCGCCGCGCAACCCCTTCTTGCGAAAGACGTTTTGCACGAAATACTCCAACGCCTTGCCCCGCTCCTCTTGCTGCTCCGAGACGTGGTACGCCGATTCGCTGCTGCCATCTCGTTCTACTAACGGCGCATAGGGAATAAGCGGGGCAGTTTTAAACGCGCGGGCTTGCTGTGGGGCATGGGCCGTTCGCAGCGTTAAGCAAGGAGTCTGGCGAAGCGCGGGCGCCTGACTAAAGCCTGGCCGCTGCAGGATGGATACATCTAGTAGGACTTCGTAGTCATCTGCCAGTTTGGCTTGGCTGATTAGCGTTACCGGCACGGCTATTTTGCCTGCCGTGGGTAGCGTGACCGGATCAAATTCTGGGCTGGAAACAACGAACAGTTCAATCTGCGGCAAGCTTCTGCCCAGTCCCTGCAACGAATAGAGCGCGCGCATTTGCTCGAGGAGACAGGCCACGCCCCAAACGGCGCAGGGAATGTCCCGCTCGATAACGGCAATCCGCCACGTCGTTTTATGCGCCGGTAAAATGCCATTCAGCATGCACTCGAGCAGCGTGCGGTGCACGCGTCCCACGGCAAGGGGCCCCAGCGTCAATAGCAGCGCCGCTCGTCCGGCGTCGGTGACTAGCAGGGACCGTTCGTAGTTGGTGCGTACCAGCTGCAAGTAGTCGTGCTGCCTGGTGGCTTCGTGCAGGGGAGCTAGCGCCTTGTCGGGCTGCGAAAACTCCGTGGTGCGTACGCGTACCGGGACCCAGTCGGCTTCGCGCGTAGCCTTGTCCCGAGCGGCGTCTTTGCGGCGCTGCCCTTCGTCTTCCCAGTGCTGACTGCCGTCGACTTCCAGCACGAAGCCGCGGACGGCGCCACCACTTCGGCGCCAGGGGTAGGGGAGCGGCAAGGTGAAATCAACGGACTGGTCCGTGAAATCCTGCGGATTAGTTTGCAGCAATTTGTGCAACTGCTCGGCTTCATCGGGGGCCCATTCCAGCAGCGTGCGTAGCGAAGTCTGCGGCTGTAGTAGCTGCAGTAAGTACGCGCCATCCACGGCGGGAATAAGGCGTGTGAGAAATCGCCGCTCAAAATCGCTGCCGTGGGACTCCCAGCTTTGCAACTGCGTTAAAACCGGCGCATCAGCTTGCAGGCGTGGGTCAATGGGGTGCAGCGCCCGCCAGAGCCACTTAGCCCAGAGCTCCGGCTTAGCCGGCTCTGCCAGCGTAAAGCTATACGTTCCCTTTTCAAAAGCTACTTCGTCTTGCGCTGCACCTTGGGGCCAGTAATGGGCTAGCAAAGCCTCGGCTAGGCTCACCGGCGCGCGCGTTGGCAAGCCCCGGCTCACCAGATTAGCTGCTACCGCCCATAGCGCTTCGTTGTCGTGCTCAATGCCTCGGTGGTCGAACGCAACCGAAGAAGCTACCTCGAACCAGGAGAGGTGGTGCAGCAATTCCCGCACTTGCGCCGCGGGAATGGGGTGTTGGAACTGCGGCGTGGATAGAAATCGAACTACTTCCTCAATGGCATAGCCTGCCTGTAGTTGCGACATTTTGCTTTGCGGGATAGAGTTATTGTATAGACTTCGTTGCGATTGACAAATATGCTAGGAAAGCGACGCGCTTTTACCGTTTTATAAGGTTAATTATAGTTTATATGTGTTAAGGACACCTGGTATGGCTGAGGGGTGAGTGGATGTGCACACACCGGTAGGGGTGGGCGACGTTATTAGGCCTCGCGGAATGGGAACTGCTAATTGAGGTAGGTGGGATTCTAGTACTACTAGCAACATTGTAACACCTTGTCGTGCGAACACAGCTAAGCCTCACAGTGGGGGCTGATAGAGTAATGCCTGTACTTCGCGGTGTTCTAGCCTTACCACGCTAGCGCTTCCATATGCCCGTTCTTTCCGGCAACCAGCTACTGGTATTCATCTTCATGTATGACGCAATAACTACAAAATTGCCCTGCTACGGGGGGCTTAATGACTTGGTGTTACTGTATCCCGCAGTTAGAGCGGGGCACGGGGTAGTCGTGCTCCTGGCCTGCTAGTGGAGTTGTGAGTGGCTTACAATTGGCTCCTTATTTCAGTAATTAAGATTCTGACTTTCTTGAAATTACTTGGTGAAAGTAGCTGAATGGCCTATTATATGATACAATTTTTTGGCTCTTCTTTTTAATTCTAGGTTTGGCTGAGACTTTGTTATTTCTACTTAGGTGGTGTAATAAATCATAGTATAGCTTGCTGCGACTCCTGTCAAGTCTTTTGATTTGGCTAATCGCATGCCTTGTATTACGCAACATACGGAAACCTACCTGCCAGCACATTTCATTGACAATGTGCTGGTGATTCCAAATCTCTACTCTACCTACGGACATACCAACAAGACGTAAAATAACTGACTTTGCTATTTCGCCATTTGTTACTCTCTGTCCTCTTTCTATGGATTTTTTAATATGGTCAACAGTCCTTTTCTGTTTTTGTATTTCTTTCTTTAAAGAGCTTTTCCTAATTCTTATATCATTGCCGCTGCAATGAACTTCATAGCCTACAAAGCCAATCCATGGGAATCCATGGTTACGGGCTTCGTCCCACTTATAGGGTCCTTTAGATTTATTTTCCCAAAAAGGTGATAGGGAGCCGTTGGCTTTTTTAAGTTTCTTGATACTATCAAACTTGTGTGGAACAAGTTTTAAGGTTTTCAAAAGTAACTGATATGAATTTATTTTTCTTTTGCACTCCCTTCGGTCAGGGTGCATCATGATCATGTCATCACAGAAGCGGATGTAAAGAAAATCGTCAGTTATACCTAATTCTTTGTCTACCTTGTCTAACACCATGTTTGCAATTAGACCTGACAAAGCGCCCCCTTGTGGCACCCCAATCCGTACATGCTCGAAAGTGGGCTTCTTTAGAAAAAAGGATAGAAGAGATTTAAGTAGGCAGATTGCCGTTGTCCAGGATAAGGAGCTGTTGAATCCATGGTTGTAATAGCTTAACTTTTTAAAATCGGCTTCTACCCAATCAAAAGTACCAGACGTTATTCTATGCTCTGCCCAGTATGCTTCGTCCGTATTGTAACATAGTACATTGCTTCTAAAGCTGTAGCAGTCAAGATACTTTATGAAGATTTGTCGGGCTTCGTTTAAGTCTAGGCCAGGCTTTGCAGTAGTTGCTAAGCCTGCTAGCCTATCGAAGTTATTTAGTGCAACAGTATGATTTACTGAGTCGTAAAACTTCTTCATATCGCACTCTGCTACCCATAATGGATCGTTAGTATGTGCGGATTTGTATTTTACGATAGATTCTATAGCATCATGATGAGAGAGGACCTTTTTAATGCCGTTGCTTTCCTGAGTTGCGCGAAATGCTAGAGAATAACTCTCAAAATGCTCATCAAAAGCGTCAGTCAGAAATTTATTTGTGAAGCCTATTATTAATCTGTCTTTTAAGTGAAATTGTGTAATAGGCCTACATACGTTGTTTTCACCAGGCTTAAGCTTATCCGCAGATTTGAGATTTTTTGGCTTCGGGTATATCTTGGGCGAAGTAATAGTATAACTGGGGTCTGAAAAGGTGCTCTGGACTTCTTTTACAAAATTGTCAAGGTTTAATAGAAAAGGCTCCGTAGGCTTACGCTTTCTGAAATACTTTATAGTTAAAAATATTGTCTTTATAGTCATGTCTAAAGAAGACAACCGCTGTCTACCTACTTGCTTGTTTTCCCTATATCTGTCATCTTTTTGCAAGCGTATCCATTGCCTTCTCTTGGGCATTAATCTGTTTATTTCCTCTAGCGTTTTCTTGTCGAATTCAGATGTGGTGTTTATATCATTGATATGATAATTGTGTGAATCGTGGCCGGTAAGAATGTGAATGCCATGTTTTTTATTACGAGCTTGGGCCTGCTTAGCTCGTAGTTTGCATAGGTATAATATAATCCGCTTATCAGAGAAATAATTGCGAAGCGTTTTCATAGAGAAGAGAGAGTAGTTCCGGGAGTTTTTTTAAGATACGGACAAAAGTCTTAGCCTTTATAGCGCCAGGTGGCAAAGCCGTTCTAGGACGCTGAAACTTGTGAGGCTCTTTTGGAGCTCCACCTTCAGTACTACCCCCTCTTCTTGTTCTTGAAGCTAAATAGCCTTCTTGTCTAGCTAAATAAACAATCGTATTGAAATTTACTTTTTCATTGCTGTGCTTGTAGCAGTAAATCAAAGTGCTTATACAATGATCTTCGTTAAATTTATCTGCATCTAGTTTGGATATCGCTAAGAAGTATTTTTTGCCTATGTCATAAGTAAAGGAGTTAGCGATAGCATACGCAACTTTGATCCAGTTTTTATGAGAGCGTGTTATTGATAAATTTCTTTTTTGCAGAAATTTTATAAGAGAATAGATTCTATGCCTATGCCTCGGATTATTTTTTCCTGATGGATTATACAATTGGTTCCTTGTAGATCTTGTCTCATGTATAGGTTTTGTAGAATTACTTTTAATTTGTTTTAATAATTTGATTTCAAATTCGCTTGGTTTAGAAACTGGAAATATTTTTGTGGAATATTTTATATCAAGTAATGGGTCGGAAGATAAAAAGCAGAGGCGGGTAGTGTCACTGCCACTTTCATCTAAAGCTATAGAATGCTTTTCAAAAAAATATTCTGATATTTGCTCAAATGCTCTTTTATGAAAGACGTTAACGTCCTCTACTTGTTCGTATGAGACTGCAATAAGCCCTTTTAGACCATTATTTGATGGTGAGGTCCAATAAGCAAAGACAAATGAGTCCGTCTTTAGTATTTGTCTTACTCTTGTTAATTCAGGACCATCAAGTTTGTCAATATCAATAATTAGTAGTGAGTTGTAATTTTTTAAGCATTGTTTTTTTCTCTTATTTTCAAATGTTCCGCAAAATGTAACCGCTGGTAAGTTTCTCTTTTGCTTATTATATTCGTCATGCTGCGCATTACTCAATAGAACTCT
>Ga0265798_10002759_pt1 | contig 25548 bp, 21 predicted proteins | sample P3T30metagenome_FD_192430 | JGI IMG/M metagenome (GOLD analysis project Ga0265798, IMG submission 192430) | Plant litter microbial communities from East Loma Ridge, Irvine, California - P3 T30 | ecosystem: Environmental > Terrestrial > Plant litter > Unclassified | place: USA: California...
AAGGCACCCTCGAGCGCAAGCTGACTGCGGATGCGGACGCCGGCGTCGAGAAAATCGCGGTGGATGAGAAGAGCTTCCGTTTCCTGCTGAACGAGGATGCGATGGCGACCGAGAAGCTGGCCGAGGGGATCCGCGCGTTCTGTGCGGATTCGGCCAAGCTGAAGAAGATGATCGAAGAGCTGCGTTAAGCGTCCCCTACCGTCGCCCCTGCCTTCGCAGGGGCGACGTTGGGCCAACAATATTATTGGAGCTATCTAGCGCGGAAACGCTTTCAACCCCGCCACTTCTGCTCCCGCCGGCCCCGGCGTCCGCGCCACATTCATCACCCAGCACACCATGGTGAAGTACCCCACCAGCGCCGTCAGATCCACCGTCCCCGCCCGCCCAAACAGCGCCACCGCCTCCGCATAGGTCGCGTCGCTCACCCCATTCCTCAGCATCAGCTCGAACGCGAACTCCGTCGCGCACGCCAGGTCCGCCGGCAGGCCGCGCGCACGCCGGCCGTCGCCGATGGCGTCGATCGCCTCTTGCGCCACGCCGGCCTTGGCCGCCAGCGCCGCATGCGTCTGCCACTCGAACTGGTTGCCGGTCTCGCGCGCCACCACGCAGATGACGAGTTCGCGCACCGGATCCGGCAGCGTCCCCTTGAAGCGCAGCGTGGCGCCGGTGGCGCCGATGTGCTCCATCAGCGCCGGCGTCTGCAGCAGCGGCACGAAGGGGCCGAAGATGGCCTTGCGCGGACCGTTGATGATGGCGTCCGCCGCGGCCTGCTGCTCGGGGCTCATGGTCGCGCGCGCCGGCAGCGGCAGGCGTTCGGTGGCGGCGGCGCCGAAGCCCTGGACCGTGCCAGGCGGGGGAAGATTGCTCATATGGTTACCTCGTCCTTATCAATTGATCGATTTGCTGGATCGATAGTCGCGCCACAGATAATAAGCGCTTCCCAGCAGTCCGGCCGCGGACAGGCCCAGCGCCAGGTGCAGCGCCGCGGCCTCGCCCGCCGTGAAGCGCGCGATGGCGGCGTTCACCAGCGGCCCGGCGAGCTGGCCGGCCGCGAAGCCGGCGGTCATCTGCCCCAGCACCTGGGTCGCACGCGCCTCGGCCCGCGCCCGCGCTTCCTGCATCGCCACCATCGTGATCACCATGAAGGTGCCGCCGACCAGCAGCGCGGCCATCGCCACGCCCGCCAGCGAGCTCCACACGATCGGCAGCAGGACGCCAAGCGCCATCACCAGATGGCACACCGCCCACAGCGCCAGCCGGTCGACGCGCGCCAGGCGCCAGGATACGAACAGGGTCGAGATGGCCCCGGCGGCGCCGAACAGCGGCCAGGCCAGGCCGAACACCTGCGGGTCGTCGACCAGCTGGCGCGCCAGCGCCGGCAGGTAGGTGGCAGGCAGGATGTAGCCGAAGCCGAACAGGATGTAGCAGATCACCAGGCCGCCGGTAGCCGCCGGCGCCTGCGTGGCCACGGCTGCGGACACCGGGGCCGCGACGGCCGGCGGCTGGGGCAAGCGCCTACTTACCGCCAGCGGCAGCACTGAAGCCAGCGCCGCCAGCCCGGCCAGGCCGACCCACATCCCGGGCGAGGACGGCGCCGGCCCCGCCGGCAGCAGGCAGTAGAGCCCCGCCGCCGCGATCCCCAGCCCGACGCCCGAGAACAGCACGCCGGCCATGCCGCCGCGCCCCAGCGCCGCCAGCCAGCCCAGGCCCCAGGCGCTCGTCGCGACCAGGGTCCAGGCGCTGGCGACGCCGGCCAGGAAGCGCAGCAGCGCCCACGCCGGCACCGACCCGGTCCAGCCGACCGCCGCCGTGATCAGCACCGTGGCTACCAGGCCCAGCGCCAGCAGCGCGTTGGCGCGCAACCGGATGCGCCCGGCCACCAGCGCCCCAGCCAGGTAGCCCAGGTAGTTGGCAGCCGCCAGCCAGGCGCCGGCACTGCTGTCCAGCAGGCCGTCGCGCACCATCAGCGGAAACAGCGGTGTGAAGGCGAAGCGGCCGACGCCCATGGCCACGGCCAGGGCCGTCATCGCGGCGGCGCAGACCAGGGCCGCGCTGCGGCTCGCACGCAGTTCGAAAGAGATCGTTGTCATGCCGCCATTAAACCCCAAGCGGTCCGCGCTGACTAATGAATAAATCTGGATTATCATTCTCTGTATGAGAACGATCGACCTTGAATCCCTGCTGATCTTCCGCACCGTCGTCGACGAGGGCGGCGTGATCCGCGCGGCGGAAAAGCTGCACCGCGTGCCGTCCAACGTCACCACCCGCATCCGCCAGCTGGAAGCCTATCTCGGCGTGCGCCTGTTCCGGAAGGAAGGCCGCAGCCTGGGCCTGTCGGCCGAAGGCCAGACGCTATTGAACTATGCGGTGCGCCTGCTGCGCCTGGCCGACGAGGCGGTCGACGAATTGCGCACCGGCCGGCCGCAGGGGAGTTTCCGCCTCGGCTCGCTGGAGAGCACGGCCGGCAGCCGGCTGGCGCCGGTGCTGTCGCGCTACCACGCGGACAATCCGGGCGTGGTGGTGGAACTGGTGACGGGCACCACTGCGGCCATGCTCACCCGCGTGATGAATTTCGAGATCGAAGCGGCCTTCGTGTCCGAGCCGTTCACGGCGACGGAACTGCAGGCGCTGCCGGTGTTCGAGGAAGAACTGGTCCTGATCACGCCGCGCGGCGTGCCGAAGGTGGCCGGCGCGCGCGACCTCGGGCGCCTGACCATGATCGCCTTTGCCCACGGCTGCTCCTACCGCAAGCGGCTCGACGAATGGCTGGGCGAGCAGGACATGATGTCGGCGCGGGTGCTGGAATTCGGTTCCTACCAGGGGATGATCGCCTGCGTGGCGGCCGGCACCGGCTTTGCCGTCGTGCCGAAGTCGCTGCTGGACGCGCTGCAGGCCACCGACAAGGTCAACCAGCACCGGCTGCCGCAACACATCGCCGCCACCCGCACCCACCTGGTCTGGCGTGGCCAGCCTTCGCTGGCGCTGGCGCGGCTGATCAAGCAGTTGCAGGCGCCCGAACCGGCAGCGCTTGCCTCAGTCGTCGCCGCGCAGCCATGATTTTTCCTTCGCGCCGACGGCCGCGAGGGCATTCGATGCGGCTTCCTGCGCCTTGCGGGCCGCTCGTTCAGCCGCTTCTTTCCGGGCCGCCTGTTGGCGTGCCTTCGCGGCCAGCTCCGCCTTCACGCTGAGGACGCGGCGGTAGATCAAGGCGAACACCGACAGGATCACGGCGGTGACCGTGATTGCCATGCCGTCAGGACGGCCGGCAACCACCAGCACGCACACGACGACGGCGATGTCGAGGCAGGCGATATACCTGGGAAGTGAATTGGGATCGGAACCGGGGGCTTTTCGGGACATGATGGCAGGCGGACGTGAGCCATCATTCTACCATTTCCACACAGAAACTTTGCGTTTGGATCAAGCCGGCTTCGTGCGCAAGCCTTCGATGTAGGGATCGATCACGCATTTGCCCGTCTGCAGCAAGTCGAAGCCTTTCGGATCGAACATCCAGTTACGGATCAAGCCATCGACGATCACCCACATCGCCAGCGCCACCGTGGCGGTATCGACGTCGGCCTTGATCAGGCCCTTTTCCACGGCAAGCCGGATGCGGCGTTCGGCGCGCGCCATCCAGTTGTTCAGATTGTCCTGGCGGCGCTGGCGCACGGCGTCCATCTCGTCGTCCTCGACGAATTCCACCTTCAGGGTGCAGATCTCGAACACGCGCCGCGCCTGCGGATCCTCGACCGTACGCCTCAGCACGGCGAGCATGTAGTTGCGCAGGTCGACCAAGGGATCGTCGGAATCGGACTGGTCGAGCACCTGCAGCTCGCCTTCGAGCGGCAGCGTGGCCCGTTCCATCATGGCGTTGAAGAGTGCGCCTTTGTCGTCAAAATGCCAATAGATGGCACCGCGCGTCACGCCGGCCTCGGTTGCGATATGCTGCAACGTGGTTCGCGATACGCCTTGTTGCACGAACAATTTTTCTGCCGCATCTAGAATGCTGTCACGTGTGGCAGCGGCCTCTTCTTTAGTCCTGCGGGCCATTTGTTGAACTCTCCATTTTTTCGGGGGGTCAAAACATTAAACATACACTCATGATAGTATATCCGGGTTTCTCCAAACGCCAGACATAAAATCGTACGCGGCACCAGCGAAGTGCTGCGGGACGGTTTTGTACTTTTTTCAATTGAAGGAAGCATACTAATAATGCGCTCTGCTCACTCCACTCTTTCCTTGACCAGGATCGCCGCGTGCACCCTGACCGCCCTGGCCCTGCTGTCGGCCTGCGGTCACAAGGACGACGCCAAGGCCGGCGCGCCCGGCGCCGGCGCCAAGATGCCGCCGCCGCAAGTCGGCGTCATCACCACCAAGTTCCAGGCGGTCGCGCTGGAAACCGAATTGCCGGCCCGCGTGCAGGCGATCCGCGTCTCCGAAGTGCGCGCCCGTGTCAACGGCGTCGTGCTCAAGCGCCTGTTCACCGAAGGCAGCCTCGTGAAGCAGGGCCAGTCCCTGTTCCAGATCGACCCGGAACCCTACCAGGCCCAGTTGAACGCCGCCGCCGCCGCCGTCGGCCGCGCCCAGGCCAACCTGACCTCGACCGCCGCCATCGTCGAGCGCTACAAGCCGCTGGTCGAAGCCAACGCGGTCAGCAAGCAGGAATACACCAATGCCATCGCCGCCCAGAAGCAGGCCGAGGCTGACGTGAACTCGGCCAAGGCCAACCAGCGCATCGCCAAGATCAACGTCGACTACGCCAACGTGTATGCCCCGATCTCGGGCCGCATCGGCCGCGCGCTGGTCACCGAAGGCGCGTTGGTGTCCGCCACCGAGGCGACCCAGATGGCGCTGATCCAGCAGACCGACTCGATGTACCTGAACATCACCCAGTCGGCTTCCGAACTGCAGAACCTGCGCCGCAAGGCCGGCGGCAAGGGCATCGACTCGGCCATCCCGGTCACTGTGGTGATGGACGACGGCACCGTGCTGCCGCGCAAGGGCAAGCTGCTGTTCTCGGACGTGAGCGTGGATGAAACCAGCGGCCAGGTCACCCTGCGCGCCGAAGTCGCCAACCCGGACAACGCCCTGCTGCCGGGCCAGTACGTGCGCGTGCGCCTGGCCCAGGCCGAGCTGCCGTCTGGCATCCTGATCCCGCAGCAGGCCGTCACCCGCGGCGGCCAGAACGGCGACACCCTGATGGTGGTCGGCGCCGACAACAAGCCGGTCTCGCGCACCGTCAAGATCGCGTCGCAGCAAGGCGCGGACTGGGTCGTGGTCGATGGCCTGAAGGAAGGCGAGAAAGTCATGGTCGACGGCTTCCAGAAGCTGCAGATGATGCCGCCGGGCACCCCGGTGCAGCCGGTCGCCTGGACCGCGCCGGACGCGAACAACGCCCCGGCCGCCGCCGGCAACCCGGCCCAACCGAACGCCACTGGCGCCTCGGCACAGAACGCCGCCGTCAGCGCGCGCACCCCGGCCAACGGGTCGCCGGTCGCGGGCGCCGCCACGCCGGGCCAAACCCGCCAATAAGCTCCAGGAATACTAGGAATATCAATGGCACGTTTTTTTATTGACCGCCCCATTTTTGCCTGGGTGATCGCGCTGTTCATCATGGTGCTTGGCGGCGTCGCCATCAAGCAGCTGCCGATCGCGCAATACCCGACCGTGGCGCCGCCTTCGATCGTCGTCTCGGTCGCCTATCCGGGTGCATCGGCGCAGGTGCTCGAAGACTCCGTCATCTCCGTCATCGAACGCGAGATGAATGGCGCCCAGGGCATGATCTACATGGAATCGACCAGCCAGGCCAACGGCACCGGCTCGATCACCATCTCGTTCGAGACCGGCACCGACCCCGACCTGGCACAGGTCGACGTCCAGAACCGCCTGTCGCGCGCCACCCCGCGCCTGCCCCCTGCCGTGACCCAGCAGGGCGTGCGCGTGGACAAGGCCCGTTCGAACTTCCTGCTGTTCACCATCCTGTCCTCGGACGATCCGAAATGGGATCCGGTGGCGCTGGGCGACTACGCGTCGCGCAACGTGCTGCCTGAAATCCAGCGTATCAAGGGCGTGGGCCAGGCCCAGCTGTTCGGTACCGAGAAGGCGATGCGCATCTGGATCGATCCGGCCAAGCTGGTCGGCCTGAACCTGTCGCCGTCCGACGTCAACACCGCGATCACCCAGCAGAATGCCCAGGTGGCTTCCGGCACCATCGGCGACCTGCCGCTGGCGCAGGGCCAGCAGATCACCGCAACCGTCATCGTCGCCGGCCAGCTGGCCACCGTCGAACAGTTCGGCAACATCGTGCTGCGCGCCAACCCGAACGGTGCCACCGTGCGCCTGAAGGACGTGGCACGCATCGAAATCGGCGGCCAGGCCTATTCCACCGCGGCGCGCCTGAACGGCAAGCCGTCGGCCGGTATCGGCGTCCAGCTGTCGCCGTCGGGTAATGCACTCGAAACCGCGGACCTGATCAAGGCCCGCATGAAGGAACTGCAGAAATTCTTCCCGCACGGGATGAAGTACGCGATTCCTTACGACTCCACCACCTTCATCCAGATCTCGATCCACCAGGTGGTCGAGACCCTGATCGAAGCCGTGATCCTGGTGTTCATCGTGATGTACGTGTTCCTGCAGAACTTCCGCTACACCATCATCCCGACCATCGTGGTGCCGGTGGCGCTGCTGGGTTCCTTCGCCTGCCTGTTCGCGATGGGCTTCTCGGTCAACGTGCTGACCATGTTCGGCATGGTGCTGGTGATCGGTATCGTGGTCGACGATGCGATCGTGGTGGTCGAGAACGTCGAGCGCATCATGTCCGAGGAAGGCCTGCCGCCGCTGCAGGCGACGCGCAAGGCGATGGGCCAGATCTCGGGCGCCATCATCGGCGTGACCGTGGTGCTGATGTCGGTGTTCGTGCCGCTGGCCTTCTTCGCCGGCGCGGTCGGCAACATCTACCGCCAGTTCTCGGCGGTGATGGTGTCCTCGATCGCCTTCTCGGCCTTCCTGGCGCTGTCCCTGACCCCGGCGCTGTGCGCGACCCTGCTGAAACCGGTGGAAGCCGGCCACCATCACGAGAAGCGCGGCTTCTTCGGCTGGTTCAACCGCACCTTCACCAAGGGCGCCAAGCGCTATGAAGGCTTCGTCGGCGCGATGCTGAAGCGTTCCGGCCGCGCGCTGGTCGCCTTCGTGCTGCTGATCGCCCTGGTCGGCCTGATGTTCACCCGCCTGCCGAACTCGTTCCTGCCGAACGAAGACCAGGGCTACGTGATCGCCAACATCCAGTTGCCGCCGGGTGCCAGCGCCGAGCGTACCAACGTCGTGATCCACGCGATGGAAGACTACGTCCTGAAGCAGCCGGAATACGCGAACATGGTGGCCGTGACCGGCTTCTCGTTCTCGGGCCAGGGCCAGAACATGGGTCTCGCCTTCATCCCGCTGAAAGCCTGGGACGAGCGCAAGGGCGAAGGCCACGACGCGCAATCCTTCGCCAACCGCGTGACCATGCACATGGGCGCGCTGCGCGACTCCTTCATCTTCGTGGTGAGCCCGCCGCCGATCCCGGAACTGGGTACCGGCACCGGCTTCTCGTTCCGCCTGCAGGACCGTGGCGGCAACGGCCACGCGGCGCTGGTGGCCGCGCGCAACCAGATGCTGGGCATGGCGATGCAGAGCAAGGTCCTGACCGGCATGCGTCCGGAAGGCCTGGAAGACGCACCGCAGCTGAAGCTGAACATCGACCGCGACAAGGCGCAAGCCCTGGGCGTGACCTTCGGCGCCATCAACCAGGCGCTGTCGACCTCGCTGGGTTCGGCCTACGTGAACGACTTCCCGAACGCCGGCCGCCTGCAGCGCGTGATCGTGCAGGCCGATGCGAAAGACCGCATGCAGCCGGACGACCTGCTGCGCATCAACGCCATGAACACCCAGGGCCGTCCGGTGCCGCTGTCCTCGTTCGCCACCACCGAGTGGGTCACCGGTCCGATGCAGACCGTGCGCTACAATGGCTATCCGTCGATGAAGCTCACCGGCGAACCGGCCCCGGGCTACTCGAGCGGCCAGGCCCTGGACGAAATGCAGCGCCTGGCAGCCCAGCTGCCGCCTGGCTTCGCGTTCGAATGGACCGGCCAGTCGCGCGAGGAAATCCTGTCCGGCTCGACCGTGTTCATCCTGATCGGCTTCGCGCTGCTGGCGGTGTTCCTGGCCCTGGCCGCGCTGTATGAAAGCTGGTCGATCCCGGTCGCGGTGCTGCTGGTCGTGCCGCTGGGCGTGCTCGGTTCGCTGCTGGCGGCGTCGATGCGCGGCTTGTCGAACGACGTGTACTTCAAGGTCGGCCTGATCACCATCATCGGCCTGGCGGCGAAGAATGCGATCCTGATCGTGGAATTCGCGAAGGACCTGCAGGAGCAGGGCAAGTCGCCGTTCGAAGCGGCGCTGGAAGCGGCCCACCTGCGTTTCCGTCCGATCGTCATGACCTCGCTGGCCTTCATCCTCGGCGTGCTGCCGCTGGTGATCGCCAGCGGTGCCGGCGCGGCGGGCCAGCGCGCCATCGGTACCGGCGTGATGGGCGGCATGATCACCGCGACCGCACTGGGCGTGTTCTTCGTGCCCGTGTTCTTCGTCGTGATCCGCGGCTTTTTCAAGGGCAGCAAGCGTCAGGAAGAGCTGCGCGCCCACCACGAAGACACCGGCAGCGTAGTGAAGGAAAAAATCTGATCATGTTCAATCCAAAACGACTCACTCCCCGCGTAGTTCCCCTGGTGCTGGCGCTGGCCATGGCCGGCTGCGTCAACCTGGCGCCGAAGTACGAGCGTCCGGCAGCGCCGGTGGCCTCAGGCTTCCCGACCGTGGAAGGCAGCGTCAGCAGCGGTAACCCGGTGGCGGCCGCGGCCCCCGCCAGCATCGCCTGGCAGAGCTTCTTCGCCGACGCGCGCCTGCAGCAGCTGATCACGCTGGCCCTGGCCAACAACCGCGACCTGCGCGTCTCGATCCTGAACATCGAGCAGGCGCGCGCCGCCTACCAGATCCAGCGCTCGGAACGCTTCCCGACGATCAACGCGGCCGTCACCGGCAACCGCGTGACCACGGGCAAGGACCAGCCGATCAACAGCACCTACCAGGCCGGCCTGTCGGTCACGGCCTTCGAGCTGGACCTGTTCGGCCGCGTGCGCAACCTGACCGAAACCGCGCTGGCGCAGTACCTGGCCACCGAGGAAGCGCGCAAGACCGCCCAGATCAGCCTGATCGCGTCGGTGGCCAACGGCTACCTGACCTTCCTGGCCGACGACGAGCTGCTGGCGCTGACCCAGCAGACCCTCAAGACGCGCGAGGAATCGCTGCGCCTGTCGCAGCTGCGCTTCGAGAACGGCGTGTCGTCCAAGCTGGATCTGGACCAGGCCATCTCGCTGGTCGAGCAGGCCCGCACCACCCTGGCCCAGGCCCAGCGCCTGCGCGCCCAGGACCTGAACCTGCTGACCCTGCTGATCGGCCAGCCGATTCCGGACAACCTGCCGCCGGGCCTGACCCTGGCCAAGACCAACCTGCCGGACCTGCCGGCGGGGCTGCCTTCGGACCTGCTGGCCAACCGTCCGGACATCCGTTCGGCCGAGCAGCAGCTGATCGCGGCCAACGCCAACATCGGCGCGGCGCGCGCGAACTACTTCCCGCGCATCGCCCTGACCGGCAGCGCCGGCAGCGCCAGCACCGAACTGTCCGGCCTGTTCAAGGGCGGTTCCTTCGGCTGGACCTTCGCGCCGCAGGCGATCCTGCCGCTGTTCGACTTCGGCGCCCGCCGCGCCAGCGTCGAGACCGCGCAGGCCGGCCGCGACATCGCGGTGGCCCAGTACGAGCGCTCGATCCAGACCGCGTTCCGCGAAGTGTCGGACGCGCTGGCCGGCCAGGCCACCTACAGCGAGCAGCTGCGTGCCCAGCAGGCCGTGGCCCAGGCCGAAGCCGACCGCTTCAACCTGTCCGACCTGCGCTACCGCAGCGGCACCGCCAGCTACCTCGACCTGCTGGACGCCCAGCGTTCGCTGTTCACCGCGCAGCAGCAGGCCATCGAGGCCAACCTGGCGCGCCTGCAGAACCAGGTCACGCTGTACCGCGTGCTGGGCGGCGGCTGGAGCGAGCCGGCGCCGAACGCCAACACGGCGGCGCGCTGATCGCCTGACCCCGCACGATTGAAGGTCCCGACCGGGGCCGGTTCCGCGATTTCGGTATGATGAAATCGCGGGCCGGCCCCGGTTTTTTTCATGCCTGGAACCCCAGGCCGGGGGTGCGGTCTACCGGACGCGGACGCCTTTTGCGCCGCGCCCCGACGCCATGCGAACCTTTCTCCGCGCCCATTGGAAAGCCATCGTCGCCATCCTGGTGCTGATCCTGCTGGCGGCCCTCACCTTCAGCCCGACCTCAGCCATGCCCGAAGCTTCGCTTGCCACCCGCCTGCACACCCATGTCGCCGCCATCGCCTCCAGCGAGCACAACACGGCCACGCCGCAGCAGCTGGAACAGGCCGCCGGCTACATCGAGAACGTGCTGGGCAGCGAGGGGTACACGATCCAGCGCCAGTCCTACCAGGCCGGCGGGCAGACCGTGCGCAACATCGAGGTCTCAAGGTCCAGCGTGGCGCCGGGGGCCAAGCCCGAGCGCATCTTCATCATCGGCGCCCACTACGATTCCGCGCCGGGCGCACCGGGGGCGAACGACAACGGCAGCGGCACCGCGGCCGTGCTGGAACTGGCGCGCCTGCTCAAGACCATGCGGCCGAGCCAGGGCACCGAAGTCAAATTCGTGTTTTTCGTGAACGAGGAGCCGCCTTATTTCATGGGCGAGGAAATGGGCAGCATGCAGCATGCGCGCAAGCTGCACCAGGAAGGCCAGAACGTGGAAGGGGCGCTGATCCTGGAAACCGTGGGGTATTACTCGCAGGCGCGCCACAGCCAGACGCTGCCGCCGGGGCTCGAGGGGCGCTATCCAGATACGGGCAACTTCATCGCCTTCGTGGGCACCCTCGAATCCTCGAAGCTGGTGCAGGAAGCCTTGTCGGCCTTCCAGCGCGCGTCCGACTTTCCGGCGCATGGATTGGCGGCGCCGGCCTACGTGCAGGGGGTGACGCTGTCGGATCACTCCTCGTACAACCGTTTCGGCTATCCGGCGATCATGATCACGGATACGGCGTTCATGCGCTATCCCTACTATCACACGGCGGAGGATACGCCGGACAAGCTCGATTACGCGAGCGTGGCGCGGGTGGTTTCAGGATTGGCGCGGACGATCGCCGCGCTGGCCGCGGGCCAACAGACGTAGGGTGGGCACGCTGTGCCCACCGAACGTTCTCGGTATGTTGACATCATGGTGGGCACAGGGTGCCCACCCTACGCCAGGAACATCTCTTGCAGATCGTTCAGGAAACGCTGCCCCAGCTCGGTCGGCCGGATCACCTTGAAATCGCGATAGATCAAGCCTTTCTGCTCCGCCTCGTTGAGTGCCTTCTCGATCGCGGTGATCGACAAGCCGGTGCGCTCCCCGAACAGGTTCGGGTCGAAGCCCTCGGTCAGGCGCAGGGTGTTGAGCATGAACTCGAAGCCCATCTCACCGCGGCCGATCTCGTGCTCCTCGTGCACGGCATTCCCGCGCTTCGCGGCTTCCATGAAGGACGCCGGCTGCTTGTAGCGCGCCTGGCGCAGCACGCGATGCGGGAAAGACAGCTTGGAGTGCGCCCCGGCGCCGATGCCGAGATAGTCGCCAAAAGCCCAGTAATTCAGGTTGTGGCGCGCGCGGCGGCCCGGCTTCGCATAGGCCGAGACCTCGTAGTGCTCGTAGCCGGCGGCCGCCGTCCGCTCGGCGATCATGTCCTGGATGTCGGCGCTGGCGTCGTCGTCCGGCAGCTGCGGCGGGTACTTGGCGAAGACCGTGTTCGGTTCCATCGTCAGGTGGTACAGCGACAGGTGCGGCGGCGCAAAGGCCAGTGCGGTGTCGATGTCCTGGCGCGCCTCCGCCAGCGTCTGCTGCGGCAGCGCGTACATCAGGTCGAGGTTGAAGTTGTCAAAGGTCGAGTGGGCGATCTCCACCGCGCGCAGCGCTTCCTTCTCGTCATGGATGCGGCCCAGCGCCTGCAAGTGCCGGCTGTTGAAGCTCTGGATGCCGATCGACAGGCGGTTGATGCCGCTCGCGCGGAAGGACTTGAACTTCTCGGCTTCGAAGGTGCCGGGGTTGGCTTCCATCGTGATCTCGGCGTCCAGCGCCAGCGGCAGCAGCGTGCGCAGGTCCGACATCAAACGGTCCAGTCCCGCCGCCGACATCAGGCTGGGCGTACCGCCGCCGATGAAGATGGTCTGGATCTTGCGGCCCCAGATCAGCGGCAGGGATTGCTCGAGGTCGGCGCGCAATGCGTCCAGGTATTCGTTTTCCGGAATCGGGCCGTTCGACTCGTGCGAGTTGAAATCGCAGTACGGGCACTTGCGCACGCACCAGGGCCAGTGGATGTACAGCGACAGCGGCGGCAGCACGGTCAGGTTCAGGGAACCCGGCTGCAGGTACTTGAGCGCGGCACTCGCCGGCGAACGCGGCTCGGTCCCCTCCAGCGATGGACCGACAGGCTTGATCGGAATCATTTCAGCTTGTCCACCAGCGCGCGCAAGGCCTGCCCACGGTGCGACACGGCGTTCTTCTCTGCCGGCGCCAGCTCGGCGGCGGTCTTGCCGAGCGACGCCAGCAGGAAGTGCGGATCGTAGCCGAAGCCGCCGGCGCCGCGCGCGGTGTCGATGATCTGGCCGCGCCAGACGCCGTCGGCGATCACCGGCTGCGGATCGTCGGCGTGGCGCACATACACCAGCACGCAATAATAATAGGCGGACTTGTCCTCATGCGCGGCCAGGTCGGCGATCAATTTTTCGCTGTTGCGGGCGTCCGACTTCGGCTCGCCGGCATAGCGCGCCGAATACACGCCGGGCGCGCCGCCGAGGGCGTTCACGCAGACGCCGGAATCGTCGGCCAGCGCCGGCAAGCCGGTCAGGCGCGCCGCGTGGCGCGCCTTCTGCAGCGCGTTCTCGACAAAGGTACCGAAGGGTTCCTCGGCTTCCGGGACGTTGAATTCGCCTTGCGGATGCAGCTCGAAGCCGATCGGGGCCAGCAGTTGCGCGAATTCCTTGAGCTTGCCCGCGTTGTTGGAGGCAAGGATGAGACGTTGGGTCATGGTTGTGCTTTGCAGTCGGCGCGATGCGCGCGGGGAAGCCGGTATTTTACCGCCCTTGCGGCAACAGCATGCGGGCCTCGAAACCTGGTTCAAAGCGCCGCAGTTCGAGCGTGCCGCCATGCAGCTGGACGATCGCGGTGACAATCGCCAGCCCGAGCCCGTTGCCCGGCAGGTGGCGGCTCTGGTCGACGCGGTAGAAACGCCGGGTGAGCTTGTCCATCTCGTCGGCCGCCACGCCGGGGCCGTAGTCGCGCACCGCCAGCAGCGCCACATCGTCGCGCACCTCGACCCGCACCTCGATCCGTCCGCCGCCGCAGCCGTACTTGATGGCGTTGTCGATCAGGCTGGCCAGCGCGTTGGCCAGCAGGTGGCGGTCGCCGCGCACCGGAGCCGCATCGGGCCCGCCATACGCGAGCGTGACGCCCTGCTCGTCCGCCGCCGCTTCGTACAATTCCGTCATGTCGCGCGCGATCGCCGCCAGGTCGAGCGGCTCGAAGCCGCCGGCGCGCACGCCGGCTTCAAGGGCCGCGATCTGCAGCAGCTTGTCGAACAGCGAGATCACGCTGTCGATGTCCTCGATCGCCAGGCGCGCATCCAGCACCAGCGCCGGCGGGTCGACCGAGGCTTGCAGCGCGCGGTCGAGGCGGCTGCGCACACGGCCCAGCGGGGTGCGCAGGTCGTGCGCGATCGAGTTCGACACGTGGCGCACGCCCTCCATCAGCGCCTCGATGCGGTCCAGCATGCGGTTGATGTCTTCGCCCAGGCGCGCGAATTCGTCGTTGCCGGCGACTTCGATGCGGCTCGACAGCTCGCCGGCGGCGATGCGCGCCGTGGTGCGGCGGATCTGGCCGATGCGCGCGTCCAGGCGCGAACGGAACCACAGGGCGCCGAAGAAGGCGAGCAGGATCGAGACCGCGGCCCCAAGCAGCAGCGCGCGCTCGACCACGTCGCGGATCGCATCCAGCTCGACCAGGTCGCGGCCGACCACCAGCCGGCTGCCGTCATCCAGCCGGGTGGCCACGATGCGCACCGATACCGGCCTGCCATTGCGCTGCATGCTGTCGAAGGCCAGCATGCCGTCCGCCTGCGCGCCGGAGGCCGGCAAGCCGCCCCAGCGCCCCAGGTTGCCGGCCACCAGGCGGCCGTTCGCGTCGAACAGGCCGGCCATCTCGGTATCGGTGTCGATCCGGTCGTGCAGCAGGACGTCGATCTCGCGCACCAGCGCGGCGCGGCCGTCGCTCTGTGCGGCCTCCACCAGGCGCGCCTGCTCGGCCAGGATCTTGTTGTCGATCGAACGCTCGAACACGCCCACGGTGCCGAAGTAGACGATGGCGGACAAGGCCGCCATCGCGGCCGCCACCAGCAAGCCGTAGCCGACCGCCAGCCGCGCGGCGATCGAACCGCGCAGGCTCAGGCGCCCCCGGTCAAGACCCGGCCTGGCCATGTCCATTGGCGGGGGCGGCACTCAGCGTGTAGCCGGCGCCGCGAACGGTGTGGATCAGCGCCGGGCTGAAATCCTTGTCGACCTTGCCGCGCAGGCGGCTGATCTGGACGTCGATGACGTTGGTCTGCGGATCGAAGTGATACTCCCACACGCCTTCCAGCAGCATGGTGCGGGTGACGATCTGGCCTTCGTGGCGCATCAGGTATTCGAGCAGGCGGAATTCGCGCGGCTGCAGGTTGATGACGGTGCCGTGGCGCGTGACGCGCATGGTGCGCAGGTCGAGCTGCAGATCGGCCACCTGCAGCATGCTGACCTCGCGCGACCAGGCGGCCCGGCGGCACAGGTTTTCCACGCGTGCCAGCAGCTCCGACATGACGAAGGGCTTGGTGAGATAGTCGTCGCTGCCGGCGCGCAGGCCGCGCACGCGCTCGTCGACGCTGTTCAGGGCGGACAGGATCAGGACCGGGGTGGCGTCGCCGCGCGCGCGCATCTGCTCGAGCAGGCCGATGCCGTCGACCTGGCCCGGCAGCATGCGGTCGAGCACGATCACGTCCCAGCGCGCACCGAGCAGGCGGCGCACGCCGGCTTCGCCCGTGCTTTCCGCCTGCACCGCATAACCGGCGGCGCGCAGCCCGCTGCAGAGGTAGTCGCGGGTTTCGGCATCGTCTTCGATGACTAGACAGTTCGGCATGATCGGACTATACCATGCGTGCCATGACGCTCACCGCATGGTCGATCTGGGCACGGGTGTGGCCGGCATTGAGCATGAAGCGCAGGCGCGCCTGCCCCACCGGCACGGCCGGGAACTGGATCGCGTCGACGTGGATGCCTTCCTGGCGCAGCGCGCGCTGGTAATCCTGGCAGCGCGCGGCGTCCCCGATCAACACCGGCACGATCGGCGTCTCGGTCGAGGTCAAGGTGTAGCCCAGCGGGCGCATGCGCTCCACAAAATAGCGCTGGTTGTCCCACAGGCGCGCGCGGCGCTCGGGCTCTTCTTCCAGCAGGTCCAGCGCAGCCAGCAGCGCGTTGGCCTGGTCCGGTGGCGGCGGGCAGGTGAAGCCGTAGGCGGAGCTGGTCAGGCGCAGCACGTCGGCCATCTCGCGCTCCAGCGCCACGAAGCCGCCGATCGCGCCGAGGGCCTTGCTCAAGGTCCCCATCTGCATGATGGTCGGGCTGTAGCAGCCGAAGTGCTCCGAGGTGCCGCCGCCATGGGCGCCGAGGATGCCGGTGGCGTGGGCGTCGTCGATGTAGAGGATGGCGCCGTACTTCTCGGCCAGGGCCGTCAGCTCGGGCAGCGGCGCGATCGTGCCTTCCATGCTGAACACGCCATCGCTGACGATGATCGGGCTGATGCCATCCGCCGCTTTCAGGAGCGACTCCAGGTGGTTCATGTCGGCATGACGGTAGGTGTGCTTGTCCGCGCCCGACATCAGGATGCCTTCGCGGATGCTGATGTGGTTGTACTCGTCGGTGAAGTAGGCGTACTTGCGGCGCTTCCTGGGACGGAAGCCGTGCAGGCGCGCCAGCAGGCCGGCTTTCACCAGGGTCGACAGCACGCCGATGTTGGTCATGTAGCCGGTCACGAACAGCACGGCGTCGGTCTTGTGCTTGAGCGCGCCCAGGCGCCGCTCGAGTTCGCGGTAGACCGGCAAGTCGCCGCCCAGCAGGCGCGATTCGCAGTTGCCGACGCCGTAGCGTTCCAGGCCGGCCTTGGCCGCATCCACCAGGCGCGGATGCTTGGCCAGCGCCAGATAGTTATTGGTGCTGAACGAGACCGCGTCCGCGCCGCCGACCCGGAACACGGGATCGGGCAGGGTGTCGTGGACCGCGGATTCGTGGTGGAGGGCGTGGGTTTGCAGCCAGTCGGCGATGTCGGCGAGGTCGTGCATGATGTTATCGGTGCGGGATGGGGAGCCGCCAGTATAGGAGCGCCGCGCTCCTGTCATGATTACGGTTAGGTAATGTCTGTTGCGCCGAGACCCACATTACCAATCCGTAATGGCGCACCGCACCACCCAGCCGTATCATCGCTTTTTTAATTCATGGAGCCTCCTTTCATGGGCACTTGTTCGAGTGGCAGTTGTTGCCGGCCTTGTGCCGGAGCGGCCCCGGCAAGATAACGCAGGTCCTCCCCTGCCGTCATCTCGCCCGGGCGGATGACGGGCTCCATGGCCCGCGACAATGCATTCTCATCGCGAGCGCGAATGAAAGGTATGCCGTTCACCGACGGAGTACCGATCAATGTTCGAACTGTTCACCCCCGGGCGCACCGGCCGGTCATTTTTGACCACCACGCCCAACCGCTGGGACTGGGCGCTGCTGCCCCTGGTGCTGGCGCTGCTGGCCTTGGTGGCCTGGGGCGCCATGCAGATGACGCGTCCCTTCGTGCTGGGCCAGCCGACGCCGATCATGCTGGACCCGGCGTACCTGCCCTACTACCTGCTGCGCACCATCCTGCGCATGTTCACTGCGCTCGGTTGCGCCTTGTTGTTCACCTTCGTCTTTGCCGTTGCGGCCACGCGCTGGCGCGCCGCGGAAAAGGTCCTGGTGCCGCTGCTCGACGTGCTGCAATCGGTGCCGATCCTGGGCTTCCAGGCGATCGCCATCGCGCCCTTCATCGCCCTCTTCCCGGGGAACATGTTCGGCGTCGAATGCGCGGCGGTGTTCGCGATCTTCACCTCGCAAGCCTGGAACATGGCCTTCAGCCTGTACCAGTCGATGAAGACCATCCCGCCGGAACTGGCGGAAGCGGCGCGCGTGTTCCGCCTGTCGGCCTGGCAGCGCTTCTGGCGCCTGGAACTGCCCTACGCGATGCCGGCGCTGCTGTGGAACATGATGATGTCGATGTCCGGCGGCTGGTTCTTCCTGGTGGCGGCCGAGGCGATCTCGGTGGCCGGCCAGGACATCAAGTTGCCCGGCATCGGCGCCTGGATCGCGGTGGCCATCGACCAGAGGAGCGGCGCCGCCATGGCCTGGGCCATCGCCGCCATGTTCGCCGGCATCCTGCTGTACGACCAGCTGTTCTTCCGGCCGCTGCTGGCCTGGGCCGATAAATTCCGTTTCGAGGAGTCCCAGGGCGAACACGCCCAGCGTTCCTGGGTGCTGGACTGGGGCCGGCGCAGCGTGTGGATCCGTGCTTCCAGCGAGCGCCTGTGGGCGCTGCTGGGGCGCACGCTGGGCTGGTTCGCCGCGCCGCCGGATGCCGCCGCGGTTGCACCTGCGCGGTCCCGCTTCACGCTGGGCCCGCGCACCGTCGATGCGGTGCTGCTGGTGCTGGCCTTGCTGGGCGGCTGGCGTTTTCTACTGTTTATCCACGCCCAGGTCGGCTGGGGCGAGACGCTGCGCGTGCTGGGCCTGGGCTGCGTCACCCTGGTGCGCGTGATGCTCTTGATCGGCCTGGCCTCGCTGGTGTGGGTGCCGCTGGCCGTGTGGATCGGCTTGCGGCCGGTGTACGCGCAAAAGGTGCAGGCGCTGGCGCAGTTCCTGGCCGCCTTCCCGGTCAACCTGATGTTCCCGATCGTGGTCTACGCGATCGTGCACCTGCACCTGAACCCGAACCTCTGGCTCAGCCCCCTGATGGTGTTCGGCACCCAGTGGTACATCCTGTTCAACGTGGTGGCCGGCGCCTCGACGCTGCCGACCGAGCTGCGCCTGGCGGCCGACAACCTGGGTTTGCAGGGCTGGCTGAAATGGAAGCGCGTCTACCTGCCCGCCGTGTTCCCCAGCTTCGTCACCGGCGCCATCACCGCCAGCGGCGGCTCGTGGAACGCCAGCATCGTCGCCGAATACGTCAGCTGGGGCAAGACCTCGCTGGTGGCCGATGGCCTGGGCAGCTACATCAAGCAGATGACCGACGCCGGCGACTTCCACCGCATCGCCCTCGGCATCGGGGTGATGTGCGTGTTCGTGATGCTGTTGAACCGCTTCTTCTGGCGCAGGCTGTACCTGCTGGCCGAAGACCGCAGCCGTTGAAATGGAGCTAAACAATATGAATGATTTGGTAAAACTGAAAGACGTATCGAAATCCTTCCGCAGCGGCGACGGCCCGCCGCGCACCATCCTCGACGGTGTCGACTTCACGCTGGCCGACGGCGAGATCGTCGCCATGCTCGGCAAGTCGGGTTCGGGCAAATCGACGCTGCTGCGCATCGTCGCCGGCCTGGTGCCGGCGGATAAAGGCCAGGCGGAGTACCGCGGCCGCGCCATCCAGGGCCCGCTGTCCGGCGTGGCGATGGTGTTCCAGTCCTTCGCCCTCTTCCCCTGGCTGACGGTGCGCCAGAACGTGGAACTGGGCCTGGAAGCGCAAGGCGTCAACCCCGCCGCGCGCCGCGAGCGCGCCGGCGCCATGCTCGACCTGATCGGCCTGTCCGGCTTCGGCAGCGCCCTGCCGCGCGAGCTGTCCGGCGGCATGCGCCAGCGCGTGGGCATCGCGCGCGCGCTGGTGACGAACCCGGACGTGCTGCTGATGGACGAAGCCTTTTCGGCGCTGGACGTGCTGACCGGCGAAACCCTGCGCGGCGACATCCTCGACCTGTGGGACGGCAAGCGCATCCCGACGCGCGGCATGCTGGTGGTCTCGCACAACATCGAGGAAGCGGTAATGATGGCCGACCGCATCGTGATCCTGTCGAGCGACCCGGGCCGCGTGCGCCACGAGATCCGCATCGATCTGCCGCGCCCGCGCAATGCCGACGCGCCCGAAGTGCGCGCGCTGGTCGACCAGGTGTACGGCCTGATGACGGCGCGCCCGCTGCCGCCCGCCGCCGCGCGCGAGGCGAAGGTGGACTGGCGCCTGCCGGACGCCGACGTCGGCCGCATCGAGAGCGTGCTCGACCTGCTGGCCGGCATGCCCTTTGACGGCCGCGCCGACCTGCCCCAGCTGTCCGAAGAGGCCGAGCTGGCCGACGAAGACCTGTTCCCGGCCTACGAGGCACTCGGTCTGCTCGGCCTGGCCCACGTGGAAGGCGGCGACATCGCCCTCACCGCGCTGGGCCGGCGCTACGCCGACGCCGACCAGGGCCTGCGTCAGGCGCTGTTCGGGCGCCAGCTGCTGAAACAGGTGCCGCTGGCGGCGCACATCCACCGCCGGCTCGAATCGGAACCGGGCGGCACGCTGGCGGAAGAACCCTTCCTGGAGCTGCTGGCCGACACGCTGGAGGCCGAGCAGGCCAAGCGCATGCTGGAAGTGGCGATCGAATGGGGCCGCTACGGCGAACTGTACGCCTACGACTATCACACCGGCCGCCTGAAGCTGGCCGGCGACGCATCGGAATAAACATGGAAGCAAACGACATCCTCGACGAGGTCCCGGCCTCGGGCGACCGCCGGCTCGACCGCAAGGTCGCCCTCACCGTGGCCCTGCTGGCCTCCTTCATGGGCGTGTGCAAGGTCAAGGACGACAACATCGTGCAGGGCATGCAGCAGGCCCAGGCCGACAAGATCGACCACTGGGCCTTCTACCAGGCGCGCAACCTCCGCCAGGAGCAGGCGCACACCACCTTGCTGCAGCTGCGCCTGGCCGCGCTCTCGCGCCCTGCCGCCGAGCAGGCCGGGTATGCGGCCGCCATCGCCGAACTGGAAAAGCTGGAGGCCGACCAGGCGAAAAAGAAGGACGAGGTGCAGGCCCAGGCCAAGCAGGACCAGTCGACCTACGATGCCTTGAATTACCGCGACGACCAGTTCGACCTGTCCGACGCGGCGCTGGCGCTGGCCTTGTCGCTATTGGCGATCACCACCTTGACGCGGCAGCGCTGGCTGTACCTGGCGACCCTGGTGCCCACCGGTGTGGGCGTGTTCTATGGGGCGGCAGGGTTGTTCGGGTTGGCGTTTCATCCGGGGTGGTTGACCGGGTGGTTGTCGTGAATTCACTGCGTGAATGCGATCAGCTCGATTTTCAGGTCGCGCATGCCGGCCGGTGCATACACCGCGATCGCTTGCGCCTTCAACGCATTTTCGTAGAGCCCGTTCCTGGTCGACAGCAGGAAGTAGTAGGTATCCGGACGGACAGGTACCGCAGACGGCACCTGCGGCATGTGCGTCAGTGTGATGCCGGGAAGCGCGGATGCGACGATGCGCTCGATGTCGTCGGGTGAGCCGATCTTGAAACGGATCGGGACCGCCGAAACCAGTTCGAGCGCCGGCATGTCCGCACTGACGGCAAGGCAGAGCTGCGTTTCCGCGATCAGCTTCGACGCATCGAGCGCGCCCCGGTAATGGGTACGGCGGTTGTCCTCCGCGATGAGCGCAATGGTGAAGTACTTGGCCGAGATGACGGTATCGACCAGGTCGCGGATCACGGCATCGAGCTGCGCAAAGGTGACGCCCGGATCAGCGTGATCGTAGGCAGGCAGATCCGCTGTCGTGTACCTGTCGGAAAAGGTCATCAATCCGCCCGCCAGTGCGAGCAGTTTCTCGTACAGGTCTTCCGGATGATGCACCCGGGAGCGCGCGCAGTGTTGCAGGGAGGCGTTGGCCGTGCTGACAATGTTCAGCATCCACCACGACGTGATGTCGCCGGCATGCACCTCGAAGGTCGATGCATTCGTTTTCCGGTGCGCGTTGTGCAGGGAGACGATCTTGGCCGATAGTGCGCTCATCAAGCCATCGAGCAACTGCTGAAGCGGACGGGCAGCACTGATCGCCACGCACGGCGGGACGAAGGTCGGATCCGCCTCGAAGCTGCCGCGCGGGTCGCGATGAATGCGCAGGACCGGAAAGCTGACATGCCCATCGCGCGGTTCGGCATGGGTGATCAGCCGGAGCCGTTTCTTCAGGAAGGGCACGTCGATCGGCACGGCGTCGCTGAACAGGTCGGACGTTTCCGCCTCGGCCAACGCATAACGGCCGCCCTCCTCCGCGTTGGCACCGTGCGGTCGGATGGTCGGGAGTGCCGCATATATAGTGAAGGTGGTGATCTCCTGCGGCAACTGGGTCAGGTCGAGCGGAAGCGGCAACAGGTCGGTTGCCGGCGCATCGTAGACCTCGCCATCCTGGAAGATCAGCGACATTGCCTGCGCCTCGAGCAGGTTATGGCCGAGTCCTTCCATATTCCATTGCAGAAGCCGCACACCCCAGAAATGGGGATTGAGCGCGGAAGCCATCCTGAGCAGTCGCGTCTCGTGGTACAGGTCCTGCCTCTGGAAATGCTGGGGCCCCAGCGTCAACCCTTCGGACCACAAGATTTTCGCTCCCATGCTCATCGCTTCCTCCGCGGTTCAGGCACGTACGGTTTAGATTCCAGAAAGCATGGCTGGCATTGCGTGAAAATTGTTGATCTAGCGCATCAACCTTAATGCTTTTTCTCATTAACAACTCTATTGATAGGCCGCAACTTTGTTCTTTGTGAGAAGGGAATAATTACGCTTCTTCTGCCTCAAGACGGCTTGAAAGGGAAAAGCATGCAGAGTTTCGTGCCAGGCTTGTTCGACCGTTTGGACGCCGATGACGATGCACCGCTGGGAGAATTTCGCGCAACTCCCAGGCGAGCCGATGAGTGGAGGGAAAGCATTACCCGCGACCTCGAAGCGCTGCTCAACACGCGTTCCGCGCTGCTCCCTCATGTGCTGGCTGCTTACCCCGAGGTAGGTGCCTCGGTCGTGAACTATGGCCTGATCGATTTCGCCGGCATGTGCATGACGAGCGACACGGACCAGAAGCGCATCTGCACCGCAGTCCGGCAAGCGATCGAGCGGCATGAACCAAGGCTGCACAAGGTGACGGCGACGCTGCAGCCCAGGAAAGGTGCAATCAACAGGGTCGACTTCGTGATCACCGCCCAACTCAAGAACGCGCCGGTAGCCGAACCGATGCATTTCAACGCCGTGTTCCAGCCGTCGTTGCAGCGTTATTCGGTCCAGAGCGTACGCAGCACCTAGCCATAACCCGCCATGGACGAACTATTTGCGCAGTACGAACGCGAACTCGTCACCATGCGGCAGCTTTGCCGCGAGTATGCCGAGCGCTATCCGAAGGTCGCGGCCAAGCTGCAGATCGGCGGCGACGCTTGCGACGATCCGCATGTCGAACGCCTGATCCAGTCCGTCGCCCTGCTGTGTGCCCGTGTGTCGAAGCGGCTGGACGACTCCTATCCTCAATTTACCGAGGCGCTGCTCAATCTCCTGTTTCCGCACTATCTTCGGCCCTTTCCCTCCTGCGCGATCGTGCGCTTCCTGCCGACAGCGCAAGGCACCGCCGGCGCTACCGGAAAAGTCCCGCGAGGGACATTGCTGGAGTCGGCGCCGATACGCGGCGTGCACTGCACATTCCAGACCGCATACGATGTCGCGTCGGCACCGGCTGTCATCGTTTCCGCCAGATTCGATGCGGTCATCCGCGCGCCGTCGTCGACCAGGCTCGCGCCGGGTGTGGCATCCGCCATTGGTATCGAGTTCGAGTCCGCGACTCCGGTTTCCCCGAACGTGCCGGGCTCATTGAGGGTCTATCTCGACGGCGACTCGTCGTTTTGCGCGGCGCTGCGCGACGCACTGTTCATGCGCACCACATCAGCGTACCTCCAGGCGGGAAACGACGGCACCTGGATTCCGCTCTCCGCGATACCGATCGCACCGGTCGGTTTTTCCGACAACGACGCGCTGATTCCATTCGATGCTCGGTCGCACCGTGCCTACCAGGTTCTTGCCGAGTATTTTGCTTTTCCAGAAAAGTTCAATTTCATCGACATCGACCTGGCCGCGCTATGCGCCCGGTTACCTGCGGATTGCACTCGCTTCACGCTGCACCTGGCCTTGGCGGGCGTGTCGCCAGGCTCTGATCAGGCAAGGATGCTCGGCGGCTTGTCGGCACAAAACCTGCTCCCTGGCTGCACCCCGGTCATCAACCTGTTCAAGCAGCCGGGCGTCCCGATCGGGTATAACCAGCGGACCGCTGAATATGCCGTACTGGCGCATCCCACGCATGCGGCAGCGTACGAAGTCTATTCCGTCGACCGGGTCCACATGGTGCAGCAGCGTGGAAAAGCCTTCTCGACGATCGAATTCCATCCCTTTTATTCGCTCAGGCATGGCGAGATCGATGCGCGCAAAGGCCGGTACTGGGTATTGCGCCATGACGAAACGCTGGCGGTCACCAGTCCGGGCCACGAAAAAACCATTACCCTTGTCGATGCCGACGGCGAAGCGCTCGTGGTCGAGAAAACAGCGCTGTCGATCGACCTCACATGCACCAACCGGGACCTGCCTTGTATGCTGAAATCCGGCGTGGCCGGCAACGACCTGTCCATTCCCGGCGCAGCACAGGGCGCGACGATACGTTTCCTGCGCAGGCCCACCCGTCCCTCTCGGCTGAGAAATGGCCAGGGCGTCCATTGGCGCCTTATCTCGCACCTGACCCTCAACCACCACTCGCTCGCCAGGGAAGGTGCCAATGGCCTGCGCGAGATGCTGGCCTTGTACGACTTCACCGGCTCGGCGGTATCGCAGCGGCAAATCGCCGGCATCGTCGGGCTGGAGCATCTTGACGCCACCACATGGTTACGGCACAAGCGCGGGGCATCCCTGGCACATGGGACCGAAGTGCGCCTGACGCTCGATGAAGAAGCCTTCGTCGGCGCCGGCCTGCACCTGTTCGTACAGGTCATCGACCAGTTCTTTGCACTTTACGTCCAGATGAACAGCTTTATCGAGCTGGTGATCCTGTCACACCAATCCGGGGAGGAGCTGTTTCGATGCAAACCACGAAGCGGCAGCATGCCGCTCTCATGATCGAGCCTTTGCTCGCGGCGCCACACCGGTACCAGTTCGCGCAACTGCTGAACATCCTGGTACGGATGCTGCGGCAGCAAGGTATTCCATATCGTCAGGCCTTCAACCATGTACTGCGCTTTCGTAACAGCCTGTCGCTGGCTTTTCCGGCGAGCGAGATCGAAGGCTTGCAGGTCGAATCAGCGGATGACTGCGATATGCAGCGCATTCACATCACACCGGCATTCATCGGCCTGCTCGGCGCAAGCGGCACCTTGCCCCTGCATGACACCGAGCGCGCGACTGCCAAGGTGAACCTGGGCGCGGACGAGAGCTGGAAGCCCTTCGTTGATCTGCTATCCAACCGGGCCATCGGCCTGTTTTACGAGGCCTGGGGAAAATACCGCGTCGAGCATGGCCTGAATACGCGCGCCCAGGATGACCTGCTTCCGCTGCTGAGCGCATTGGGTGGACTTCGCTCCTCCAGTTTCGGGACGGCCGGGTCCTATGCATCGGTTCCCGCGGAGGTCGCCGGCTTCTATGCCGGGTTGCTCAGGACGCGTCCGATTTCCGCATCGACCGTGGAGCGTGTGCTGAGTGAGTACTTTGGCGTTCCTGTGCGTCTCGAGGAATTTGTCGGCGCCTGGGATCCATTACCGGCGAAGATGCGCAGCACGCTTGGCGTCACCGATCCTACCCTGGGCTTCGGCGCCGCCCTGGGCGGACGTATATGGCGCAACGACTTGCGTGTCCGCCTGCATATCGGTCCGCTGGACGAGGAGACGGCCAACGCGTTCCTGCCGAATGGCCGGTCGCACGCCGCATTGCAGGAGATGGTCAGCCTGTTTGCAGTGCCTTCCGTGCAGTACGAAGTCAGGCTCTTGCTGGACAAGCCGTGTCTCAAGCCATTGACGCTGGCGACCAAAGGACAGGATCGCAAGCGCCTTGGTTTGAACGCCTTCCTGACTGTCAGGGCGGGCAAGGCAAGCCGGGCCGATATACGTATTGTCCTTCGGCTGGCAACCGATCGAAGATCAGCGGAACACCAATAATAGGGATGGTAATGCGACACAACTCGAAAAGAGCTGGCGGTCTCAAGAACCAACTGCAACACGGGGGTTAATGGATCGAATCGGCCTGCAATTGTAGTCGAGCCATGTGTTCGGTATAAACAGCGAGCGGCGTTTTCCAACCAAGCGTTTCTCGAGGGCGGG
>Ga0265798_10002761_pt1 | contig 25533 bp, 21 predicted proteins | sample P3T30metagenome_FD_192430 | JGI IMG/M metagenome (GOLD analysis project Ga0265798, IMG submission 192430) | Plant litter microbial communities from East Loma Ridge, Irvine, California - P3 T30 | ecosystem: Environmental > Terrestrial > Plant litter > Unclassified | place: USA: California...
CGCTGGTAATTTATTTCACAAATATTGTTAATTAAATGTATAACATTCATTTTCCTGGCTGCCTTAGCTTTACAGATCTCGAAATCTGATATGAAGAAATTTTACCTCAGCCTAGTACTATCCTCACTTGCTACACTTGCCCAAGCCCAGGAACAACCGATCCGCTATCAGGTGGAAGCCCAGGGGATCTACAATTCTGATGAACGGGTACCTTTCTGGTTCCGCTCCAATCAATTTGGAAGTGTGCCTTTGGAAGGTGCTTCAGGCAGTTTCCTTGGGAAGGTGGTTAAGGACTATGATGCGGAGCGTAGTGCTTTGCTCGACTGGGGTTTTGGTCTCGAGGGCCGGGCGAATCTGGGCAAAGAAGCGCAGGGAACGCTGATTGAAGCCTACGGGAAACTACGCGTTGGTGTCTTTCAGCTGAAGGCTGGGCGCTCGAAGGAGATCAGTGGTTTGGTCGGTGATTCCCTGCTCAGTTCAGGCTCTTTTTCCATCTCGGGTACTGCATTGGGGGTTCCACAGGTTAGCCTTTCCATCCCGGAGTTTTATACCCTTCCAGTTTTTAATGGCTTGTTTGCCATCAAGGGAAATTTTGCACATGGCTGGTTGGGTACTTTGCCTTTGCGAGAGGATGGCCGGATCCCGGAAGCCAAAACCTATTTTCACCAGAGCTCATTCTATGGTCGTATTGGGAGACCTGAAGGGCATTTTAAAGTGTATGCTGGTGTCAATCACCAGGCATTCTGGGGCAATTACAGCAAGATCTTTACCCGACGTTACGAACCCATAAGTACCTGGCAGGAGTTTATAAAGGTTGTTACCGGACAGAAGTATAATGGTTCCAAGGTGGGTAATCATACCGGCTCGATCGATCTGGCCGCGGAATATGAATTCCCGGGCGTAAAAGTAAAAGCTTACCGTCAGCATCTCTACGAAATTGGTGCGTTGGCAGAGCTTGCGAACCTGCGTGATGGGCTGAATGGGCTGACTTTTACGAACCTGAATGTGGATGAAAGCCGGTCTTTTATCTGGAAGAAGCTGTTGCTGGAAGTTTTTTATACAAAGAATCAAGCTGGTGAAGCCTGGTCAAAAACAACAGAATCCGGTGCCGAAAACTATTATAATAACTACCAGTATGATAATGGCTGGTCTTACTATGGACTTAACCTGGGCAGTCCCTTTATTACGGACCGGCAGTTTGCCCGGGACGAGCTTGCTGGACATCCAACACAGCACTTTATCAACAATCGACTGTTCCTGATGCACCTTGGTTTTGAAGGTGCCGTAAAGGATATCACGATTCGTACGAAACTCTCTTATTCCAGGAATTATGGGACCTTCCGTACCAGTGCCGGACCATATCGTTTATTCGAACAAGTGGTGCAAGCAGATCCAAACCTGTACTTTACCCCGGTAAACCAGTTTTCTTTTTACCTGGAAGGACGCAAGGCTTTCCGGAATAATGTTGTTGCGGGACTAATGCTTGCAGGCGACAATGGCCGCCTGCTATACAATTCCGCCGGTGTAATTGCCAGCATTTCCAAATCCTTCTAAAAACTGTCTGTCGAGGGCTTAGATAAAGCGTTCGCCAAACTTACCTTTTACATCGGCAACAACCTGTTTAACGCTTTGCTCTTCCGATCTTGGGCAAATCATCAGCGTATTATTGGATTCCACAACGATGTAGTCATGGAGGCCCTGCAAAATCACGAGTTTTTCTTTTGGAACATTAACCATGCAGTTAGAGGAATCGAACATCATGACCTGCTCTGAAGGGATCACAGCATTACCAACGTAATCCTTTTCTGCCATATCGTAGATGGAAGACCAGGTACCCAGGTCAGACCAGCCGAAATCTGCAGGAAGTACATAAACGTTATCTGCTTTTTCCATGATGGCGAAATCGATGGAAATGTTTGTACACTGCTGATAAGCGCTCCCAATAAAAGCTTTTTCCTGATCTGTGTTATATGCAGAAGCACCCTGATCAAAGATCTCATGCATTTCTGGTAAATGTTTACGGAAAGCATCATTAATGGCTTTCGCCGACCAGATGAAGATGCCTGCATTCCATAGGAAGTCGCCGCTTTGAATAAAGGTCTGGGCCAGCTCACGATTGGGTTTTTCCGTGAAGAGTTTAACCTTATGGATCTGTTCATCCTCAGGCAGACTGTCGGTTGTATACTGGATGTAACCGTAACCGGTATCCGGTCGACTTGGTTTTATGCCAAGGGTTACCAGCACATCATCTTTAGCCGCGGCTTCAAGGCATTGCTCAATCGCAGCGATGAAGGCATCCTGATTGGCAATGGTGTGGTCAGATGGGGCAACGATGATCACGGCATCGGGGTTGAGCGCTGAGATCTTCATGGCACCATAAGCAATACAAGGAGCGGTGTTGCGCATCATAGGCTCGGCCAAAATCTGGTTGGCCTGCATGGCTGGCAGCTGTTCCTGGATCAGATCCACGTAGATCTCGTTGGTTACAATGAATATATTTTCAGGCGGGCAGGTTTGCAGAAACCGGTCATAGGTGCTTTGGATCAAGGTTTTCCCGACACCGAAGAAGTCTATAAACTGTTTTGGGTGTGCTGTTCTGCTAACTGGCCAAAAGCGGCTTCCTACGCCACCCGCCATGATTAAGGCATAATTATTTTTATTCATTCTATAAATACTTGTTCATCTTGGCCAGATTATCCAGACCCGCTGGCAAGTTACAATTCGGGTCCATGAAAGTAGTAAACAGCTTGCTACACGTAATTTCACAAGAAGGAGCTTGTACATGTGCATTTTACTCCGTAGGGGTCCAATTTGGTAATTTATTTTGAAATAACTGTATTCCGAAGTTCTCGAGGTGCTCTATTTGCAGGTTTTTTGTTCTTACGATGGTTTCAAAGCCGAGTTTGTCAATAAAGGGTAAGTCTGGATCACTAGGATCAATGCCGCTGAGTTGTACGAGTTCCTCAATTCTTACATTACTCCAATTATTCAAATCAAGCAAGCGATAGGAAACCCTTTCAGATAAATTTGGTTCGTTCCTCTTGCATTCAGGTGGCCTTTTGTATGTCCATTTGTTTTTTCTCATGACTGAAGCAGGTTAATGTTGATTGGAGATGCTGCCCATGTAAATGCTGTTGGATACGCTTTCACGATCTTGGGATACAAAAGCAATATAGGTTTCCATTTGCAGGTTTTGGTAAGAAGCCGGAAGTGGAAGCAGGTCAGTTCCGTTTTGACGGGAAGCACCGGCTACACTATAGATGGCTCCGCATACTTCAGGAAACCAGGCCAGTATCATCACCTGATCCTGATTTGTAATCCAGGGTAGGTCGTCAGTGACGCTCCAGCTGAACTGCAGGCCAGCAGTGCTAAGTGCAACCGTAGGATTTTGAGGGATAGGGGCAGTTCCACGGCTTAGTAGGACCTGTTCAAAACGGATGTAGGGGACATTGTCGCGAAATGCTATAGCATGCGTTCTGTTGTGGGCTGTAGCAAGGTTATGATAATTGTAGATTGTACCTGTAGCATCATTCTTAAACCCCGCTTTGATAAAAGGTTTAATCTTATTGAAGAACTGCATCAGCAATCGCATACTTTGATTCTGTGCAAGGACTTTTTCTGAGGTAAACTTTTTCTTTTCACCCAGGCCACGGATGATTTGCTGGCCATTTAGCTGATAAAATACCATTCTCGATATTTTGCCATTTGCCGGGCCGAGCGGGCCACTGGATCTTGCCATAAATTTGAGCGTTAATGTTTGTAATGATCCAATATAACACTAATTATTAAATAATTGATCTCAAAGGGAAGAATTTATACTTTAAAGGTGGGTATGCGGGGTATTGTACCGTGTTCCACCCGGTCTATTGGCGGCTGAGGCCGGGTGAAGGCCGGGTTGACCCCGGGTGGACCCCCTGTGGACCCCGAAGCTGTATCATGAGAATCACCATCTTCAGTCATGCTGATGGCAAGGTTGTATAAACTTTCAAAATTAATATCTGTACGGCGGGACTTCTATTCTGTGGATAGCGCTTATATTTGAACGCAAATGAAAGAACCTATTGCTGCTCTAACTGATGCCACCCGCATCGCTATTATTGGCCTGGGATACGTGGGACTACCGCTGGCTGTGGCGCTTGCTGGAAAATATCCGGTAATGGGATTTGATATCAATTCTACGCGAATTGAGCAACTGAATGCAGGTTTAGATCAAACCCAACAGATCGACGAAGTAGCTTTGCGGCAGGTTATTGCTGAAGAAGCTGGCCATACAGGCCTGGTTTTCACAAATAAGCTCCGTGATATTCAGTATTGCAATATTTACATTGTGACCGTACCTACGCCAGCTGATAAAAATAATCGTCCTGACCTTTCCATATTGTACAGCGCAAGTGAAATGGCTGCTAGCATGTTGAAGAAAGGTGATCTGGTGATCTACGAGTCTACGGTTTATCCTGGGGTTACAGAAGAGGAATGTGTGCCAATTCTGGAAAGGATAAGCAAGTTGAAGTATAATGAAGACTTCTTTGTAGGTTACTCACCTGAGCGTATCAATCCGGGAGACAAGGTGAGAACGATTACGAACATCTTAAAGGTGACCTCTGGTTCCACCCCGGAAGTTGCGGATTATGTAGATGCACTGTACCGCTCTATTGTTACTGCAGGAACGCATAAGGCGAGCAGCATTAAAGTGGCAGAAGCAGCAAAAGTTATTGAAAATTCACAAAGGGATATCAACATTGCCTTTGTAAACGAACTCAGCAAGATCTTCAACCGCATGGGTATTGACACGCATGACGTTTTAGAAGCTGCGGGTACGAAGTGGAACTTTCTGAAGTTCTATCCCGGACTTGTTGGTGGGCACTGCATTGGTGTAGATCCCTATTACCTTGCACAAAAAGCTCAGGAACTGGGTTATCACCCGGAAATTATCTTAGCCGGGCGGCGCTTGAATGATGACATGAGCAATTACATTGCTGGTGAGGTAATCAAGCTGATGATCAAAAACGATATTCAGGTAAAAGCAGCAAAGATCCTGATGTTGGGCTTTACTTTTAAGGAAAACTGCCCGGATGTACGGAATACGAAAGTGATCGACATCATCAAGGAGCTGGAATCCTATAATGCTGAAGTTACGGTGTTTGATCCATGGGCCAAGCCTTCGGAGGTCCAGGAGGAGTATGGTGTGCAATCCTATAATGAATTTGAGTCCATTTCAGCTTCTAAATTCGATACCATTATCCTTGCCGTCGGGCACGATGCCTTCAAGACAATAGATCTGGCTGAACTAAAAAATAGCAAGTGTATCGTCTATGACGTTAAAGCTTTTTTAGACCGGAATCTGGTGGATTACCGACTCTAAAAGAATCTTCTATTTCACGTAGAATTTATTGCCGCATTTGTAGCAGATATAATGCTTTACTGCAAGCCAGGGTGCCAGGGATTTTACCAGGATGCCTCTAGGAATTCTGTCTGTCTCATTGTTCTTACATTTCGGGCAGGACGGTGTCTTAACTTCGGGATTGATAACGGAGCGCATATAAAAGATTTTATGTTGTAAACTCAAAGTTCTTACCCATTATTAATTCCATATTGATAGAAATGATAATTAGTTGATTAACAATTTGAAGAACTGCATCGTCGTTCCTGATTGTTAAGGTTAATTCTTATTGTTTAAATGGGGTGGGAAAATTTTCCTTAAAGTGGGAAATTTTTTGTGCAAGTGCAAGTTAAGTTTTTGTTAGTGGTGTAACATCCTCGTCTTTAGCTAAATCCAAAACTTCATTTGGAAACTGCTGGTTTAATTAAAACGATAGTAGTATGATCCTCGCAGTTTCACAACATTTCATAGAAATAATCTACCTTTGTCGCAATTATATATCGAAGATTATTTAGTTATGTGTGGAATTGTGGGATATATTGGCTTTCGTGAAGCCTGGCCAATTGTTGTAAAAGGGCTTAAGAGATTAGAATATCGTGGTTACGATAGTGCCGGTATTGCGCTAATTGGCCAAGGTGGTCTGGGTATTTACAAGAAAGCAGGTAAAGTAGTCGAGCTAGAGCAGTTTGCTGCAGACAAAGACCAAAGCGGAAGCATTGGCATTGGTCATACCCGCTGGGCGACACACGGGGCGCCATCCGACCGGAATTCGCACCCACATACCTCGAATGATGGGGCGCTCAGCATCATCCACAACGGAATCATTGAAAATTACGCAACGATCAAGGAAGAGCTGATCAAGCGTGGGCATACTTTTAACAGTGACACAGACACAGAGGTCCTGATCCATTTGATCGAAGAGATTTATAAGAACGAAAATAATGATTTGCTGGAAGCGGTACGTTTAGCTTTACAGGAAGTGAGCGGTGCTTATGCAATTGTGGTAATGGATAAAAATCAACCGGATCAGTTGATTGCAGCAAGAAAGGGCAGTCCGATGGTCATTGGTGTTGGGCAAGGCGAATACTTCATTGCTTCGGATGCCACACCGATCGTGGAATACACAAAAAACGTCATATACCTTAAGGATAACGAAATCGCCTTTGTAAAACGTGATGAGCTTACAATTAAAAGGCTGGACAATGTGGTGCAGACTCCATATATCCATGAGTTGGAAATGAAATTGGAGATGCTGGAGAAAGGCGGTTACGAGCATTTCATGCTTAAAGAAATTTATGAACAACCACGATCCATTCGCGACTGTCTGCGCGGGCGTATATATCCAAATGAGGGCCGGGTACAGCTTGGTGGTTTACAAGAATACGCTGAAAAGTTCAAGAACATTGACCGTATCATCATTATTGCTTGTGGAACTTCATGGCATGCAGGCTTAGTCGGAGAATATTTGATTGAGGAATACGCAAGAATTCCCGTTGAAGTAGAGTATGCTTCCGAATTCAGGTACCGTAATCCGATCATTACGGAAAAGGATATTGTAATTGCGATCTCACAATCGGGAGAGACTGCCGATACAATGGCAGCTATTGAAATGGCGAAAGAAAAAGGCGCCACCATTTTTGGTGTTTGTAATGTGGTTGGTGCATCCATTCCGAGAATTACCCATGCTGGTGCATACACGCATGCTGGTCCAGAGATCGGTGTGGCTTCTACAAAAGCTTTTACAGCACAGGTTACTGTACTTACGTTGATGGCCTTCTTTATGGCGCAGCAAAGAGGTACCGTAAATAACTCGAAGCTGGTAGAACTCTTAACAGAGTTAGACCTTATTCCCGAAAAAGTACAGCAGGCTTTGGCAGCTGACGCCATGATCCAGGAAATTGCTGCTAAATTTAAGGATTCGCGAAATTGCTTGTTTCTAGGACGTGGTAGTGGCTTCCCGGTAGCCCTCGAAGGCGCACTGAAGCTTAAAGAAATATCATATATTCATGCGGAGGGATACCCCGCCGCGGAAATGAAACATGGTCCGATCGCATTAATAGATGAGGAAATGCCTGTTGTAGTTATTGCGACGAAAAACTCCTCTTATGAGAAGGTCATTAGCAATATTCAGGAGGTTAAGGCCAGAAAGGGTATAGTACTAGCGATTGTTACCGAGGGGGATGTTACAGTGAAATCAATGGCAGATTATGTAATCGAAATCCCCGACGCGAGTGAGGCTTTTCTGCCATTGCTTGCAACAATTCCTTTGCAGTTGCTTTCTTATCACATTGCAGTACTTAGAGGTTGCAATGTCGATCAACCAAGGAATTTGGCAAAGTCTGTCACTGTCGAGTAGTAACGTCTAGCACAAAGCGTGACTTGCAAAATTGAAGCCGTTTCAATCTGCTATCATTTGCGGTCTTTCCTAAGTACCTATGCTATATAACCTTGCGGGCTATACAAAAATGTAAAGTTTTCTCGAAATTTCTCGAAAAACATGTGATAAAAGCTTATGTTTGTGGTAATTCATCCAATATAAGTGTATCAACCTTAATGCGTTCCATTTGCGAAAGCCGAGTTGGGGTTTAGATTATCACAATGTTAAAATTCAGTTTCGCGGATCTTTTGTTTAATCTATTTCAATTCTTCTTGCTTGTGATCCAGCGGGGATTTATGCTCGTAAAGGAGAGTTCGATTCCTCAACTTGGGCCAATGCTTAATGGAACCCTTTTTAATTTGGGTAGTTGCATTCAGGAGCGGGCCGAACGACTTTGTGGTACAAAGTCAAACATCTACCGTTTTTTTCCAGGTGAATATGTCAATAGCTGCTTAGTAAAAAATACTGAACGCAAAAAAATTAGTCTTTATAGTTCTGTCAAGAACTTAAAACAACACTTTCAACCTAATAACGGTGAAGCTTCATGTCAACAGCTAATAGGTGTAGTCATGGATATTATTCTTAGACATAGAAACTCTCGATTGTTTACTCAAAATTAAAGTATAGAAGATGTCCAAAAAGATACTAGTAACTGGCTCCGCAGGATTTATCGGTTTTCATTTAGTTAATGCGCTAATAAGTAGAGGTGATATTGTTGTTGGTTTAGATAATATCAATGATTACTATGATGTAAATTTAAAATATGCCAGGCTAGCAGAATGTGGTATTGATAAAAGCAAGATAGAATGGAACCATCAGGTTGTAAGTGAGAAATTTCAGGACTACCGATTTATAAAAATGAATCTTGAAGATAAGCATGCGTTGCTTACATTGTGTAAGTCTGAAAACTTTGATGTTATCGTGAACTTGGCAGCGCAGGCTGGTGTTAGATATTCAATCGAGAATCCTGATGCGTATATTCAGTCGAATGTGGTGGGGTTTTTGAATGTTTTGGAGGCTTGTCGACATTGCAAAATCAAGCATTTGGTTTACGCGAGTAGCTCCAGTGTTTATGGGCTAAATGAGGCCATTCCATTTTCGGTTAAGCACAACGTAGATCATCCTGTATCACTATACGCGGCCACGAAAAAATCAAATGAGTTAATGGCTCATTCTTACAGTCACCTCTACCAAATTCCTACCAGTTCACTCCGCTTTTTTACTGTGTATGGACCGTGGGGAAGGCCCGACATGGCTTACTACTTGTTTGCACAGGCGATAAAAAATGATGAGCCTATTAAGGTTTTCAACAATGGAAAACTAAAGCGTGATTTCACATATATTGATGATGTTGTTAAGGGCATTATCAATGTTGCCGACAAGCCAGCTTTGCGAGACAATGAGTGGGATGCTACACAACCTGATATTTCACGTTCAAAAGCTCCATATCGCATCTACAATATTGGGAATAATAAGCCAGTTGAACTGCTAGATTTCATACAAACGATTGCTGATGTCATGTTGAAAACCCCAAGAATGATCATGTTGGATATGCAACCTGGAGATGTACTTGCAACTTGGGCAGACGTGGATGAATTGATCGAAATGTTCAACTACAAACCGGATACTTCTATAGAAGAGGGGCTTGCTAAGTTTGTAAGCTGGTTTAAAAGTTATCATTCTGAAGTTGTGCATGAACAATTATAAAAGTTATAATATTGTCCGAAGCTTATATGCATTTTAGCTCTAACAAATCAGCAGATTTTATTATTCTCTTGATTATTTTCGTAACGATGTTCTTTGGGATCAATGTGCTTACCAACCTAGGTTACGCCATTGGGGGAGACGAAGGTGCGGGACTGCAAAAAATCTTACCATCCTTTTATGGTGCCTTATTGCTAGTGCTTGCTTATATCCTTTGTGTTGTGGATAGAGGCCGATTTTATCTGCATAGAAAAGTAGAGTTTCGATTTTTAGGTTTTATTTCAATATTTATAATTTTTATATATTTTAAAAAGTTATCTGGAATCGGCTCGTTTCTACCTAACACCATTGTACTACCTGTGCTTTTGTCCATTTTGCTGAAGAGCAGCAATCATTTAGCCTTGAGCAAAGTAAGAAAATTGATCATTTGGTTCTTGGTAATAAATGCCTCGCTTGCTATAACTGAAAGATTCCTAAGCTTACATTTCTTTTATCCCGCAATTGAAAAGAATTTAGATAATTACGGCTTCAGGTCCACAGCCTTGCAAAATCATCCCTTAAATAATGCATTGTTGACCACCGTTATACTTTCCTTTATTCTTATATCTGATCTGGGTAATAAAAAGAAGTATCTTCTTTTTTCATTGGGAATTTTAAGTATTCTATGTTTTGGATCAAGAAGTTCTTTAATGGGAGCGCTTTTATTGCTATTTATTTATGAATCGAGAAAACTTTTTATCAAGCCAAAGGATCTATATTCGAAGTTTATAAGAGTCTTTTTACCAATTTCTTTCCTGTTGGTATTGGGTGCAATCTATTTTCTAATCACATCAACTGCTTTCGGCGAGAGACTCGTTAGTAAAGGTTTTTTTGATGAGGGGGCAGATGTGAGAATTCAGGTTTTCAGTATGTTTAATTATGTGACACCGCGAGATCTACTGTGGGGCTCATCGGACTCCTTTATAGATAATGTTAAATCTAGCGCTGGCGTTAACATCATTGAAAACTTTTGGTTAATCTGGATTTTAAGGTATGGTATATTTTTTACAATTGCGCTTACATATTTTTTAATCGCTTTTTTAAAACACCTTTTGTCTGAGTATAGTAAGTTCCACAAATGGTATCTAATCGGGATGTTTTTGTTGATTGCATCAACAAATATTTCCTTAGCAAGTACGACCGTTGCCATATCTGTTTTCGTAATATGTTCATACTCTTTTTTAAGTATTACATCGATTGAAACAAAGCAATTACATTCACGATGATTGGGAAAGTTATGATTTTGATTGAGGGTTTGTTATCTCAAAAGTTACTCAAAAAGACAGCAAAGCTAACCGGTATTACCATTTTTGCAAACCTATTGGGCTTTTTCGTCCCGATATACATAGCAAACATTTACGGGGTCACTAAAACCACCGATGACTTTTTGCTTAGCTATAGTGTCATCAATTTCATTGGGGTGATTTTTGCAGGTTCATTGAGTGCTGTTTGCGTACCCTATCTGAAAGAAAGGCTAACGGATAAAAGGGTCTTCATTTCCTTCGCTTCTAGTGTGTTCTGGTTTATATGTAAGTATATCGGCCTGCTTTGTCTTTTATGTTTTGCTGGTTCACTTCTGGTTTATCAATTTACAGGAACAGTGCTTTATCTTTATCTAGCGATATCTTCACCGATATTCTTTTTCAGCGTTGTAAATGCCTTTTACTATGGTATACTGAATTCCATAGATAAGTTTACGTGGGCGGCTATATCTCCATTTTCCAGGGCAATAATCATCTTCGTTTGTATATTTCTTTTTAATAAGGAGCTGGGAATATATTCGGCGATCCTAGGCTACAACCTTGGTGAGTTCGGTAAGTTCTTACACCTTACATATGTGATAAGAGTGAAGAATGATATAAAACTAACTTTTAAAGGTAATCAGTTCGTTGAAATCGGAGACTTCGTAAAAACAGGCGGATACCAGACCCTTTCTGCCGCAATTTCCGCTTCGTCACCATTGTTTGATAAAATCTTTGCGTCGTTTCTAATTGTTGGATCGATTTCAATTTTGGACTATGGTGCCCGATTATTCATGATATTTACAGTTGTATTGAATTCATTTCTTACAATAATATTATCTAAATGGTCAGGGGAAATTTCGAAAGGGCACTTTAGGTTCTCGGACTTTAAAAGAACACTTGGTGTAATCCTTGGTTTGAGCGTTTTAGCTTTTATCGTGATCTATTTTTTAAGAAATCCCGTGATACATATGCTATATCCAAAATTAGATCCAATCGAACAACAAAAAATAGGTTTTCTATTGGTCTTAAATATGGCAGGTTTGATATTTAACAGCGGCACACAAGTGATTAATCGAGGCATCATTGCATTTAAAGGAACAAACTTATTAGTCAAGTTATCTGTGGTACGACTAAGCCTAAATGTTGTGCTAAACCTGACTTTGATGTACTATTTTGGACTTTACGGTATTGTTTATTCAACGGTGCTAACAAATGCTATATGTCTATTTGTAGCCTATCGTCTTTTTTCAGGGTTAATATTTACGAACGAACTAACTAAGGCTGGGGGGTTGATATGAAGTTAGCTATATTTATGCCCCAGTTTAGCGGTGGAGGTGCCGAAAAGATTATGATCATGTTTGCCAATTATCTGGTAGACCTTCAAGGATGTTCTGTGACGATAGTTGTCGCCAACGATCGCGGACCTTATAAATCTTTGGTTGACAGCCGTATTCGAATACATGCCCTAAATCATAATAAGGTATTTTTTGCAGTATTTGATCTTTATCGTTTTCTGAGGCAGGAAAATTTTGAATTTGTTTATTCTACATTAATGAAAGCAAATTTGATATCAATAGTCGCATGTTTGTTTTTGCCGACTAAGGCGATTATCAGGGAAGCTAATACTCTCAAAGAGGCTAGACGTAAGGCTGTAAAGTTATCAGTAAAATTTTCACTTTTCCTTTCTCAATATCTTTACAAGTACGCCTTCAAATGTATTGCAATATCAAACCATGTTCAAAAAGACTTGGTAGAATTTACAAATTGTAATTTGAAGGATATCGAGGTTATTTACAATCCAATTTTCATTGTTGACAATATTGAACATCCTCAATTAAATCTTCGTGAATTTAATGTTTGTTTTGTTTCTAGGCTTACAGTACAAAAAAATATTACAACGATTTGCGAAGTAATTGAATACTTCTTGAAGAATAACTTGGAGGTACATTTTCACTTTTTTGGTGATGGCGATGAAAAAGAAAAGCTTTTGTTATTGAAACAGAATTATAATACCCCATTAATTACATTGCACGGTTTTAATGTTTCGTATTATAGTTACATGAAGCATATGAATTTATTTGTTCATATTCCCCATTGGGAGGGACTTGGTAACAGCGTTTTAGAGGCTTATAACTCAGGTATTCCAATGATATTAAGTGATATTTCCTCCGGTTACTCGGAGTTAATCAGTAAAGAAGCCTCCAATGTACATTTTGTAAAACCTGTACACGATGTTCAGAAGATTATCTTGTTGATATCTTCCTACATGAATAACTCGTCTACAGCTCAACAGAATCGACCTAAGTTGAACATGTCTAAAGAAGATATATTTGCAAGTTATTTAAATCTTACTGCTAACTAGTAACACCAACTGCATGAAAAGAAAATTAAAGCGCATACTGAAATTTTTTAAAAGACGCATTTACATGATGTTTACCACGGAAGAGGTATATGCACGAGCCTTAGGTGTGGAGATTGGGGAAAATTGTAGGATATATGGTACTGATTTTGGCTCTGAGCCATTCTTAGTCAAAGTAGGTGATAATGTGACCATTGCATCAAAAGTCAGAATTATGACGCATAATGGGAGTGCATGTCTTATAAAGGACAAACGTGGAAGACGTTATCAATATCAGCGAGTGTATATTGGTAATGATGTTTTTATTGGTATGAACTCTTTGATTCTTCCAGGGGTTGTCATTGGGAACAACGTCATTATTGGTGCTGGTGCGGTGGTCACTAAGTCAGTGCCTGATAATACAATTGTGGGTGGTAATCCTGCGCGCATTATTGGATCCTTTCATGAATATAAAAGCCGAGCACTCGAGTCTTTTATTACTGAAAGAGATCTTGGAACCGGCAACTACAGAGACAGAATACTGGGATGTATTGACAAAAAGACAAAGCCTTTCCTCGTGAGAAGTTGATGGATGACAAACACTGATTCTTGGAATTTGCACCCACTTCAAATTAGAAAAAAGCCAATTAAACGATAGCTTCAATTGTATAATAACAAACCTTAAAATGAAAAGAGTAATTAGAACTTATTATGCCCAACTACCGAACATGGGTGACTTATTAAATGAATTACTGATTCGTGACGTCTTTGGTCAGGATCTAAAACGTCATCCTGTTTCTTCATGTGAGTTAAGTGTCATTGGAAGTGGCATGGATTGTTTTTTGAAGGATTCTTACATCTATCCTAAATATTACTCTTTGTATTCTGAGCTAAGGTCGAAGTTTTCTTCTTATCCGGTTGAAGTTTGGTGTACCGGTTTCATCTTCAGAGAACGTAATGATACTAGCTTTATACGCGAAATGAGTTTCAATTCAGTTCGTGGTAAACTTACAAAGGCTCGTGTTGAAAAGTTGATAGGAAAGCAATTAGATATACCGACTGGGGATGGTGGCTTAATAACTCCATACCTCTTTAAAAAACCAATTGCTAAAAAATACAAAGTTGGAATTATAGCTCATTTTAAGGAACAACAAGAACCTATTTTCTTAAAATTAAAAGCTAGTTATGATAATTCGATCATGATTGATCTGCGAGATGATCCGATGCAAGTAATTGAACAAATTGCCGCATGTGACTTTATAATTTCAAGCAGCCTTCATGGCTTAATTGTGGCCGATAGTTTTAACATTCCCAACCAGTGGGTAGTTGTCACAGAGAATTTAAAAGGCGATGGGTTTAAGTTTGATGACTACTATTCCGCATTTGATTTAAAGGCTAATCCTTTAAAGGTTACTAATGACACAATTCCGACACTTAATGAAATCGTTGATCAATACAACTTTACTCCTAAAATGATCGAAGATAAGCAGAAGTTGATCTTTGATGCATTTCCATTCAAATAAAATGAAAAGTATCTGTATTATATCAAATAGATATCCTAACGTTTTAACTCCAACCAGACAGGTCTTTGTGCAAAAACTAGTCTGGGCAATGGCTGATTTGGGTGTGGAATGTACGGTTATTTGTCCAATACCGATTAACCAATACTTCAATTTCTACAAGCTGCCGGTCGAGTCCGTAGAGACGACACCAAATGGATCTACCATTAAGTTATACTTTCCAAGATATGTATCTGCGGGACAAAGGAAAGTTTTATGGTTTAATACAGCTAATCTTACCACAAGCATGTTTACAAGTGCTGTGAAACGGGTGTTTAAAAAATTGGTCATTAAACCAGAAACTGTGTACGGTCATTTTTTTTCGCCGGCCGGAATATGTGCGGCACGTATTGGTCGAATGTTTGGCATTCCGGCATTTGCAGCATATGGAGAAAGCACCCCATGGTCGATTTTAAATATTGGGGTATCTCGAATAAAAAAGGACTTGTGGACCTTAGCAGGAGTTGTTTCGGTATCATCTGCGAATAAAAGAACCTTAATTGAATTAGATGTGATTCCATGTGAAAAGATCAGCGTGTTTCCAAATGGCTTTCAAGAAGAGATTTTTTATCCAAGGAATAAAGTTGATGCGCGCAATAAGTTTGGGTTTGATCGGGATGCGTTTATTGTATCTTTCGTAGGGCAGTTTAATGAAAGGAAAGGAGTAATGCGGTTGGCAGCAGCAGCAAATGGCCTTAAAGATGTAAAGGTTGCCTTCGCGGGTAAGGGAGATCTTGTGCCGGAAAATGAAAACTGCATCTTCAAGAAAGCCATTGCACCAACAGATATTCCGGATTTTCTAAGTGCATCTGACATTTTCGTGTTACCGACTTTAAATGAAGGGTGTAGTAATGCAATCGTCGAGGCAATGGCCTGTGGCCTACCTGTTGTATCTTCCGACTTAGATTTCAATCGAGATATCCTCGACAATGGAAATGCGATGCTTATTGATCCCAAGAACATCGAAGAAATCAGAAGCGCTATAGAAATCTTAAAAAATGATTCCGCTCTACTGGAACAAAAAAGGCAAAAAACCTTGGAGCGAATCAAATCACTTACAGTTCGTAACCGGGCCGAGCAAATTAGAAATTGGATAGTTGAGAGGACTTTAATTAAATAGTATGAAAATATTTGCAGTTGCCTCTGCAGGAGGGCATTGGATACAGTTGCTGCGGCTGAGACCTGCATTCAAAGGGCATGAAGTAATCTATGTGTCTACAAATGAAGAATATGCCGCCATGGTAGAGGGGTGCCCATTTTATGCGGTTAGTGATTCAAATAGATGGCAGAAATCCAAGCTATTTTCAACATTTTTTATGCTGTTTTCGCTTATTTCCAGGGAGAAGCCTAATGTTATAATTTCGACTGGTGCAGCTCCCGGCTTACTAGCCCTATTAATTGGCAGAGGGATAGGAGCTAGAACTATATGGATTGATAGCATTGCTAACGCGGAAAAGTTATCATTAAGTGGTAAATTTGCTGCAAAAATAGCAAATCGTGTTTATACACAATGGCCGGAGCTATCAAATGAAAAGATACTGTTTAAAGGAAGTGTGATTTAATGATATTCGTAACCACTGGAACCCAAGCCCCTTTTGATCGTCTTATCCAGGCAGTAGACGAGAGTATTCCTTTTTTGAACGGAGAGGAGGTAGTTGCACAAACTTGTCAATCTTCGTACGTGCCAAATCATATGACTACTGTCGATTTGATGTCACCTGCAGATTTTTTTGAGCACTTCAATAATGCAAAACTTATAATTGCTCATGCAGGAATGGGCACTGTGCTTTCAGCTATGTCAGCTGCGAAGCCCCTAATTGTAATGCCCAGACTGGCCTCGCTGCGTGAGCATAGAAATGATCATCAGCTAGCTACTGTTAAGAAATTAGCACATATGAATTTTGGACGTGTTGTAAATGATTCCAAAGAAATGAAAGAAGCTATAGTAGCAATGTTAAATGGCAACAATCATACAAATTTTAAGCCTATAAGTAACTTTGCTTCTGACGAACTATTAAAATCTTTATCGAATTACATTGTTTCTCCAGATAATTCTGAAAACTTATGAAACTTTTAAAAAGCTTGACATTAACTGTAGGTATATCAGCGCTAAGTCTATTTACCTATTATGCATGTAAGTCTACACCGACTATTGACAAAGCGATTTCACAAGGAGCAAGTCAATCAGCTTCAATGGCAACTGAAAGCACAGATAGACCACAACGACTACCATTGAAAGACGCATACAGAAGCTTTTTTCCTATAGGAGCAGCAGTTGATGACGGCGTGTTTTTAGATGACGATAGTTATTCCAAGTTTCTGGCTACCCAGTATTCAAGTTTGACTCCCGCGAATCAGCTTAAGCCTAAAAGAATACATGCTGAAGAAAAAACTTTCAGCTGGAGTAAGATGGATAAACTTGTTTTATTTGCCAGAAATCACCAAATGAAAGTGAGGGGCCATTATCTTATCGCTGGGTCAGATATGCCGGCTTGGTTCTATCATGATGGCAATAAATTAGCTTCAAAGGAATTGCTTTTACAAAGGATTGAAGATCATATAAAAACGGTTGTTAAAAAATATGAAAAAGATGTATACTGTTGGGATGTAGTGAATGAAGCTGTAGCTCAGAATTATAAAAGACACCCATTTAAATATAACGACACATTATACCAGATTTTAGGAGAGGAGTACATCGCCAAAGCTTTTGAATTTGCCAGAAAAGCTGCGCCAAATGCTAAGCTGTTCTATAATGATAACAAATTTGAGGATCCTGGCAAGCGCAAGCATATTTATGATTTAATAAGCAAGTTGAAGAAGAGAGGAGTGCCGATTGATGGCATTGGTATTCAATGTCATACTAGCATTGAGGGGCTGTCCGAAGTAGAATTTACTAAAACCATTAAGGAATTTGCTGGACTAGGGCTTGAAGTTCAGATTACGGAATTAGACGTGTCGATGTATCCAGTTGGCATAAAAGCGAACTCGGTTAAAAGAATGGCTAATGCCAATACCGCTGAAAACTTAAAAAAACAGGCCGATATCTATGAAATGGTATTCCGCGTTTGTAGAGAAAACAAGGCGCTAATCACAGGCTTAACCATGTGGGCACCTGCTGATTGGGATAACTCTCTTACAACAAAAATAAAAGTCAAAAACTACCCATATCTGTTTGATCGCAGTTTAAAGCCAAAAGCTGTTGTGAACAAGATTACTGAATTCTAATTTTCATGCAAAACAATCAAAGACCTATGAGAAAGATTAACGTTCTATATATTATCTCCGTTTTGTTTCTGTTGTGTTCCTGTAGATCACCCCGAAACCTGGTGTACTTTAGTGATATAAAAGATTCGACTGCAGTATCTTCTGCAATAAAGAACTTGATGGTAGCCAAGATTAAGAAAGGAGACCTCCTTTCGGTTCAAATAAGTACCTTAAATCCAGAATCAAATGTGTTGTTCAATGGTGGTACTATCTCACAAATCGATAGTAGAAATGCTACTCTTGGAAGGACTTCTGGAGCTTCTGCGTTAAATGTTAATGATAGAGCTACTCCTGAAGGTTATGAAGTTGATTCTAAAGGAGAAATAAATTTCCCTGTACTTGGTAAGGTCCAATTAGAAGGTTTAACTCGGGAGGAGGCTGCTGCCAAATTCACCAAAATTCTATCTGAGCACGTAAAAGACCCCATTGTCAATATTAATTTCTTGAACTTCAGAGTTACCGTATTAGGAGAAGTCAATAGGCCGTCGACGTTTACTATTCCAAATGATCATATAACGATCTTGGAGGCTTTAGGCTTAGCCGGGGACATGACGATGTATGGAAGGCGAGAAAATGTTCTATTAATTAGAGAGAATAATGGTGAGAGAACGCTAGTCCGGGTTAATCTAAATAACAGCTCCTCAATCAATTCGTCTTATTTTATGCTACAGCAAAATGATGTAGTTTATGTGGAGCCTGATAAGATGAAAGAAGTACAGGCCAGCACCAATGTTAAAACAATTTCACTACTAGCGAGCTTCACGACCGTTTTAGTTGTCGCGATCTCTCGACTTTTATAATTATGATAGATAATAATAACAACACTATACACCAGGAGGTCTTTGACTTTAAGGGACAGATATCAAAATATCTAAAAAATTGGAAACTCTTTCTGATATTCTTATTCACCAGTATTTTACTTGCGGTAGTATACATTAAGTTCGCTAATCCGAAGTACGTGGTGAGTAGTACTTTACTGATCAAAGATGATAAAAAGGCTCCTACAATAGGTGGTGATATGTCGGCTTTAGCAGGTTTAGATATATTCAATGCGAACCAGAACGTGAATAATGAGATCGAAGTTCTTGGAGGAAGAACTTTGTTAAGAAATGTTCTGAAATCATTAGAATTGGAAATAAACTATTCTGTCGGGAACTTTCTTACAAAAAAAGAAATTTACGGTGACGAACTTCCAATTAGAATTATACCACAGCAACTTAAGGAAGCGGCATATGAACAGAAAGTAGCAATACTGCACAAGGATGGAAACCATTATACCTTAGATGATGGAGAAACAGAAGGGGTTTATGAATATGGAAAGAAGATCGTTAAGCCATATGGTACTTTCACAGTAGTCCAAAAACGTCCGTTTGACTTTCCTATATCGATAGGCTTTAACAGTTTAAACAAGCTCGTTGCTTCCTATAGTCAGAACATCGAAATTTCTACTGTAAACAAAGATGCTAGTGTGATATCTTTAACTATGGAGACTAAAACGCCTGCGAAAGGGGTCGACATACTGAACAATTTGGTTAAATACTATAATCAAGAAGCAGTTGAAGACAAAAACCTTTTAGCTATGAAAACATTACAGTTTCTAGATGAACGCATGGCACTTTTGGTTACTGAACTTTCGAAGGTTGAGAAAAACGTAGAGACATACAAGAAGGCAAACCAGATATCGAGTATTAGCGGGCAGGCAGAACAGTACTTAGCAGAGTCAGCCGAATATACCCGGAAACTGGGAGAGTTCGAAACGCAAATCGATGTTCTTCAATCCTTGGAAAATTATTTGAATGCAAATGCAAATGAAATAGTTCCAAGCACCTTAGGTATTCAAGACCCAACTTTACTGAGCCTTATTAATAGGTTCAATGAGCTACAAATGGAACAGAAACGACTGTTGAGAACAGCTGAGGGTAAGAACCCTCTTGTTCTTGGTTTGAAGGATCAGTTGGCGAACTTAAGGTCAAATATTCTAGAAAATTTGAACAATATTAAACAGGGTGTAATCATAGCAAGAAATAATGTTCAGGCTAGCGGAAGTCGTTTTAAATCAAAGATCCAGCAAGTTCCTACGATAGAACGAGATCTACTTGAAATTCAACGACAGCAGGCCATAAAAGAAACACTATACGGTTACCTTTTGCAAAAGCGTGAGGAATCTGCAATTTCTCTGGCTTCAAGCGTAGCAAACTCCCGTATCATTGATCCTGCATTAGTGAATGATGAGCCTGTTAGTCCAAAGAAAATACTTGTATTGCTTTTTGCAATTTTTGCTGGAATTGTGCTACCAATAGCCATAATTTACGTTGAAGATATACTCAATGATAAAGTACAAAACCAGGATGATTTAAAGTATGTTCAGCCTATCACAGTTTTAGGAGAGCTTGTTCATGACTCAACAAATGAGCGTTTGGTAGTCACCGGAAATACAAGATCACCAATAGCCGAACTATTTCGCTTGATAAGGTCGAATTTAACTTTTGCTAGTCAGGGGAGTGCCAAGCAAACTCTACTAGTCACATCTAGTATGAGCGGTGAAGGGAAAACCTTTATAACAACAAATTTGGGCGCTAGTTTGGCCTTATCAGGCAAAAGAGTTGTTATCTTAGAATTTGATATTCGAAGACCAAAGTTACTTCTCGGATTAGGACTTCCCGCTACAAAACCGGGTATAACAAAATATGTCATTGACAAAAATGTTCGACCAGAAGAGTTGTGGGACCAAGTTCCGGGAGTTAATGGGTTGTATGTTATAGGTGCCGGTCCTGTGCCGCCAAATCCTGCGGAGTTGCTTATGAATCCTCGAATTGGAGATTTATTTAGTGTACTAAAGGAAAACTTTGATGTTATTCTAATTGATAGTTCGCCAATCGGGCAGGTGGCAGATGCTTTCACGTTTGATCCCTTTATAGATGGATGTGTCTATGTCGTTAGATATAATTACACTTTTAAAGAACAACTTAAAATCGTTGAGGACATACGAAATAATAGGAAAATCAGAAACTTGATGCTAGTCATGAATGACGCAAACTTGAAGACTGGAAGTGGTTACGGTTATGGCTATGGTTATGGCTACGGATATGCTAGCGAAGAAAATACTTCAGAGAAGAAAAAATGGTGGAGGTGGAAAAACAATTAATGATTCGCTCGATCCTCAGGTGGATTATGTAGCCCGAATAGTAGCTTGAGAAACTTACAAAGCCCATGGCCTAACGTACATTACTTCGTTAGGCCATGGGCTTTGTGCATTGCGACAGATGGAGTAGCTTTCAAGCAGAGCAAGCTAGTTATTGCACATTTTAATGGCAATGGCCAACATAGCTGTTAATAGTGGCTTTGCAGCCTTACCAAACGTACATTATACCCAATTTAAACTGCAAGTTATTAACGTCTTTTTTATACCATTCCCAATAATCTCTTGGGCCTTCTTCCCACTGGTATTGGTAGTTTAGTGACCTGATAAAAGTAAATTGTGAGTTCAACACAAAGTTTTTATAGTTCCACGCAAATTTGCCGGCTAAAGATAGGTCAACCCAATGGCGATTGATGTAAAGATTCTTGTCCAGAGATGCATAAGCAAAATTAAAGAAAAGGTCATTATTGTTTACTAATCTTTCGAATTGAATGCCTAGTCTTTTTAGTCCTTTTACCCAGCTTACATCCAATGACTGGAGGTTACTTCCTGGTCCAATACCCGCGCCGAGTACCTGTCCTTTGTTCGTATAACCGTCCCTTACTTGATAATGGTTGTACCAGGTTTCGCTTGCCCGGAGATCGCGTGTTTTGGATTTCTCCAACTGAGTAAGTTCTACTCCTAGTTGAATGTACTCGTTTACTCTGTTTAAAGGGATTAGCTTTCTAAAACCTACAACATAGGCTCGGGTATGTTCAGGTTCAATAATAGCATCTCGAATATCATAGGAGTGATCGTTCCTGCCAAATTCGAAATAAACTTCCGCCTTACTTTCTGGTAGTACATACCGCGTGAAAAATGAAATATACTGATCTCGCCTTGCTGCGTCGTCACGGTTGCTGCCATCTTCTGCGACATAAGCTCGCTTTTGGACAGAGGCAAATATTGGAAAGTAGTCGCCAAACTTCCTGCCCATATCACGACGGTTGACTATAAAGGTTCTGTCAAAGCCTAAAAACAGGTTAGGCACCCACTTTGGTTGATAGGTCAGCACCATACCGGAAATGTAACGCCAATCCTTTGGCCTTGGTCTATATTCAAATCCCTCAGGAGTTTCGATGCCCGATTGGTTTAACCTACCCCCGATGATTTGTGCTTCAAAGGATCCGATATAGGTTTTAATGGGACGGACAGTATTCAGGGTAAAATGCTTAAATCCGGAGGCATTGTTACTCATCAACAAAGAACTTTTTATTCCCGGTCCCCACCACAGGTTCTCGTTCGAATAGCCTGCGGAAACAGGGCCTACTGTCAAACGGATGCTGCTTTGTCCCCAGCTTACTTTGCTGTAATCGCCATTGCCGAAACGATCAGGCAGGTCAATGGTATTATAGTGTTTTGCAATGGGTGTATTCCAGAAGACACCATTTGGTGCCTCACTGAGTTCCTGGAAGTCCTGATTCGCGGCATAAACATATTCCGGCCTTAACTGAATGCTCAGCGGCCCAACTTTAGCGAAGACACCTGTTGAAAGCTGTGTCTGGTAGCCTTTGGCTTGTACCATCGATCCATCATTCATTCCATAGGGGTGATGCGAATTGATTTGTTGCTGTACCACAGCCGGCAAAAGGTATACTTCCGTTTTAAATTTTTGGTTTAAAAAAATAGGTTTCCTGAAATCATTCAGACTGTAGCTTTTTTCACCCTCATCTAAGGTCAACTCCTGTACATTCGAGAGTTGCATGGGCCTGATCATGTAAGAGCTGTTGGTTTTGTCATTTCCAAGCAACTGCTGTCGCCGGTATGAATCTTCTACATTTTCTAATATGCCTACTGGGAGTGTTTGTGCAGAAAGGCTGCTGCAAAGGGCCGTAAATGGCAGGAGCGCGCTAAAAAAGAATTTAAATTTCATTGAATGCGGGGAACGTTTGGATGATTGGCCGCAAGTTAAAAATAAAATCCAATTCCCTGCCAATCAATAAAACCTTATCTTTGCCTCCATATCAGCTTATTAACCCAAGCAATCATCTAACGCTTTCAGCAAAAATATGGGCAACCCGGATGTGCAGGAGATCACATTGAATGATCTTGTACTGAAATTATACGAATGGTATAAGTATCTAAAATCTAAATGGCTTTTACTTGCGATTGCGGGCTTTGTTGGTGTCTTACTTGGCTATACCTATACACTGCTTAAAAAGCCGCGTTATGAAGCCGTAGCTACTTTCGCCCTTGAAGACTCCGGCTCCTCCGGATCGATCGGCCAATACGCAGGGCTTGCCTCAATGATTGGACTGGACCTGGGCAGCAGCGGCGGTGGTATATTCCAGGGCGATAATATCCTGGAATTGTATAAAAGCCGTTCAATGATCCAGAAAACCTTACTTTCTGAGGCCGTCTTTGATGGTCAGAAGCGCCTTCTTTTAGATAGATATCTGAATTTCAATGGACTTGATAAGGGCCTTAGCAGCAAGACGGATGATAAAGGTTTAAACTTCAGAAGCTATGCGCAGGGTATTTCCAGGGTTCAGGATAGTTTGCTCGGCGTAGTGGTAGACCGGATTAGTACAGAAAACCTGATGGTTGCAAAGCCAGACAAAAAATCCTCTGTGATCAGGGTACAGTTTACGTCGAAAGATGAGCTGTTTGCGAAAATCTTTACCGATCGCATCATTCAGAATGTGAGCGATTATTACATCATTACCAAGACGAAAAAGTCCTCAAGAAATGTTGATGTTTTGCAACACCAGACAGATTCTGTACGAAGGATGCTAAATGGCGCCATCACTGCGGTCGCCACTTCCGTTGACGCAAATCCCAATCCCAATCTTGCCCGTCAGATCCTGAAGGTGCCTTCCCAAAGAAGACAAATCGATGCGGAAGCAAACAAAGCGATCCTGGTGGAACTGATCAAGAATCTTGAACTTGCGAAGATCTCGCTTTTAAAAGAAACACCTTTAATCCAGGTATTGGATGTGCCGATACTCCCGCTGAAAAGAGTCGCACCAGGAAAGTTATCTTCCATGTTTATAGGCGGCATGTCGCTGGTGATGCTAACCAGCCTTGCTTTGCTGTTGAGAAGAGGAATAAAGACCATCATCACCTAGGGCAGCATGTCGGTTTTTAAAAGAAATCTATTCTACAATACGTTATTATCGGTTTCTCAAGTCCTTTTCCCACTGATTACTTTTCCATATTCCTCCAGGATCCTCGGGCCGGAAGCAATGGGTGCCGTAAATTTTGCAGATAACTTTACGACATATTTCCTGCTTCTTGCTGCACTTGGAATCCCTTTGTATGGGGTCCGGGAAATTGCCAAAGTAAAGGATCATCCGCAGCAATTATCAAAGGTCTTTTCTGAACTTCTTTTTATCCACCTGGCTACCTCACTGCTGGCTGTGCTAATTTTGTTTGTACTTAGTTTTTCCATCGGCCGCCTACGTCCGGATTTTGCCTTGTACCAGATCGGAATGAGTGTGGTGCTGGGCAGTGTTTTCATTGCAGAGTGGTTTTTCCAGGGTACTGAACAATTTAAATACATCGCCATTCGCTCCGTTGCCATCCGGATCTTTACCATAGCCCTGCTTTTCTTATTGGTTCGTGGTCCGGATGATAAAGTGCTTTTTTACGGTTTAAACCTGATCGCAGTGCTGCTTTCTGCTGCAACCAATATGTTTGCGATCCGGAAAATGGTAAAACTCAGCTTTCGCCAGCTCAGTTTTAAACGACATTTCCGACCGCTGTTTCTTATTTTCTCGAACAGCGTGGTCACAACCATTTACCTGGTGTTCGATACGATCATTCTGGGTTTCCTCAGCAGCAATCAATATGTGGGTTATTATTCAGCTTCCATGCGGATCAGTAAACTTTCTTTAGCTGTTATTGCTGCGCTCTCCACCGTTTTACTGCCGAGGCTCACCATGGCTTTTAAGAATAAGAACTTCGAAGAGGCAGGTATGCTATTGGACAAGTCCATGAATTTTGTTGTTTTCTTAAGCGTACCGATCGCGATGGGTACCTTATGTTTGTCAAAGGAGATCATCCTGCTTTTTGCCGGCCACCAGTATATACCAGCAGTCATGTCTTTACAGGTTTCCTGTTTTATCGTGCTTTTCGTAGGGCTTGCCCAGGTCTTTAGTCACCAGATCCTGCTTCCCTTGCACATGGAAAAGATGATCTTGTATGCCTCCATCCTGGGGGTAGTGGTAAGCTTGGCACTTAATTTCAGCCTGATTCCTTTATTTAAGCATGTAGGTGCCGCAATCAGCTCCCTTGCTACTGAAGCGGTGGTGACGCTGATTCTTTTCTTTTATGCTCGGAGGGCGCTTAAGTTTAATTTCCCCATAATGCAGTTCCTGCAGAGTGTACTGACCTGCATGCTGTTCTTTATCATCAGATATTTTATTTTGCAGCTAACCGAAAGTGTGGCTGTAGTGATGTTGATCACCGTTGCTTTATCGGCTTTGTGCTATCTGCTTTGCCAGATATT
>Ga0265798_10002763_pt1 | contig 25524 bp, 32 predicted proteins | sample P3T30metagenome_FD_192430 | JGI IMG/M metagenome (GOLD analysis project Ga0265798, IMG submission 192430) | Plant litter microbial communities from East Loma Ridge, Irvine, California - P3 T30 | ecosystem: Environmental > Terrestrial > Plant litter > Unclassified | place: USA: California...
TTTGTAATTAACAATATAATTAATCGTTTCTTTATAAATACATCCCTTGTTTGATCCCTTAATTTTTCATGCGCTGAATTTTAATTAAGGTTTTTCTCCAATCCGAAACATTTTTTCCAGAAACTTTTTTGTTGCGAAATAAAATGTTTCGCTTTCTGTATATAAGATCGGCAAAACCAAACGTGTCATTTTTTTCAGAAGAAATCAAATCCAAATGTCCTATTTTAAATGGATAGATTAAAGCCATTTAACAGCCTTTTAAAAAGAACTTAAAGAATTTTAATAGAATAAAAAGTAGCTTTATTTTATGCTGCTTTATAAAAAGCAACATTTCAAAGCCTAAAAAAATCGATTTAATGGAATATCTTTTTTTTTAATATATTGAGAGGGTATAAATTGGATTTCTTTTAAATAAGAACATTAATAAAGTTCCAGACGGCTACAGTTTAACCGCAATACCTGACCAGGTATTGCGGTTTTTTCATTAAAATCTATCGAGGAGTAATACCGACCAAAATGCCTTTAACCCACTTTAATCTCACAAAAGAATCCCCGCCAACACGAACATCATAAACTGTGCTTAATCCAGGTTCTTCACCCATCGTTATACCACCCGAAGTAGTATCTGATATCTGGATAGCACCAGTCATAACGATGTTGCCAGCAAGCATAATATTGCCATTCTCAACTTTAAAAACAACTTGTTTGGTTGCGATATCCCTGCACTCAATTACTCCGTTTGAAAAGAAGCCTTTTCGACCAATTGACGAACCGCCTAAGTTATTATCAAAGTTACCAACCCTTATACCAGGGCCATAAGTAAAATGAAGCGTAGGCGGTGACGGCGGATCATTAGGCGTAATCGAAATACCCTCTAAGGCACTATCATCATCAAAATCAATAAGCGTATTGCCAGCTTCATCATAAAATCTTAAATTATTTTCTTTGCTATTTATTTCGATACGCTTTCCGGCGGCAGATGATTGAAGTGTAGCATTACGCATTACAACATCTCCACTTTGCGAAACTCTAAAAGGGGCATTTTCCTTATCCGCGAATGATGAGCCAGCCCAAAAACGAATAGTTTCAGGATCGTTTTCCGCGCCATTGATGCCCGCAACCGCACCATCTTCAGGATTGCCAGCAACGAATGCCCCTGTTAAAATAGCCTGATCGCCAACATAAGTGCGCTGAAATTGATTTAAAATAGCGGCGTTACTTATTTCATCAGCCAATTGACGGGCATAAAGCGCAACAGCTACGCTTTTTGCCGTTTCCTTTTTGTTTTGAATAACATCTTTTTTTAGTTTTTCAACTGTTGAGTATTGCGCAACATCAGACACTACACCAGCAATATTGGCTGGATTAACTAAAGGATAAGAAATTGACTGCATTCTTATTTTAGTGTTAATACCCAAAGCTTCGGAAATAACATAAACATAATCGCCAGCAACTATTTTATAAATGAGTTGCATATCGCGAATAAATTTTTCATCGATATTTAAAGGAAATGCCACTGGCGGGAAACTATTTGCTTTTGCATGCTCAGTTCCCAACGCCAATACCTCTGCTTCAGCAGCATCAACATACGTTTTAGGCATGATTATACCCATCAAAGTATATTTATCGCCTACAGCAGCGGTAAAGCTTGCATTCGGGGTAACGTAACCCGTTGTTTCATCCTTCCTATCTCCAAACGTAATCTTTTTGGTGGTTGGGTTATAAGATTTAATTACAAATTCACCTCCGCTTAATTCACCTGATTTAAAAACGATTTTAGCGCCGCCGTCACTTATTGACTGAATATTTAGATTAAAATCTAAAGTATTATCAATAATTGCATTTAACCCGTCAATAGCTGTTACCGAACCTGTACGGCGCGGAAAAACATCTTCAAAAATCACACTTCCATGTTTTCGGCCATAAATATCATCGTTTAATAAATAGGGAGAATCTAAAGCAATCCTATCCATGCTATTTCGATAACCTTCCGGCAAATTTGTTGATCCGCCATAAAAACGCCAAACAGTTGCATATTCCCGATCAACCGCCTGCCGTGCCGCATTGATAAGGCCATAACCACGGCCATACTTCAAAACGATATTTTGCGTTTCGCCTAATTTTTCAAGCAAATAAATCTTTTTGCCTTTAACTTTATATTCCAGTTTAAATGTTTCGGCCAAAGTGGTTAATGCAGTTCTACAGCTTTGCTGATCAAAATTGAAGGTTTCTGGCTCGGAAATCAAAGAACAATCCCCGATACTCCAGCCAGCTTCTTCATTGTTTAAATTTTCTATAATTAAAGAAAGTACTTCCAACGGTGTACCCACATACGAAAACTTAACACGATCTAAATGCATCATCGGCACGTTATACAAGTAATATGTTGGGCTAAAAAACTCAACGTTATACTTGAATGTTGAGCCATTAGACTGATCACATGGAATGCCGTTTTTAATGGTGTATTTTTCACCCAAAAACTCAATATAATCGTTAACCCGAATATCAATAGGATTAGATAAAGTGAAGGTTGAAGTAATCTTTTCAACCCCCATCCATTCCTGATTGAAAACAGTGTTTTCATCGATCTCAACAGTAGCTATTATTACGCCAGAGCGTTTTATTTGCAATTGTGACATAGTTATTTTAAATATTTAGCAAAAACAACATCAAACTACACCTTTAATAAAGTGGTATAACATGTGAGCTGCTTTTATTCGCTCGGTTTCGTTAGGATGCACATTATCAGCAGCCCTTGCAGGCCAGTTCGAGCCGTTATAACCCATAAGATTAAAAAGGTCGCAGCAAGGAGCATTATAAGCATTAGCCAAAGCAACAACTGCATCTCTGGCATTAGTGTTGGCCGCTCTCCCGTCACCACCTGCTGCCTGATAGGCGTATTCAGTGGGTGACGTAACGAACATAATTGACACAGTAGGCTTATCATCGTAACATTTATCTATCACGTAGTTAAATGCACCGTAAAAGGTCGTTCTGTCCATACTTGTACCATAAAAAACATCAGCATTTGATATAGCTACCAAAGAATTAGATGTTAACGTCATAGAGGTATTAGATTCGATAGATAAAACTTTCCCTATATATCTAAACCTAAAATCGTACAACTTATCCCCGGCTTTAAATTCAGTAGAAAAAAGAGTATTAACTCCCGTCAGTGTTTGCGATGCAGTCGATCCAGATATTCTACCCGTCCTTATTGTAAATGGCAACGTTCCTAAAGATGCCCCTGTAGCTTTCGGGCGATCATTATATCCGTGATCAAAAACAATAAGATCCGCTCCCTTTCCTATTAATTTATTTTCATAGCTATAACCGCCTTGATTAGCACCGTAATTAGCTATTAGTTCGGCACTTGTGGCCGACAATGACAAAAGCCTGGTTCCATCCCAAATAATGCCACTACTCCCTACTGATTCATTAACTAAGTTGGTGTCTAGGAATTCGCCGACTAAAACAGGATATGATTTATATCCGCCCGTGTTTCCTGCCGGAATCGAGGTACCTACCCATATTATTTTTTTTCCCTGCCAATAAAGGTCAGGGGCTTTAGCAAAAGAATTTTTTAAGTGCAAATTTTCATCTAATACAGGATAAGCACCTATGCTACTAAGGCTGATATCAGCCTCTACGTTCCAGGCTACTCCACTGTTAAGTACGCCTGCGGATGCTGGAATTTCCTTTTTTAAAGCGTCCATCGTCAAATCAGAGAGATTTAATTGGTAACTTTTATGATTTGTTTGCGAGGTGCTTCCAGATTGATATTTTATTTGCAAATCAATGCCCCTTATAGCTACAGCATCACCTTTTTTAACAAAAATAGAAAGCCCTTTAAAAACGTGCCACCTGTTAGCTACAGAAGCATCTAGTTCTCCAATTTTTTGCAACAAAATAAGTTTTCCATTATTTGGACGTACAACCCACGCTTGTAGTTTTGACGTTGATTGTACGACAGAATTTGGACCAACCCTAACCTCAGTTAATATACCGTCATTGGCGAAACCTAAACTTTCATGTAGCGCAACTATTATTCTATTTGTTAAAAAATTACCTGCAGAGCCTCCTGAAAATGCTAATGAGCTGGCTTTATAATGTTCGATACCACCAGAATTCCTAACAATAGCAGGGAGTGATTTTTCAGGTAAAAAAATTTGAGTTGCCACTTCCTCATGATTTACATCGCCTGAAACCTGCGTGGGCATTTGGTTTGGATATAATCTTGAATTTTCGTCTAATTTGGCAAATCCATTTGGTTTACCACCCCAAGAACTACCTGCTATTGCATTAGGTGGGGTTATATCAGCACCAACAGCAAAACGAATTGTTGAATTAACATTTACCGTTCCAGGAAATGGCTGTCCTACAACTGGAATACCTGATAAAAAAGCAGATTCTTCCGAACCGTTTGCCCCAAGTAATTCTGATAGTTGCTCGCCCATATTCGCGTATACCGCTATGTAATCGCCTACCTCATACTTTACAGTTCCAAATGGAGGGGTAAAATAATTAATGCCTGCCGATTCTGCTACAATATCACCGGAATCATACTTAGCTGTATATATTGACCCAGACTTAGATACTAGATAAAACCTTATAATTCTACCAATCTGAGAATCTGAAAATTTGCAGAAAAATCTTTTAACTAAACCTGAATAAGCGACAGTGTAATAAGAGGATTTAGTAGGCATACAGGTACGGGGGCCCGTATTTCCAAATGCTGAATTTGATAAATAAGTATCAGGATCATTAATGGAAATATCAGTTATATTTGGCGGCAAAGATTGAGGCTTTATTGTTGATATTTCGGCCAATAGTTCTTCTTCCGTAACCAGATTATCCAATTCTATAGTTATAAGATCATAAATCGCTTGCCAGTTGCCTGAAAAAACAAGCTTTGCATTGATCACATAATTTGCCCCAACTTTAGTAGGTATTGAAATCGGTGTGCCAGCCCCATCTTTAAAGTTAGCGTAAGTAACACCAGGTTTCGCCGAATAATATTGAGGTTTAGTTGGCAATCCAGGATTTGTATCAGCAAGCGCTGGCCCTTTAAAACCATCAGAACCTGTTGCTTCAATCAATGCAACAATTTGGTTAACGTCTCCATACTTTGTTGATCCATCAGCATTAATGCCGATCAAGATCTTATCAAGCAAACTAATCGTAGCCGCTTTGGGCATTCCCTGCCAAAATCTTTGTGGGGTTTCCATTTTTATGTTATTATAATATTTCCTAATTCAGTTACTATTTCATTGTTATTCGCATCAGTTAAGATGCTCCAGTTTTGCCATGCCTTAGCTTCAGTAAGCTTCATTTCCAAAACTGCTACAACCCTTTTAGCTTCAATATTTACATCACTCACGGCAAAGCCATCTTTCACAAAGAAGTCACGCAAAAAATCATTTTCTTTTGTGATGTAGCGTAGGCCCTCTTTTGAGAATAGCTTATAAAGCCCTTTTAAAGCAGCTTTAAAAGCCTCATAACCGGGCTGTACAATCAAAGCTTTCATTGTTATTTCCCTTGCGCTATGCCGGGTTATTTTAAAGCCTTCATTTTGATAAGAAGTATATTCTCCGTCTTTTGCTGCCGGCCTTCCGAAATGGCCTGTAAAATCCAGTATAATCAAACCTAAGTTTCTAAACATTACGCCATCAATGCCGTACCCATCGAAATTAATCGAACCTATATGCAAAGGCTGGTTATTAATGTAGATAGGGTTATCCAAATGATCTGTAACCGGATTGTATTCGAGTTTATTAGTTGGCAGTATTCCGGATAAATCACAAACAGGCTCACGAAATGTAATGGTGATTTTGCAATAGCCTGAACCAATATATTCGGCTTTTATTTCTGATTTAACGATAACCATCCATTTACCTAACCCTTCAGCTTCGAAAGGAACTAAGGAATTAAATCCACCTATATCATTGTAAAGCTTATAGCAGCTTACCAGCGCTTGCTTTTCGGTAGCAGCCGACACCATACCAACGAAAACAATATCACGGCCCGCAAAACGTATTTCTTCAGCAGAAACATACGGCTCTATTCCGTCATCATCACCCCAATCATGAAAGCATTTGCCCGTACGTACCGGGAAATCCCATGCACCCGAAATAGCCAGGTTACTTCCTTCAGCCTGAAGGGCGGTAATGCCATAGGCTGTTTTTAGATTTTTACCATTTAAAAAGTAATTTTTCATAAAAACCCCCTATCGTATGCGGTAGAACCCGAACCTTTCATATTGCTGTTAATGGTTTGCAATTCAGAAACCGCGTTTTTAACTTGTGTAGCCGTTTCGCGCGTATTTATCTCAATCTGATATTGATATAGCGTTTGTTGTTTGATTGCCGCCAGGCTATCCTTTGCTACTACCACACCTTGTTTTGTAATGTCATACATAGAGCGCTGTAAGCCCGCCAACTCCGAACCTGTTTCCTCCGTAATAGACTTAGTAATTTGGCCTGTTAATCCGGTATCTTCACCTAGCGAACCCAAATCAGAGCCAGCTACCTTTTTGAACTGTTCGTATTTAGTTTTAGCCTCATCAGTTAAAGAAGTGAAAAGCGTTTGCAATTCTTCAGTTTCATCTTTCGTCAGTTCGTCATTGCTTTCAGCCTTTTTAGCGAACTCATCATAAAACTTATTCATCAGATCAGACAGCACTTTATTTTTGAAAATAGATAAGGCTGCGCCATCCATCGTTTTCTTAAAAAAGTCGGCTAAATCCTGAGCGCCAGTTTTACCCGATTTGAACATATCTAAAATACTATCAGTTAAACTGTCTCCGGTGGTACCCGTAAATATTACTTGCGTTTCCTTCGCCAGATCAGCAATCGCTTGCTGTGCATCAAAGCCCTTTTGCTCCAGTTCTTTTAACCGCTCAACTAACGCCTTCGCTTCACCGTCTAATTTGCCTTGTGAAAGCAATGCACTAAGCTGTTCGAAGTTCATGCCCTGAAGGCTGCTGTAGGTTTTTTCAACATTGGCTTTTCTAAACCAGGTACCGTGCGTATAGCTTTCGCTTTGAATAAAAGATTTCCCCTGAAGCTTTGCCATGATTTCCTCAGATTCCTTTGCATATTCAGCACCCTGCGATTTTCTTAATGCCAATTCATCCCGAATACCCTGTAAAGCAGTTTTGTTGTTACGAATGGTTTGCAACTGGCGTTCTTTGACTAAATCCTGATATTCACGCTCTCCAGCTATTGCATTGATATAAAAATCGTCAACCTCTTTACGGGCGGCTGCATTCATTTCTTTAACCTTTTTCCCTATTGAAAAAAGGCCAGTTACAGCGCTGACAGCCTTAGTAACGCCACCAATTATATCACCACTGGCAAAGGCAGCAAATGAACCAGCAGCATCAGAACCAACGGCAGCCAACTTGGCTATGGTATCAAGTGTGTAACCAGTTTCAGTATTTACACCGCCTACAGCTTCAGAAAGCTGACTAAACGATCCAGATACCGCGCCCAAATCTTTAGATATACCGGCCGAAAAAGTTTCGGCATCACCTTTTAGATAATCAAAGTGTTTAGAAACCTTATCACCCCAACTAGCCACGCCATCGTCATTGGTGTCAATGTTTTTCATTTTACCCCCAATAACGGCTATCTTTTTTAGTATGATGTCAGTCTGTTCAGGTGTGAGTAAACTAACTCCAGTATCTTTATCTTTAACATTAAGTTTTTTTACTTCACCGTTAAGTTGGTCTTTTAGGTTATTTAAATTTCCTTGATTTACACCAACTTTTAAAAACACTTCAAGGTTATTTACTTCCTTTTCAATTCGGGTTTTTACATCTCCCGTAACCGATCCAGCTGCAAGCAATTTCCTTAATACACCAACCTGATCTTTAGCGTCTTTCTCAGTGAGTTCTAAAGTTTCTTTAGCCATTTCTTTATAGATGGCTGTTTTCGCTAAGGCTTCATCTTTTGTCGCATTTATGTCGTTATCCTTTTGCTCGTCTAAATCCTTTTTTTGGTCATCTGTAATATTCACACCATATGCAGCGGCTTTACTGCGATATTTTTCGTTTATACGTTCTACTTTTTGGTTGTACGTTAAAGCTGAATTGTAAGCATCCAGATAGCGTGTAGCCTCCATAGCCTGCAATTCTTTGATTTGCTTTTCTTCGTTATCGAAACGCGATTGTTCACCACCAGTTAACTTACCAAACGTGGCTTTCAAAGCTAACTTTACGTAATCCGCTTGCTTTTGCTTCAGCAGATCAGCGCTACTTTTTACTTCAGTACCGTAGCGCTCATCAGCGGCCTGTTTACCAAAGTTGGTTTTGTAGTTTTCGTAATCTTCAAACAGCTGCTTTTGCTTTTCGTATGCTATCGTAGCTTTTTCAGTGTCAATTTTATAACGCAAATCTCCAATTGCCTGCTGCATTATGTCAGTTAAAGACGAACCGTCAATTTTATATTTATTCTTCGGATTGTCGTTAAAGTCTTTTATTTCTTTTGAAAGTTTCGCAAACTTATTCCTGGTCGATTGCAGTTCTGCGTCATCATTATTGAGCGACTTAAGGGAGTATTCTTCCTTTATATCAGTAACTTTCTGCTCTAGCGCACTTTTTTGAACAATATTCGCGGTTTCAGGTTTAGCCTTTTTTCCCTTTTTTGGCTTATCTTCTTTAATTTCAAAATCTTCTAATTCTTTATTCGCCTCCTTTATCTTTACTTCCAAAGCGGCCTTTTTCGTTTTGAAATCCGCATTAGTTTTATCCAGATTGTCTAATTGAAATTGTGCATCATCAACTATATTCTGATAGAAGCCTTTATCTTTTCGGCCAGATTTAACGGGTTTCTTACTGAAATTTTCATATTGCTTTTTAGCAAAGGCATCCAAATCATCTATTTGCTTAAGGATAGATTTATCTTTGCTGTATTGCTTCTGTAAATCATCTTTAGCCTCTCTGTATTTTGCCTCTGTAGCAGTTTCTTCATTTGATGCTTTATTTTTGAACCGCTGGTTTTTAACCTGTTCAGCCAGGTTGTTAACTTTCTCAGTGGCATCTTTATAAGCCGGCATTAGTTCTATACGGGACTTAACAAGATCCTGCCTTTTATCGGATATAGCTTTTTCAACAGACTGCCTTTTTAGTGCATCTACGTACAAATTAATAGCAGCTGTTGCTTCCTTCGTTTTAACAGTCTCTAACGTGATATTACCTAAGTGTTCAGGGGATATCCTGTTGATCTTTCTTAACGCTTCAGCCCTTAAATCCTTAGATATATTTTCATTTCTGGCAACATCTAAAAGAACATGTAAATTGCTTTGCTCCGTATATAATGCTTCAGATGATTTATTTCTTACATCGTTAAGGTTTTCAGCGGAAATCTTTAAAGTATTCAACGCATCTTTACCCTCCCATAAAGCAGAAAGATATTCCATAATAGGATCAATGGCGAAGGCTAATAAACCCGCAACGCCAATGCCTGGCAATATCGTTTCGATATTGTTTAAAGCCGGAAAAACTTTGGTTAATAGATTACCCCCACTTTCAGCGATTGAATTACCAAATTTATCGAAAACGGATTTACCAGCGTTTGCTGTTTTTTCTATTTCTGCACGGATTTCTTCTAATTTTTTATTATAGCTGGTAATTTCAGATAAGTCATTTGAACCATTAGCTTTAGAAGCATAGCTTTTAGGAAGTTCCTCAACGTTTTCTTTACTGCCTAAAGTTTCCGGTGTAGAACCGCCTGAAGCATCAATGCTAGTATCTAAACTTTTAAGCTGTTTTATCTTTTCAGTGGTTTGTTCAATTTTTGCATTATACTTCTCCAACAATTCCGGGTTGAATGTTTCCTCCGCATATTTTTGATATATCATTAAGGCTTCTTTTGCCCTGTTAAGTTCGCCTGTAGGCCGCTCAAATGATTTGGTTATATTTCTACCCAAATCATCAAAGCCAGCCTCACCTACGTTGGTTAAACGGGCAATTTCCTCTTGAAATTCTTGTATTTGTGCGTTCGCAAGTTCAATGCTCTTTACGCTTGTGGCTGTGTTTGCTTTTTCCTGATATTCAGCCAGCTTAATATTTAGCCGCTCAATTAAACCAATTTGCTCTTTAGCCGGTGCTGCAAGTTTACTAATGCTGCTTTTTAATTTAGCGGCAGCACCATCAGCAGATTTGCCAATACTGCTGATACTGGTTTCTATACGCTTAGCTTCCGCTTCCGCTTCAGGCGTGTTAAAAACAAAATTAATACCTAGTTCTAAATCGTTGTTCATTGGTTACATTCCTAAGATTTTAGCGAGTTCATCGCCTTCCAATACTTTTGGTTTTGGTTTTACTTTTTTCATGGCTGGAGCATCGGCCAGCATTCGGCGTAAGCTTTCCCACGTTACTTTTTGCATGATATATTTTTCAGTCCATCCGGTTTTTTCCGCTATCATGAAAATTATACCTGAAAGGCTATTTAGGCCAGTGGCCTTTAACTCCTCTTTTCCATCGGACTCAAATTCGGCTTCGTCATCCGTAGATGACTGGTCAATCTGATAGTATTCAAAAAATCCGAAATGCCGCTGCTTACGATCACCCTGGATATATTGTAAAGTGTTTTCTCTTTTGCGTTTCTCCTTAAGTAACGAGCCAATAAGCGGCCAAATAGCCAGCCCATTAACGGGCTTCTTAATACGATTAATGCAACTATTCTGGAAACCAGCACCGCTGATTTTTCACGCAGCTTAATCGCTTCAGTTACGGTGTCAACCTCAACGCCCATTTGCTGAACTTTCAGATATATCCGGCCAGCCCTTACGGCTGTATCTAAAAAAGGATTTTGAAGCATCAGGATAACTGTTTTCTTACCGAATATTCGCAAAAACAGCGGCGCTCGTATTGGAAATGGAACGCCGCTATCTAATAGCGTATCGGCTGCTTCGAGTTCGATAGCTATATCATTCATTACGCTACCTCTGGTTTACCGTAAGTAAAAGATGCTACACCTGCCTTAGTTGGTGCTAAAACTTTAAACTGAACACGAACAACGTTTACATCACCAGTACGGAACATCCCTACTAAATCAGCGTTAAGTTTTACGTGTGGGTAAAGCCATTCGTTACCTTGCGCATCAATGAACTTCAAAGTTTTGCGTACATTTGTTGGCTCGGTGGATTCGTGATAAAGCATATTTACACCAGCACCGGTAGTAGTGCCCCCTGTTAAATCTGCAATAACTTCAGGGTCGAAAGTCAATAAATCAAACTGACCTTCTTTGACACCTTTTTTTGTAACGATAATTACAGGACTGGTATCGCCTTGTGCAAAAAATTCTGTATCGGTATTGGATGCAGGATTTACGTTGATTGTGTCCTCTCTAACTTTGCCCGGACTTGTTAGTACGGTGCCTGCACCGCCATCATTAGCAATAGCGCCGATAAGTACGCCGTTAACTTTTAAACCATGTGAATAAGTAGTTGCCATATTGTTTTTTTTTGTTTTTTAAAAGCCTTTAAATGACATTAAAGGATTTTGATTAATTGATTGGATTATTTGCCAGAGCTTTCAGCTAATTTTGATTTAGCTTCTTTCTCTGCGATTTTTAATTTTAACTTTCCTATACCAGTAAGGTGATTTGGCTTTTTATCGTACAATTCGATATAACGCTTAACCAATTCGGCTTTTTCATCCGCTTCTGATAATTCAGACTTTGTCGCTACCGGAGCAATCGGGTTTTGACCTTCAGTATCACCACTTAAACCAGTAGCTGCTTTGTTTGCTAAGGCTTTTGTAATGGCCTCTGATCTCAGGATTGAAGCCCTTGTTACTGGCGTTACAGCCTTATCAGATAAGCCAACCGCCCAGTTTGAAGCGTAGTGTTCTGCCTTAAACATATTACCATCACTGGTAAAATAAACCGCTTTTGTTTCGGTGTTTTTTTCGAAGAACTCTTTGACTCTCTCTAAATTTTCTGTTTTCATATAAACTTTTTGTAAGCCCAATAAACCAGTAAAATGATTGCCACTATAGATATTAAGGTTAGCCCCTTTGTCCATTGGGAAGATTCAACTGTTTCTTTGTTTTGTTGGTTAAAGCTCAATCCTGCGTTCTTTTTAGCCGCTGTTATATTGCTATCTATCTCCGTCAATTCTGATCGTGCCACCGGCTTTGCTTTGGCCGCAAAATCAAAACCTTTGCCTCTTTTTTTGAAAGTCAGTTTTATTCCGGCACTCTCGAAAACAGCGCTATCGCTATCCAAACTATCAGGGTTGTAAGTGCCTTGAAGCACATCATCGTAAAAGCTGGTAACAAGCTTTGCTTTTGTGTAGTGCTGGCTTAGGCTGTCTATAACAACATTATTTAATATCTGGGTATTCAAGCTTTTTTCCCGAACCCTGCAACTGGATAGCATCAATAATCCGAGACCAAGAAAGACTAATAATTTCCAGCATTTAACTTGTATATTTTTCATAGCCTTACACTTCAAATGGATAGATATATCCAACTACATTTAAGCCATCGGCCTTAAAGTCGCGGGTAATTGTCCTTAATTTAATCGCCACCGTATCGCCTTCACGACTGCCAGCAGAATTGGTATTACCTTCTACCGTTTGCATGGTATTGGTGGCATAAGCTGAATTAACTATAATGCCATGATGACCACGCGAAGTATCACCCATCCTAAATACAACGATAGCGCCGTTTTTAGGTATTGTTCCTGTTGCAAACGTGCCATTGGCTTTCACGCGGTTAAAGGTGTCAACAGCGCCGCCAGTGAAGCAATTTTTAATCACAGTAACGAAAGCTTTGTTATCGGAATATGCTTGCAGGTAAGCGTTTTTAGTGAAGAATGCACACCATGCAGCACCAACATACCAGCCAACCGCAATCATTAACTTTTCAAACGCCGCATTCCAAAAACCTTTGTTGCCTGTTTTTTCTTTTATGCCAACGTAGCTTTTAGCTACTGTGATTATTTTTTCTGCTCTGTTCATGATATTAGATTGTTGAATTTTTGTTGAATTTTTGCGATCCAGTGCGTTTTATCCTTACCGCTGATCACGGCTAGGTTTTCAAGGATGCTTACTACGTTTTCAAGAATGATTTGGGCGAGTAAGAATAAATGCAGCCAATCGAACATAAAAGCAGCCGCCGCTTTTCCATGCAATTTGAAGCTTTCAGCCATCACGTAAGGCAATGAGATTAGCACCAGGTAATAAAATACCTTAAATGAAAATCGACTTAGCTTCATGCTGCTTATTGCTTCCTTACAAATACTGGCAGCAATAAGGCCACTAGTCAACTCAGCAATAAAAACTAAGATTAAGACAGCGAACGCATAAGCATCTAACCCGAAAACCCTATCTACGAATGGGAATATTGACAGGCTAAAACCAGCACTTAGCACCGTCCACCCGTATTTTGACGATGGCAATAAACTTTGTCCAAATTCTGCCCAGCTATGATAATCGAACGTAGCAAGCATCTTATTTAAAAACTTCATTGGATTTTTTACTTAAAGCTAAAATTGTAGTTTCCGCGTCATTGGAAAATGCTGGGATGTGCATCCAAAGCATTAATGGATTTTTACCGTATTGCGTTAAATCAATCCCATCAGTTAATACACGAAAGCCGTAGCGGTTAACATTTTCACTGGTAAGAATAATACGCTTGCTTGCTCTTTTCATTTGCCGCTTTTTCCTTTTGTTGGCACAAACATACTCCTTCAAAAACAGCCAAAAAAATCGGTTTGCAGTATCACAGCAGCATGTTTACGTTATTCCGGCAATAGGTGCCGTGATAGCGCAACCCAGTTTTTTTAGTCTATATATAGCATGCATTTTTGAAGTGTTATGGCAAAAAAACAACTTACAAAAGAGGAACTGGAACGGCTTAAGGAGCATGCCAAAGTCCTGTACCTGTATGAAAACATTATCAACCCAAAAGCCCTGGCTGAACGCGTTGGAACTAGCGGCAACACGATCAGCAAATGGGTTGTAGAAGGAAAATGGGCGAACCTTAAAAAGAAAAACTGGTTTTTAGGCTCAAATAGCTATCATAATGCAGTAAGACTTTTAAGGCCATACAAATCAATTTTAGAAAACAATACCTGTTTAATTGCTGATTACGGAATACATAAAAATTATGGCAGCTGGAGTGAAGGCGAATTTATCACCCTTAAAGGTGTAACCTTTAGAACCATCGGCGCGGGGCAAAGCCCCAGAGGTAGCCGTAATGACGAGGTAAGACCTGACGGATTATTATTGATGATTTTGACACGGATGAAGATTGCCGAAACCCTGACACCATCACACAAAAACATGACTGGTTTGAAAAGGCTTTAATTCCAACACGATCAATTTCTTACCCTTACCAGTAATATTCAAACCATTAACGCAAGCTGTAAAGGCAGCAGAAGAATTTAACAACATGGATTTTATAACCAAACAAGATTTTTTAACGCACATGTACGAAGGTAGTATAGATGCGATCAGCGACAACGATGATGAAATATTAAACGATGCCATTGCCACCGCAATGGCTGAAGCTTCAGGCTACCTAAGCCGCTTCAACACAGATATAATTTTCGTTAGTGAGGATAAAATTAAGTACGCCAACCTTCGCGCGTACATTAAAGATATGTCCAAATGGCATTTTATCAATATCTGTAATGTCAACGTTGATATGGAGATAGCCGAAAAACACTATAAGGCTGCTCTAGCTGAATTAGGCAAAATACAAAGCGGTAGAACCGTTCCGAAAGCATGGCCGTTAGCCGACGAAGATTTACTGGAGTTGTATTCAGTGTAACCAGCAGAACCAAAAGAGGTAATTACTTTAAACACTTAACCAAATGAGCAACAAAAAAAATAAGAACAAAAGAAACATTAAGTCCGCCGCTGGCGATGAGTACTGACGGAATAAACATTCGTGAAGGCATCTACGCTATTCTAAAACGAGGCACTACCAGTGATTGGACTGAATTTATTGAAATTTTCGGCTTTGGTATCATTCATGCCACCTGGGATGGTTTTGATGAAAACCAGCGCCTAAAACTGGCTAAGAGATTTCAGAAAATGGGCGGGCCGGTGTGATCATTCGCCATGATGGAACAAAATTACAAATCCATCAAAATACGGGTAATGCAAGCGGCCAGCTACAGGATAGTTTTAACAGCAAAATGGATGGTTACATTAGTAAGGCTTTATTAGGCAGCACAGAAACTACAGACAGCAGCAAAAGCAGTGGCTATGCACAAGCGCAAATACACCAGAACTCTGATCACAGACATGAAACAGATTTAAATTTTGTAAGAAGAAATTTAAACAGCCGCTTTATAACTGTTTTAAAGGCCGCGGGCTTTGACACCAAAGGCGGTACGTTCATCTTAAAAAGCAGAACCGTATTAAGCTTAAAGGATGAATTTGATTTGCATTTTAAAATGGCAAAAGAATTGAAAATTCCTTTTGATGATGATTTCTTTTATGAGAAGTACGGGATGCCACACCCAAAAAATTACAAACAGTTAAAAAAAGTCATTTAGGATAGTGCAAACGCGCTTTTTGAAGATGAAGAGGAAGAAGAAAAAGCCGATACCCCTACACCTTCAAAAGGAAAGAAAGCCAAAACCCCATAAAACAACAAGGAAGAAATAAGCGCTAGCCCTATCTTTTGGAAAAGGATGTTAGTATTAATAGAAACAAGGGATAAAATCACTTAAAACAAGTTAAATGAAAAAGATATATTTAAAAACATTGGAGCGTTTCAAGGAAATGCCATCAATAAAATTTGTAGATAAAGACAGGGCGCAAATAGACACCGGCGAAAGCCCCGCCGTCCAGTTTCCATGCGCATTGATTTCTGTATCACTACCAAAGCGCAAAAACCTTACAGAAACTTTACAGCTATGCGAATGCAATATTACCATTCGTATAGCACAAGAACGCTTTGCTGATAGCAGCAGTTTAAGCGACACACAGCACCTTAATTTAGCGCTGCAATACTACGACACCATTGAAGAAGTAGAGGCGTTATTTCAAGGCTTTGGAGATAGCGAAATGAACCGTTGGGAATGCATTAGCAGCATTGAAGAACAACGTGCTGATTTAGATGTAATGGTGTTTGTGTTTAAAACAGGGTTTACCAAACAGATTGATTAATTCAAATTAAAAAGCCCCGAATGTTCGGGGCTTTTGTTTTTATCTAATTCCAGTTAAAGTGTGGGTAGCGTTGCTTTAATTGCTTACGGCTCGGTGCGTTTAGGGCTATATCTTTTAGCAGTTCGTTATTTTCGGTCAATCTATCAGCAATCGTACGGCCACTTATAAAAAATTCCCTTTCCATATCTAAGATCGCATCATCAAATCTTTTACGCTCCAGATGGTAATAATAGTAAAAACGGTAACTCATACATGTATCCCGATCTAATGCATATACGTTTCTTTTGCCCTTGTTTTTGGCTTCGGGTGCAGGCGGAAAAATTGAGGTCAGTGTTTGTGAGCCGCGTATCATTGATTGTGCTTAGTTGCACAAAAATAACATCTAGTTATTCGTTTTGCAAAATGGATTTTGAACATAAAAAAAGCACCAATTTGGAGCTTAAATTAAAAATCATTTTCGGGCTTTTTGTTGATCCGGTAGGCTATATCTTTTATTAATGATACTGCCATTTGCCTTGCTGCTTTATTCTGTTCAGGATCGAAATTCTTATTAGCAACTCTCAACTGACTTTTTGAAAGACTTAAACCCGGAATGGGCTTATCATACCCTAAAGCTGAAAGAACTACCTTAAACTTGTTATCCTTATTATACACCCTACATTTGAAATACAAATTAGTAATGTCAGATTCAATTACGCCATTAAAAGAGACTTCGCCTAAATCAGCATCTTTCATTTCGATCACCGAACGGGAATCTTCAAAAGACGTAGTTAGGTAATTGAGCGTATTACTATATGACTGCTGTTTTGTCAAACTCGAAACAACAACTGTATCTAAAGTATGTGCTGGCTGATCTGTGTAAGTACTTTTAACACTATCATCTGACTTAAAAGTTTGCGAGAAACTTATAAAAGGAATTGAAATCAAAAAATAAAGTAAGCTTTTTCATTCCGTGAAGATATTAAATTGCGCTCAAATGCTTTGCATACATTTTTTCAAATTGAGTAACCAATGCAGGTAGTTCAATTTCATTGTAGTCATTAAACGGCTTATGAACTGGTGCACCATACTTCATGCACCAGGCATTCACCTTAGCCATATTTATTTTACTACCAGGCAACTTCCAGCCTTGTTCGTGTGCCATGCTCAATATCTTACGCTGCATCCTTTCTTTTGCCGTTGGCTCTTTGCCTTCATCACTTAAATGCTTAATCAGCAGCCACGCTTCATGGCCGTACATCTCTCTAACACTTGTAGTACGGCCATCGCTAAATGATTTGGCTAATTCAGGGCTAAACTCAATTAAACCCTGTTGATTCATTAATATTTTAATCTTGATTAATTGGGGTGTCGTTATCTTTTCCATCGTCCATTTTGTAATGAGTTACCTCTTTTGCTTTAAACATCTTAGCTATCAGTCCTGCTGATTTTGGCCTTCTGATTTGTTATAATATGTATTTTACTTTTCTCTATGCCATTCAACGTTAAAATATTCTTTCTTTAGATAGTTTTCGGGATGTGCTTTACCAATCCCCGTGCGCTGTATATAGCTATCGTAAGGCTTTATATTCATTATCGCCGCCATCCGTTCAGCATCGCTCATTTTCTTCCACATTGGCTCTGTACGCTTTCGGTTTATCTTCTTATCGTACTTATCCCAGAAGGTTTCAAAACTTAAATCTGCTGGCACTTCTTTTAAATTACCTTCAATAAGCTTGCTAATTTCCTTTAGACTTCCATCGCCTAAAGGCAATTTTCTAAGTAACCATTCTTTTTGAATGGGTGTCATTTCCGTTTCATTTAGAAAATAAACAAGGAAACCGCCACCATCATAGCCAAAAGTTACACTTCCTGTAAACTTAGGACTGGTTAAAATGTACTTTAACATACCGCTAAAGGGTTTTTTGATACTTTTAGCCCATCTACTTTAATGGGCTGTTTGGCTTTTATCCCTATACTTTCAATAGGGGGTATTGGCGAATTACCGCTATCTTTAGGAGTGGGTACAGCTTCAGCGCCCTCCGCTAATGGCAGGGCTGTTTGGCCTTTTAGCCTCATAGTAAAAAATGCAGGATTACGTTCCCTAGCCTTTTGTTCGTAAACGATATACGGCTCAAATCCCCCGTATCTATTCTTTTCAGCTTCAGCAATGAAATCTTTTACGCGGATACCCATGCCACCATCAAACAAAACATCACGGCTAACTGACTTTTTAAGATTGCCAGACTTATCTGCGTGTGCAATGAATATGAAAGTCTTTTTACCATCAAAGCGTTCCTTCAAAAGCTTGTAATCATCAAATGTGAAGCCTGTATAATCCAGGCTATCAATAAAGATATATTCAGGGCTTGCTTTCTTTGATAGGTAGTTGTATAAATCCTCTAATAAGCTTACGCCCTTTTCAATGTTCGCCAGCGGATCAATAGGGATAAAGTTGCCGCTTTGTTCTTCCATATTGTTACGGCGTGTAGCGGTCTGCAAATCGAAGCCGTGGCGTTGTTCATAACTTAACCAGGCTACCCGCCCATGTTTAGCAAGTTCTTTAGCCAGCTGTACACAGAACTCTGTTTTTCCGTTGCCGCTATACCCGTAAATAACGCATGTAAAGTGGCGGGTAACATTACCCAAAACCCCTGCAAACTTGCTGCCTTTTAAATCTAAAAGGCTAAATGTTTTCTGATGAAATTGTTTTATTCCTAATGGTTTCATATTTTAAATCGAAATTTATCGGCTAATTAGCCGATATATTAAATTATCGGATAATTAGCCGATATGGCGCAAAAACACCACGGCTGTATTACTTTTCATTGCTTCAGGGACCTTACTCCCATGTTTGTGAGCGGTGACGTTGTACATTGCAGAAGCACTTTGTTTCGTTTCGCCTTCTATCCGTTCAAAAACCTTTTTAGTTTTATCACTGGCTTTATAGAAAGTATCGCCAATTGCTAAAGCGCCCGCTATAGTTAACTCATTCCTTTTCATTTCATTATCAGCTTATCTTTTATAGATAGATGCACACTGTCTTAGCGCATTTATAATCACAAGGGGTAATTACTTCTTTCTTGCAGCCAACCACAATCTTAATTTGACTCGAAATAATTTTGCCATGTCCTTAAAGTTTAGCAAAGTCCAAAACGATAGATAACCAGGCATCATCAACGCTATCACGGTAGTAGAATTGAGCGTAATATTTAGTATGTGCTGGCACGATGCTTTCTAAATAAAGATCAATTCCCTTATGCCAATTTGCATTAGGAAAGTCATCTTTCATTCCAGCCAAAAGCAATACATTGTCTTTATCTACTTTACCCTTTTTACGCTCCAGCAACTTTTTAATTAATTTGTTGCGTGGATCAGATTCTCTGTCATCGCCAAATTCATCTGTTAAAAACTCCAGAATGTATTTTTCCGCTTGCGTAGCACGTTCATCGAACATCGTTGCATCGTGCCTTTTAAATTGAACCTTCATTGTGCTTTCACTGTTTTCAATGGTAAAAGTACCTTTGCCTTTCTCATGGCGTGAACTATGCTCCTGAAGCAGCTTATACATTGCTTCAAGGTCATTGTAAGCATTGGTTTTAAAACCCTTTAAAACCCCATTAAAATGCATCGCACCACCTACCAATTCATTTACAGTACTATCCCTAAGCACTTCGTAATCTTTACGTTTTTGAATACGTTGGTTTTGTTCTTCGCTTTCTCTGTCAGCCAATAGGGCTTTTAATTCTGCTGCGGATAATTCGTTTGCTGGTTTACTTAATGTTGCTGTGTTCATATTCTTCTGTTTTAACTGTTCTTTTAATTCTGTTATCTTATCGTGACGGGTTATCCAGTCTGTATACGGGTGATCCCGTAACGATGCCTCTGTTTGGGCTATTTTTTGCTTTAATTCTGCCATAAATTTTATCTATTTCGTTAAATATCTTTCTTAACTGGTGCGCTTCGTAGTGATAGTTTACTTCATCCATATAAGTATTTTTGCAAAAAATATGGATGCATTTCGCTTCAATTGCATTAAGGGAAAAAGCCCAGCTATTGTTATTGCAGTATATTTGCAGCGATTTAGCCTGTAGCCTGATAAAAATCTTATTTACAATTTCTTCAAAAACTTCCTCTTCAATCGTTTCAGCCGGAAAGCTATCCAGCATCATGCCCAGCATTTTTACCACGGCTTCCAATTGATCTTTATTTGCTTTAAATCGCATCTTCTAATTCAGTTATTTTGGCCACACAAGCCAAATAGTTCTTTTTAAAATATTTATCATTTCCCAGCAGCTTATCTGCATTTTTCAAAGCTTTCCCTGTACCCGTTCTATTGCGGGTAAATAGTTCCGCTATCCTGTCCGCACTCCAGCCTTCTTCATGCAATAAAAGGGTTAAAAGATAGCGAGGCTTAAGTACTTCGTCCTTACGGGTAGCCTTCATTTGCGACAATGTAAAACCCGTTTGTTTCTCTACAATAGCAATGATATCCCCGCCTTTCATACCCGTACTGATTCTTTATTTACATCGCCAATCATGTATGCATAGCTTTGCTCCATGATGATTTTATGAGGCCAGAACGTAAAGCCATTCACGGCATTCAAATCGTTGTATTTGCGGCGTAACCAATCTAAAGGCCAGTTACTCGCGTCGGCTATAAATTCTACATCCCGTGCGTTCCAATGGTTAACCCACCACCTCCAGAAAAACGGGGCTTTAGCCAGGTTGTTTACACTCCACAAATCGCAACAAACCACTTCGCTTAAATATTCAAGCCCTTTATTTTCCTGGTATTGTGTATAGTCACCTAGTGACCAGCCCAAGAGCTGGCAAACTCTCTGTTTGTTAGCTTCAGTTATAAATTTTTGTGCGTTCATGATTTAATTGTTTTGCGTTCTGCGTTTATGGCACTTAATGTTTTAAATCCTATTCTTTTGGTTGCACATGGCGTACATAAGTGTTCTTCTTTGTTGATGACAAATCCAACTTTACTAATCCACCTTTCACCATGCATGTGGTTTTTTCTACAGCCATATTCGGTACATTCTAACGTATTCATTATGCAGCCTCCTTTCTTAAATAAGCTTTAACAAGGCGTTTTATACGGCGTATATCGCCCTCGCTTTGGTTAGTGATCCTGATTATTTCGCCTTCTTCTTTCACGCCGTTAGCCTTAATTATTTCGGCTAAATCTCTATCAGTATTATTCGGCAACTCAACGAAGTTTCTACCGAAACGGCTAAAAATTTCCTTGTACCCTTTGCGGTTAGCGCTAACACCTCTGGTGATTCTTTTTTTGAAGAAATCTGTAGCCTGGAGAACGATACCGCATTTATCTTCAGTAGTATTGTAAATGCTGATAAAGAAGTATAATACCTGATCGTTAAGCTTATCAACTTCATCCAGGATGATTAGCGGTTTTTCTGCTTTTAGAATAGAGTTTAAAACCTCATTCATTAATTCATGGATAGTGTATCCGCTACCGTCTTTACCCATCGCGGTAAGCAATTCAACTAAGAAAGTTTTACGGCTAAAATGCTCTTTACATACCACCCGGTAAACGTTTGGGTATTCAGTAAATAGCGTAGCAGGTTGAGATTTACCGCTTCCAGCAGGCGCTACCACACAAAATACTTCACTAAAGTCTTTGGCATCAGAATAAAGCTGGTGCAACTGCTTTACCCTGCGAACATTGGAAACAACCTGCCATCCATCTAAGGAAACTGTTATTTGCTTTTGGATAGATATCCACATTGATTCGCCAATATTATCCCATTTTTCCGCCAGAATATTGCTGATCGTAGCGTTTGAAACATTGGTAAGCCTTTTGCTGGCTGCATTCTGGCTACCGATTTTAGCCACGTAATTGGCTAATTCATTTTTAATTTGTTCTTTTGTTACCGTATTCATAATACACATTGTTAAAAGTTTAGCTGCCACGCCCACCGTGGCGGCTTTTTTATTAATAAAAATTTCTTATATCTTCAGTTTCTGCTTCAGCAATAGCTAAAACTTTCTTCGATGCTTTAATTTTCTTCTTAGCTTCAGGCAGCACCACTGTTGGCGCTTCGATTTCTTTCGGCTGGTAAAGGTTTTCTAAGTATTCGCGTTCCGCTTCGTTTTTTAAGTCCTTAAGCAATACCCCGCCTTGCATTAAGCCCTCTACATTGATATTTGGCAAGGATTTTAAGCGGCTTTGAATGGTTTCAGCCATTAGGCGGTTAATGCTTCTCTTTTCATCAAACAACCCCTGTATTCTGGCGTGGTCACCTTCTTTATAATCCGCGAAATTGGATGGTACGAAGTCGTATTTTGGAGCGATAAAGCTTAAACCTTTACCATCAGTTACCATCATTTCATTAAGATTTTGAGGGTCATAAATGATGTCTACCTTTTTACCGTTGTTTTGCCAGATTACTTCGGGCGGAATGTTTAAAGTGATCTTTTCCCCACCTATAACTGGCTTTAAGCCGCTTTTGGTAATTGTAGCATCGTGTTCGTATTTTTTACCGAATAATTGAAGTTTTAAGCTAACATCAATGGCTTTTTGCTGGCTTTTTTCCGATGCATGGAAGGCATTTAGCCATTCAGATTGGCGACTAACCCCTGTTTTGGGTTAGCTTTCATGCGCATTACATTGATGAAACTGGCCACAACTTCCGGCATTCTGTCAATGCTTGGATAGTTTTTGCTTGCTTCTACAATGTATTCAGCGCTTAACCGTTCTTTTGCAGTAATATTTTGGCCTGCATAGTTATTAGTCGGCATTACTTTTAACACCTGGTGCCATTCCACACCAAATGATCTTTCGATGTATTTACCTTGCGGTACGCCATGAGATTGAGGCGTAAAACGGGCGACTTTTTTGTAAAACTGGCCTAATTCGTTTTTATATTTTACATCTAATCCCCATCTATCAGTTTGTAATTGGTGTGGAAGATAATAACCACCAGTAAGTTCAGCGATATGGTTAATCGCATTTCTGAATGCTGAATAAACAAGTTCGTGTGTAACAGTATCACCAACGGCATAGCCTAAGATATAATCATTGTAAGTATCAATAATTACGTATAACATAGGGCGGTAATGCTTGCTTTTTTGCACTTTACCGTCAGCCTTTAGCTTTTCAACCTCAAAGAATAAATCTAAACAGTTATCATCGGCATTGATAAATAACAGTGGTGCAGTAGCACGTTTACGCTGTATATCCTTGGTATAAACATTAGCAGCTTTCTTTAAACCATCCCTTAAAGGCGCAATAATATGTTCATTATTACGGGCGAAATAGCCAACAGCCCCAACACTTATAGTTGGTTTCTCTGCTTTCTTAGCCCAAAGATTATAGGCAGCAGCAATAACAGTATTATCTTGCTTACGTGGATCACTAAGCATTTTCAATAGTAACGCTTCGCTTTCTTCATCTTTAATTTTAGTTGAATGACTATTGCCAAACTTGCTTAAGTCCACTAATGATGCATAACGGTCTTCCGTATCTGCAATAGCTTTATATTCTTTAACTTTTTCTTTAAGTCTTTTTGGCGCACTTGGAAGTTTAACACCCTCACTTAAAATCAATTCGCTAACGGTATCCCAAAAGTCCATTACCGATAGATTTAAAAGTTGTTTTAAAGCCCTTTTATCAGAGGTTAAACGGTCTATCATATTTAACCAGCTGGCGGCTTTAGTATAGCGCTCAACATAGTTAATTTGCTCTTTACCCTTCGCGTTAATATTGGTATTCGGCAATTTGTCACCGTTGGGAAGTACAAAATCAGAGTAGAAAGATTGAGCCATGTAATCCCAATCAATTAAGTCAAGTATTGGCTGTTTTGCCATGTATTCGTAGGGGCTACCAATCTTTTTTACTATGACTTCTTTACGCTTAGGCTGTAAGCTTTCAAATTCAATAAACACTTTACGGCCATTGCCTCCAATGCCATGAACGGTCATCAGATTACGTCTTTTATCATTCTTATAGGCATCTAAGCCGAAATAAACAATATATTCGTAGTAGCTTAAACAAAGGATATTTGTGTTTAAATACTGCATTACCCTAATTTTACAACCTTTTTAATGTGTTGAATTAATGCGGTTGTGCCTATGGTTAATAAATCATCAACAACCGCTACCTTTGCGCCAGCGCCTTTAGTTGCGTTCCGGTCTCCAGTACGTACTTGCTTTACTAAGCTTTCGCTACAGCCAACAATATCAGCCGTAACCGAGGCCGGAATATTGATTTCAGGCTTTTTCTTGTTTTGGCACATTTCGTTTTGATTTTTCATATCTTCGTTTGCAAAAGTGTTTCTTTGCGACACAATTATACAAACATTTAAGTAATAAATAACAAACATTTAAGTAAATAAATTTCAATGGATTCTCTCCCTCCTATAAATCAACGAGTTAAAAGATTAATAAATCATTATTCCAATGGGGTAGTAAGGGTTTTTGCAGAGCAATTAGAGAACGTATCTCAACAAACATTGAATAGATTATTTAATATTGATACCAGAACTAAGAAATATCCAATACCTACTACTGACATTTTAGTAGCCATTACCAATATGTTTGTTGATGTAAATCCTAGATGGCTGCTTAATGGCATCGGCGAAATGCTGGTAACCCCAAATGAGTTAGATAAAATAAATGCAAATACCCCTAATGATGATATCCAAAAGTCAGGAGTTTCAGCATTAAAAAATGCCAATAGTGACACCCCAACTTTTGATAAATTTGACACTCCAACTGACACCCCAACTCATAATACTGCCGCCGCAAATCATAATTTTGGAGCGCCAAAGGTTATTGCAATCAGTGAAAATAATGAAGATTTAGTAACGCTTGTTGGAGCAAAAGCAGCCGCTGGATACCTAAATGGTTACGGCGATCCTGAATATATTGAACACCTGCCAACTCTCCGTTTACCTAACCTTAAAAGCGGCACACATCGGGCGTTCGAAATAAGCGGTAATAGTATGCAGCCAACGATACAAAATGGCTCTATAGCTGTTGGCAGATGGGTAGAAAGCTTAGAAGATATTAGAGATAGGCGTATTTATATCCTAGTCACAAAAAATGATGGAATAGTTATTAAACGGGTAATAAATAAGGTTAAGGAGGCTGGAAAGCTAATTTTGATATCTGATAATTCCAATAAAATTGATCATTATACATATCCGGTAGAAGCTTCTGACGTTTTGGAAGCGTGGTACCTTCGCGGTGCGCTTATATTCAATTTCCAGGAACCTGGAGAACTATATGGCCGCTTCAATGATTTGGAAGCTAAGGTAACTTTAATGGCAGAACAACTGCAAAACCTTTCTAAATAGCACTTTTTTAAAGAGTATACAAGCTAACTTTAATAATCTTTTAAAGGCTATTTAAAGATTACAAGATAAATACAAGTAAATA
>Ga0265798_10002764_pt1 | contig 25524 bp, 27 predicted proteins | sample P3T30metagenome_FD_192430 | JGI IMG/M metagenome (GOLD analysis project Ga0265798, IMG submission 192430) | Plant litter microbial communities from East Loma Ridge, Irvine, California - P3 T30 | ecosystem: Environmental > Terrestrial > Plant litter > Unclassified | place: USA: California...
TTATGGCGGTTGGGTCGATATGCTGATCATGCGCGGTGCTGACGTATTATTCGCCTTTCCCGGCATGTTGCTGGCCATTGCGGTGGTGGCGCTGCTGGGGACGGGTCTGAACAATGTCATTATCGCGGTCGCGGTATTCAGCGTACCGGTATTTGCCCGCATCGTGCGGGCTTCGACGCTCTCTCTGAAGCAGGCTGCCTATGTTGAAGCCGTGCGCTGTGCCGGTGCGCCAGACAGAATAATTATTCTGCGGCATATTCTGCCCGGCACGCTCTCCAGCGTGATTGTCTATTTCACCATGCGCATTGGTACCAGTATTCTGACAGCGGCGGGCCTGAGTTTTATTGGACTGGGTCCGGAGCCAGACGTGCCGGAATGGGGCAATATTCTGGCGATGAGCCGCAGCATGATGATGGCCGGATCGTGGCATATGAGCGTATTTCCGGGGCTGGCGATCTTTATTACCGTGCTGGCATTCAATCTGCTTGGCGACGCGCTGCGCGACACGCTCGATCCCAAACTCAAGGGCTGACGATGGATTTCCAACAATTGCAGCGCGATCTGCTGCTGGATCGCTGGCGTGACCTGCGTCAGCTCGGGCAGCCGCGAAGCGCCTGCGGACCCACCAATCGGATCAGCGATGTTGCGGGCGTGCGTGTCGGACATTGCACGCTGAATGAAGGCGAAAAGCAGACTGGCGTAACCGCCGTCGTACCGCCGGGCGATAATCTGTTTCTCACGCCGCTGCCGTGTGGGGTCGGGGTCCTGAACGGCTTTGCGAAACCCATCGGACTGGTTCAGATCGAGGAACTTGGCGTGCTTCAGACGCCGATTCTGCTCAGTAACACGCTGGCGGTCGGCACGCTGTTTACCGCGCTGGTGCGGGATGCCATCAGCCGAAACCCGGAACTGGGAAGAACACTGCCTACGGTCAACCCGCTGGTACTGGAGTGCAACGATGGCTGGCTGAATGATATTCAGGCGCTGGCCATTAATGAGGCGATGGCTAAGGCGGCGCTGCTGACGGCCTCAGCCGACTTCGCGCGCGGCAGCGTTGGCGCAGGACGCGGGATGAGCTGTTTCAGCCTGAAAGGGGGCATTGGAACCGCCTCACGCCTTATTCCTTCACTCAACGCCACGCTTGGCGTGCTGGTACTGGCCAATTTCGGCGCGCTGGAGGCATTAACGCTCGATGGCGTCCGCGCTGGCGAGATGATTGCGCCGCTGCTGGCCGGGGAGACGCCGCAGCGTGATGCCGGTTCTGTCATCATCATCATGGCGACGGATGCACCGCTGGATGCACGTCAGTTGAAGCGCATCGCGAAGCGAGCCGGTGCCGGTCTTGGGCGGCTGGGCAGTTACTGGGGCCACGGTTCGGGTGATATTGCGGTGGCGTTTTCAACGCAACCTCTGCCGCAACCGCCACCGGACGACACGCTGGAGCCGCTGCTTGCTGCCGCGGCGGATGCAACGGAACATGCTGTACTGGATGCTTTGCTGAGCGCAGAGGCTGTTACCGGCTTTCGCGGTCATCATCGCCCCTCACTGACTCAGATTATGGATAGATTAACCTCATGAAAATTTTTATCTCGGCCGATATTGAAGGTATCGCGGGGGTCATGCGCCCGGAGCAATGTACACCAGGCCACCCGGAACATCAGCTGGCCCGCGGTCTGATGGAGCAGGAAGTGAATGCCGCGATTGCGGGGGCTTTTGCAGGCGGGGCAACGGAAGTGGTGGTGGCAGACAGCCATGCGCAGATGACCAATTTGCGTGCGGAAAATATCGATCCCCGCGCCCGGCTGGTGCAGGGAAAACCCCGCGACCTGTCGATGGTGGAGGGGATAGAGCAGCAGACGTTCGACGGGCTGTTTCTGGTGGGATTTCACAGCGCAGCGGGTGAGCCCGGCGTCCTGGCGCATACCATCAACGGTCGTGCATTCTGGCGTATCTATATCAATGGCCTTGTGATGGGGGAAACCGATATTTATGCCGCCGCCGCCGCTGAGCAGGGCACGCCATTGCTGCTGGTCACTGGCGACGATCAGTTACAGAGCTGGATTGCGGAACACTACTCAGCGGTTGATTACGTCTGTGTAAAACGCGCCATTTCGCATACCTGCGCGGAATCAATCAGCCCACAAGCGGCACAGCGTGCGATTACTGCCGCGGCAAGTGTCGCACTGCAACATCCTCCTCAGGTGAGCACGACCCGCCTGACGGCGCCTTACGCTATGCGGCTTCAGGCCACTAAACCGGTGCTGGCCGATCTGTTCAGTCTGATCCCCGGCGTCACGCGCCTTGATGCCGTTACCGTGGCTTATCAGGCGGAGAAAATGGAGACGTTAATCAGCTTACTCAGTGCATTCTCCTATCTGGCGAGTACTCAGTCGTAGCGACTTTATACCGGGGCTGCCTGCACCGGTTTTGCGGTACAGTTTTTGCAGCAGGATAATGATTGATCTCACCCTCCGCCGGTGCAGCCTGTCGGAGAGGCCTCCGTTTTCGGTATTCCATCCAGGGTAAATATTCATGCGGCTCCGCCATATAGAGGTCTTTCAGGCCATCGTACAGACCGGCAGCATCAGCGCTGCGGCGCGCTTGCTCAATGTCTCGCAGCCCAATATCAGCCGTGTGCTGAATCACGCTGAACAGCAGCTGGGATTTGCGCTGTTTGAGCGACGGCTACAGGGAATGAGTGTGACGGCAGAAGGGCGACGCCTGCTGCCTGAAATAGAAGACCTCTGCCAGCGTCTGCAATCAATCACCCAGCTCACCGAACAATTGCGGCGTGGCGAAGGGCAGTTAGTCCGCGTCGGAGCGGCTCACGCTTTTGGTCAGATGGTGATGGCGCCTGCCCTGGTCACCTGGCGGCAACAGATGGCCTCGGTCAGTGTGGAACTGGTCACCGAGCACTTCAGTACCTTATGCCAGATGATTCTGGATAATCAGCTCGATTTCGCGCTGGTCTTCGGTCAGCAGGTCGATGCGGATCTCCTGGCTGAGCCTCTGTTCCAGTCCTCCATGGTGGCGCTGCTACCACTCACTCATCCCCGGCATGAACCCGTTACGCTGGAGTGGCTATGCAACAATAATCTACTGATGATGCAGGCTCAGGATCCGCTTGGACGCGTACTTCACCGTGCGCTGCGCGATAAAAAACTGAATCCCGCCGTGTCGTTGTCGATTAAAACCTATTCGGTCATTGCGGATATGGTGCTGGCAGGCGGCGGCACGGGCGTCGTGGATCTCTTCACCGCCTGTCGCTATGCCGAACAGCTAAAACTGCTGCCGATAGCGCAGCCCCTGCCGTTTGAAGTGATGCTGATCAGCCGCCGTGACCAGCCACAGTCGCAGTCCACTCTGCAACTTAAGCAGGTTATCCGTAACAGATTGTGGGAGATCGCCCGGCAGTGTGAAGCGCAGTTTATCCGGGGCTGAACACGCGCCACGCTTCACCGCTACTCATCCGGCTATTTTATGAGGTGCATCACAAAAGTTTAAGAATTTCGTCCTGATGTGAAACCAGGCTCGCTCGCGCATCACTCAACCCTGACGCTGCGGGATGAGTTGCTCATTTCGCAAGTTATCAACTGACCGGTGACTGATAACCGGCACAACCTGGCGGAGTGAGAATGATGGATGGAATTAGACGCCCACCTTCCCCTGTACATCACGAAACGATTGAAATGCCCACGCGCGGTGGGCCACCAACAACTGAAGTCGCTGCTACAAACCCTGCTGCGAGGGCTCGTTCAGCGGAGATTAGCCGTATTACCACTACTCTGCATAACGCGTGTAAAGGCGGACCGAACGTGCATGAATACCTGCAAGGAATAGCTGTCGCCCTGCACGATGAATTGCACCAGACGGACGATCAGGTAAAAGATGTCCTCAAACTAGCTCGCAGCTGTGACACGATGATCATGGCCAAGGCAAAGGGGGCGATTGGAATGACCTATGCCCTTTCCGGTGTACCTGGCGATCTGGTCGGCAAGGGGATAGCGAGCGCGATGAAGCTGGAGCCGGGCACGCCCATGCACAACTTTGTCGCTGGCGTAGCGGGGGGGATGACCGCAGTGGCTTTTAAAGCGGTGCTCACTCGGGTAATCGGTAGCAGTATCCAGGATTCGAGATGGATGCAGGCAGACGTGGATGCGCTGCACCCTCTTATGAAGGATGAAGCAGAAAAACGCGATACATTTGGGCATAAATTAAAAATGGCGGCGCTGGGTGGGACGGGTTTTAACGTCCGCAATCCGGTGACGGGTGGAATTTCCAGTGCAACCCAGCCCTTACCCGAAAATAAGCCGCGGCCAGAGCCAATGGGGATTATACAGGGTGCGCTCAAGCCGGGTTATGCCATCAACCAGATTGCAGGTTTTGGCCTGACTTCGGCTGCCGGTGCATTGAGTGGAGTCGTTGAAAACTACTACGACAACCTGCATGGCGCGGAGTTTTTATTTGGCCGTAACGACTGGAAGGATCGTTATATGGCGCTGTCCAGCGGGCGTCCGAATAGTGGCGAGGGGAGCCACTTCGATGCGGTGTGGGAACACGCCAAAACGCCAAAACGTTGGGTTGAAGGCGTTACAACGCTGAGTGCATTAAGTGCGGTAGCCTCTGAGACGATGGAAGCGCTCGGTTTGGGCATCGGAGCAGGGGCGGCACGTGTGGCCAAAGGTGGTGCAGAGAAGCTTTTCACCGCCAGCAAAACGAGTGCGGCAGAGACCGCTTTGGATCTGGCGAAAAAATCCAGCTTCCGCGTTTCCCGCGAAAGTGTTGGCAATGCGGCGGCCCTGGTGCCAAATGCCTATTCTTACCTGCAACAGGGCGTGTTCGGTCTTCTTTATCAGGAGGCTGAGCGAGCAGTGGCAAACAAGCTGCGCCCGCAGGCCGCCGACACGACAGAAGAGGGAGCCCCGGTAAGTTCAGGGGCGAGAACACCTGACGGCACGCCAGCACCGAGTGTGGGTACTGAGGCGAGAACTCCGGAAGGCACGCCAGCGCCGAGTGTGGGTACCGAGGCGAGAACCCCGGAAGGCACGCCAGCACCGAGTGTGGGTACCGATGCGAGAACCCCGGAAGGTACGCCAGCACCCAGCACCGGTACCCGGACGAAAGGGTCGTCAGAAGAAGGTGAATCGGACAGCGACAGCGTACATTCGCATCACTCGGGCCCATTACGTCATACCCCGCCTGAGCGTTCATCTGAGATGCGCGCCGCGGGTGATACCCATGCATGGTGGCACTCGTTCCCGGAACTTGCGAATATCAAAAGCCCACAGCCTGAGAAGTTAACCCAGGCTGACTATGAAGCCATCGTCGCCGTCCTTGAAGCTGAAGCAGAAAAGATGAGCGAGCGCATTGCCGGGATGATACCGCTGCCGGACTCCTTAACGACATCATCAGCATCATCAGTGACATCCGGGTCATCTGCGGCATCAGAAGCCGCAGGGCCTGCAGGATCGCCAGAACCTGAAGAAACGAAAAAAGTCTCCTGATGCCACACCTTAGAAGCCGCAGCGATGCGGCTTTTTTTTACGCCGAATTTGCTCTGTCTCACGCGCCGCCCGGAACTCCCGCCTCGCGCTTTCCACTCAATCGTACCCCGGTCATAGCGGGAGAAAGGCGCCAGTCTGGCTGGCGCTCACGATGACGCTTTGTTGAGAGGAGAGAAGAATGAATATCTCGTCAGGTTCGGCTTTCGGGCCGATACAGCCGCAACTGCCTGATTTTAGCGCGCTCGATGAAAAAAATTTAGCCTCGTTTACTCCGCCAGATTCTGGCGCCAGTGGCCAGGCGATTAACTTTGGTAATGATGCCATGAGCGGCACGGATTTCAGTACCCTCACCGCCATGCCCGACAGTGAGAGCAACAGGGATACGATGCAGATGCAGCAATCGGGACCGCAAATAGAGGTATGGCTGCAACTGTTATTAATGCTGCAACAGCTTTTCTCTGGTCAGCAGCAAAATAACAGTGCAGGAGCCGGGAGTGGTGGCGGCGCCGATATGCCGGGCGCCTCAGCAGAAGAGGGCGCTTCGCTCACCGCACCGGTTAACGCCGCCGTGCAGCAGCCTGTTAACCCGTCCGATGCCGCTTCTGCGCAGCAACCGCTACCGGCCAGCACAACGCCACAGCCGGGTAGTGCCTCCAATGCTGCACTGAACACGCCTGCCGGGCAGACGCCGACATCCGGCGGGGTAGCGCTGATAAAAGGCGAGTCGGGGCTGCATTTACCTGGCCCGCTACTGGCTCATGAGCAGGCTATAATGCGTGCCGCGAAAGAGACTAACCAGGCGCCTGAAGTGCTGGCAGGGCAAATCTGGCAGGAGTCACGCGGGAAAACAGAGGCAACCACCGTTAACGGCGGTAATGGCCTTTCCGACAGCGGCCTGATGCAGGTTAATTCAAACACTTTCGCCGATCTGCAAAGCAGATACCCGCATCTGCTGGGGCCAGATGCCAGCCCGTCCAGCCCTGAAGACAGCATCATGGCTGGCGCGCTCTATCTGAAAGAGCAGCGGGAGACTTTTGGGGGCGATCTCGGTGCCGGGCTGCGAGGCTATAATTCAGGGCCGGGGAATGTGAATGTCAACGATCTGACGGACATCTCGAAAACCGGAACCGGCGATCCGACCTATGTCGGCAAAGTTCTCAACTTTGCCGACATTATCTCCAGCGGCAAGGGCGCGTTACCTGCATAACGGGCAAAAAAAAGTCCCTGTACCGGGTACAGGGACAAACATGAGCAGCCGCAAAAATCAGGCAAAAGGCGGTGGTTCGTTCTTGCCTTTCCCCCCGCTATTTTCCACCGCAATCTGCACGGTATCGGTCGCTGCCGTGATGCCCCAGCCAACCGGCCCACGCGCCACACTCATTCCACCCTCGGCCAGTCCTTTCAGGCCACCGGTAAAGACTTCGCCCACATTGCGGGCCTCGCCAATATTGTTAAAGAAAGGCGCGGCAACAGATTTGAGAATCGGGATATTCGACAATATTTTGCCGAATTCACCCATGCCCCACTGGAAGTTGTCTTTATTGGTACCATCCATACGAACGTGCGTATCATTCGTCTCCGGCAGCTGTTTGTTCTCCGGCAGCATCTTCAGACCCTGTTCGGCGATATCCTTCAGCACACCCGCCTCGGTACCGTGGCGCGCGTCACCATCTTTGGTAATGCCCTCTATTTTGTCGTTAGCTGAAATCTCCTTACGCTCGCTGCCATCGCGCGCATTCAGGCCTTTTATGCTGTTTAACACGCAGGCCATGTTATACGCCGCATCAGCACGACTCTTCGGATCTTTATTGGCATCCGTCCAGTCGCCGAAGCGCGCTTTTAGCTCCGCCTGCTTGATATCTTTCTGGTTGCCGAGGTTTTTCAGCACCGGATTTTCATCAATGATCTGTTCGGCGCTGCGGTTATCACCCGGTGGACGGCCCTTCAGATTCTCCTCCGTCGGCCTGACGCGGGTGTCCTTCTCACTGGTTCGCACGCCATCGCCCGGTGCCAGTGGGGTTTCTTCACCTGCTGTTTCGCTGGCAAATAACGCCGTGGGCATTGTCCCTTCTTCAGCGGCTGCCGGATCGACAAGCGCCCCCAATCCAGCCTGCGTTAAGAGCTGATCAAGCTGCCGGATCGGATCGTTCAGGCCCGCCAGCGGCGTTCCGCTACCCCCGGAGTAGCTGATGGGGAGATCGCTGCCCGACCCCGGGAGGGCAGAGCCGGGCAGGGGGGTGGATAATGGCAGGTTACCCGGCAGTTGCCTGCCGGGTGAAAAAGCGGGGATGATTCCCCCCCCGCCAGGTATTTGCATAACCATAAAAGCCCCCCGGGTCAGCTTTGCGTATTTTTCTGGGAGGATTGCCCCTCACCGCCGCCCAGAAGCCCCTGCAGCAATGAAGTAAGCCCTAACAGGGACAGCAGGTTTTGCATCATTCCGCCCTGTTGCCCACTATTGTCAGTCGCTCCCTGAGCCGGTGCCTGCGGTGCATTACCGCCAGATTCTCCGCTGTCTGCCCCTTTACCTTTATCGAGACCCATCATTTGCTGGAGCAGTTGCTGAAGCATCTGCATCAGCTGCTCAAGCGGATTGCCGCTGTGATTCGTGCCCTGTGAAGGCGCAGACGTGCCAGGTTGCTCCGGCTGCTGCGCCTTATTACCACCGCCCAACAGCTGTTGCAGACCTGTCAGCATCATGATCTGCTGCAGTAAGCCGCCCGACGGGGCGTCAGGCGAGTTTGCACCGTTTGACTGGCCGTTTTTCTGACTTCCGCCTGAACCGGTCAGCGAAGCCAGCGTGCTCAGACCGTCAAAGGCGTTACTGGCAAAATTGAGCGGGCCTGTTTTCGCATTATTGAGAAAAGGTAAAGACGATTTTCCGGGCTGATCGGGTAAATCTGATTTACCTGACGGACTGCCCCCCGTTTTGCCTGGCATATTTGCCGGAGGCAAATCGACTTTGTTTGCGTTTGTAGCTCCACCACCAAATCCTGGAATCTTCATGAATTTATTCCTCAGAGTTAATAAGTCAGCGATTGATTGGGCAGCCGCAGCGGTAACATTTTGCAATCCTGATTACTGCCGATTGCACAATTTTACCGTTCAGAGTGATGCTACCTCGCACTGTGAGTGGCAGTTGTCCCCAGGTGGTTCCACTAAAAATGTTCCCTTTGTGATGCGGATTCAGATTTATAAAAATCAAACATCACCGCCATTAACAAATTATCATCCTGTTTTATATGGATATTATTTGATTCCTGTAGGGTAATCCTTACCGGTTGAGCATCTATCCCTACACGATAATAATCCTGGACTGATAGCGGGGATGACCTGATTGGGTGAGAGTGAGGCCGCGGTAAATTTGTAATTCTTTGCATCAGGCTCTGCTTCCAGAACATCCACAAGTGCTGAACGAGCAGCGCGTCTCATGTAAGCCGCGCTTATGCGAAGCTAATGGAGAATGTATGGTTCGTCTTTACAGGACACAGTCAGACCCGTTGACTGTCGATGAGGAGAGTACGGATAACGTCTTACGTCAGGTTGATTCCCGCCCACATGCGGCGGCGGGTTACCCGGAGCCCGTAACCGATATCCATACTCATCTGTATAAGATTTTAAATACGATTGCACCGTTAAACATCGATGTCTTAATTGAGGGAGAAACGGGCACAGGGAAAGATGCACTGGCCCGGCGGCTGTATCAACTTTCGGGCTGTCGCGGCCCGATGGTGCCGGTCAACTGTGCGGCCATCCCGGAGACACTTGCCGAAAGCGAGCTGTTTGGGGTCATGGCCGGGGCGTTCACCGGCGCGAGCAGCTCCCGCGCAGGGTATATTGAGAGCGCTAATCACGGCGTGCTGTTTCTGGATGAAATAGACAGTATGCCGCTCACGATGCAGGCTAAGCTGCTGCGTGTCCTGGAAAACCGTGCGGTAGAGCGACTGGGCAGTACCAAAAGTATCGGACTGGAGCTGCGGGTTGTCGTCGCCTCGCAAATTCCACTGGCCCAGCTGGTGGCTCAGGGGCGTTTTCGTCGGGATCTCTTCTTTCGCCTCGACACGATTAAAATTGCCACGCCAACCGTTCGGTCACGACCAGAGCTGATTTTGCCGATGTTTCGCCAGTTTACGCAGGAGGCGGCGCTGCGCCTGAATCAGCCCCTGCCGCCAGGATCGCTCGCGCTTGATGAGACCCTGCTGCTGCATAGCTGGCCGGGAAATATCCGCGAGCTGAAAGCGGCGGCAGAACGCTTTGTGCTGGGATTACCGCCGCTGTGCTGTGAGATAAAGCAGGAAGGGCGCGTGTTATTAAAAGACAGAATGCGGCGCATTGAGCGCAGCCTGATCCACGACTGTCTGAACCGGCACGACAATCGTATCGATGATGTCATTCTTGAGTTAGGGATCCCCAGGCGTACCCTTTATCACCGTCTGAAGCTGTTAAAACTTACCGCCTGACATGTCGCCCACCTCTCTTGCCGTGGGCCAGAAGGCTTAATCTGCATAAATATTTTCTTTGCGATGGAACCGGATAGCTTCATTTATTACTTAATGAATGCAACACCCAACTACAACCTATCATCAACGCGAGGAATGACTATGTCAGGTGCTAGCTTACTTTCCAACGGGATCACCAACGCAGCTTCTGCTTACACTCAGGTTGCCGGTGCTTACAACGGTGCGAAATATATGGTCCGTTCGCAACAAGCGATGGACAAGATGCAGGAAAACCAGGCCGATAAAATGGATCGCGATGTAGAGTTCCAGCGCATTAACGGCATCGCCGAAAGTAATGCGCAGGCCGCGTCAGCCGCAGCCCAGGTTAAAATTCAGTACTAATCGACTCCGGCAGGGAGGTGTTTTTCATGTCTCCCTGCTCTCTCATCCCACAGGAGTTTTACTGATGAAAGTCTCTCAATCTTCCTTGCTCACTTCAGAACCGGTTCCGTCAGTCGAAATGTACCAGGAAGCACCCTCGGCGGAAGATATTCAATGGTTTAACGCAAAGCTTAATGGCCCTGCGTCTGACAGCGGCCAGATGACATCTTCAGAGCCGGGCGTGGTCGGCAATATTCTGCAATCGCTGAGCGGCAACCAGCGTGCGCAAAAAGAGGCCTTTAACGATCTCAGAGTCGCTTCGCGGTCATCCAGTGCGGAAGATTTCTCCCGCGCCAATGCGCAGCTCTCTGATTACTATATCGAGAGTCTGATGAACGCCAAAGTGATCGCCAAAACCGTTCAGTCAGTCGATAAACTCAGTAACCTGCAGTGAATCTTATGAAAGGCGCTGTCATTAAATGCTTCTGTGCCCTGTGCCTGGCGCTACTGCTTACGGGCTGCGGTGATCAGACCCAGTTGCACAGCGGGCTGTCAGAAAACGATGCCAACGATGTGGTGGCAGAACTGAGCCGCTTTAAGATTGAGGCGGATAAACTGGTTTCTAAAGAGGGGGTCAGCGTTAGCGTCGCGCGCGGTGATATTGAGCGGGCGGTGAATATCCTCAATGCCGCCGGACTGCCCCATCAGGCGCGGACCAACCTCGGCGCGGTTTTCCAGAAAAGTGGTGTTATCTCCAGTCCGCTGGAGGAGCGCGCCCGCTATATCTATGCGCTGTCACAGGAGGTAGAAGCGACACTGTCTCAAATCGATGGCGTCGTGGTGGCGCGTGTGCATGTCGTATTGCCGGAGCGTATCGCGCCGGGCGAGCCGGTACAGCCCGCTTCCGCCTCGGTATTTATCAAATATCATGAAAACCTCGATCCGGACAGTATCGAACCGCGCATTCGCCGGCTGGTGGCAACCAGCATTCCGGGGCTGGGCGGGCGCGATGACCGCGATCTGGCGATTGTCTTTGTCCCGGCGAAAGCCTGGCAGGATAAAATTGAAATGGTGCAGCTGGGGCCGTTTCAGCTTAGCCCGGAACGTTACGGGATGCTTAAGATAGTTACAACATGCTTAGGGGTGCTGCTGCTGTTACTGGTGGCAAATGCATTCATTCGTCAGGCTCTGAGTCGTAAGCGCCTGGCTGCACAGGTGAAGTAATTGATTATGCTCAACACTGCGCCCGATGAGGTCATTGCCCTGCGCTGGTTGCGCTGGTGGCACACTGACTTTTGGTTACAGGCTGATGAAAGCTGGTGCACCCAGCCGCTGGCCCGGTTATCTGCGCCTTTGCAGAGGCACTATCTGCGCCAGCATGCCTCGTGCTGGCAACACACGCTGGGGGTAACAGGCGAACTGGTCGCGCCGGAGCCGATGGTGCTGGCCATCAGCAACTTAAGCTGCGAACAGCGCGCGCAACTGTTGATTTTAGTCGCGGAAATTTGCGCCGGAGCCATGCCGCTGCCCGCAGAGTTAAAGATCTGGTTGCGACGTCTGGCGAAAGGAATGCGCACTGAGTGCTGGCTGCCCGCCGGGCTTTTCGCTACTGGCGGCAGCGCCGACAGCCTCTGTCTGCTGCAGGCGTTATTTCCGGCTATCTGGCCGCGCCTGCGGCTGCTCTTCTCTGCAAGCGACACGCCGGTCAGCCCGGCGCTTTCACTGCCTGGCCATCGTCTGCGTCCTTTATGGGAAACAGCGATCTGGCAGGTGCAACAACATTCGGGAGAGACGCGCGATGTGGAAACTTAAAAGCCTGCATCTGCAGGGCGGGAGCGCGCCACCGGGTAATGTGCTGCGCCGCGAGGAAATTGCGCTCAGGCTTGAAGCGGCTTCCATCATCGAACTGGCCCATAAACAGACGCAAACGATCCGCGAGCAGGCACGTGCTGAAGCGCAAGCCGAAAGGGCGGCCTGCCAGCGCGAATGGGAATCCCTGTTCTGGCAGCAGGCGCAGACGCTCTTTGCGGACTGGCAGGAACAGCGCACAGCCGAAGAGACGCAGCTGGTATTACTCGCTGGAAAGGTGCTGAACGAGGCACTGCAACACCTGCTCGATGAGGTGGATGATGAGCGCCGTTTTCACGCGTTGCTCAGACAGTTGTTGCGTCACTATCCGCGTCAGCAGCCGGCGACGCTCTATTGCGCCAGCGGGCAGGAGCAGGAGATTAACGGCTGGCTTGCCGCGCAGTCGCAGCTTCGCTGGACACTGTGCGTCGACCCGGCGCTTGAGCCCGATCGCTTGCGGCTTATTACCGACGCAGGCGAGCTGATGGTTGACTGGCGGACGCTTTGCCAGCAGCTCGCGCCAGCGCTGGCAGAAGAGAATGCATAAAAAAAGCAAAAACAGTGGAACTGCTTCGCTTGTCGCGCCACTTAACAGGGGTGCCCAACAAGAGGAGTCAACATCATGAGTTCCAACGATCTGTTACAGCGTCAGTTATCTTCCAACTCAAACCGCAAACATCATGAAGCCTATCAGTTTGCCCGTGATGTTTCGGGCGAATCGTTCAGCATTGCGGATATGTATGCTTTCCAGAATCGCCTGCAGGATATGTCCAACGCCAGCTGGGCAAGTTCGCAGTATACCCAGTTCAAGTTTGGCATCCGTAAAGCGATCATCGACGCTGTTAACTAAGCCCCTGTCATCAAGGAGTCAGGCGTGTTTATGTTTTCTTTTCCGGGCCGCCTGCTGGCGGCCATTACCCTGCTGCTACTGAGTATGGGCATCACAAACGCTCGTGTGCCGGATGAGTGGAAGAATGGTGCGTATGCCTATTCGGCAGATAATACCCCGCTTAACATTATTCTGGACGATTTTGCCAGCAGCTTTGGTGTTGAGGTCAATCTTGGCACGCTGGGCGACAGCAATGTCACCGGTAAACTGCGCGCAGACAGCCCGGAAGCGTTCCTTAATCGCCTGGCGCTTGAGTATCGCTTTCAGTGGTTTGTCTACAACAACACGCTCTACGTCAGCCCTCAGGCAGCGCAAACTTCCCAGCGTATTGAGATTTCGCCGGAAGCGGCGCCGGATCTGAAAGAGGCGCTGCGCGGTGTCGGCCTGCTGGAACCCCGCTTCGGCTGGGGCGAACTGCCGGATGAAGGCGTGGTATTGGTGACCGGCCCGCCGGAGTATGTGCGCCAGATAACGGAATTTGCCCGTAAATCGGAGAGCAAACCTGAAGCCGGGACCAATAAAGATATGATGGCATTCCCGCTGCGCTACGCGGCAGTGGCGGATCGCACCATTCGCTATCGCGATCAGGAACTGCTGGTGCCGGGGGTGGCCACCATCCTGAATGAGCTGCTGGGTCAGTCCGGCAACGCCTCTTCCGGAAGAATGTCATCAGGCCAGGGAGAGGATGAACAGGTCTCGCGTGAACAGTCGCAAAGTGTTTTAAACGAGCTGATTAATCGCAATATGCCGGTCTCCGGGCGTAAAAAGGCGCCTGTCAGCAATCTGGCGGGTAAAGTATCAGCGGATGTGCGTAACAACCTGTTGCTGGTGCGTGACGATCCGAAAACCCGGGACACTTATCAGGCATTAATTAACGCCATTGATGTTCCGCAAAAGCTGATTGAGATTGATGCGGTGATTGTCGATATCGATCGCAGCGCACTGAAGCGCTTCTCCAGTAACCTGGCCGGTCAGTTTGGCAGTGTCGCCAGCGGCGCCAATATGCTCACCGGTGCCAGTACGCTGTTTGTGACCGATTTCCAGCGATTTTTTGCCAGTATTGAGGCGATGGAGGGGGAAGGGACAGCATCCATTATCGCTAACCCAACTATCCTCACGCTGGAGAATCAGCCCGCTGTGATTGATTTCAGCGATACTGCTTTTATTCGCGCCATTGGTGAGAGGGTGGCGGATATTCAGTCTGTCACCGCAGGGACCAGCCTGCGGGTGACGCCACGCGCTATCAGCACCTCACAAAAATCGGCTATCCAGCTCATTGTTGATGTGGAAGATGGCAAGCTCAATAAAGATGAAGAGGGCGACGCGCAGGGAACCCATAACGCAGCGGTCAGTACCCAGGCGCTGGTGGAAGCGCGACGCTCGCTGGTACTGGGCGGGTTCCATTCCAAAGAGACGGGCGACCGCGAGCGACGTATCCCGATCCTCGGCAGTATTCCGCTGATCGGCAAGCTGTTTACCTCAACGCGCTATGAGACCTCCCAGCGTGAGCGGCTGTTTATTATTACGCCACATTTAATTGGCGACCAGGTCGATCCCACCCGATACATCGCTGCCGAGTCCCGCGAACAGCTGAATAGCGCGATGGATGAGGTGACTAACCGTCATAAATACACCGACATCAAAGGGATGGTGGAAGGCGCGATGCGCGACCTGGCGCTGAACCGCGTGCCAGCGGGGATGACCAGCGGTGGCACAGGCCAGACGCTTGCCTCCCTGTGCCGTATTCCGGGCGCTTTCGGGAGCGATTTCCGTCGCCATCAGTGGTACGGCAACAGCAGCGTACAGATAACCGTTGGGGTGATCACCAACAGTACCCATCAGACGCAGCGTTTTGATGAGAGTCTGTGCCGCAGCGACCGCACGCTGGCGGTAGCGGTCTGGCCGCGCGGAGAACTCCGCCCGGGTGAATCGGCGGAGGTATTTGTCGCATCTGATAGCAATGCTCCGTTACGTCCGTCACGCGCTTCACTGCTCTCTGCAACAGGCGGCGCTCCGGCCAAAAAAACCTACTGAGCTGATAAGGAAAAAGCATGTTAGTAAGAATAATTGTGCTTACTGCCGCCGCGCTGATGCTGACTGCCTGCGCGCGGCCGCAGGGCGGGTGTAATGAGGTGGCCTGCCGCCCCTCTTCAGACCTGCATAACCTGACCATCTGGTGGCAACCACAACTGCGTAATGGTCCCAACGACTACACACGGTTAACGGTAGATAACTAACCGCGTTTCGGCAGTCTCAGGCCCCGGCTGATCGCCGGGGCCGTATTTGAGCGAGAATCGACCATCGCTATTCACCTTCGTTTCCAGGACGCCTGCGTGTGGCGCACTCTTTGTCGCATGCCAGTACAGTAACGCTATTCCATCACGTCCGTTTTCCCTCCGCCCTCCGCAGACCGCAGGCGGCTTCATCTGTTCTCTCCCCACAAAGGGATGCTGGCTGGCGCTGGATGAAGAGGAGCAGATGCGACTCTGTTATCAGCAACCGCTGCCGGTTTCACCCCGGCGACGTTTAGCGCTTTATTACTGGCCTTTATTCAGCCGGCACGTGAGATGCGGATATGACTGCCTGAAATTGTTGCTGCCTGATAAGTTAATGCGGCGTTGCCCTCCGCACTATTCTTCCCGAATCTCAATGACCTCATCCAGATAGTGATCCTCCAGCTCCCGCAGCAGACGATAGACGTGCGCGACGGCATTTAACGTTTCGCGTGGAACATAGGCCCCTTCACGCGTGGTGCGCCACAGGGTGCGGGTCAGCCAGATAAAGCGGATCACCGGTCTCTTTTTACGCTGCGCCTCTTCAATTAATGCCCGCGCCTCTTCATCGCAAGCCTTAAACAGCAGACGCGGCAGCGGCGTTTCATCCGGGCGATAATAGAGACCGACGGCAAAATGGGTCGGGTTAACCAGCAACACATCCGCGTCTTCCACGTTAATCTCACGGGCAGGTACCGGCTCTTCATTCAGGATCTCCTGCGCCACCTGACGGCGGTGGCCTTTCATATGGGGATCGCCTTCGCTCTGCTTAAACTCGTTTTTGAGATCTTCATGACTCATACGCTGCTGTTTGAGGAAGAAGTAGCGCTGAATACCAAAATCGAACAGGCTGATTATGAGCATCACCATCAGCACCCGACGTGACACCTTCATAAAAAGCGCCATCACCCCCTGCCAGAAACCGTTGAGGTCGCCAAGCGCCAGCTGAGCAAGGCCGCCGAGGTCTGGCAGGATCGCCTGCCATACCACCAGACCTATCACCACTGCTTTAACGATGCTGGTCAAAAGCTGAGTAAACTGACGGGCGGAAAACATATTCTTCAGGTGATTAAACGGGTTAAGCGTATCCAGTTTCGGTGCCAGCGCGTCTGTGGAGAAGAGTGGACCGAACTGTACCCAGCCGCCCACCACCCGCAGCAGCATGGCAATGGCGCACGCGATGCCCACCAGCACCACCATAACGGTGACGCTTTCACTTATCACTTCCTCCATCGCATGATCGAATGGATCGCGCAGACGCGTTAACGGCAGCAGCATAATCGCCTGCAACCGCTGCATCCCGACGTCTACCAGAGCAAACAGGGTCTCAAGGATACCGATTGAGATAAGCAGTTTAGGGATATCCTGGCTCTGGCTGACCTGGCCTTTTTTGCGAGATTCCCTGAGTTTTTGCGGTGTGGCGTCTTCGGTTTTTTCGCTCATGGCGCGCTCCCGGCTGAAGGGGTAAATATCTGCGACAGAACAGGGATAAGATCGCGCAGTTCATACAGCCGCGCATTACCCAGATGGTCCAGCAGCGGCAGATAGAGGATAAAGAACAACATGCCGAGCAGGCATTTCAGCGGAATTGTCAGGGCAGTCGCCTGGAGCTGGGGGCTATAGAGACTCATAATGCCGATGGCAAAGTCGAGCAGCAGCATCAGCGCCACCGGCGGCCCGGCATAGAGCACCATATCGCTGAAGATTTTCCCCAGAAGTGTAAGCCAGACGTGAAAACCCGCCTCTGTGGGGAAAGGTATCCACTGGGTGGCGGACCACAGATGATAGCTGTCCCAGATAACCTGGGTGATGGTCGATAATCCCAGCCCTGTGACCAGCAGCAATATCAGCAGCTGCTGCATCAACTTACCCAGCGGCGTCACATCCGGCCCCAGTTGAGGGTTGATTTGCCCACCCATCAAGGCACCACGCTGGTTATCAAATAACGCACCGACAGACTCATACAGCCAGAAAGGTAGCGCCAGCAACAATCCGAGCAGGGTGCCTATCATCAGCTCTTTGAGTACCAGCCCTGCCAGCGTCATCATCGTCGGCTCAAGCGCATCAATTTGTTCTTTGATGCCCGGGGCGATAAACAGCGCCAGCGCTACGGCAATGGCGGTTCGCAGCAGCCCTTTTATGACGCTAAAAGAGAATATCGGTGTCAGTAACAGGCAGGGAAAGATGCGCGCCATGCCAAGTCCCAGTGCGAGGATGGCATGAAACGTATCGGTGAGTGGGTAACCTGTCAGCATCAGGAACTGACCGTTGACATCATCGCAAACGCCGCCTGCGCCAGCTCCATCAGTTCAACACCAACCCAGCGCCCGGTGAGCGCCAGCGTCAGGCCGACCGCGATAAGCTTGATGCAGAACGGCAGGGTCTGATCCTGCAACTGCATCGCGGCCTGAACGAGCGAAATAATGACCCCGGTGATCACCGCCACCAGCAGCGGCGGTGCGGAGAGGATAACCACCAGCATTAACCCCTGGCGAAACAGCGTCAGAATTTCCATCATGACCTCATAAATAGCTGTAGAACAGGCCGTCAAGCAGCCGCGTCCAGCCACTGATGAGCACAAACAGCAGGATCTTCAGTGGCAGCGAAACGGTCATCGGCGACACCATCTGCATCCCGAGCGCCAGCAGGATATTCGAGACGATCAGGTCAACGACAATAAAAGGAATAAAGATCAGAAAGCCGATTTTGAAACCGTTCTGCAGCTCCGACAGTACGAAGGCCGGGATAATGAGCAGCATATTGTCGGGGGTGACCGAATCCGCCATTTTCTTTGGCCACATACGCTGGGCATTTTCCTGCAGATGGATAACGATGTCCGGCTCGGTGTTTTTGCGCATAAATGTTTTTAGCGGCTCGATACCGTTAGCGGCGGTATATTCAAGCCGCTCCATACTGCTGAAATCGACAGGGATCGCTTTCAGCCGGTCGGTCATATCGCTAAATACCGGCGCCATAATAAATAGCGTTGCCGCCAGCGCAATGCCGTTGAGCGCCATCGTTGGCGGCACCTGCTGCACGCCCATCGCGTTGCGCGTCAATTGCAGCACCATCGTAATTTTCAAAAAGCTGGTACAGATAATGAGCATCATCGGCAGCAGTGCCAGCGCGCCGAGAAACAGCGCCAGCATAATCGGGTTGAGTGGCCCCATCTCCATCGGAATCACCTGTTCACATCCCCGACGCTCGCCACGCCTGGCAGCATATGGGTAATCTGCAACCCCAGACGGCCTTCGACATCGACCAGTTCGCCTTTCGCCAGCGGAAACTCGCCGTGACACAGCAGTGCCTCACCGGGCACGACGTTTTCGACCGTGACCGTCGAGCCGACATCCAGACGATTTAACTCACCCAGCGTCAGTCTGAGATGGCCGCAGCGCACGGTTAAGGCCAGCGGCAGCGCATCAAAAGGTGAGGCCACAGGCGCCGTTGTTTCAGTCAGGCCTTCATCCGGTTGAGGTGTGTCGGCAGGCAGATTATCTTCGGGGGTCACATTCATGTAACTATTCTCCAGACGGGTAATAAGAAAACGGGCAGGATGCCCCTCCCCGAACAGCAATTCGCCCTCAAGGTGCAATTGCGCAAGGCGAAGCTCGCCGCGACCGGTCGGGAAAAAATACGAGGTAGCAGGGAAAACCACATCACCGGGGCGAAGTGTGCGTAACTGCGCGGGGGCAAACGACACCGCACCCAGTTCTATCGGCAGTGATAACGGCAGGGCGCTGCAAAGCGGTGCAGGGAGCGGACCCCAGCCAGGCTGGTTTAACAACGCCGCCAGTGTGGCGGGCGCAAGATATAACTGACTTTGCGCCTGCGCCTCGCTGAGCGTGACGCTAATCGCAAGCCATATCCCCTCAACCGGTGCGCAGAACGCGGCTTGCGGCGTCAGGTCGCCAAACAATGCCCGGAGCGCCGGGCTGAGGTGCTGGTTAAAGAGAGGCCAGTACCAGTCAGCGCATGCCCCGGGTTCTGGCAGCAGCGGGCAAGAGGAAAACAGACTCAGCAGCGCTTCACTCCCTGCCAGAGATAACCCTCCCGCCTTGCAGGAGAAGTTCTGCGTCGCTGGCCGCTCGCCGGGGGTGGCGAGCCGCAGCTGAAGCTCACCCGCTTCGCCCGCAAGGGTAAAAGGAAAGACAAGACCGTGGCCGATACGCTGGCGCAGGCTGGCTTCCTCGCGCGGCAGCGCGCGCAGGGATAAGGGTTTCATTCCCGGCCTCCGCGCTGCTCAAAGCGCAGGCGCACAGCGCAGGCCATCCGGCGGCGCAGTGACTCCCGGCAGCGCTCCTGATGGGCGGTCATCATCGTCATGGCGGGTGGCGAAAAACGCAGGCTGATATCCCAGCCCGCGGCAAAAGGACTCAGGCGGGCATCCACTTCGCCTAAAAGGGGCAGCAGTAGCGTCATCGATATCGGGCCAGCAGGTTGCTTTTCCACCATGGCGCACAGGGGGGGCTCCAGTTGTTGCCAGGCCCTGACCGGAGAGGCGGGTGCCGCATGCTCATGGGGTAACTGTGACCCAAAAGAGGGGGAGCCTTCCCACGGTATAATAAGCGGTTGCGGCAGTTCGCTGGGGGTGAGCAACAGCGCGTCAAACAGCGAACACTCTTCGCGAAACGGCTCGGCGCGGGATGTATGCCCGGACGGCGCAGCGTCTGAAGATCCGGTCTGCGGCGAACGGCGCTGCACCTCCGGGCGTGCAGGCGGCGCTGGATTATTTTGCGGGGGGTGGGGTAAGGCTGTCATCGTAATGCCTCGCTGTGCGCCATCAGATATTCCAGTTTTTCCACATCGCGCAGACGCGCCTGTGTTTGCTGCTGTGCGTGCTGCACCTGCTGCTGCTGCGTGACCTGCTGTGCGCGGCACTGTTGCAGCTGATTACGCTGCCCACTCACCGCCTCGCTGGCCTGGCGCTCCCGGGTCAATCCTCCAACCAGACGCTCCTGTTTTTGCAGCCCCGACTGGTGATGTCCGGCAAAACTATCGCGCAGCCGCTGATAATGCTGTTGTGCAGCTTCAAGCTGTTGTTCCGCCTCGGCTGAATGACGTTGCGTTTCGCACAGCGCCTGCTCCGCTTGCCGTTGCAACCGTTCGCAGCGGCGTAAGCGCTGGCGGCGAATCGGCAGCAGCAGAGAGAAGGCCTGCTGCAATTCAGCGCTGCCCTCATCAGTCACGATGTCGTGATCAGGAAGCGGATGACGGCGCATGCTGGCTTACCTCCGCTAAGTTGTGCAGTGTGTCGTCATATCCGCAGGGCGCGTGCATCGCCTGTTGCAGATAGCCATTTATCGCCTCCTGAGCCGATACCGCCGCATCGGTCATGGCATCGTGTCCCGGCTGGTATTCCCCCAGGCGGATTAACATTTCTACCTGCTGCCAGGCGGACATCATGCGGCGCAGTTGCGTGGCGTCGCGGATATGCTCGCGAGTCGCAACGTTGCTCATGGTACGACTCAGGCTTGCCAGCACATCAATAGCCGGGTAGTGTCCGCGCTCCGCCAGACGCCGGGTCAGCACAATGTGGCCATCAATCAGGGATCTCACTTCATCCGCGACCGGATCGTTCATTGAATCGGCTTCAATCAGCACGGAATAGAGGGCGGTAATGGTCCCCCGTGAGGTCTGTCCTGCGCGTTCCAGCAGGGTGGGTAATAAGGTATAAACCGAAGGCGGCAGCCCGCCGCGACCCGGCGGCTCGCCGAGCGCGAGGCCGATTTCACGCTGGGCGCGGGCAAAGCGAGTCAGGGAGTCGAGGATCAACAGCACATTTTTGCCCTTATCGCGCCAGGCTTCGGCGATGGCGGTGGCAGTAAAAGCGGCTCTGGCGCGTTCCATACTGCTGCGATCGGAGGTGGCGCAGATGAGCACCGTACGGCTGCGCAGCGCCTCATCCAGTTCGTGGTCGAGAAACTCACGCAATTCGCGCCCACGCTCGCCAATCAAACCAAAGACAATGACATCGCAGGGTGTATTACGGGCAATCTCCGCCAGCAGGGTGGTTTTCCCGCAGCCTGCGCCGGCGAAGATCCCCACCCGCTGTCCAACGCCCAGGGTCAGCGGGCCATCAATGGCCCGAATTCCGGTCGGCAGCGGCGTATCGATGCGCGGACGATCGGTGGGTGCCGGAGCATCGCCCAGTACGCCTACCGCATCATCCGCTGTACCGGGCAGGGCGAACGCGCCAGGCTGGCCTGCATCCAGTGGGCGGCCAAAGCCGTCAAGTACGCTGCCGAGCAGGGCGTCCGACACCACAATACTGTGCGGCAGGCGCAGCGGAACCACGCGCGCGCCCCGGGCTATGCCGTCGAGCTGGCCGAGGGCGGAGAGCAGCGTGTGCTGCGGGTTAAAGCCGACCACCTCTGCCAGCACGCTTTGCCCGTCATCCCGGACGATCTGGCAGAGATCGCCAATCCGCGCCTGGGGCAGGCTGCATTCAAGCAATATCCCGCTGATTCCGGTAATGCGGCCAAAACTTTCGACCGGTGAAAAGCAGGTCAGCCGCCGCTGCTGCTGTTGATACCACTGCTCCAGCGCCATCGTCATTACCAGCTCACCTTAATGTTATCGCGCCCGTTGAACTCGATCTGGTTACTGGTAATCGCCACCAGCCGCAGGTTGTCTACTTCATCGCCGATAAACAGACGCTGCCCATCATCAGTGACGATATTGGCGCGGCTACCGGTGGTGATTTGCACAATGCGAAACGGCAGCCTGACCTTCAGTAGCCTGACCTGGTTATCCAGAGGGATATCGCTGGCGTACGTTGCGTTAAAGCGCTCCAGCATTCGGTGAAAGATTTGCATCTGTGGCTTACTGAGGCGGCCTGTGAGACGTAGCCGCTGGTTATGCATGTCCACTTTCACGAGGCTCGCCAGATCGCGTTCGCGCAACATTTTCTGTAACGGAGTCTGCAATTCTGCGGGGGTGCTCGGTAACCGGGAGGAGGCGACCTGAGTCTGGGCAACGGTGGGCTGCAAAACCCAGCTCATTACCGTCAGGGTGAACAGCAACATCAGGCTCCAGGCCAGCGTGCGGATGCCGCGGGTGAATATTCCTTTACGGGCGGCGACAGGGGGAACGCCCTCAGACGATGCTTCAGCAGATTCTTCTGGTATAGAAGGGGTGGCAGGCGGCATACAGGCGGCCCACGGTGTGTCGATACGCGCAACGCAGAGCCAGACGTCAGCGACCTGAAAAGGTTCTTCAACATTAAGGGCATAGGCTTCCCTGCCGTCCGGTTGTACCAGCCACTGTGTCTCTTCCCGGCGCAGCTCGCACTGACGGGCAGCAATGCGCGCATCGCTAAGCATAAGATCGGCCTCATCGGCGTGGCCAATCAGCCATTTATCGCCGAAGAGGGGTAACGCGGCGCCTAAATGCAGGCCAGACAGCACGCGCAGTTCGAACATGATTAACTCTCCCACGTGGTAAGTGAGTAAGCGGCCGGATCCAGCTCTATACGCCCCAGCACATTTACTGCGAGATTAGGTTGCAGCTCTGCAAACGAGAGCACCGGCACATAGTGGAACTCTTCCTGGATAAGCCCGCGCATCGGGCTGCGCAGATCCTGGGCGACCAGCAGCACGGCGCTTTCCGGGGTGTCAGCCGGGAATGCGTTGGCGATGACCGGGAGAATGGCGCTGATCTGCTCATGGGTGAGCGCAAAGAACAGATCGTTTTGCGTCTGACGCAGCGAGTCACGCAACTGTTCTTCCAGTTCTGGTGTCAGCAGCCAGACATGCAGGCCGTCCGGGCGGGCATACTGGTAACAGAGATGATTTTTTAGCGAGATGCGCACCTGGTCGGTCAGCAGCCAGATGTCGCGCTCATGCTGCCCATGCTCGATCAGCGCTTCGGCAATTGCCCGAACCGATCGCAGTGGAATACGTTCTGAAACCAGTTTCTGCAGGACGCTGGAGAAACGTGAGAGGGGCATCACACGCTGTAACTCCTGCGACAGCTCCGGCTGCTCTGATTCCAGCCAGCTCACCAGCGCGCGGGTTTCCTGCAGACCAATAAAATGCGGGCTGCTGGCGTGAATAGCGTTCTCCATGCGCTTGACCAGGATTTCGCGCGCCGTCCAGCGCTCGACCTCTTCATTTTTCAGCAGCGGATGATCCGCCGCCAGCCAGATAAGATCGCCTTCCTGACGCCGCTCATCGCCCTCTGCCACGCTTTCCCTGTCGGCTGACGCTATCTCGTCCAGCCAGCGGCGTTTCACCGCCCGGTGCGACACAGTAAATGTGCCTTTTACTTTCGGGATTTCATAAACCGAGAAGCGAAACTCATCTTCCGTCTGCTGGTCGAGAAACTCGATATCGAATGCTGGCAGGGTAAAGCCGAAGTGATAAACGATACGGTTACGCAGGCGGCGAATATCCTGTACCAGCTCCAGCATCTCCGGATGGCCACGCCATGAGGACGAGAAATTGATCAGATAAGGTCGTGTTGGGTTGAACTGACGTAAATCCTCCTTGCCGTTGAGCTCAGGGGGAATGACCTCATTTTCCATTTGTGGCTGCGCAAGGTTCAGGGTCTTCCTGACGCGCCAGATCTGAAAACTGCCGCTAATCATGGTCAGCGCGGCCAGCAGCAAAAAAATTGCCGTTGGCATACCCGGCAGCAGGGCAAAGCCCACCATGCCTATTGAGGAGAGCAGCCAGGCTTTCGGCTGGCTGGTTAACTGCTCGGCAATCTCGCGGCCGATATTATTGTCGACCGTCTGTTCATTGTCGGACGAGACGCGGGTAATCAGCATCCCGGCGGTCAGTGAGATCAGCAGCGCAGGGATCTGCGCAATCAGTCCGTCACCGATGGTCAGAATGGAGTAGATGTGCATCGCTTCACCGGCAGGCATACCCAGCTGCAGCACGCCAATACTGATGCCGCCAATCAGGTTAATCACGACAATCACCAGCCCGGCGATGGCGTCACCTTTAACAAACTTCATTGCGCCATCCATCGCCCCGAATAACTGACTCTCTTTTGCCAGTTCATTCCGCCGGTTTCTGGCCTGTACCACATCAATCAATCCGGCACGCAGATCGCTGTCGATGGACATCTGCTTACCAGGCATCGCATCAAGGGTAAAACGCGCCGCCACTTCGGCCACCCTTTCAGAACCTTTGGTAATGACCAGGAAGTTCACCACGGTCAGGATCAGGAACATCACCATCCCTACCGCAAGGTTGCCGCCCACCACAAAGTTACCGAAGGCCGCTACCACATGGCCCGCATCCTGCTGAATTAAGATCTGGCGGGTAGTGGAGATAGAGAGTGCCAGGCGGAACATGGTGGTGAGCAGCAGCACGGCGGGAAAGGTCGAGAATGCCAGCGGCTTTGGCAGATACATGGCCAGCACGACCAGCAGAGATGACAGGCAGATATTCACCGCTATCAGCGCATCAATTAATGGCAGCGGTAAGGGAATAATAAGCATAAACACCAGCGCCATGGCAAAAGCCGCACCGACCACTTCGGAGCGTTGCATGGCGCTGATAGCGATTCGATTCAGTATTTCAAACAGGGTATTCATCTTTGTTGCCTCACGACGCAGCGTTGCTGTTGCGGCGTTGCTGTTGCTGCTCATTTTTGGTGACGTCCGTAATCATGCCGCGAAGCAGTTTTAACGCGTTGTCACGATTTTCCTGAGCAGGCCACAGCGAGGCTGGTACACCATGCAGCAGCGGAAAAAGCGAACTAAAAAAGAGCGGCAGATGTTGCCTGTTCTGGCCGACAATCTCTTCTGCCAGCCCGGTAAAATCACTCTGATAAGCGCCGTTATGGCTGATTTGTAACATCCGGCGCGCCAGAGCCAGGCTGTTCATGACCACATTGGGCAGTTTGCTGCGCATACGCTGCAAAAAGGTATTGCTGTCGCTCAGCATCTGGCTTATACCGGCGGCATCGCGCAGCCCGCGGTGGATACGTCCGAGGGTAATGACACTAATTGAGGGGGCAAGCGCGGCGATATCATCCGCCAGCGCGCGCTGCAAGGTACGCAGCGTTGGTATCAGATTACGTGAGCCGATCAGCTCCAGCAGCATATCCAGCATCATGGTTGCGGACTGCTGGTGGACGATGCCATCGTAATAGAGGTTGCGCAGCGACTGTCTACGCTGCGGATCGCGGGTATACCCGGCGATGGCTGACGCTGTATTGTTGCCTGCACGAAT
>Ga0265798_10002765_pt1 | contig 25511 bp, 28 predicted proteins | sample P3T30metagenome_FD_192430 | JGI IMG/M metagenome (GOLD analysis project Ga0265798, IMG submission 192430) | Plant litter microbial communities from East Loma Ridge, Irvine, California - P3 T30 | ecosystem: Environmental > Terrestrial > Plant litter > Unclassified | place: USA: California...
CAAGTTTACTCATCCTCAAGGGCCTGGAGTCTGGGGATATCTCGAAGAAAGACGCCGAGCTCAGTCGCGCGCTTCACGGGGTACAGCATGAACGGCGGCCGAGAACGATACCGCCCCGGAGGCCTCGCCGCGTATCCAACGCAGTGGTGACGCAACGCATCACCAACGGCAGGCCCTTTCGCTTCTTCGAACTACCGCAGGAAATCAGGGATGAAGTCTACTCACACCTCGTGGTGCGCAGGACATCGCGCTCTCTACCCATCCTCGACGCAACGACCATACTCAATGACCGGAAGAAACGCCTGGCCGCACTCAAGTCACGGGAACGGCTGAACCAACGGCGACTTTCAACGGGAAAACGCCCAGTATGTCCCAGAACAGCCGAACCTGAGCCACTCCTGCACCTGGAACTCCTCCGCGCGTCTCAAAGATTAGCCGGCGAAGCAACAGACTGCATGTACACCAACAATTGGTTTGCCATCTCCCTCAACAAACTCCCAGTTCCGACCTACGACATTCCACACGGCTGGGACCTCTCACGCGTCAAACGACTCCAAGTTGAACTGCAACTGAAAGATGCTATACGAATGAACCGCTACGTCGACTGGGCCTCTTTCTTTTCCGCATTGCCGTCGTTACAGTTCCTCCGCATCGTCCCAACGCTGCATCCGCGATACTACGAATGGTCGCATCCGGAATTCCATGAATGGTCCACCACGCCATTTGTCCACAAGGCCTTCTTCAGAGAACTACTAGCCGCGATACCCGCCTATGTAGATCTGAAGATCGGCCTTGCGATGGACGACACGAGCGATGACGTGCAGATGCAAGGCGAAGTCTTTCTGCATCGAAAGTATCTTTGGGACATGTATGCTGAGTTGGGTAATAGAGTTGATGGCGCGGGGAGGCAGATCGAAGTGGAGAGGATTGTATCATAGCATGATGACGGAGTTGTTCTGCATTTACGAAAAGCGATTGTATATTATGGGTCTTTATCTATTGTTGTTTGGGAGCCTTGGTTTTTCTTTTTTGGTGCCGTTCAAGCGCATGCATTGGTCAATTTTGTCTTTTGGGTACGTCGTTGCATAGTTGTTGAATAGTGTGGTTTTAGTGCCAGCGAGAAGCTGGACACATACGTCATGGTCTTCCAAATTTTATTGTAGATCAAAGGCATACGAGCTCTTCCACATGAAGAAGGACGCCATGGAGTTTTGGAAGAGAACTCCAGTCATTAAACAACTGACAGAGGTTTTTTGGAGGAAAGAGGGCGGAATGTAGTAAGAGGATGCACCATAGCAGAGTGTGTGACGAAGATCTTATATGCGCATCACGACCGATGCGCTAGCATTCTACATGGAAAGTCCACTCCTAGGATTTGGGATTGTGCCGTGGAAAAAGCTCGAGTCTTCTACTCCATGTACAGTTCATTCGATCGTTTTTCATGTCTCTCATCACAAAATCGGCCATCGTTTTTGAAGTGTTTGTCCCGAGATGTGGGTTTCGAAACGAGACGCGGAAGAGACATCCCAGTGGTCTTGGTAGTTTCGGGGTTCCAGAAGCCGTACTCATGGTTTGATCGCATAGGGATTTTGGTAAAAAGAAGGAAAGTGGTGTGGTATCGAGAAGACAGAATGCTGAAAGACGAGGGGTATTTATATGCCTAGCAACTGAAAGCCGATCTCGCTGTCCCATGATTTGGATGGTGCTGCACGACGGACACATCGGAGGTAGATCTCTGAATTTGGACGACTTTCCATAATCTTCCTTCATCGTGACTTCGTTTCCCGATTTTCGATGTGGTCAACTCACATGCGCAACATGCAACCTCTTTTGCTCCGCGCGACCATATCCATGACCATCGTGATTTTTGTTTTGGTGGGAGTCGGGGCAAGCTAGCAATGCGCTTGTTGACATGTAGCTTCTGGACAGCGGACTCAACATCGGCTACCTGCCATACCTTTTTGGAGAATACGAAGGAAGTATGATGATGAAGAAGAAGCGGAGGGAAGGCATGTGTTGGAGACTTTATAGCCCTTAAGTCTGTCATGCGCATGATGGCGTGGACCCCGGAAGTTGACAATGGCTCGCTGATCTGGCCAAGTATCAGCCCGAAATGACTCCTTATAATACACATTCATCTCTTTCCCTCCTCCTAACCTCAAACTTCATCATAGGATCTACAACCTTGTAAACCCCCATCTCCAATGGCTTCGACACATAACCCTCCTTCACTCTGATATCATACTTGTCCAGCACATGCGCCATCGCCATCTTCAATTCATTCGCTGCGAAAAACCTCCCCGGGCAAATATGTCTTCCACCGCCAAAAACACTATAGTCAGGACCTGATTGCACGAATTGGCCAAACTTGTCGCCGGCTTCGCGCTTTCGAAGGAACCGGTCTGAGACGAAAGAGTCGGGGCCAGAGTAGTGCGCAGGGGAGAAGAGCGAGGTGGAGTCGACCATTATGTGTGTGCCTCGCGGGAGTGTATGCCCGGTTGGGAGTTTAACGTCTTTCAAAGCGACGCGCTCCAGGGCGACTATTCGACATGTCAGCTCTTCTTTCCTATCCATGCTATTCAGAGAGAAATACATACCTGCGGCCGCACTCCTTCTCTGACTCTCCTTTAGGACACTGTCCATCAGCACCATTCCATTTGTCGCAGCGACCGAGATGCCATGCTTAGCAATCAGCTTTCGTGACTCTTCGCGCAACGGCGCGATAACGTCCGGATGCGATGCCACATCGATCAAGACCTGCCTGAACAACTCGCTCGTAGTAAACATAGCCGCCATAGCAAGCGACAGCTGCAAATCGCCTGCCTCCGCTTCTTTGCCTCCTGGAGCAGCCTGCGCCCACGCAAGTGCATCGTTCCAAACGGGTATATCTCTACCTTCTGCTTTTGCTTCTTCAACCCGGCGTTTCCTATCCGCGAGGACGTCTCTCATGATCTGCCTCGCGCGGACGACATGTCTTCGGCATGCAGATGCGTTGGGCGAGAAGAAGCGCTGGATAATGCGTCGCGACCATGCTGGATACGCGTGCAACTCGCCGACCGCAGAGAAATATGCCATGACGTATTCCTGAACAAGCTTCAACCACTCCTCGTCTTCACACTTCTCCGGTCCAACGAAAACCGACGAAGCAGCGCACGCGATGATAACAGTTGTATCAGCATGCCAGTTCAGCATCCGCCACTCCCTCTCTTCACCCCAGTGCACACGCAACGCACTATCCAGCTTTTCGTTCAGAACAGGCATGACACTATCGTTCTGCCCTAGCTTCGTCTTGATGATGTCTAGCAACATATCCCCGGACGCGTGCAACACATCCTGAGCTTCGAAACCGGGATATCCTGCGTAGAAGTCTTGACGCACTAACTCCCTGTGATCCAAATCTCGGTTCGATTTGACGAAATTGGATAGCGAAGCTGGGAGGATAGTTTTGTAGGCATTAGGGAGGGCGAGCGCGAAGGGAGTGGTGGGATGGGCGGCGAGGCCGGTGGTTATCAGGGCGGAGGCATTGGTGGCGTAGTCTTGGTTGGCTTTTCGGCCGAGGAAGTCGTTTGCGTGTGTGTTTAGCACAGGGAAGGGTGGGCGGCGCCGGCGATTCTGTATGTAGATGTAGACGCCGCTGAGGAGCGCCAATAGGGTCCAGATGCGGATGTCGTGGAGGATGTCTACTATCATCTTTTGGAAGCCGCGAATGTTGACAAAGTCGAACTTGGAATCGACTATATACTTGTTGGATCCTTTCGATCTCGGACGTTCAGTTTTATACCTGGATATAACCAGATCTTCGCCGATTAGCGCGAAATGACTCATTGTGTATCATCCTGAGTGTGTAAATAGTCACGCACATACAGGGGCGACTGAGGTCTGGTATCTATCAATACCAGTCAATGAAGTAGTTCAGAGTGACCCGCCGCTCCCGCAAAGTATCAGCCAAGAATGATTCTCACGGGCTCCGTGCAATTTGCCTCCCAGACGACTTTTGGTACACGTCCAGCTGCCTTCCGATACACGATCTCGCCCTTGCGTTCAATCCAAAGAACATTGTAGAAGTGGTATTCCCAGCCAGATATGCTTTGCACCCCGTATTTCTTCACTTCGCTCATCAGTTCTAGGGATCGTTTAGCGCTGCATTCCTTGAGTTGTGCGTGTCGAGGCTGCATCAATATTTTCAGACTGTATCCCACTTACCCAAATATTCAGAAGAGAATTTCATGTCGATCTTTGATATCATCTCCTGTTTGAACAAAGGTCCGCTATCACCTCCAATGTTCCGGAGGTGTTCCGACCGTATAGTCCCGGTGGACAAAGCGATCAGCTCAAGCGCGTCACCGGGCTCAGCCCTATCACGGTTCATATGGCGCAGTACGCCTGCTTGGTTCCCTCTTTTGTCTTCAAGGCATATGAGATGACACATGTCAGAGTCTGCTGGCTCACCAGCAAATTGACGAAATTCGAATACCGATGGACCCATCCAGCAAGGACCAATACCAGCAGGGCTCCTTTTTTGAGGACAGCTTTGAGACGGAGTGAAGCCGTACTTGTTTTGCATGAGAGGAATGGCCAGTCTCTTCCAAGTTGCAACGCAGAACGTGAAGCTTGGTAAGAAGATACGGACAAATGGTGCGAGCTCGGGGCCGTGTTTGTATCTACGGATCCGGCACTTTTGCCTTCTCTCCATGATTCGTATTTGCTTTGATGAAACGATCGTTGTGTGCCAGTGAACATAGCACTTTTATCGAGAGCAGCTTCTGGGCGCATGATGAGGGAATCAAATTCGTCAACGCGCCACGTGTGCTGCATATCTTCGGACAAAGCATACCACGGCACAAGTCTGTGTGTTTGCCAAGTTGATGGAGTAGGATTGGTGGTATGCTCCCCGGAAGAGTCTTCCTTCAAGTAGTCAAACTTCGAACGGAGGTTGTGAGGATCTACTGGGCATTGCCAACCGCACCATGACCAGGATGGTAGACCTCTTCTTGGTGCGATACTACCTCCATCCCTGGCCACTCTACGACTCGCTATACTGTAGGGCTGCCATAATAGTCCGAGATCTAGGAATGTACAGGGAAGGCCATTGATGAAACCAGAAGTGAAGGTACGCTTCAGTGTACTTAACACTCCAGATATCGCCGGTAGCGCGTCTTGCGGGTAAGTCAGGTCGCGACTGTTATACAAGCTAATCATCTCGATGTACATGTTGAGATCTGGCTGAGACATGGTAGACATTCGCCGAGCGGTCTCATAGTACGGTCTGGTCAATGTAGTATCCGGAGCAGATTCTGGGGTGAGGTAGTCCCTATTCCAGACGCATCTCTGGCAATCCCAGAATACTTCTCCGTCAAGGAAGATAATTACTCTCTTGGAGAGCATTTGTTCTTGGAAGGTCCATCCACGAGAGGCCCACTTGGTCTTGAAAAGCTTCTCATAAAGTTGGGTAGTAGAGTCCAGGCTACGACATCTTGTGGATTTGCGGGTATTTAGGCGTCCCGCAGTGGAAGCAGCAATTATAGTTAGGTATGCGCCAGCGTATACCTCACCCATATTGTCGACCTGATCGCGTGTTTTGTCACTGTCCTGCACAATACATGGGCAATCAACCCAAAGGTATCTTTCCCCGTACTTCTGCACAAGAACAATCGCGTCTTTCACTGCATAGGGAAGACGTGCGAGTGCATCCCCTTGTAGCCTTTGCGCGTGTCTGTCGGTTCTGAAGAAGTCTGCCTTGTGCGCCTCCGTCCAAGCCCCCCGACCAGACTGGGGTCCTTACATCTTAACCCATGGGATCTGGCGATCTTTAGGACTTCCCGAAAGCTTTCTCCAACGAAGCATATTGCATATGGATCCCATTTCCGTCGCGCTTGGCTGCATCGCTCTCTTACCACCGATCGCAAAAGCTTATAATTCGATCGGTATATTTGTGCTCGAGATACGAGATGCGGGGAAAGAGATGATCATGGTCCAGACGGAGCTCGCCTCACTGGAATCCGTCTTAGAGATTCTGGCTCAGGACATGGGAAGTTGCCCGGAGAACGTATTCCCCACAATACTTGTGGAGAATATCAAAAGCATCATTGCGGATTGCGAGCTTGCCGTGACCCAGATCGAGCAGTGTATTGCTGCTCACACAAACGACAAATCGACAAAAAGCGCCAAATGGGCGCTGTTTGGACGAGACAACATGTTGAAGTACAAGTCGATCTTGCACACGCATCAGATGGCCCTGAACATGGCCATCGAGACGCTCAACATGTATGTCCCCAGCATACGCAACTGGTAATATGAAGGGTTCTAATAATGGCTTAGATCAGTCAGCAAAGATATCAAGGTTAACACGGCAAATCTACTCATTGATACTTCCGAAATCAAGGAGGACACATCACAGATACTCCAGGCGATCGCAAAACTCCAAGCAAGCCTACCAGATCAAGGCCGCGATGGTACTCATTTTATCCTGCAAAGATATCTCGACAGCCTTACTAGCTACGCAGAAAGCTCATTTGGTCGTGGATCTACTCAGAATCTTGAGGATGAATCCTCAAAACCATCGCCCTTCGAAGAAAAGCTCGCTCTCATTGACGACGACCCTCCACTACATCTTGCAACATCTTCTTCTGCTGAACAAAGCTCTCATCCTTCCGCGTCGACTTACGGGTCAGGGCCCTCTCGCCAACCTGTGACCAGTCATAAGTCACACCATGAAGAACCTCCATTACAAGCTCTCTCAGACGACACCAAGCCAATTCTCGAACCCGATTTTGCACCTTCAGATGTATCATGGTGCAAGGGTCGCGCGAATCCCATTTCCATTCCTCCTCCTCAGCATGCATCAGAAGGCCACACCGACCTAGTATACGCGTTATGCCACACAACAGACTTCATCATAAGCGGCAGTAGGGATGGCTCGATTAGAGTCTGGAACGCATCGACGCGGCGCCTGGCCTACCCACCTTTATTGGGTCATAATTCGTCCGTTTTCGGCATGGTCGCGGACCACGAGACTGACATGTTGGTCAGTTGCGCAGGAAACGGCAGTCTTATTGTGTGGCAACTCTCAACAGGGGACATGAAAAGTAACATTAAGCAAGCACACGGAGACAGTATCTTGAGCATCAAGCTCAACTCGCAATATGTTGTGACGACTTCAAAGGATTGCACAGCGAAACTGTGGGCTTGCAGCTTCCTGGACAGCCTCCGGGAACGGCGAGGTAGCGAGCCATTCCCTCATAGCGTACTCCGTGGACATACCGGGGCTGTTAATGCAGCGGTTCTCACAGAAACCGAAGTTATTACCGCTAGTGGAGACAGGATAATTCGCGTCTTTAACATCGAAAGTGGCACCTGCATCAGACAGATTTCTTCCCACGAGAAAAAGATCGTATCTCTAGCGCTTTCTCCGGATAGTCAATACATCATTTCGGCAGGAGGCGATTTGGATGTTTTCATCCATCACAAGCAAACAGGCCGTCCAGTTTCACGGTGGAAAAGCCACAATGACCTCATCCGCGCCCTGGTGGTCATGAACGAGGAGAACTTGATCGTCACCGGATCATATGATGAGTCAGTAGCGATATGGGCTTATAGCGATGAAGGAACATGGAGAAAAGAGCGCAGCCTGGATGTTAAAGAGATTCAGAGAGTTCTGGGCCTGGACCTCAAGCAGCAGGAACGAAGTCACGATTTCACCGAAAGTGTTCGGAATGCAGTCGTAACAGGCACAGAAATTGCCGCGCTATCTAGCGGAGTAGTTTTTTGTATGTTCTCAACGGAAAGGCAAATTCTGTGTGGTGCAGGATGCACCATTGTCGGTTGGAAGTTTGGGGATCCAGTCGAAGAGGACGAAGAACAACACATGTCACGCACAGAATCCTCCGAGTCGCGAAGAAAGTTGAAAGGGAAGCGACAAATACTGCTCCAGCACATCAAAGATCGTTTCCGATAGTCATCAATTCTAGAACGTTTCGGATGTGTAGCGCGTCGCACTGTTTCGTTGCACATGCCGCAGTGTTGGCCTTGTACTGGAAAAAGGCGATACGGACTTCCTTGAGCGTAGATCTTCCGCCTTCTGAGCTGTGCCGGGGGTCGCGACACAAAATCGTTGGGAAGCTGGTGCGTGCACGAAAGTAGGCAAACAAGGCAATAGGCTGGCTTCATTGCAGAGCCGCGTTGACGTCGCACGACACATATGAGCCTGCCAGCTCACACCGCGCCTCTATCCATGTCGAGCAGGAAAGAAGGCAATCATGCAGTCCGGAGTGGGGTGCAAGCCACTCAGGTAGCAAGTGCTAGGCCGGCTCGATAACGACATTACGTTTCGCAGCGTTGCACCAGGTGGGGGCCATGCATACAATACAATGGGTGTGATCGCTTTTTAAGTTACATACCTAGGTACATATACGCTGCTATCTTTCAGGGATTCCACGGTAAGCTCTCCTGCCCTTCGGGCTGGGACCAGATAAACCCCTCAGGTACCTCGACTACCCTGCCCTTCAGCCAGTCCTGGACGCCATCCCAATCAACGCACTTGTGCATGGCGTTCGAGTTTGGAGTGGGATTTTGATGGTCAAGCACCCAGTCGTATGTTACGAGCGTAGCATCGAAGTTACACATGAGACTCTGCCTAATGTAGTCGACGCAGTGCTCATAGTGACGCTCGTACATTTCAGGGATATCCTTGATCTTTTGCTGCACCTCCTTGAAATACGATTGGTGATGGTCCTGCCAGATGTAATGCAGGCAGTGCAGCTGATGCGTTCCCACAGCCACCGCAATATATCCTCCTCCGACTGCTTCTGGGAAGTGAGATGCAGTACTGAGGTTGTGACCGACGGCCTCAATCTCGGAGGCTTCCACTCCGATCATGCCGTATTCCATGACTGAGTGCCAGGCTGCCTTGGTATCCGGGCTTGGGGGACCTTTGAAGGGAGACGGGTGCCAAAGAGAGCCATTGAAGCGCGTTTCGATGTAGGGAATGGAAGCCACACCTTCGTCAATGGGAGCTGCGGAGTTCAGTCAGTAGGTTCAATTTCCGATCAGATATGGTGAGCATACAGTAGTAGTTGTGTAAATTCCAGCATGAAGTCCAGGAGACTCGGCCGACTTGGTTCCGAAGGGCAAGAAGCACAAGTATGATGCTTAGACTCACGCCGTGCGCAAGCCAGTGATATTTTTTAACACTGTTTGGTGATCTCGAATACATGTAAGTGGTTTCGTCATTTTCAGACCGAGAGATACTCGACAAAGGTAGATAGGTGATGGTGGGCTTTGAAAACATCTTGATGCTTCGCAAAGAGCAGGTGTAGTGTCGTGATCAAGGAAATAATCTAGGATATGACGTGGGAATCCAGCATCCGTCGAAAGGTTCTGAGTTCCTGAAATTCGGGATGTTGAATGTTGACTTATCAGATGATACTATCGTCACTGACTGCACTGTTGATACATTTGATTGCGCTGACTTTGGCTACTGGCTCACCCACCGACTCGGGGTATTGGCACACTTTTCGTAAACCAATGAGCATGGTGCCCGCGTTTCGATGCGTCGTGGGCTTATCAAAGATGTTTAGGCTGACCGTTTCCGTCGGCAATTCCAAGATAAGGTTCATGTGCTGGTGCAAAAGTGAGCAATGCGTTGAGGCTGAAAAAAGAGGTACAAAAGGATGATGGGAAGCCACCGGTCTTCAACTCAAGCATCTTACTATACTGTACTGAGTCAGTATTTGCTAAACGATTCTTATCATAACATATCCTACGTAAAGAGTCGCAGACATGAAGCTACTTGTCATTGCACCAGTCTTACTCGCTGTTACATATGCTGCGCCCGTAGCCCAGCCAGCCAGTGAGTCACCAGCCTTTATCACAGCTCCGCCTAGGCTAATTTGACACTCTAGATTTCGAGGCTGATGCTATGCTGGCCGTTGCGCGGTCCCCAGAGTCCTCCTACGCCAACAAGCGTGGCGAGCGTGCCCATTTCGAAGCTGATGCAATGCTTGCTGTGGCAAGAGCCCCAAAATCGTCCTATGCAGAGAAACGCGCCAAGTTCGAGGCTGATGCGATGCTTGCTGTTGCGAGGGACTCGGAGTCTTCGTACGCAAAGTGAGCAGGGTGGAACTCTGCATGCTCGGTGATTCAACGCGATTAGCTACCTAATCAACAATGAAATGCTGCCGATTACTACCACCATTGAAACAAGGCTGTCGTAATGATTGTGATCGTCGCATAATTGCTTTCCTATATTACTGTACCGGTGAGCCTAATCGAGTGGCACGAAGTGCAGTACAATCGTCGAATGACCGTGCCCATCCAGCCGTGTCTTATCGCTGTCGAGGCCCGAGCCGAGAAGTCGTGAGACCCGAGCCGCGAAGTCGTTGGCAGGGTTGTGGGCAAGCAAGCAAGCACTTATCGATAAGAATTTCGAACCACCATCTGGCATGTGTTCTCGGGCACTATCGATAATTATTTGCTTGCTTGTACACAGATCTGGTCTCTTGTGCCTTGGGGAGCGGCACACTGAAGTTTGAGCTCAGCCAGAAGTTTGGCCTGTGGGGTGGCACATGTGCGCGGTGGGGCGGGTTCACCCGCATGAAGTGAGCCGAGACCCACTTCCCGATATTGGATGCATTGAGGGCAGAGGAGTGCACCTGCTCTACCCTGCTCCCAAACGACTCTGTAATGGAACTCGCTGATAGGCCGAACTGACCGCGCAGTGAAGCAAGCTGACGCTAAGCTCCTAGTAGTAATGTGTCAACGGTCAGATCTGTGTCCTGCCGTTTGATGTTGCTGGGAGCAAGCGCGCGAGCTTCTTTGCATCGCGTAGGCGCCTGTCGGCGTTATCCAAAATCCCGTCGTGTCAGCATCCCCCAGATGTACTCATAGCTTCGCGCCGGCCCTCGACAAACGCAATCGCGTTGCGAATTGAGCGACCGGCAACCACAATCAGGATTCCTTCTCACCAATACCACACCAGTTCTTCTCCAAGCGCCAGGGCTAGTCCATCGCCACCAACATCTTCGTTCGCCGACCTAAAAGTAACATTTCAAGTCTTTCACTGACAGCATTGCAGGTACACCACAGCTTTCGCGCTCTTCGAGGCTTTGTGGGAGGTGAGTCCACATTGCTCACACACGGGCATACACGGCTTTGAAAACATCAGGGTCACTAACAGTTGCTCCAGGCCGGCATCACCGTCTGTTTCGTCAATGTGGGCTCAGACCATCCGTCCATCATCGAAGCCATCGTCAAGGGCAAGAGAGAGCGGCCAGACAAATGGCCCCGCTTCATAACCTGTCCATCGGAGATAACAGCTATATCGATGGCAGATGGCTACGCGAGGATATCCGGCCGGGCGCAAGCTGTCGTAGTACATGTCGACGTGGGCACGCAAGCGCTTGGACAGGGCCTACACAATGCAAGCGTCGGGCGGGCGCCTGTGTTCATCTTCGCCGGAATGTGTCCCTATACTGAGGCTGGGGAGATGACGGGGTCACGGACAGAGTATATGCACTGGCTGCAGGAAGCGCCTGACCAGAAAGCTATCGTTCGCCAATATTGCAGATATACTGGCGAGATCCGGACAGGCCTCAACGTCAAGCAGACCGTTGCACGTGCGCTGCAGTTTGCAAACAGTGGACCCAAAGGACCAGTCTATGTTGCAAGCGCAAGAGAAACACTTGCGGAGGTACTCGAGGAGCCTTACCAGTTGGACCAGGAACAGTGGAAACCCGTCGGTCCCGGTGCCCTGCCAGCTGACGCGGTTGAAGAGGCAAGTTCTCCATCTCTGCGCTTACAAGACATCTTACTTACGTGACGTGATGACTCTATAGATATCACAGACCTTGGTGGGAAGCAAGCGCCCACTGATAATCACAGGATACTCTGGAAGAGACAGGCGTTGCCCCGAACAACTGGTCGCTCTCGCAGATCTCATACCTGGTTTGCGAGTGCATGACACTGGAGGCAGCGACCTCTGCTTTCCTTTTTCACACCCGGCTTCGCAAGGCTTCCGTCTTAGCACCGATGAATGCACACGCGATGCTGACATGATCTTACTCCTCGACTGCGACGTGCCTTGGATTCCATCGGTCAATCCGCCACCGAGGGGCACACGCATATATCAGATTGACATCGATCCTCTGAATGAACGCATTCCAGTTTCCTTCTTCCCAGCGCATGGACGGTGGAGAGCTGAGTGTTACACTGCATTGAAGCAAATACTTTCCCACATCACGACATCTCCCTTGGGTGGGACGCTGCAACAGCCTGAATTCCTGGAACGCAAAAAGGTTCTTGCAGATAGCCATAAGCAGAGACTCGTCGAAATCGCGGCACGATGTCACTTGGGCGACGAGCAATGTCTTGACGCGAGCAACATTGGCCATCTTCTCAAGCAAATCCTTCCGGACACAACGGTATTCGTGATCGAGGCTGTGACATGCGGGCAGCTTCTCTCTGATCAGATTCAGGCCGATAGACCCGGCAGTTGGATTAATTGCGGTGCAACAGGTATTGGCTGGAGTAATGGCGCAGCACTAGGTGTCAAGATGGCCACAGACGACGCGGCCGTCACTACGGATAGTGCGTATAAGCCGACGCTCATTTGCCAGGTTGTTGGAGATGGTAGCTTCATGTGCGCAGCACCTTCGAGCGCGTTGTGGGTCGCTTCCAAGTACAAAATACCCATCCTCACAATTGTACTCAACAATGGTGGTAGGTCTGCTATCGAACACTTCCTATACGCGCGTTGACATTCTCAATAGGCTTCAAGGCTCCAAAGAGCTCAACCGCCTTGGTGTATCCTGATGGATTGAATCAGAGAGCGACTGATGATGAGATGAATATCTCCTTCAGGCCATCTCCAAACTATGCAGCACTCGCAGAAGCAGCTGCTGGAAGCCAGAGGTCGAAAGCCGCGATGCAGGATCCGGATCAGTGGATGGAAGGCGTACGAGTAGATTCGGTAGCGTCGTTGAGGAAAGAGCTGGGTAAGGTCTCACAGCGAGTGCTGGAGTAGAAAAAAGGCATGTTGATTGAGGCTTTGATAGCCTAGTAGGTCGGACTGGATGTGATAGGTGGGATGGGCTATGACTTGTCGAAGTCCCACGCCTAGCCTTGGCTTCAATCTTGCGTGTCGGGTGGCCAATGAAGTTGGTCTCCACATGTCAATGGTATGTATTGACCGGCTACCAATATGTCTGAGCGCATTTCACCGCCCCTACTCGTTGACATGCTGTTTCCGAGTGCCACTTCATGCACATCCTCTTACTGCGTCCTGGCGCATACGAGCGGAAATCCAGGCTTTTAGCAGAACAGAAGTAGTTAATGATAGCTACAATTAGGTATCGGCGGCATAGCTGACACTGATCTCCATAGAAAGCACCTCGATACGAACTGAAGTCATGACTATCACATTTGGCAGCGCTTTCACTGCTCCCGATGTGACTCTGGTATCACAACGGCGCTGGAAATCTTACGTTACATGTTCCAAAAGCGAGCGATTTTGGTAAATGGAGTCCGCATAGATTAAGCGATTGTCATTACAGAAGATTACCGCATACATCGATTGTACGGCATGCTTGCGCGGGAGCAGCACATTGATACCTCTGCAAAGTGTTTTGAAAGACGAGAGCTGAACTCCGGTACTGAATAGTGGATATTGAAGGTTTCATCGCTGCAGCATTTGGGAATAATCGTATTTTGAGATGCCGCAGCTTTCGAGATCATCGCACGTTCCCCAGCATTTTTGAGTAGATTTCGACAAGCATCTCCCGGGCAAACCCATCCAGCGACTACGGCTATGTTTCCGACCAAGTGCTACGTTGTCGACGCCTCGAGGAAAGCACATGCCCTGGTCGCCAGGACATTTTCAGCAGCGGAAGTCCACAACATGTAATGTTCGTTGTAAAGTTTGGAAGACTCGACTCAGTCATGCTGATGGGGATTACCCATTTTAGTGGTTTAGAAACAAGTAAAGAATGTATGAATGAATTGAATTTTTTGCAATACACGAATATTTCCAGCTTTTGAACGCTTTCTCCCACGAGTAAATTCACGAAAAAACAGGCCCTCCGCCTACCTGCGGGTCACGAGGGGCTTAACCGATGGTCTCGGGCCTTTCGGCCCGGAGAAGTAAAGAATGTATGAGGAAAGAAATTGAGAGCCGGGGGAGAGGTATTTATACACGGTGCCGAGTAGCGAGCAGCTCTCACATGCCCATGCAGCTGCTTTGTTTCAGACTGTTGAGTAGCTCAGCGAATAAGTAGTTTTCGTGACATCAACTGAACCCGTGAAACCTTTGAAGGTTGCGCCAATACACCGATATTTCTGTACCGCAGCGCGGAAACAGAGCATCTCACGGTTCCACGATCAGTTCAATTCCAGCATGCGACGCGAACGTCGGCATTTCGAATGCGGAACGGAGTCTGCACACATGTACGAGCCGCTTGCCTGTTTTTGGAGGGAGTCACCCATGATAGAGAGACATAGCTGTTTATAGTAGCCAGAAGCCCTCCACCCATGGCGCATTTGTCTATAATCTCTGGAAAAAGTACTCTCATGATATTGTCCTGTCGGTCGTTTTGGAGAAGAAATCCGAAGTGTGAGGAAGGCAGAGAGGAAGAAAGAGGAGTGTGCGGATGTAGACTTTATGTCGTAAACCAAGCTTCTTTCTGGGCTTTGATGACGTGCGCTCCGCGCTTCCCACATGTGTTCTTTGCTTTGATACCTTTTCGTAGTGAATGGCCATATGCAAGTTGCTCCAGTGTTTTTAGAGGCCAGACAATCTCTTTTCATAAACACAGCAGCTTTGACGTTCGGAAGAGGAACTCCCATAGCCGCCAGAGAAACATGTTTTAGAAAAAGAGAGCAAGGCTTTGGTATGAAAGAGAGAGATGGAAGGAGCTGGTGAGGTAATTTTTATATCGCGACCGGGGCATTCTTCACTTTGGCATATCCTTCGAGAGGTCCGTTTTAAGGAGATGCACCATACTTTGCCGCACATAGACTGTCGGAATACTTGTTTCGAAGGAATACCCCCATCAAAGGTCCGGCATCGTGGCGACCGGAGGATCCCCACACATGGACGCTGGTATACCGAGTTTTTGGAAACAGACTTCCATGTACTAGAATCTCTGACTTTTTGGAGAGATAGGCGAAATTTTGATGTGGGTGAAGGATAGGAAGCAGACGCAGGATTTATATCTCAGCCTCTTCCCTAGATTCTTCCATGGAGTAACGGATGGACGTATTTTGGAAGACCAGCAGACGTCTGCACACATGGGTGCCTAGTGCGTGACTTTTCGAAATCAGAAGGCTCATCAACAGTCTGGATTGGGTTTTTGAAGCGCGGGATCCCTCCACATGCCAATATAGGCAAAGGTTTGAGAAAAACAGAATCTCATACGAAGAACCCAACGAGATTTTGGAAAATACCAGGTAGGTAATGGTGAGAGAGTGAAGGGGTAGAGGCGAAGAAAGAGTATATATATCCCAATTGTGGACTAGACAAACAGTCTTCGCTCATTGCAACAGTGCCAGAGGCTTTCGCAACATGTATTGATGGATACCGACATTTAGTTCTTTCTCACATGCATCTGGGAGACGCCCTTTTAGAACGACGAGCGCGATCCATGGATAGTAGTGGAACGCATTTTAAGATAGAAGAAGGGCAGTAGTCATTTTTGGGCGACTACTCCTCATCTCCACACATCAAAATTCGCGTAGAGCATTTTCGGGAAAGCCGATCTCTCACATGGAGAGGTCCGTGGTCCTTTTCGGAAGCAGCACCAGCCGCGCAGACATTGGACACTGTCGAAATATTTTCGGGTAACACAACAACCGCGATAGTGGTTAGAAGAAAGCAGGAAGACCGGCGAGAAGTAAGAGGCTTTTATATGCCGCGAGAGTCATCGATGACCCTGCTCTGTTTTTGATTGTGGGAAAAAAGACTCCACACCGTGAAAATCATGCTGGAATCTTTGAGCGAAGCACAGGTGCCAGCACATATGGAAAGTGGCAGTCTGTTTCCAGCTCACAGCGTCTCCATGCCGAAGATGTAGATGAGTTTTGTATATGGCAGAAGGGAGGGCAGAGACAGCCATAGCGGGTTGGGACGGCGCTCTTCGACATAAGCTACTTGTCTGCTTGTTTTAGGCGACCGTGCAATCATAACTCCCAGTCGAGGTTTTGGAGAAGGCACCCCAGACATTCGTCATTTCTTTGAGCGTTTGGATAGCATTACAAGAAGGTATGGAAGGAAGGATAGAAGTCCGAAGGCGTAAATGAGGAGCCTTTGTACTCTGAGAAAGCCATAACGCATTCCGGCTTTGGATTTTGAGAACGAGGAGGAGGAGGCGCGGGACATGGAATCCAAACTTTGCGTGTTGAGAGAAGAGACCAGCTCTCTGCATGTCAGGTGCTTCCTGTTAATTCAGAACCACAGACTCTCCATACGATTGTCGTATCGATAATTTGGTAAAGAGCGACGAGAAAGCCAGGGAGAGACATCATCGTCTGACACGATGCTTTTGAAATCCATAAACCCAGATCTTCTTCTGGACAGCAGATCATATTTTTGGCGGCGTGCGTTTTTTGGAAGAGGAGTCTTCTCCATCAAAGACTTGTGTTGCCTTTTTGGCAATTGAAACAGGAAGTTATGGAATGAAGGAGGCAACCCCAACAGCGAGAATAGACGAATTTATACCTCCTCGAGAACCATAACGAGGTTGTCACCGCGTTTCGAGAAGACAGGAGAGCGCTGCAACATGTCGCGACCTACTGAGGCTTTTGTTTTCGTGCCTTCATGTTGAACCAGAACGCAGATTCTCCCTCTCCATCGTCCAAAGATAATCAGTTTTTGGACTTCTCCGCCCCTCTCATCAGGTACTCTCTGGCTGATTTGTATATAAGCGCTGTCATAGCGCGGGAGTGGACATGACGAGAATGCTAAACGGTTTGGTTTCGGTACTCAAAGAGAAGGACAGACTCTCAGCCCATCACTGATGATTCTGAAGTTTTCTGGACCGCGCAGCCTCTCATGGCAGATTTACAATCTTGTTTGGATAATTGCGCAGTCGCAGAGGAGAAGTCCACATGGGTTGGTGGCAATGATATTTTGGATGTTCTTTCCGAACGGTGACTCGTTTTCGAGCGAGCGGCCGCTCACATACATTGGCGGTCCAATCTTTTTGGAAGGAGGGTCTTCTCCATGAAGTTGTTCGTGACTTTCTTTTGGAATAAAGAGGAGGAAGTGTGGAATGAAGAAGTTAAGTCCCAGACCCAGAAGAGGGGTTTATATACCCATAGGGCAAGCGGAAAACACGTGCGCAACTCCGTAGCTGCGCAGTCTCGACCGGCGATAGTTGCTCACATGACAAATACACTATTGCGAGACGTTAGATAAGATGAAGTAGTAAAATGTAGTAATTGATATTCAGCCCATCTCATGAGCCAACACTACCAAGCAATTTAAACGCCACAGTGAGGTTCGCGTCTTCAAGACACCACCACCATCACCAATGCCATGCTAAGATTTCCATCTAAATAAATATAAAGAAAAAGACATTATAGGAATTTTCAAACTTCGTGCTCGACACCCTAGCTCATATGGAAGGTCTACTCCCTCTTAAACTGCTGCTGAAACCCGCCCTGCTGCGGCGACCCCGGACTCCTATACGGGTTATTATTCGACGGGGCGCGTTGTGGCGCATTTGCGTTGATATCCCATCGCCTCTCGCCCTCGTCTTCTTCTACTTGTGGTGCGCGGGGTCGGCTGCGTGAGCGGGGCGGTGGCACCATAGTCTGGTATGAGTACTCTTCTACTTGGCCAGTAGAAATAGAGCTAGGCGATCCGGGCGCAGTGCTGCGAGGCATGGATGGTGGTGGCAGGGGACCGCCTGGCGGGGGCGCATATGTGCTTTGGCCACCGGAGGGTACTACGTGGAGTGGGAGAGGGGGAGGTGGGTTCTGGCGTGGTGTGTCGACGGAGACGCGCGAGCCGAACGGCGAGAGTGTGGTTCCTCCCTTTCGCTTTCCGGCGGAACTGGCCTTGCGGAGTAGGCCGCGGACTTCGTCGAGATCGGGTCTTTGGTCCGTGCTGGGACGGCCGATGGTGCTGGAGTCGTCGCCGCGAGCTTCCCAGGTGTCGTCACGGATGGTGTCTAGACCCGGCTTCCTGTTGTTGAGGGCGGTGATTGCGTTGCCTTCTGTCCCGACGCCCAAGTAGTCAGTGCCAGAAGTCCTGCCGGTGTCTTCCTCCTTGGGGTTAAGTGGGCGCAGACGGCCGGCATCAGCGCTGGCCTTGTATTTCTCGTACGCTGCGACAGCCTCGGCGGGTGGAACTGCGACGGACCATGTAGGCTTGTCTTGCGAGCCAAGAGCAGCGTCGCCTCCGGCCGGGCCGTTGATCGGGACCTTGCGCAAAGCGACGACGAGCGCGCACATGAACTTGGATCGTCGAGAAGCGCGAAGTGACTCGTTGGACCAGTTACTCTTGTGGCGGATCTCGACACGAAGCTCGAGCTTGTTCATCTCAGCAATGCTGACAACCTCGATGTCGATATCAGAGTGGAACTCGCGGGCGTTAGCCGGATCGCGAACGAAGCTCATCATTTCCATCTTGAGCAGATTGATGTCCTCGAACGAAGTGCCGAAGTCGCAGAATACCGAAACTTGTTCTCGCATGGCCTTGCTTCGTGTGATGTTCTCCACCCACAGCGAGTTCAGGACAATGTTGGGTATCTGGACAGTTTTTCCGTTGGTGACGCGCTTGAACACGGTGTAGAGCAGGGCAATGTGTTCTACAGTGAGCTGTTCGGTGGTGATGTCGACGCGATCGCCGATATCGTACGGGTGCTTGACGAACAGGAAGATGCAGGAACCAAGAACTTCTTGTGCGGTTGTCGCGAATACGAAGGAAAGCGATAGGAGGGCGGTCGCGGATGTAGCGAGAGTGGTACGGAAGGCTGGAGCGAGGAAAGCGACGAAGACGAAGATGCAAACAATGACCGCGATAGTCATGATAAGACCGTCAAGAGCGTTGATAGCTTGATCGACATCATGCATACTGGAGTTGATGGACTTGCGCTGTCTGGCGTAGTCAGTCACAGTCAAGATCATCTCTTCCAAACTGATGTCGCCGTTCCCGTCGCGGTCAATTGCAGCGAAGCACTCTTCCGCCTCTTCCTGGCGACCAGGGCCCATGACCTCAACAAGATCCTCCAGGTACAACTCGTTCTTGCCTTCGACGACCATAGACATCCAGATACGCCTAGCCAAAGCTTCGGCACTCTTGTTCCTCTCCAAAGCAGTCAAGACGACGGAGTGAGCAGAGTTGGGGTCGAAGACCTTCTTGCCGGTAATCTCAGAAGCGATGGTACCAAAGACAGATGTGATTTTATCACCAATGCGACCAGCGTCTCGGCCAACTTCTTGGATAAGACGCATGGGAGTGCGACTGCCTGAGCGACCATGCTTAGCCGTGCCCTTGCCCTTGCTGCCAAATCCGAGATCCAAAATTGTGTCCTGGATAATGTAATCTTCCTCGGCGAACTCGTTGCAGTAGGCGGGGAAAAGCGCTCGCGAAGTGTCGTAGAGGATACCGAGGAGGTAGATGTTGCGCTTCGACTCCTTGATCTTGTCGTCAAACTGCTTGCGATGGTAGCTGATACTGATGAGCTGGATCAAGACGCGTTCGGCGAGGATGATGATGGTGCAGACGAGGAGGGCAAGCAGAACGGACTGCATCGTGCCAATCCATCCTGGATAGTTCTCGCCAGTTCTGCCAGCAACAGGTCGAATGAGCTACACGGAATTAGTGGCTGTTCGTTCAAGCAATTTGTCTAAACTTACTGCAGGGAATGTAGCCTGGTTAACAATCATCCAGAAAACGAAAGACAGAGGCTTCTCGAGAGCCCTCAAGAGCAGCGCATATTTCTTCACGCCAGGGCTGACCACACCGATGAGGAATTCGAAGATGTTGGGGAGGAAGTGTGCCACAATCTTCATGACCCAGAAACTAAGCCAGATGATCTCGATCCAGATCCAGAACTTCTTCTGGCCTGTGCCGCCGATTGAACCTGTGATTGTGCCGGTTTGCGAGAGGATGATGGGAATGGCGAGTAGCAGCGCAACAGGAGCGACATAGATCATGTAGCGCGTGACAATGCTCCAGTTCAGGATCTTGGTGTAGATCCTGCCCATGCGATTGAGAGCCGTCTTCTCTTCATGGGGGCGGGGAGGCAGTGGCGCTCCTGTCCTGGAGTCCACCGGCGCCAGAGCCACCTTCCTGCGTCCCCGTGAGAACATGTGTGACTTCTCCGACTTCTCATTGCCGGACGTGGGCGATGATTGCGTGGGGGTGTGACTGACGACAGTCTGGAGGGGGATATCGCCGCGGTTCTCCATATTTCCGTTGTCGAGAGGCTGGAAACCGTGGTTGGAGAGTCGAAAGGACCTCTGAGAGGAGGCTCGTTTGCTTGTCATGTAAAGGAAATCTAGTAGTTGGTCGTGGGAGCCGATTCGTCACTGCGAACGCGCAGGCGGGGTATTGTGGGTATTGTGAAAGGGAATGCAGATCCCGGAGTGTTTTGCCAAAACGAAGCTGGCGGAAGAGTGTGCGTCGAGCACTTCCTTTTTGAGAGCCGTTTGAACGAGTAGTACAATAGAGACGTGTAACGACAGCGATTGAACGAAGGCCTGCCGTCGGTTCTCTGTACAAGGTAAAGAAACAATGAGATAGAGGAACGAGCGAAGAGGCTCTCGGGACACAATCGCAGAAAAGGCAGGGTGGGAGAGCGAGTGAAGAAAAGTAGCAGTGCAAGGAGTTACTTTGACGAACAACGCCGCGCACCGGTCCCCAGACCATGCTAGCTGTATGCAGGGAGGGGGTAGCGGGAAAAGCCACATGCCACTGAAACCGCTAGCTACTCGCCACAGCGAATCACCGAGAGCAAATATCGTCACCGCTGGCTGCACATAAAACTGCCAGGCCATGCTCTAATTACCGTTGTTCTGCACACATCGGACAGGCCGTTGAGCAGCGACTTGTGTATCGTCGTTGGTGAGGATGGGGTTTTGGTTGAACCTCATGCAGCGATGAGCATGATTCACCCGATCGGCCATCCCTGACGTTGATCGGTTCTTGTTGGGTTCTGGCCAAAATACCCGGTGCAGATGCAGGTACACGCGTATCGATACGCCCCAACAGAGAGAAAAATTGTGTCCAGCTCGTACAATCGCGATCGCGTTCAGCATCGCCGGCCGAACATTCGGATTACACCGTCCAGAGTTCAGCCGACGAAAAAGCAACTAATCCCTTTGTTGCAGGACGGCCAGGCCGCGGAAACCCCAAAGACGATGTCGCATGTCTACCATAGGTCCACAGCTCGCCTATTTCCGAGCATCCTGGTGGAGATACCCCGAATCGAGAAACTGTCCACGTAATCCATTCCCCCCTGTTGAGGCTTGCATCGTGCCTGCCCAGGAATGTTTCAGCCACACGCATCACACATGTCAGGCACATTTGGCCGTTGAATGGCTGCGAACCCTGTGGCGGTGAAATGAGCCTTTCTTCTCAGGAGCCGCCGATGATGATGGATTTGTACCACCGTGTTTGTCGCGATAGTGACAGCTGTCCGGCAAACGCGAGACGGAATGGGGCTATTCTTAGCTGTTGCGGATCCGAGGCGCAGCTTCTTATGATCAACCACTAGATGTCCCCACAGCCAGGGTCCAAACAGAACCGTCGTCTATGCTAACATGTTAGGGCTCCAGAGTTTGTGTTTACCTTCACGATCGATACGACGAATGGGGACTTTCACGATGACGTCGATTCTACGGGTGCGACATGCACGAGTTTCAGCCATCGATCAACATGGCTATGACGTTGTGCTGATCACCATAACACCACGAACACAACATTGCACAAACATCCCGGATGCTCTTCAAAGATCTCCAAACTATACACGGACCAGTTTATGAGTCGCATCAATGATTCAAGTAGTCCCACAACGAGAGTCTGTCTAGCTATTCCCGCAAAGCGCAATACCAGCCACAACACAATACCCCCAATTCCACATCGTCGCACTGACCAAATCATCTACATTCAGAACCCCAACACCCAGTCCCATCAACGTCTCCCAAATTTCATCCCTTTTCCCAATCGGCCAGTTTGGAGTGCCCCAGTACCGACTCTTCAGTCCCTTCGCACCCGCTGCTTCGATTTGCTGCTTGACTGCTCCAACCTGTTTTGACGACATGCTTGCGAACCAGAGCTTGCCTACTGCGTCGCTGAGGGCGGCGGATGCGTAGTAAGAATTGGTGGTGTTGTACTTCGCATCTGAGACGGAGACGAGGGGCGCATCGAAGAATATGTACCGGTTTTTCATGGACTGAATGAGGTCGTAGGGGGCGTTTCCCGTGCCGACAATGGTAAGGGAGCCTGTATGGAGCGTCGAGCCGTCGTGGTATGTTAACCAGTCCTTGGAACGGAGGGGACCGAGTTGCGAGAGGAGGACTGGCCATGTTGCTGCCGGGTCGGATTTGAAGTCTATGAGTAGGACGGTGGTTGCACTTGGATCCATGTCAAAGACGCCGGTCTTTTTGTCTGGCTCTGAGGCTGGTGTTGCTTTCCGCTGTTCGAGGATGTTCAGAAGTGGGTCGATGTATAAGCTTTTCAGCGTTCGGTCGCTGGTCGTAGACTCCCAGGAATGACTGACTCGCAGTTCGCCATCTTCTGTCAACCAGATGTCTGCTTCGATACTGGTACATCCCGCCGCGAGGGCAGCATAGAGGGGAACAGAGCGCCAGTAATCGTTGTGAGAGTGGCAGCTCTTGGGTACTATGTCACGACTGAAGTCATCTCTCCAGTCGAATTGGAACGCTTTGGCTGCTTGCGGCTCTTCCCAGGTATCGACGATGTGCTGGAGGCCGCTGTTCTTCGGGGAAGGAGCGAGCCGCTTCAGCAGTATGGAGACAAAGGTGATATAAACACTGATGTATGTTAGTCTCACTTCGCACCTTGATCGGATCTCCTTACCCTCCAGCGATAGCACCGAAGATGGTCAAGATAACAGCAATAATCCCGAACCAAAGAACACAACGTCTTCTCCGTTGCTTTCGGTGGGCTTCGGTTTCACCAGGTCGACGCGATAACAAGCCGCACCAGTTCAATCTCTTCCACCGGTGCTGCGATGCAGTACGTCGATGTACTTGCCGCTGAAGCTCTAGCTCCTCCAGACTCATTGGACTAGAGATTCGACTGACAGCGTCATTCTCATCATCGCGATACGTTCGTGTAGTAGTGTCTCCGCGAGCCATGTCTGTACGGAAAGGCTGTAGTTCTATTGCAATGTCTGCTGTCGACATGAAATGACTGCGCAATGGTCAGACACACCACGGAAGAAGGAGATACTTGTGAGACCGTATAGCCAAGTTGATGTATAGGCTTGGCTTGGGGGTAGCACCCGTGCGATGCGCAAACAAGTACAGTGTAGAGTTGCACCAGTCGAACCAGCGCTAATCAAACTAGGCAAACCACGATAGGGTCTCACCTCATCTGGAAGTCACTAGTTTGATGATGAGAAGAATTGAGAAACCCGTTTTTCACTCACCTCTGCTGTCAGTCACTCTTTTGCTCCAAGCTCGTTGTCTTCCGCTCTGACATTGCATCTTCACCCCGAACACACACTCTTTCATATACACTTCGCCCTTCACTCCGCCCCGACTCAACACCATCCAAATACATCTGCCTGATCGTGCGTAGACAAGGAGCCCTCGCACAGCATGACACTTACGTCCCAGGCTTTCCGCAAGGCACTTACTTTCGCATCTATCTCCTCCACCAAACCACATCATCGCGACCTAGATTAGCACTTCCCTATTGCCGCTTTGGGACAACGGACCGTCAGTTTGGACCGGGCGCTATCACCATCACTTACGCCCCGTGAGATCATTCGTAAGCCTTCACGTCTACACATCTACTCATACGATGAGATACCGCCTTGACGAAGGGCAGAAGGGCTCACGACGCGCGGCACTCTCTACTGCAGACGCATCGAACTCTCTATTGCAGGTGCCTCGAACTGAGGTCCGATCGGTTACACGACCACGAATATACTTCGTCCGGAAGCAGATGCCAGGACTACAATGGATGAAGGAAGGAATATCGACTGCGTCGTCGTCGTCGTCGTCGTCGTCGTCATGGCATGAACTCAGGTTCACTCTACTAGGTACCCTCGGCGACCAAGCGCGCGGATACGACCAAACGCGGATAGTGGGAACATGCCCAGGTGGTGAAGTTTGTGTCATCCAGCTAAGCCTCGAGCACGGTTCCTTGCAGAAAGCTTCGCATGTAATACTCGTATCGTTTGCTTGTACTGTAAATAGCTACCGCGCGCAGGTGTGATGGGTTGGGTCGTTTACCGAACTCGGTGCTGGTATGGGATTCGCTCCAGTGGTTAAATGATGTTGTTCCTTCAGTGTGCCTTGTTAAGGCTTGACCTCTTCATCGTCCCTAGATTGTATGTTACGACGCCGACGGTATGGTATGACATTGCCTGGCTACATCATCTCGCAGACCGATGGTGGTGGTGTTGGAGCGCTCTCGTTGTTGCCTTGGCGGCGTGGTTGCATGGCCGCGCGGTCCTGTCTGCATCACCCATCCAAACATAAAAAATGACGTCCAGAAAAAGAACAGACGGGAAAGCGGGAAAGGCGCACTCGTCCATGTACGTTGCGCGACTATCTAACGCCCTGCGCGATCTTCGCATGTGAAAGTCCGCAAGTTCCGCAAATCAATCCGAGGACCCCAGCAAAGAAAAAAGATACTGCACATACGCGCGCCTACAAACCTCCGCTCCGCCCACCAACCCTCAACACCTACCACCTACACACCAACCACCAACCCACACCCAACCATCCCTCGCAGCCCGGATAAACACCCGCAGCCCGCACACAACCTTGCGCAAAGGGTCTTAGAGCCCCACGCGTATTGTTGCCAGCGAGGCTGCGGACGGCTCACATGCACCTGTCTCTCGTTGGTCTAAACCCCTTGCAGGCTAGTTTCTGTGGGGTTCTTGCATGTTGACAGGAGGCCCGATGGGAAGGACGCAAGCTATCTTCAACCGAGCAGATCACGCACGGCAACACACCGACATTCACGGACGATATTTGCGAGACGGTCTCCTGCTGTTGTTACCATTGACTTGGGGTTTTGGACAGGGAGAGTGGTGGCGTGAACGCGCGACGCGTGACGATGTTCAAAGACCTGATGGACAGACCACCTTTGTCGCTTCTTCTTCCTCTTTGTTGACATTATCGTCGAGGTCTTTCCACAATTTCATTTTGTCCTAGACTAAGATTGGGGTATCTTAACCTAGTGGGTTTGGCTGTATGCACGCGGTATGCCAACTCACCACACCGACTCTTTTTCACCCGCCGTCAACAGATCAACAATAAACAGCAGGGACCCAACCTCGTTTATTTTTTACATCGTTCGCTACACTTAAAGC
>Ga0265798_10002766_pt1 | contig 25505 bp, 23 predicted proteins | sample P3T30metagenome_FD_192430 | JGI IMG/M metagenome (GOLD analysis project Ga0265798, IMG submission 192430) | Plant litter microbial communities from East Loma Ridge, Irvine, California - P3 T30 | ecosystem: Environmental > Terrestrial > Plant litter > Unclassified | place: USA: California...
CCGGGCGTTGCACATGAAGGCCTGCCTGCCGCGACGCTCGCCGACATTGCTGCATCGCCCCCCTGTAGCAGCGGCGCGAGCCGCGTCCGGGCGTTGCACATGAAGGCCTGCCTATCGCGACGCCTGCCAGCGCTGCTGCTACTGACCGCGGTACTGAGTGGCTGCAGCTCATTATTGTTCTACCCCGAGCGGGGTTTGCCGTTCACCCCGGAAAAAGCCGGGCTGGGCTTCGAGGACGTCAACCTCACGGCCGCCGACGGTACCCGATTGCACGGGTGGTGGCTGCCTGCCAAGCCCGGTGTCGAGGTCAAGGGCACCGTGCTGCACCTGCACGGCAACGGCGGCAACCTCGCCTGGCACCTGGGCGGCAGCTGGTGGTTGCCCGAGCAGGGCTATCAGGTGCTGATGCTCGACTACCGTGGCTACGGGATGTCCGGGGGGGCGCCCAGCCTGCCGGCGATCTACCAGGACATCGACGCCGCATTCGCCTGGCTGGCGAGCAAGCCGGAGGTGCAGGGCAAGCCGTTGGTCCTGCTGGGGCAAAGCTTGGGCGGCGCCATGGCCGTGCACTACCTGGCCGAACACCCCAAGCAACGCCAGCGCCTGCAGGCGCTGGTGCTCGATGGCGTCCCTGCCAGTTACCGCGCCGTTGGCCAGTACGCACTGAGCACGTCGTGGCTGACCTGGCCACTGCAGGTGCCGCTGTCCTGGCTGGTGCCCGACAGCGACAGTGCGATCCGCTCCATCGCCCAGCTCGAGGGCACACCGGCGCTGCTCTTCCAGAGCATGGACGACCCTATCGTGCCATTGGCCAACGGTATCGCGCTGTACCAGCAGGCACCGCTGCCGCGAGTCCTGCAACTGACCCGCGGGGGACACGTGCAGACGTTCGCCGACCCTACCTGGCGCCAGGTCATGCTGCGCTACCTGGACGACCCGCAGCATTTCAACGGCCTGCGCCGTCTGGGCGAGATTCCCAACTACCCAGCGCCCGCTGCGGACAAATGAAAACGCCCCGGTGATCACTCACCGGGGCGTTCGATTACAGCGCGAGGATCAACGCATCGACGAGCGTGGAGCCACTGGCTGGTTGTCGTTGGAAATGGTCACTTCCACGCGACGGTTCTGGGCGCGGCCCGAGTTGCTGGTGTTGTCGGCAACTGGGTATTCCTTGCCATAGCCCTGAGCGACGACGCGCGAAGGCTCGACGCCAGCGCGGACCAGTGCGGCCATTACCGAAGTGGCGCGACGCTCGGACAGGCTCTGGTTGTAGGCAGCCGAACCGGTGCTGTCGGTGTAGCCTTCGACGATGACCTTGCGATCAGGGTTTTCCTGAAGGAACTGGGCCAGCTTGGCCACGTTGACGAACGCGGACGATTTCAGCTCGGCCTTGTTCAGGTCGAACAGCACGTCACCAAAGGTCACCAGGGTGCCGCGGTCAGTCTGCTTGGCGTTCAGGCTTTCCTGAAGCTTCTTGATCTGAGCGTCGCGGGCATCCAGGCGAGCCTGAGCGCGCTGGGCAGCTGCGCCTTTGAGGTTTTCCTCGGCGCTGCGCAGGGCGATGGTCTGCTTGGCCACTTCAACGCGCTGGTTGGTCAGGTAGGCCAGTTGGTCGACTTTCTTCGCGTCGGCGTCGTCGCGGAAGGCTTTGTCAGCCTTGTCCAGCCACTCCGACGCGTCCTTGGTTTCCAGGGCCGCCAGTTGTACCGACTTGGGGTTGGTCTGCAGGGACGAGAAATTGGTCCGCGCCTGTTCCAGGTTAGGGTTCGGCGGAGTGGAGCAAGCTGCCAGGCCAACGCTGAGAGCCAACAGAGCAGGAACCATCAATTGTTTACGCATAATCTTCATCCTTTATTCGAGTTCAAGTCGCGATGGGCAGCTTACTGAACGCTGCGGCCGGCTTCGTCACGCAGGTCCTGTACACCCTGCTTGGAGTCTTGCAGGGCCTTGGCGGCTTTGCCGGCCTGGGCCTTGCGCTCGGCCAGACGTGCGTCCCACTCGGCCTGTTCGGCCAGCATCTTGGCTTTCTCGTAGTTCTTGTCATGCATGGCGATTTCCGCCTGCTTGAACTTGTCCTGCGCCGCTTTCATTTCGACGGCAGCGTATTCGGTACCGCCAGCGCTAACGGCGCTGTTCACGGCCGACTCGGTCACAGCGTACTGTTCGGTCGGTGGCTTGCCGGCGCAGCCAGCCAGGACGAAGGTGGTACCCAGTGCCAGGGCAGCCAGTTTCAGCCCGCGCAGAGGGTTGGACGAGGTTTTGGCAGTACGGGTATTCATGGCTTTCAACTCCATTGGATAGCTCCTGAAAAACATCAAAATCCATGACAGTCGAACGTTTCGCGCGCCTGGGTCAAGCCCGGCGACTCACTGACGCCGCTGGCTGTAATGGTTAAACGTTGGGACACAAGAGAATTTTGAATAGTTCAGAAATTTGTCCGAATGGGTGGTTTTTTTCTGACGCCGTGGGTTTGGCGCCATGAAAAAGGCCGTGCTACGGAGGTCGACCGCATACCGTGTCGACAGCTGCCTGGAACTCGACTAGGACTCGGCGCCCAGCTGGGTAGCAAAGCTCTCGACCGCGCCCAGCACGCGCTTCGCACCGTCCTGAATTTCGGTGATGACCGTGCCTGCCTGGTTCGCCAGTTGCAGGCCAGACTCGGCTTTGTGTTTGCCGGCGCCGATGGTGGCTACTGCACCGGTGGCCAGTTTCTGGTTCTGCTGCACCACGCTCTCGATCTCTGCAGTGGCTTGGGTCGTACGCGATGCCAGCTGCCGGACTTCATCGGCGACGACTGCAAAACCGCGACCCTGTTCACCGGCTCGCGCAGCTTCGATAGCGGCATTCAACGCCAGCAGATTGGTTTGCGCGGCGATTCCGCTGATCGTCTTGATGATGTTGGAAATGACCTGGCTCTGCTCGTCCAGCGCTTCGATGCCTTCGGCGGCGCTTTGCATGTGATGAGCCAGATCCTTCATCACTTCGACCGTCTCACGCACGACTTGCGCCCCGCGCAGTGCAGTTTCATCCGTGCGCACCGACGTGTCGTACGCCACCGTGGCGGCTTCGGCGATGGCTATTTCACGCTCTACCATCTCGGTAATGACGGTAGCGACCTTCACCACCTTGTAGACTTTGGCATTGCCATCCCGGACCGGGTTGTAGGACGCTTCGAGCCACACATCCCGGCCCTTGCTGTCGATGCGTTTGAAGCGCTGGGCAACGAACTCCCCCCGGCGCAGCCGATCCCAGAACGCCTGGTATTCGCTGGAGTCGGCGATGTCGCTGCTGCAGAACAGCCGGTGGTGCTTGCCCTTTACCTGCTCCAGGCGATAGCCCATCGCCTGCAGAAACAGGTCGTTGGCGGTGAGCACGTGCCCGCCGAGGTCGAACTCGATCACCGCAGTAGAGCGCAACAGTGCCTGGATGAAGTTCTCGTGGGCGCGAGAGGTTTCGATGGTATTGGTCAGGTCGCTTGCGTAGCAGGAGAACTTGAGCAACGTGCCGTCGGTGGCGCGTACAGGGTGCATGATGACGCGCAGCCAGGTTTCGCCGCCGTCCTTGCGCAACAGCCGCCAGGCGCCACAGAAATGTTCGCCCTGCCGGATCGCGGTCCGCACCCGCGCATAGTGCGGGTCGCTGCGCACCTGTTCGGCAACGAGGCTTTCCAGCGGTTTGCCCGCCAGCTCGTCATTGCGGTATTGCAGCACGTCCTCGAAGTTGGCATTCACGCCGAGAATGCACCCGCGAGGGTCGAGCCTCAGGTGGATGGTTTCTTCGTCCAGGCCCTGACGGATCTGCCTGACCATTGCCACTTCCTCACGCAAGGCGGCCATTTCGTTTTTCATGCGTTTGAAAGAGAACATGTGGCAGGCCTCGGGTAGGGGAAGGGCACCTAGATTATCGACCGCGCAGAACCATACTTAAGGCCAAGGTGCTCGCGAACCGACCGCGCATTCGTCGCGATGAAACGCCCGGGCATGAAAAACCCGGCGCGCAGGCCGGGCTTTTCGAGGCATCGTGGATCAATGCAGCGAAGCGCGGCTCCTGACCGGCTGGTTGTCGTTGGAAATGGTCACCTCTACCCGGCGATTCTGTGTCCGACCCGAGGCGTCGCCGTTGCTGGCAACCGGGTAGGCCATACCCAGCCCCTGAGCCACGATACGTTCGGCACCCACGCCCGTACGCACCAGCTGCACCATGACGGCATTGGCGCGTCGCTGTGACAGGGTCTGGTTGAAGGAAGCCGAACCCGTGCTGTCGGTATGCCCTTCGACGATGACCTTGCGGTCCGGGTTGTCGCGCAGGAACTGCGCCAGGCGGCCTATGTTGTCGTAGGCATTGGCGCGCAGCTCGGCTTGCCCCACTTCGAACAGCACATCGCCGAAGGTCACCAGGCTGCCGCGCTCGGTCTGTGCCACGGCCATCACTTCGGCTGCGGGCTGCTTGGCATTGAGGCTTTCCTGCAGTTTCTTGATCTGCGCATCGCGAGCTTCCAGGCGGGCCTGCGCACGCAGCGCGGCGACACCCTGGATCGCGTGCTCGGCCGTGCGCAGTTCGATGGTGTGCTTGGCAACTTCGACACGCTGATTGCTCAGGTAGGCCAGATGACCCACGTGCTCATCGGCCTCGTTGGCGCGAGCGGCCGCTTCGGCGCGCTCCAGCCAGTCGGCGGCGTCCTTGGTCTCCAGGGCGGCCAACTGTACCGACTTGGGGTTGCCCTGCAGGCCGGCGAAGTTGGCCTGGGCCTGCACCAGTTGTGGGTTGGGGGTCTTGGAGCAGGCAGCCAGCAGTACGAACAGCGCCGACAGGGCGGGGAACTTGAATGTGTTGTTCACGGTATTTTCCTGAATCTTGAAAGAAGAACGCGAAGGCCAGGCTCAAGAAGCAGCGCGCAGGCCTTCCTCGCGCAGGTCCTGGACGCCCTGGCGGGCATCGTCGACGGCGCGGCGAGCCTTGGCGGCCTGAGCCTTGCGCTCGGCCACACGGGCATCCCACTCAGCCTGCTCGGCAAGGCGCCGGGCTTCATCGTGGTGCTTGCGGTGCAGGGCGATTTCAGCGTTCTTGAGTTTGTCCTGGGCGGACTTCATTTCGATGGCGGCGAACTCGGTGCCACCGGCGCTCACCGCCGCATTGACGGCCGACCGGCTCAGCGCATATTGCTCGACCGGTGCGTTGCTGGCACAGCCTGTCAGCACGACACCGGCAGCAAGGCATACAAGGGCTGTTTTCAAAGGGCCGAAAGACGACCTTACGCTGGATGTATTCACGCGATAGTGCTCCATTGGACAGCGATTGATTGCGTCGTCCGCTATCCGCGACGCGCCGGAGTGGGCCTGTCGCTGGGATGCGCTGCGGACGGATCGATGGCCATTACCTGGCTCTTTTTTTCGAGTCTACAATCGCTGTGGAACACTATCCTATTGATTTACATAGTTTTATACGTAATGGTCTGGTTTTTTTTCTGACCATTTGACCCGGCGCGTTATGGGTGTAGGAATATTCTTAAAGTTAATAGTCCATGTTCAGTCTGGAGTGTCATCGGCATCGCGTTTCAAGCGTTCAAGGTGTTCACGCGACAGCGCCAGGAAACGCGGCGTCGCGCCGATGTCTTCGTACATCGGGTCGCCTTCTTCGTCGGTAGCGATGACCTTGGTCCCCTTGATGTAGGGAAAGCTGCCTTCGAGTTCTTCGAGTGCCGCACCGATCAGTTCGCCCAGCAGTTCCTGAGCGTGATGCTTGGGGTACATCTGGGTCAGGGCCGCCAGGCGTGCGGCCGACTCCATGTCCAGATGTATGTTGATACCCGTGTCGGTCAGTCGGCCCTTGGCGTTCTGTTCCCAATGCTCGGCCAGTTCATGAATCTTCATAAATACCTCTTGCCCAGGTTGTTCACGCCCCGTCCAGCACGCTTGTCAGCCTCGGCTCGGCTGGGGCACTCTTTACTGTACAGCCGTCGTTGCATGGCAGTAGTTGTTGCGTACCAGTAGTTTGTAGAGCCATTTTTCCCGTGCTTGTTCAGTGGCCATGGCGACCGAATCACCGGTCGTGCCGCGCGGGCTGGAAGGGCACACCGTTTCCAAGCAATGGAGAAAATGCCGATGTCCGATATCGATCTGCGCCTGCGCGAAGACGTGCACCTGCTGGGTGAATTGCTGGGCAATACCATCCGCGAGCAGTACGGCGACGCCTTTCTGGAAAAGATCGAGCGCATACGGCGTGGCGCCAAGGCGGACCGTCGGGCTGATCCGTCCGGTGATGCGGTCAGCGCCGAACTGCGCTCCAGCCTGGACGACCTCGGTGAGCAAGAGCTGCTGCCCGTGGCCCGCGCCTTCAATCAATTCCTCAACCTGGCCAATATCTGCGAGCAATACCAACTGATCCGCCGTCGCGACGAGGGCCAGCCCGAACCTTTCGAAAACCTTGCCCTGGGCGAGCTGCTGGGGCGGTTGAAAAACGCCGGGCACAGCCCTGAAGCCTTGGCGCAGCAGTTGCTGGCGCTGGATATCGAGCTGGTGTTGACCGCGCACCCCACCGAAGTGGCTCGCCGCACGCTGATCCAAAAGTACGACGCCATCGCTGCGCAGTTGGCCTTGCATGACCACCGCGATCTCACCACCGCCGAGCGCAACGCGGTGCGCGAGCGCCTGCAGCGGTTGATCGCCGAGGCCTGGCACACCGAGGAAATCCGTCGTACCCGACCCACGCCTGTGGATGAGGCCAAGTGGGGCTTCGCGGTCATCGAAAATTCGCTGTGGCAAGCGGTGCCCAACCACCTGCGCAAGGTCGACGCGGCATTGCAGGCCGCCACCGGCCAACGCCTGCCGTTGGGCGCTGCACCCATACGCTTCGCTTCGTGGATGGGCGGCGACCGCGACGGCAATCCGAACGTGACAGCCAAGGTTACTCGCGAAGTGCTGCTGCTGGCGCGCTGGATGGCGGCGGATCTGTTTCTGCGCGATGTCGATCAACTGGCCGCCGATCTGTCCATGCAGCAGGCCAGTGCGCCGCTCATGGCCCAGGCGCCCGACAGCCGCGAACCCTATCGCGCCGTGCTCAAGCAACTGCGCGAACGCCTGCGGGCCACGCGCAACTGGGCCCATGCCTCACTGCCGGGCGATCAGCCCGGCGATGACCAGGTGCTGCAGGACAATCGCGAGCTGATCGAGCCGTTGCAGCTGTGCTTCGACTCACTGCACGCCTGCGGCATGGGCGTGATCGCCGATGGACCGCTGCTGGACTGCCTGCGCCGCGCCGTGACCTTCGGCCTGTTTCTGGTGCGCCTCGACGTGCGTCAGGATTCGACCCGCCATCGCGCAGCGTTGAGCGAGATCACCGAGTACCTGGGGTTGGGTCGCTATGCCGACTGGGACGAAGAGGCGCGGGTCGAATTCCTCGTGCGCGAGCTCGCCAATCGCCGGCCGTTGCTGCCGACCTGCTTCGAACCCAGCGAAGACACCGCCGAAGTGCTGGCTACCTGCCGCGAGGTAGCGGCCGCGCCGGCTGCGTCGCTGGGCTCCTACGTGATCTCCATGGCGGGCGCCGCCTCCGACGTGCTGGCGGTGCAGCTTCTGCTCAAGGAGTCCGGGCTGCGTCGATCGATGCGCGTGGTGCCGCTGTTCGAAACCCTGGCCGACCTCGACAATGCCGGCCCGGTGCTCGAGCGCCTGCTGCAGCTGCCCGACTACCGCCGCTCGCTGCAGGGTCCGCAGGAGGTGATGATCGGCTACTCCGATTCGGCCAAGGATGCCGGGACCACCGCCGCCGCATGGGCGCAGTACCGGGCCCAGGAAACCCTGGTGAACATTTGCCAGGCGCATGGCGTCGAGCTGTTGCTGTTCCATGGTCGCGGCGGCACCGTCGGCCGCGGCGGCGGTCCGGCCCATGCGGCCATTCTGTCGCAGCCACCAGGCTCGGTGGCGGGGCGCTTCCGCACCACCGAGCAGGGCGAAATGATCCGCTTCAAGTTCGGCCTGCCGGACATCGCCGAGCAAAATCTCAACCTGTATGTCGCCGCCGTGCTGGAAGCCACCGTGCTGCCGCCGCCGCTGCCCGAGCCTGCCTGGCGCACCGTGATGGACGAGTTGGCGGAGCAGGGCGTCAAGGCCTATCGGCAGGTGGTGCGCGAGAACCCGCACTTCGTCGAGTACTTCCGCCAGGCCACGCCCGAACAGGAGCTCGGTCGTTTGCCACTGGGCAGCCGTCCGGCCAAGCGCCGGCAGGGCGGCATCGAAAGCCTGCGCGCCATTCCGTGGATCTTCGGCTGGACCCAGACGCGGTTGATGCTGCCCGCCTGGCTGGGCTGGGAGGCGGCCCTGGGCGCAGCGCTGGCGCGTGGCCAGGCTGCGCAACTGGCTTCGATGCGCGCCCAGTGGCCGTTTTTCCGCACGCGCATCGACATGCTCGAGATGGTGCTGGCCAAGGCCGATGCCGAGATTGCGGCGCTGTATGACGTGCGGCTGGTCGAACCCGAGCTGCAGCCATTGGGCGCGCAACTGCGCGACCTATTGTCGCAGTGTTGCGCGGCCGTGCTGGGCCTGACCGGGCAGACTCACCTGCTTGCGCACAGCCCGACGACCCTGGAGTTCTTCAGCCTGCGCAACACCTACCTGGATCCGTTGCATCAGTTGCAGGCCGAACTGCTGAAACGCTCGCGCGCCCGCGAAGCGGCGCTGGACAGCCCTCTGGAACAGGCCCTGCTGGTCACCGTGGCAGGCATCGCCGCCGGGTTGCGCAATACCGGTTGAGACGGGCGGTCGATCGGTGCAGCCGGGCAGCTGTCAGCTCGGGTGCAACCGATTGGCGGTGATACCCGGTACAACCCCTGCAGGATGCCGTCCTCGGGGGCAGGTGCCTGCGACTTTCGGTGGCTTGTGTGCCCCGTGCCCGCTGTGTATCTTGATCAGCCTTTGGCCATCTTGCGGCCATCATTTTTCTTGGGAAGGGCTTCTGCCGTCAGCGCGGCGGAAGCAGATTCGACGACTATCTATAAAAATCGAGAGGAGCACATCGATGCGCGTGATTCTGCTGGGAGCTCCCGGGGCCGGTAAAGGTACTCAGGCAAAATTCATCACCGAAAAATTCGGTATCCCGCAAATTTCCACGGGCGACATGCTCCGTGCTGCCGTCAAGGCCGGTAGCGAACTGGGCGTGATGGCCAAGAGCGTCATGGACAGCGGTGGCCTGGTGTCCGACGACCTTATCATTGCCCTGGTCAAGGAGCGCATTGCCCAGCCCGACTGTGCCAACGGCTTCCTCTTCGATGGCTTCCCGCGCACCATTCCGCAGGCCGAAGCGCTGGTCACCAATGGTGTGGAGCTCGATCACGTTCTGGAAATCGCCGTCGACGACGAAGAGATCGTTCAGCGTATCGCCGGCCGTCGGGTCCATGAGGCATCGGGCCGGGTCTATCACACCGTCTACAATCCACCGCGCGAAGCGGGCAAGGATGACGTGACCGGTGAGGCGTTGGTGCAGCGCAAGGACGACACCGAGGAAACCGTGCGTCATCGCCTCTCGGTCTACCACTCGCAGACCAAGCCCTTGGTGGCCTTCTACAACGAACTGGCGGCTGCCCATGGCAAGCCCAAGTGCAGCCACGTCGAAGGCGTCGGTTCGGTCGCCGACATCACCGCCAAGGTGCTTGCCGCACTGAGCTGAGTGCTGGCATCCAGACGCGTGGCACCCACACACTGGGTGTCGGCCACTGCCTTGCCATGAACGGCCCGCTTGCGGGCCGTAGTTGTCTATAATCGCCTATTCCCCCTTGCCTGGACCCTTTAGATGACCACCCTGCTGGCCCTGGACACTGCCACTGAAGCCTGTTCCGTTGCTTTGCTGCACGATGGCAAGGTGTCGAGCCACTATGAAGTGATCCCGCGCCTTCACGCGCAGAAGCTGCTGCCGATGATCAAGACCTTGCTGGCCGAAGCGGGCGTAGCGCTGACGGCCGTCGATGCGATCGCCTTCGGGCGCGGCCCGGGCGCGTTCACCGGGGTGCGCATCGCGGTGGGGGTGGTCCAGGGCCTGGCGTTCGGTCTGGATCGTCCCGTGTTGCCAGTGTCCAACCTGGCCCTGCTGGCCCAGCGCGCCTGGCGCGAGCATGGCGTCGGCCAGGTAGCGGCCGCGATCGACGCGCGCATGGACGAGGTGTACTGGGGTTGCTATCGGGAGCACGCGGGAGAAATGCGCCTGCAGGGTGAGGAGGGGGTATTCGCTCCCGAACGGGCCCTGCTGCCGGCCCAGGCCTCTGGCGAATGGTTCGGCGCAGGCACCGGCTGGACCTATGCCGAGCGGATCGCCGTGCCCACCGTGGGGCGTGACGCCGATCTGCTGCCTCATGCGCAAGACCTGCTCGAGCTTGCACGGTTTGCCTGGGCGCGTGGCGAAGGCTTGCCCGCCGATGGCGCCCAGCCGGTCTATCTGCGTGACAACGTTGCCACACCGAAGAAGTCGCCGTTGTAGTACGCTTCGTCGGCGTTCAACCCTGTAGTGCGCATTTCATCGGCATAATCTGCCATGAAGATAAAACTTTGCCGCAATTTGTGGTCTAGTGGTTACCTGGGTCACTGCAGGACATTGTGGCGGCTTGTTTCGACGATCGAGTGAATCTGATGCGTATCGATGGTGTTTCCTCCCAGCCTTATCCAATCAAGCGCAAGCCGCTTGCGGACAAGGCGCGGGTGCAGGAAACCCTCGACGATATCGAAGGCGAGTTCGAGGTTCCTGCGCAACCTACGCCCCAGCGCTCCCGCGCGCGTGGCACCAGCGTGCCGGCCCGCCAGCAGGACATGATCTTCCCCCGCTCGATGAGCCGGCGTGCGGCCGACGCGCTGGGCATGTACCTGAGCACCCAGGGTTTCGTCGAATGGGACAATGAAGTCCTGGGCCTGGATGTGCATATCTGACTGTGCCCAGCCTGCCCTATTACATCGGCTGTCCGTCGTGGAGCGAAAACGCCTGGCGCGGGGATTTCTATCCGCAAGACGCGCGTCCGCCGGATTTCCTGGCCCTGTATGCCCAGCAGTTCAACGCTGTGGAAGGCAATACCACGTTCTACGCACGGCCGGCGCCCAATACCGTGGAACGCTGGGCTGCAAGCATGCCGTCCGATTTTCGCTTCACGGCCAAACTGCCGCGCGACATCAGCCATGGTGGCGATCTGCGCGAGCAACTGGGAGTGGCTGAGGATTTTTGTCGGCTGCTCGCGCCGCTCGGCGATCGGGTGGCGCCCTTGTGGTTGCAGCTGCCTGCATCGTTCGCGCCCTGGCGGCTGCCGGAATTGATCGGCTTCATCGACGTCCTGCAGCGGCCCATCGCTGTGGAGGTACGCCACGGCGCATTCTTCGCTCGCGGTGACGAGGAACGACTGCTCAACAATCTGCTGCGCGAACGCAATGTCGAACGCATCTGTCTGGATCCGCGTGCGCTGTTCAGTTGTGTTTCCGACGCGCCCGCCGTGCTCCATGCCCAGTCCAAGAAGCCGCGGGTGCCACCCCGCCCAGCGGCGTTCAGCCACAGCCCGCAGGTGCGTTTCATCGGCCACCCGCAGCTGCAGGCGAATGAGCCTTTTCTGACCCCCTGGGTGGAGAAGATCGCCACCTGGATCGAAGAGGGCCGCACCCCCTACATTTTCCTGCACACGGCCGACAACTTGCTCGCGCCCGCGCTGGCCCGGCGTTTCCACGAGCGTTTGATGGAACGTTTGCCAGGCTTGCCGGCCTTAATGGAACTGCCTCGGGAGCCACAGACGGCGCAACTCGGCCTGCTCTGACGCGGTTTTCCCGCAAGTACCGTTCAGCCACGCCAAGCAGGAGCCTGTGTGCCGAAATTGCTGATCATTCTGCTGCTTCTGGCCGCCGCGCCCGTTGCCGTGTGGCGAGGTTGGGTCGAGGTGCCCGATCGCTGGAATCCCTGGGCGCCGCTGGATATCGCCGAACCGGTGAATTTCCTTACCCGCTACAAGCTCGGCAAGTTACAGAATGATCCACAGCTGTGTGTGCAGGCTCTGGCAACTTCCACCGTGCGCTATAGCGTTCAGGCCGACAGCCCGGCCGATGCCAAGTGCCCGTTGGTGAACGTGTTGCGCGTGCAGGGCAGCGAGGTCAGGTTGAGCAGCAGTTTCCTCGCCACCTGCCCGGTGGTGGTGGCGTTCGCCATGTTCGAGCGCCAGGCCCTGCAGCCGGCAGCGCAGGCGACGTTCGGTCAGGCAGTAACGCAGGTGGATCACCTGGGCAGTTTTGCCTGCCGCAATGTCTATGGTCGCAGTGAAGGACGTCTGAGCCAGCACGCCAGCGCCAACGCGCTGGACATCGCCGGGTTTCGTCTGGCCGACGGACGTCGTATCAACGTGCTCAAGGATTGGCCTGGCGACAGCGCCAACGCGCGCTTCCTGCGGCAGGTACGCGACGGCGCCTGCAAGCATTTCAATACCGTGCTGGGCCCCGAGTACAACGCCGCCCACCGCAACCATTTTCACCTCGACATGGGCCGCTGGAGCGTGTGTCGCTGATTCATTTCCGGCCACCGCGGTGGACCCGGACGCGGCTTGCGCCGCTGCTACAGGGCATGGGCTGGCTGAACGCCGCACGCGGCTTGCGCCGCTGCCATATGGCTGCCGGTGTGGGCCTCTGTAGCAGCGGCGCGAGCCGCGTCGGCGGTGCGCGCGAGGTATCTGGATGGATGCGATCGGCGCTCAGGCAGCCAGGCGGATGTTGTTCAACACGGCGGGGCGCCTCCAGCTCAGGTCCAGATCCAACGCATGGCATTGCTCACTGATGGTTTCCTGCGCCAGCGGTACCGGCGTCTGTGCCAACTGCCAGTCGAGCTCGGCAATCGGCAGGCGCATTGCCCGAGGCAGGGGCGCCGGGACTGGTTGCGTGCTCTGGCCACCCTGATTAAGCACCAGCGGACGAACCCAGCGGCTGTCGAACGCCAGCTGCGCCTGTTGGGCCAGCACGTCCTGCTCGGGCAGCGGCGCCGAGGGTTTGTCCAGCAACGTCAGCTCCAGTTCGGCCTTTGGCAGAAACAGCGGCTCGGGAGGCTTCACTTCGGTGTCGCGAACATCGCACAGGCGCTGCAGAAGAATGTGCGCCAGGATCTCGCTGCCGGCGCTGGGCTCGGCCGCCGCTGCATTGTCCGCCGCTGCATGAGCCTGCCCTGGCAGCTGTCCATCGCAGTGCTCGGTCAATGCCTGGGCAAAGAAGTCCTGCCACAGCGCACTTGCAGCACCCAGGGTCTGGATGTTGTGCTGGCTGAAGTCGCCGATGGGCGAAATGTAACCTGGCGCTGTGGAATTGATGACGGACATGGCACTCGGCACGCTTGGGCTCTGGCAAAATGCCTGGCAAAGTTCTTATCGGCGGCGTGCGCCGATCTTTTAGCCTTTCGATACAGGAATCTTCAGTGGAGCAGCAAGCCGGTGGTCGCATCCAGGTTCAGGCACAGAACGACGCCTGCGAACCGCAAGCCGAACGATGGGCGCAACGCCTGCATCTGTCTCGCCAGTTGCCCGACGCCGATTTCGTGCTGCAGGTCGGCGAAACCGGCCTGCAGTTGCAACAACTGGGCGCGGACGCGCCGGGGCCCGTGCGTGTGGATTTCGTCGAGGGCGCCGTCGCTCACCGACGACTGTACGGCGGTGGCAGCGGTCAGATGATCGCCAAGGCCGTAGGCGTGCAGCCGGGCGTGCGCCCGCGGGTACTGGATGCCACGGCCGGCCTGGGCAAGGACGCGTTCGTGCTGGCCAGCCTGGGCTGCGAGATGAGCCTGGTGGAGCGCCAGCCGATCATCGCCGCGCTGCTCGAGGACGGACTGGCCCGTGCCCAGGGTGACCTGGAGGTAGGCGCCATCGTTGCACGCATGCATTTGCTTCAGGGCAACTCGATCGAGGTCATGCAGCAGTGGCAGGGCGAAGCGCCCCAGGTGATCTACCTGGATCCGATGTTTCCCCATCGCGAAAAAAGTGCGTTGGTGAAGAAGGAAATGCGCCTGTTCCGGCCGCTGGTGGGCGATGACATGGACGCACCGGCCCTGCTGGCCGCCGCCCTGGCCCTGGCCAGCCACCGGGTAGTGGTCAAGCGACCGCGCAAGGCGCCCTGCATCGAGGGCTGCAAACCCAGCCATGCGCTTGAAGGCAAATCCAGCCGCTACGATATCTACCCGAAGAAAGCCCTGAAACCGACGTGATGAATGGACGCAGGTTGTAGGCCAGGACGACCCCCGGCGCCCGGGGGGACGTAGGATCGGTCCTGATTTTTTCCCAACCGGTTATAGCGCGGCGCGCTCAAATAGAATCAAGTCTCATTTGTAGTGAGGCTGTATACATGTACCGTTCTACAGGAGTTTGCACATTGCCCCGCCGTTCGGCGCTGGGCCTGGCGTTGATCGGTTGCGCCGCAGGTGCCAATGCCCACGAAGGGCCCGAATCGCTGGTGCTCGACAAGCTGAGCGTGACCGGCAAGCAGGCCGCGCCACCCTACCAGGTCGAGCGTTCGGCTTCCGCCAAGTACGCCGTGCCACTGCTCGACGTGCCGCAAACGGTTACCGTTGTCCCGCGCCAGATCATGCGCGAGCAGAATGCCCTGAGCCTGCGCCGGGCACTGTCCAACGTCTCCGGCATCTCCTTCAATGCGGGCGAGGGCGGCGGCGGGTCGGGAGACAGCATCAACATCCGCGGTTTCAGCGCCAATGCCAACCTGCAGATCGACGGCCTGCGCGACTCTGCGCAGACCAGCCGCAGCGACCTGTTCAACCTGGAGCAGGTCGAGGTCATCAAGGGGCCCAGTTCGGTGTTCGGTGGCGCGAGCGCCACCGGCGGCTCCATCAACCTGATCACCAAGCTGCCGGTTGCCGACAGCTTCACCGAGCTGGGCGCCGGCGTTGGTACCGATCGCTATCGCCGCTTGACCCTGGACACCAATAAGCAGTTGCACGACCTGGGTGACGGCACCCTGTTTCGTCTCAATCTGATGGCTCACGAGAACCACGTGCCGGGGCGCGATCGCATCGAACAGCAGCGCTGGGGCCTGGCGCCGTCGCTGATGTTCGGGCACGGCAGCGACACGCGCCTGACCCTCAGCTATTTCCACCAGAGCGATGACAACCTGCCCGACTACGGCGTGCCTGCACGCGATGGCAAGCGCTTGCCGGGCGTCAAGACCAGTCACTACTACGGCTGGCGCAACCTGGACCAGGACCGCACCGACACCGACAGCCTGACGGTCAAGTACGAGCACGACCTGAACCCGGACTGGAGCGTGCAGAACCTTGCCCGGCTCAGCCAGGTTGACCGCGATGCCACCGTGTCCGCTTCCCATGTCAGGCTGGCCAAGCTTCCGGCGCTACGCTACCTGCCGGCAGGGCCGCAAGCCTATCGGCGCGACGTGCAGACCCGCCTGGCGATGAACCAGACCAGCCTGACCGGTCATTTCGATACCTTCGGCCTGGGCCATACCCTGGTGGTCGGCGCGGAACTGTCGCGCGAAACCTACGACCGCAAGGCCTCGGGCTATGCCGTGGAGTCCTTCTACCCAGCCAACGGCTACGATCTGGCCAACCCGCCGGGTTACTGGAGCGGGCCGAAGGTCAAGTCGCCTACCAGCGTGGCACACAACAGCATGGAAGATCGGGCCCTGTACGTGTTCGATACCCTGGCCCTGGACGAGCAGTGGGACCTCAGCCTGGGCCTGCGCTACGACCACATGCGGGCCCAGGCCAGCAATCGCTCGGCCAGCGGCGTTCGGACCCAGGCCGGCTCAACCGACGGCGTGTTCAGCCAACGTGCCGGTCTGGTCTACAAGCCCGCCGAGAACGGCCGCTTCTACGTCGCCTACGGCACCTCGTTCAACCCTTCGGCCGAGAACCTGCTGACCTACGGCGGTGGTCTTTCCGACAGCACCCAGAGCCTGGAACCCGAGAAGGGCAAGACCTGGGAACTGGGTACCAAGTGGCAATTGCTCGATGAGCGGCTGCAGCTGGAAGGCGCGCTGTTCCGGGTGGTCAAGGACAACGTGCGCGAGCGCTTGAGCGACGGCAGCAACCTGCTTGCCGGCAAGCAGCGCGTGCAGGGGTTGGAATTGGCAGCCACGGGCGCATTGAGCGAGAAGTGGCACGTGTTCGCCAACTACACCCTGCAAAGCAGCGAGACACTGAAGTCGGTGGCCAATCCCGAACGCATAGGTCAGGCACTGAAAAACACGGCGCCCCGATCTTTCAATCTATGGACCGCCTACCAGCTTCCCAGCGACATTACCCTGGCCTACGGCATCCGCCACGTCGGCAAACGCAACCTGACGTCCCAGGATCAAATCAAGCTCGATGCCTACTGGGTACACGACGCGATGCTGGGCTACCGGGCATCCGACAACCTCGAGCTGCAGCTGAACCTGAGCAACCTGACCGACACGAAGTACGTCGAGCGGGTGCGCACGGTCATCGGCAGCGATACCCGTTCTTCGGCCGTGGAGTTCGGTGATGGTCGTGCGGCGGTATTGAGCAGCGTCTATCGGTTCTGAACACCGCCGCAGCCCTGGCTACCGCGAAGCGGCATCCATGCGGATACGCAGCGGCTGCTCATCCTTGCCATCCAGCGTCACGCCGTGATGCTGGGTGCTGACGAACAGCAGGTGCCCGTCGGCTTCAACGCGGGCACTCACCGAATAGCGATGCCCCGGCTTGACCTGGGCCGGGTCGTATTCAAGTTTGAACGGCAGCGGCACCTGGCCAGTGATCGGGCCACTCTGCCGGGCCAGGGCCACCGCAGGGGCGTCAGCCAGGGACACGTCCTGCAGGCTCACGGTCAATACGGCCGAAGGCGGCAAGGCGATGCGCTGCAGATAGAACGCCTCCCCCTCGAGCGTGGCCTTGGGTGCGGGCTGCATGCTGCTGCAGGCGCCGATGAGGGCGCTGAGTACGATCAGTGAAAGGCGCTTCATGATTATCTCCATTTACAAATTCGGCCGTCAGGCAAAAGCATAGGCAAAGACCGTCGTCGATCACAGCCCATCGGCGGCCTCATCGCTGCGGTGCAGCGCAACCTGGCGGATCGACAGGCGTATTTCAGCGGGCAATACCCGTTTGGCAGCGCCTTCGGCCAGCTCATCGAGCATGGGGTGGTGGCTCAACTTGCCTTGGGCATCGCGGCGCAGTACCCCTTGATCGAGCAGGGTCTGAATGAAGTGACGGAACAGGCTCTTGTCGAAGAACTCCGGGGCGTTCAGGCCATGCAGGATCGACAGGCGCTGGGCCATGGTGGTGCACAGGTTTTCCAGTTCTTCGGCGCTGAGGGTGTTCTGCCCGGCATTGAGCAACAGGGCGATGGCCATGTAGAAACGTTGCAGAGTCTGCGCGATGGCACGCGACAACAAGGTCAGCAGCACGAATTGCCGCGAGCTCGGTGCGGGGCGCAGGTACACACCGTTTTCCAGGCGCAGCAGGCCTTGTTCGACCAGCGCTTGCAGCCACTGGTCAATCACCTCGTCGAGCTGCCCGGCGTTCCAGCGGATGAACAGTTCGGCCTGCAGATAGGGGTACAGCGCGTGGGCGTAGCGCAGGATCTGTTCGCGGGTCATGCGCGAAGTGCTCTGGAAGAAGCTGGCAAGTAGCGCGGGCAGGGCGAAGATGTGCAACACGTTATTGCGGTAATAGGTCATCAGCACCGCGTGCTGTTCGTCCAGATACAGGATTTTGCCCAGGGCATCGCTCTGTTCGGACAGCAGCTGCATGCCCTGGACATGAGCGATCAGGCTGCGGGCGTCCCCCGTGGGCACGGTAGTATGAGGCGAGTAGGGCACCTGGCGCAGCAGGGTCAGGTACAGGTCGAGTACCCGTTCCATTGCCCGTTCGTCCAGGGCCAGCTTGCTGGTCGACAGCAGCGCCAGTGCCACCAGGTTTACCGGGTTGATGGCTGCGGCCTCGTTCATGTGGCGAGCCACGCGGATACTCAGGCGGTGCGTGGTTTCGTTCAGCCAGTCGGGCTTGAACTGCGGCGCCAGGTCTTGCTCGCGCCAGCCAGGCTGCTGTTCATCGAGAAAAGCCTGCAGCTTGATCGGCTCGCCGAAGTTGACCGCCACTTGGCCAAAGCGCTGCTTGAGTGCGCCGATGACCTTGAAGACGTCCAGAATCGACTCTTTCTTCTTCGCCGCGCCGCGCAGCTCGCCCAGGTAGGTACGGCCTTCCAGCACGCGTTCGTAGCCGATGTACACCGGTACGAAGACGATGGGCGTACGCGAGGAGCGCAGATAGCTGCGCAGGGTGATGGCCAACATGCCTGTCTTGGGTTGCAGCATGCGTCCGGTGCGCGAGCGCCCGCCTTCGACGAAGTACTCCACCGGAAAACCCTTGGTGAACAGGGTGTGCAGGTATTCGTTGAACACGGCGCTGTACAGCGGATTGCCCTTGAAAGTGCGGCGCATGAAAAACGCCCCGCCTCGGCGCAGCAGGCTGCCGATCACAGGCATGTTGAGGTTGATGCCGGCAGCAACATGGGGTGGCGTCAGGCCGTTCTTGAACAGCAGGTAAGACAGCAGCAGGTAGTCGATGTGGCTGCGATGGCATGGCACATAGATGATCTCGTTGCCACGGGCAACGTCCTTCACACCGTCGATGTTGTTGACCTTGATGCCGTCGTAGATCTTGTTCCAGAACCAGCTGAGCACCACTTCCATGAAGCGGATGGCGGTGTAGGTGTAGTCCGAGGCGATTTCGTTGCCGTAGTGCAACGCTCGGGCCTCGGCCTTTTCCAGGGTGATGTGCTCGCGTTCGGCTTCTTCGGCAATGGCCTGGCGCACCAGTGGGTCGCGCACCAGACCCTTGACCAGATGGCGGCGGTGGGAAATGTCGGGGCCGATGACTGCCGTCTTCAGGTTGCGAAAATGCACACGCAGGATGCGCTGGGCCATGCGCACCGTTCGCTCGTGACCCTTGTTCTGCTGCACCAGCTCGGCCAGGTGGATCGGCTCGGAAAACTGTACGCGGGTCTTGCGTCCCAGGATCAGAATGCTGACCAGCTTGCGCAAGCGCCCGGTAACCGCCCAGCTGTCGGCGAACAGCAGCTTCCAGGGGCTGGATTCGCTCGCTGGCGACTGGCCCCAGAACACGCTTACCGGAATGATCTGCGCATCTTCGCCGGCGTTCTGGGCCAGTGCCGTGACCAGCCGCGCCAGGGTGGGCGGGGCGCCGCGCTTGTCTTGCCGGCCCAGCCAGTCAGGGTCCGGGGTCAGGTAGAACACCGCCGTGGGCTCCATGAGATCGCCGATGGCCACGGGCAGCACCGGGCGTGGCAGGCCGGCTTTGCTGCATTCGCGGTCGACCACGGCAAGGTCGGCCAGCGAAGGCGATTGCAAGGCGTACAGCACGGGCCTGCTGCGATCCAGGTTCAAGGTGAACGAGGACTGGTTGATGGTTTCAGACCGAACCCACAGGTACAACAAGCGGCGCAAGGTGCCGAACACGAGGCGGTGCAGAGGTGAGCGGGTCATAGGCCAGGGCTTGGGGGGAAAACGCTATTTTACCGGCTTTTGCCGACGTAAGGGATGCGAGGTGTCGGCGAATATCTTCGCGCGGCTACGGGCTCTTTCGCGGCCACTGGCCGCTCCTGCAGGGGTTTTGCATGGCCTGCCCGCAGCGGTCCCGAATGGTTCCGCAGGAGCGGCCACTGGCCGCGAACCGTCGCGCTGCGGTGTATCAACTGGTACGCCAGGTGATTTCCTCTTCGCCATCGTCGCTGATACGGATCCAGCGGTCGGCATTCTCTTCGCCTTCTTCTTCCACCCAGCTGCCAGGCGCACAGCGCACCTCTACATTCAGGGCCTTGAAAGCTGCACGGGCGCAGGCCACGTCGTCGTCCCACGGCGTGGCGTCGCTCTCCAGGTACAGGCTGTTCCACTTGCCGACCGCTTTGGGCAGCCAGGTGACCGGCACGTCGCCCGCCTGGCACTTCCAGGTCTGGCCTTTCTGCTGCCAGTCGCTGCAGGGGCCCAGGGCCTGGCCGAGCCATGCGGCGATGGCCTTGTGATCGACGTCGGCGTCCTTGAGGTAAATCTCGATATCGGGTTGGCGCATGGGTAGGCTCGCTCAGTCTTGACGCACAAAGTAATCGTAGCGCATGGATACCGTGACCACGAACGGCCGCGGCTGTTCGATCACCGCGGTCCGTCGCTCGGCGCTGGCGCGCCAGCCATGCGGCGTCATCGCCAGCAGGTTGGCGCGCGATTGCGCGTCGATCAGCTTGAGCTTGAAGGTCAGGGTTTCATGGTGGGCATGCTGCATGCCCTCGGGCACCTGCAACAGGTGTTTGTCGTCGACGTAGTCGCGCACCTCGTCATACAGCTGTTCGCGCAGCTCCATCAGGTGGCCGCTGGTGGGTCCCACACGCATCAGGCCACCCCCCGGCGCCAGCAGGCGCTTGGCTTCGTCCCAGTCCAGCGGGCTGAAGACGCTGGTCAGGAACTGGCAGCTGGCATCGGCAAGCGGCACACGCGCCATGCTGGCAACCAGCCAATGCACCGACGGCGCTCGCTTGCAGGCGCGTTTGACCGCCTCGCGGGAGATGTCCAGGGCATACCCGTCGGCGCGCGGCAGCGCCTGGGCGATCTGTCCGGTGTAGTACCCCTCGCCACAGCCGATGTCCAGCCAGCGCCGAGGCCAGCGCTCGGCTGCAAGCTCGGCCAGGCGCTGGGCCACCGGCGCATAGTGGCCTTCGTTGAGGAAGTCCCGACGAGCCTCGACCATGGCCTGGTTGTCGCCGGGGTCGCGGCTGTTCTTGTGCTGCACCGGCAGCAGATTCAGGTAGCCCTGGCGCGCGCGGTCGAAACGGTGACCGCTGGGGCAGACCATGCCGTTGTCGGCGTTGGCCAGCATGGCAGTGCAGAGGGGGCAGGTGAGCATCAGGCGAGTAACTCGACGAGGGTCTGGTAGTAGATCTCGGTCAGCACATCGAGGTCGCTGGCCAGGATGCGTTCGTTGACCTGGTGGATCGTGGCGTTGACCGGGCCCAACTCGACCACCTGGGTGCCGAGGGTGGCGATGAAGCGCCCGTCGGAGGTGCCGCCGCTGGTGGAGGCCTGGGTGTCGCGCCCAGTGACGTTCTTGATGCTCGCGGCCACCGCGTCCAGCAGCGCACCGGGCTCGGTCAGGAACGGCAGGCCGGACAGCGCCCAGTCCACGTGCCAGTCCAGGCCATGCTTGTCGAGAATCGCGGCCACGCGCTGCTGCAGGCCTTCGACCGTGGACTCGGTGGAGAAACGGAAGTTGAACACCGCCGTCAGTTCACCGGGAATGACGTTGGTGGCGCCCGTGCCGCTGTTTAGGTTGGACACCTGGAAGCTGGTTGGCGGGAAGAAGGCGTTGCCGTCGTCCCAGTGCTCGGCGGCGAGCTCGGCCAGGGCTGGGGCGACCAGGTGGATCGGGTTGCGGGCCAGGTGCGGATACGCCACATGGCCCTGCACGCCGCGCACGGTCAGAGTCGCACCGAGCGAGCCGCGTCGGCCGTTCTTGACTACGTCGCCGACCAGGGTGGTGCTCGACGGCTCGCCGACGATGCACCAGTCCAGGCGCTCGTTGCGTGCAGCCAGGCGCTCGACCACCGCTTTGGTGCCGTGATGGGCCGGGCCTTCTTCGTCGCTGGTGATCAGGAAGGCCACCGAGCCCCTGTGGTTCGGATGGTCGCCGACGAAGCGCTCGGCGGCCACCAGCATGGCCGCCAGGCTGCCCTTCATGTCGGCCGCGCCGCGCCCGTGGAGCATGCCCTGCTCGTCGATCACCGCCTCGAATGGGGCGATCTGCCAGGCCTGGGTGGGGCCGGTGGGCACCACGTCGGTATGCCCGGCGAAGCACAGCACCGGACCGTCCTGGGTACCGTGGGTGGCCCAGAAGTTATCCACCTCTTCGATGCGCATCGGCTCCAGCGCGAAGCCAGCCTGCCCCAGGCGTTGCATCATCAGCTTTTGGCAATCGGCGTCCAGAGGCGTGACCGAAGGGCGGCGGATCAGGTCGCAGGCAAGCTGCAGCGTGGGCGAAAGGTCGGCGGCGGCCGTCATGAAAACTCCAAAAGCAGGGGCGGCAAAGGGGCGATATGGTAAAGCAAAAACGCATGGGCCAACACCGCACCCCTGCTGGCGGCGCTTTCGCGTCCCAGGACCTACACCGCTGCGCGCACCTTCGTCGGGTGCAGTGGCCGATCTCTCATGTCTTGACCCGCGCGTGGCTATCACCATGCCGCACGCGCCACCTCCTTCACGCGAGCGCATAGCCTGAGACAACGACATGAACGCCGTTACCCGCATTACCCTGCTTGCCACGCTGCTCACCTCCATCGCCACGGCCGTCGCCGCGCCGTCGGTGGACATTACCGTCACCGGTTCGATCGTGCCGGGTGGCTGCACACCTACCCTGAGCAACGCGCTTTTCGATCATGGGCGGTTGTATACCCGCGACCTGCTTGCTTCAGCGCCCACCGTCCTGCTCGATCGTGCCCGTACCTCAACGTTGAACATAAATTGCGAAGCCGCTACCGCTTACGCGCTTCGTGCGGTGGACAATCGCGCCGATTCAGTCCTGGAAAACATCGACGGCAGCCGTTTCGGGCTGGGCTTGACCAGCAAGAACGAGAAAATCGGCTCCTACAGGCTACGCATCGATCCTGAAGGCTCGAGCCTGGATGGCGAACCGCTTCTGCTGCTGATAGGCAGCCCCACGGGCAATGCCTGGTCTGCCGCCGAACGCCGTGCGCGCAGCTTGCGCAACGATGGTCAGCTCATTGGTCTGGCCAGCCGAAAAAACGATGGCGGCGGACCCATGCCGGCAAAGGACGCAGTGCTGACCCTGGTGTCCTACCTGACCATCGCGCCGACCGACAGTTTGACGTTGGACGCTGAAGTGCCCTTGGCCGGTGCCGCTACCCTTGAGTTGTTCTACTTGTAGGAAGAACTACGTGAAGGAAGAACTAGGTGCAGTCAGATCTACCTGTACCAAGATCTTTCGTAGGAACAGATTTACCTTTCTTCAGAAATTTCCTCTTTCAAAGGGGAAACTTCCCCTTCAGCCTGAAGAGCGTGACCGGTTTCCCGTGCCGGTCAGCTCATCGGACAGTGAGGGACAACATCATGCATCCTGGCTTTCGGACGCTGACCGCCATGCTGGCGCTCGGCTTCACCACGCCTGCTTTCTGCGCTTCCACTGTGGATATTCAAGTCACCGGAACGCTCGTTCCCAGCGCTTGCACGCCCATCCTGAGTGTCAGCACGCTGCACTTCGGCACCGTGAGTTCGGCCGACCTGCACCCCGAGCGGCCTACCGCGATGATCGAGCACACGCCGAACCTGACGATTCAGTGCGGCACACCGACCTTGTATGGTCTGCGCCTGGTGGACAACCGCGCCGGTTCAGCCTATGACTCCGGCATTGCTGGTCGACTGGGTATGGGCCGCACGGCGGCGGATGAGCAGATTGGCGCGTATCATCTGCAAGTCGATCCAGCACGTTCGACCGTCGATGGCCGTCGTGTATTTCTCAGCCTCGGCGATCGTACCGGCAGCCTGTGGAGCACTTCTACCGCCCAGCCGATGGCGCTGCCTACCGACGGCAGTTTATTGGGGCTGGTCGACCGTGTCGGCGTAGACACCGGTGCCGTAGTGGTACGAATGGCCCAGCTGGGCATCCGCGCCCATGGCGTTATCGCTCCTGCGCGCAGCCTGACCTTGACCGATGCCGTGCCCTTGGACGGACACGTCACCGTGGAGCTGGTCTACCTGTAAGCATGCGCTACAGGTAGATGATCTCCAGTGTGGCCGAGCCGTCGATCGGGGTTTCCTGGCGCACGTCCAGCCCTCGGGCTGGAGCCAGGTGCAGGTCGACGGTCAGCGGCAATGACAGTCCAGACCAGGCGCCGGGGGCGACGCCGGGTGTCGCTTGTCGCCCGAGCGCGGTGGGCGGGCCGTCACTGCGCAGCCATCCATCGGGGTGCAGTCGCCAGGTTTGCGCAGAAGCGTCTCCGAGCAAGGGATAAGCACTGCTGCCGTCACGACCGATCCCCGTGCCCAGCCGAGCAGTGAAACCGCCCAAGGCCTGACCGTCCGCCGTGCGGCCGATGCCGAACAACGTCGGAGCGGCAGCCAGGAGCTGGTCGCTGACGGAGCCGGCCCGGTTATCCAGCGCGCGGATAGCGAAGCGCGTCGGTGCGTCGCAGTCCACTTCCAGCACCGTTTGCCGGCTGAACGTGGTGACCGATTCGCGCCGCAGATCGGCCATGCCAATGCGACCGAAGTTCACGTTCGCGTTGCCCGCCAGCGAGGGCCGACACGCCGCTGGAGCGAACCCGGCCTTCACCAGCAATGGCTTTTGCTGACCGACAATGTCGAAACTGCCGCTGGCCGACAGCTCATGGGCGTCACTGACGGCGAGCACGGTGGGGGCAAGCGTGGCCTGCAGTTCGATCTGCGCCTGCAGGCGTTTGCCCCTGACCGCGTGGCCGGCCCGCAGCGGTTGCAGTGGCTGGTCACCTTCCAGCGCCGCTGCGCCGGTGCGGGTTGCAACCTGTGGCGCAGCGGCCGCCACCTGGCCCCACTGTACGGGCTGATCGTCCACCGATGCCTGCAGCACGCGCAGACGGTAGGCGCCTTGCGAACCCAAGGCATAGCCCTGGTTCGAGAACTGGCCGGCCCGATAGGCAAGCGTCAGATCCTGTTCGGTTTCACACAGTACGCTCAGGCTGAGTCGACGCGGCGGCAAAGGCACCTCGCCGGACGCCAACTGCACGGTCGTGCGATTGAATTGACCCAGGTCGATGTCGGCCGGGCTGAGCGACAGGCTGCATCCCTGCGCAAATGCCTGCAACGGTGTGGCCAATGCGGTGGCCACCAGCGCCGTCAGGAAGGTGCAACGGCTCATGATTCGCTCTCCTCGACCCGGCACTGCGCCGTGGTCTGCTCGTAATACGCCTCGGCATCGGCGCTGGCCGGCAGTTCGAACTGCAATCGGCACGGCTGCTCGTCTACCGTGCGGCTCCACAACTGCGGACTCGCATGGATATTGGGCACGAAGACCGCGCCGTCTTCCTATACCAATGTCACCAGTTGGCCCTGCGCATCGGTGACGCCCGTGCTACGGTTGAGGCGCCGCCCGGCCTCGTCCTGCACCTGAAGCAGCAAGCGCCGCGTGACCTCCACACCGAACATGATGCGCGGCACTGCGCCACGCGCGGCCTGGAGGGTGGCTGCGCCTTGATGCACGTCGACGTTGCGCGGTAACGATGCAGTGGCCACCTGCACGTTGCTGCGACCGAACGGAGCCAGTTGCGGCAGCACGGCGCGGCCCTTGCGGTCGGTCCACACGCTGCCGCCGGGGGTATCGATCTGCACGTTTGCGACATTTTCCAGGGTCAACAGGCCGAAGGTGTCCTGCAACGGGTAGGGCGACAAGGTGAAGCCATCTTCGTGGAGCACCACGGCGCCTCGTGCAGCGCCACTGTAGCCATGGCTGTCGCTGCCGTAGTTGGCATAGCCGACGTC
>Ga0265798_10002767_pt1 | contig 25482 bp, 26 predicted proteins | sample P3T30metagenome_FD_192430 | JGI IMG/M metagenome (GOLD analysis project Ga0265798, IMG submission 192430) | Plant litter microbial communities from East Loma Ridge, Irvine, California - P3 T30 | ecosystem: Environmental > Terrestrial > Plant litter > Unclassified | place: USA: California...
GCGTCTGCGCGACGTCGACGCCGACGTGCTCTTCCTCGAGAGCCAAGCGGGCGGGCATTCGGTGAGCGACGCACTGTCGAACCCGCGCTCTCTCGCCGCACGTCTTCTGTTCTTCGCATCCAAACTAGCGGGGACGCCCCACGCCATATCCAGCGGGTCGGACTGTGAGGGCGTCGGAGTTACAGAGTCGGCGTGACAGCCGAACCCGATCAGCAGGCGCCGGCGTTGCGCGGCGCCCCGCACCGGATCCTCGACGATGTGATCGGCACACTTCCGGCACTCTGCTGGTCTCCCTCGGGCTGACCATTCTCAAAACCGGCGCGGCCGTCACCGGTGGAACTGGTGCGGACGTGAGGAGCAAATACAAGGAGACCGCTTTGGGCGGCCTCGCCGTCAATGTGCCCCTCTGCTGACAGTCCACGTACGTCTGGTGCCTCGTGCCTCGTGCCTCGTGCCGGCAGGTAACGCGCCTTGTAACCGTTGGGTTGCGAGACGTCTCACGAACCGCGCTCGGCGCACTGCTACTTCCTGAAGTGGGAGTGTCGCGTAACTATGTACTTCAAGTAGGTGCTTGACTACCGGTGTTCATTGTTGGTTGCGAGACGGGTTGGTCGTCGTGGGGAAGCTCATCGGGTACGCGCGGGTGTCGACGCGTCAGCAGGACACCGATCGCCAGACGACCGACCTTCTTGCCGCAGGCATCCGACGCGACGATGTCTACGTCGACCACGGCGTCTCCGGAGCTCGCGCGTCCCGCCCCGCCTTCGACGAGGCGCTGCGTGCGCTGCACGATGGCGACACCCTCGTCATCACGACCTTGGATCGGCTCGGGCGGTCGACGCAGAACATGCTCGCCTTGGCGGAGGACCTGCGGGGGAGGGGTGCGTCGCTTCGGGTGCTGAATCTCGGCGGGGGAGACGTGGACACGGCGACCCCGATGGGGTCGATGGTCTTCACGGTGATGGCGGCTCTTGCGCAGATGGAGCTCGAGATCAAGAGGGAGCGGATCACGGACTCGGTGTCCAAGCGTCGGGCTGCGGGCAAGGATCTGGGCGGCCGGCGTCAGGCCTTCACCGACAGCCAGGTCAAGAACGCGGCCCGGCTGATCGATGCCGGTGAGCCGGCCGCCCAGGTCGCCCGCGACATGGGCATGTCGAGGGCGACGCTATACCGCCGACTTCGGGACATTCAGAGAGCCGAAGCCGCGGCTGCGATCAGCAGCTGAGAGGCCACGGAGGGTGTCTCGATTAGCCCCCCGTCACCGGACTCTTTGCCGGACGGGTCTGTTGAGACTCACCGCCTCGCCAACGCGTCATTTCCGGCTGACGAGGTGCGCGGTTGATGGGAACTTCTATGTCATGGTGACCGCATGGCAAAGAGAGCGGACGTAGTTCGTGACCCCTCAGGGCAGCAGCGCGTCTCTGGACAGGCGACGACGAGGCAGAGCGTCGCCGTGATCGCCATCGCGGCCGGTGTGGCTGCGTTCGGCACCGCGTTCCTTCAGCTGGACATCGTGCCCGGCGCCGTCGTGGTGTGCCTGGTGACGATCGTGCTCGGCCTCGTCGGGAACATGATCGTCCGACGCTTCAACCGTCGGCGCCGGTAGCGCCTGTACTACTCCGGTGGCTGGCTTGCCCTGGTCGAATGATTCGTCCGGCGAGCGGTCCCCTACGGGACGCTACGGATTTGTAGGGAGTCGTTGCTTCCTGGGGTTGGCGAGCTCGTGGAAGTCGTGGCCCGTCTGCACCATCAAGAGGAGAGCCCGGCGCGCTCAGGGCGCGTCGGGCTCTTCCTCCAAGCGGTGTCGTTCAGCGGATGAGTCGTCCGCTGCTGGTGCGGGTGGCGAAGGGGTAGTTGAATTTGGAGCCGGTGATGACGGCGGTGATGATGTGTCCGCGGTCGGCTTCGGTGAGCGTGTAGGTGCTGGAGTAGGCGTCGGTGATGACTTCGCCGTCGCGCTTCCAGTTGTAGGACAGGAACACCTCACCGGGCCCCCACGGTGCAGTGCCGGCCGTGAGGGTGCGGCCCACGGTGCCGGTGCCGGAGATGGTGGGCGTGCGCGCGCTGAGGGATGCCTTGGGGACACGAGGGGTCGGGGCGGAGGTGCGGGCGACTGCGATGTAGCCGGTGCGGCTACCGCGGACCTCGACCGTGATGCGCTTGCCGATCTCGTCCCAGCCGACTTGGAACGTCGGGTCGGTGGCGCGCTGGATCGGCTTGCCGTCGCTGAACCACTGGTAGGTCAGTGCCACGGGCGCGGGCTGCCATGTCCCGGTGCGCACGGCGAGGGTCTCGCCGAAGAGCGCTCGGCCGGTGATGCTCGGCAGGGGCGTCGCGGTGAGGGGGAGGGAGCCGGGCGCGGCAGGCGTGTGGGCGAGGACCTTGGTGTACCGCTGGAAGTCGGCGCCACCGCCGTAGTAGAAGGTGAAGTCGACACTCTGGCCGTAGCCAGCCAGCACTGTGACCGACCCGACGACCGTGGTGAGTATCGGCTCTGCTCCGTTGATGGAGTACAGGATGTTGTACTCGGTGGGCCACCCGTTCTGGGCGTCGCGGGCGTCCCAGTTGAAGGTGATGTTGGGTCCGTTGACCACGTAGGTGGGCGCGTAGTCCTTGGCCCAGCCGCGGGCGTTCTGCAGGGACGGCGGCGTCGCGGGGCTGACGATGCGGACGCCGTCGACGAGCGCCGAGGTGCGGAGGCTGATCAGGTGATCACCGGGGGACGCGAGCGCGTAGTTCTCGGTACTGAAGGACCCGTCGTAGGTCTCGCCCTCGTACAGGGTCAGCCACGGGCCGGCACCGTCTAGCTGGTACTCGAAGCGCGCCTCGGTGATGGAGGGGTCGAGCTGAGTGCTGGCGAAGAGGTGGATGGACGACTCGTCGATGAAGTACAGAGTCTCGTAGGTCACCACGGGGGCTGGCAGCGTGACGGCCGACTGGACTGCTGCCTGACGGTCTGTCGCGGCGATCGCGGGGGACATCCCGACGAGGGAGGCGCCCACGACGATCACGAGGCCGAGAGCGGTGAGTGGAAGGCGTCGCCGCCTGCGGGTGGGAAGCATGAGCATGTACATCCATTCCGAGACGCCATCGCCTCACCGCGATCTTTCTCCGATGGTCTTGGCCAGCGCATCCCCCCGTCCGGGCCCGAGCCGCACGACACCCGGGCTCAGAGCTCCTCGGGAGGCGCGTACTGGGCAGGCGTGCCGGTTCTTGGGTCCGGTGAAGGATCCCTCAGCGGACCCCGCGCTGCTGACTGCCTCGCGTCTACTGAGCGGCGGTGCTCAGCGACTCGATGGCGTCAGCGAGTTCATTGACGGGGCGTTGTCCGTCGAGTTCCAGGTGAGCCCCGCGGCGCAGCAGGGGTTCCACCTCCACAGTGTCGCGCCGGATTGCGTCGCGTTGATCCGGCGAGTTCCCGTATGGGTTGTTCGTCCGATGGGTGACGCGTTCGAGCAGCACGTCAAGTGGTGCGCTTAAGAGGATCACGTAGTCGAAGCGGTCGTAGAACTCGGCCTGATTCTCGACGGTGCCGGCGACCACCACGTCACGGCGAGATGCCAGCAGGTCGGTCATTCGCGCCACGTTCCACGGCCCGCCGTCGTGGTCGGCCCATCCGCCGTAGTCAGTGTCAACCGTGAGGTGGCCACGGCGTGCGAGTTCAAGGAGCAGGGTCGTCTTGCCCGCCCCGGACATGCCGGTGATCAAGGTCCGCGCCATGACGTCACGCTATCTACCCCTGGAGCCTGAAACGGCCGACGCGGTCTCGGATCGAGCGTCCGGTAGGGGATCCCCTACCGGACGCCCTATGGCGACGGTTGCCGCGTGATCGCCGCGCGGTGTCAGAGTTCGCGGACGCCTTCGATGGCGAGGCCGACGCCGAATGCTGTCAGCACCCCTCCGCTGCCGCGGAGCAGCAGGTTCTTGACGCGCGGGCCGTTGACGAGCCGGCGTGAGGCGCTGAACACGAGCGCGTAGGCGATGCTGCACGCGAACCCGACCACGGCGAACGTCAGCCCGTAGACGGCCACGTCCGTCGGGGTCGCCTGCGTCGGGAGGAACGGGGGGATGACCGTCGTGAAGACAATCAGCGTCTTGGGGTTCGACAGCTCGGACAGCACCCCCTCGGCGTAGGCCCGCCGTGCCCTGCCCGGCACGGTCTGCGACGCCGTGTCGTCATCGGCGACGCCGTGTCCGCGGCTGAGGAGCAGACGGATGCCGAGGTAGATCAGGTACGCCGCTCCGAGGAATCGAAGCGCCTCGAAGGCTGGTCGGTACGCGACCAGCAGCGCGGTCAGGCCGGCGATCGATGCCGTCACCCACACGAGGTCGCTCGAGAACACGCCCGCCGCGGTGATCAGCGCTCCTCGTCGGCCGCGGATGACCGCGTTCTTCATGATGAGCACGATCGCGGGCCCGGGGATCACGGTCAGGACGACGGCGAAGGCGACGAACGAGAAGTACGCGGCGGTCATCTCCCGATGCTAGTTGTCGACAGCCCTGCGGGACCGTCCGGTCAAGGATCCTCTATCGGACACGATCATCCGGCCGGCACTGTGGATGATCCCGGGGGAGGTCGCCCAGGCGGAGCCCTGCGTCATCGGAGGAGCCGCCGAACACCAATCTCGACCTTCTACTCAGTGAGAAGGTCAAGTCAGTCCGGCCGACTCCGGGGGCGGTCGAACCGGTTGCGCGTCGTTGTCATGCGGACGGGGGGCGGACGCGCCGGCCGGCCGGTCTCGGGTCGAGACCGGGCGGTCGGCGGGAGCTTGGCGCGAGGGACGTGACCTCGCCCCGAGGTGTCAGATGCTCTCCGGGCGTCGGATGCTCTCGGCTCCACCGTCGATGAAGACGATCTGACCCGTGACGTGCGTGTTCTCGGCGCCGGCGAGCCACGCCAGGAGCGCCGCGGGCGCGGACGGCGGCGCGGCCGGCCCGTTCAGCGGTGACGGCGCGCCGGCGTCGAGGGCGGCGCGGCCTTCTGCGCTCTGGAGCGCCGCCAGGGTCATCGGCGTCTCGATGACCCCGGGGGCGATGGCGTTCAGCGCGATGCCCGCGCCGGCCCACTCGGGGTCCTTCGCGTGCGTCCGCACCCACTGCGCGATGGCCTTCTTCGTGGTGGAGTAGATCGCGCTGGATCCCGCCGCGTTCGTCGTCGTGCCGATCCGCTCCGCCTCGGCCCGCGCACCGGGCTCGTCGTCGGCGAGGAGCCGCTCGTAGAGCGCGTCGTCGACCTCCTCGAGCGCGGCCAACGAGGCGACCACGACCGCTCGCGGGGCGGCGGAGCCGGCGAGCAGGGGGCGGAGGCCCTCGAGCGTCGCCGTCGCGCCGAAGTAGTTGACCCCGACCGTGACCGGACTCGCCGCGACCAGGCCGGCGACGGCGATCACGCCGTCGATCCGTCCGCCGGAGCGCTCCGTGACCTCGTGGACGAGGGCGGCGCGCCCGTCATCGGTGCTGAGGTCCGCGATGATGTCCGCGTCCTTGATGTCGACCCCGATGACGGTGTGTCCGTCGGCCTGGAGTCGTTCCGCGGTGGCTCGGCCGATCCCGGATGCGGTTCCGGTGACCACGTACGTCCTGCTCATCGTTCTTCCTCTCGTCGTCCTTGACGTCAGCGCGCCCGTGGCGCGCGAGCTCCGCCGGGGAGGGCGGAGAAGTCGTGGGCTCAGTCCGTGCCGACCAGCCAGTCGGGCATGACGGCCAGCAGCCGTCCGACCATCGCCTCCTGACCGTGCGGGGCCTCGCCGCGCACCCACGACGTGAGCAGCGCGATGGCGCCGCCGGCGACGAAGCGAGCGGCGTCCGCGCGATCGATGCCCGGCGGGACGGCTCCACCCAGGGTGGCCATGGTGGCGGCCACCTGGTCCGCGTACGCGTCGACGACGGTCTCGTGCACGCGTCCGGAGAGCCGCCAACCGAGCGACGCCCGGTAGAAAGCGCACCGCTCACCGAGGTGCGCGAGGAGCCGTCGGTTGGAGGTGATCGCGAGATCCCGCCGGTCCGCGTCGGGCCGCGCTCGCGCGCCGAGGTCGTCGAGTCCGATGTCGCGGAAGGCGTCCACAAGCATCGCCACCGCGAGCTCGTCGAGGTCCGCGAACTGGGAGTAGAACGCGCTGCGGCTCACTCCCGCCGCACGGGCGATCGCATTGACCGAGATGTCGGTCGACGGATCGGCCACGAGCGTCTCGACGGCCGAGATGATGGCGGCGCGCGTCCGCGCGGGTCGCGGATCGGTCGTCAGTTCGGGCGCTTCAGCGGGCATGACACCCAGCCTACGACTTTCCGGACACGTGTAATAAAAGTCGGACTGTCCTCCCCCGCGCGCCGGGCGCATCACGCTGCTGTACCGCGGACCGGCGGAGTGATCGACGGAGGGCGCGCCGGGCCCCTCCGGTCTGCTTCCTAGGCATGTGAGGGCGCGCTCGTCCGCGCTCAGCCGACCTTGCTGGTCGGCGACCGGATCTCGGCGAGTTCGAGGGTATGGAGGTAGCTGGTGAGGGCGTCCCGGTTGTGGGTGAGGAAGTCGATCTTCTCGCTCATCCGGTCTCGTTCGGTCTCGAGCAGCTCGAAGAGGCCGGGGTCGGCGTTCTCGACGACAATGGTCTGCGGCTGCCCGAGGCAGGGGAGGATGCTGGTGACGATCCGCGTGGGGATGCCCGCGTCGATCAAACCCCGGATCTTGCCCACGCGGTCGATCAGGTAGTTGTCGTACTCCCGATACCCGTTGTCGAGCCGCCTCGGGGTGATCAAGCCCTGCTCCTCGTAGTAGCGGAGCATCCGGGACGGCACCCCCGTCCGCTTCGACAGCTCCCCGATGCGCACGCGTCCTCCTCCATCGATTTGACCTTCACACTAATGGCAATGTGCAGGCTAGAGGAATGCATGCAGCAAAACAGGGTCCGCTGAGGATCGGGATCATCGGCGCCGGCTCGATCGGCTCCACCCTCGCCCGCCGACTGAGCGGCCACGGCCACGCCGTCAAGATCGCCAACTCGCGCGGGCCCGAGACCGTCGATGCCGCCGCCCTCCGCACCGGCGCACAGGCCGTCACCGCAGCGGAAGCCGCGGTGGACGTCGACGTGCTCATCGTCTCCGTGCCCATGAACCGCAACGCGGACATCGCGGAGCACGTCCGGTCCGCTCCCGTGGGCGCCGTGGTCATCGACACCTCCAACTACTATCCCGGTCGCGACGGCGTCGTGCGGGAGTTCGTGGAGGGCGTGCCTGAGAGCGTGTGGCTGTCGGAGCTGTTCGGCCGCCCCGTCGCGAAGGCGTGGAACGCGATCACGTCGCAGTCCTTCGATGCGAAGGCCGCCCAAGCCGGCGATCCCGCTCGCGTGGCCCTCCCGGTGGCGGCGGACGACGAGGCGGATCGCCGCGTCGCCATGCGCCTGGTCGAGGAGACGGGGTTCGACGCGGTCGACGCCGGCGTCCTCGCCGACTCTTGGCGCCAGCAGCCGGGAGCGCCCGTGTACTGCACCGACCCGACGCGGGACGAGATGCCGCAGTGGCTGGCCGCCGCGGAGAAGGCCCGGGTACCGGAGCGTCGCGACCTCGCGATGAGCGTCATCGGTCGGTACGTCCGCGACGGCGGCAGCGTCACCGGCCCCTTCCTCGTGGCGATCAACCGCGCCTGCTACAGCTGACGCCCCTCGCGCCAGTCCGAGCCGCAGTACCTCAGAACGCAGAACGCAGAACCGAGAACGGATCCGTACATGACCACCCCAGACTGGACCACCGAGGGTGGCGCCGCACGCAGCGGAGCCACGCTCACCCCGTCGGCCCCCGACAAGAAGCACTCGTGGATAGGAGTGATCTCGCTGAGCGTGGGCGTGTTCGCCCTCGTCACGGCGGAGTTCCTGCCCGCGAGCCTGCTGTCGCGCATCGCCGGCGACCTCGGCGTCACTGAGGGCGTCGCCGGGCAGTCGGTCAGCGTGACGGCCATCATCGCCGCCATCGCGGGCCTGACCCTTCCCGTGCTCCTGCCCCGAGTGGATCGCCGGCACCTGATGATCGTGCTCTCGGTGGTGGCCGTCCTCTCGAACGTGCTCGTCGCCCTGGCGCCGAACTACCCCGTCCTCCTCCTGGCGCGGGTGCTGCTCGGGATCACCATCGGCGGTTTCTGGTCGCTCGCCATCTCCATGACCGCGCGTCTCGTCCCGGCATCCAAGCTCGGACTCGGGCTCACCATCGTCAACGTCGGTGTGTCGCTGGCCACGGTGGCGGCAGTCCCGCTGGGGACCCTCCTCGGCGAGCTCTGGGGGTGGCGCGCGGTGTTCCTCCTCGCCGGCGCGGTCGGAGTGCTCGCGACGATCCTGCAGTTCGTCGCCCTTCCGTCCATCCGGGCTGCGCAGTCGGCCGGTTTCCGGCCGCTGTTCCAGACGCTGCGATCCCGTCTGATCCTGCTGTGCCTGACGGCCATGGCGCTCATGGGCGCCGGCCACTTCGCCGGCTTCACCTACATCCGACCGGCAGCCACCGAGGTCGGCGGGCTCACCCCGGACCAGCTCGCCCTGCTGCTCCTCGCGTACGGCGTGGGCATCGTGGCCGGGAACCTCGTCGCGGGCCCGTTGGCCGACCGGTCGCTCCGCCTTGCGGTGTTCGTCTTCCCCCTCGTGCTCGGCGCGGCCATGATCTCGTTCGCGCTGCTGGAGGGTAATGCGGTGCTGATCTTCATAGCCGTCGCGTTCTGGGGAGCTGGCTTCGGCGCCCTTCCCACCGTGATCGGCACCTGGCTGGCACGAGCGGAGCCGGACCGGCTGGAGAGCGTGGGCGGGCTGCAGACCGCGGTGTTCCAGGTCGCGATCGCCCTTGGCGCGTTCATCGGCGGCCTGCTCGTCGACGGCGCCGGAGTCCAGGCGGCCCTGATCGTCGGCGGTGTCGCATCGCTCGTCGGCAGTGTCCTCATCGTGCTGGTCGAGCCTCGGCCGCTGGTATGACCGGCCGCGACGTCATTCTCGGGATGACCCTGACCGACGGGTACGGCAACCTGCACGGCGCATGGCGGGCACCCGGCACGGACCCGGGCGCCTACGCCGACATCGACGTGAGCATCCGCTACGCGCAGGCCGCGGAGCGCGGCCTGGTCGCGTTCCTGTTCACGCCCGACTTCCCTGCCGTCCGCGGGGACCTCGAGCGCACGACGGTGAGCAACGTCCTCGACCCGATCGTGTCGCTGACCGCCATCGCGCGCGCGACCGAGCGCATCGGGTTCGTTGCCACCGGCTCCACCACGTTCCAGGAGCCCTTCAACCTGGCGCGGCAGTTCAAGGCCCTCGACGTCATCAGCCACGGCCGTGCCGGGTGGAACGCCGTGACGACGAGCGATCCCGCCGTCGCCGCGAACTACGGCCGACCCGTCGCGGAACGCGCCGAACGCTACGCGCGGGCCCACGAGGCCATCCAGATCACGCAGGCGCTCTGGGGCAGCTGGGAGCAGGATGCCTGGGTAAAGGACCAGCCGGGCGACCGCTTCATCGACCCCTCGAAGCTGCGACCGGTGAACCTGCAGGGCGAGCACGTCGCCTCCCGTGGCCCGCTCGCGATCCCGCCGTCCGAGCAGGGCCAGCCCGTGGTGTTCACCTCCGGCGGTCCGAGCCCGCAGCTGCTGTCGATCGCGGGCCGCTACGCCAGCGGCTTCATCGCGGAGGTGTGGACGATCGACGAGGCCCGCGCTCAGCGTGAGCTGGTGCGCGACGCCGCCCGCGCGGCCGGCCGGGACCCGGACGAGGTCAAGTACTTCGCCGGCTTGATGACGACCGTCGCCCCGACTGTCCGGGAGGGGCTCGATCGGCGCCTCGCCCTCGCCGGCGACGTCATCGCGGCGCGACTCGGGCACCTCGGCGCCATGATCGGTGTGGAGCTGCACCGCGACCGGATCGACCAGCCGCTCTCGGAGAGCGAGCTCGCCGCCGCCCGTCCGTCTCCGCAGGACCCGCGCTCGAGCGTCGCCCTCAAGGTCGCACGCCGGGGCTGGTCGCCGCGCGACGTCCTCGCGCACGGCGTCATCGACTTCCATCCCACGGTCGTCGGCCCGGCCGCTTTACACGCCGACCACATCCAGGAGTGGTTCGAGGCGGGCGCCGTCGACGGCTTCTGGATCTCCCCGGACGTCTATGTCGACGGCGTCGACGCGTTCGTCGACGAGGTCGTCCCGATCCTCCAGCAGCGCGGGATCTACCCGAGCGCGTACCCCGGGGCGACGCTGCGGGAGAACCTCGGCGTCCCTGCGCAGTACGGCCGCGATCCCCGCGTCACGGGCTCCTGACACTGCTTCGACGCCCGTGGTCATCGACCTGATGCTGAGACCCACGATCTGCCAGGAACAAACAAAAGGAATGACCCATGGATAACACCACTCCGGAGGCATCGACGAAGCCCGTCGTGCTCGTCATCGGCACGACCGGAACGGTCGGGCAGCACATGCTCGCCGACTTCGACCGGGAACCCGGCGACGTCCAGGTGCGTTGGGCGGCACGCCGACCTGAGCAGGTGGAGGAGCTACGTGCCGCAGGACGGGATGCGGAACCCCTCGACCTGGACAATCCGAGCACCTTCGCACACGCCCTGCATGGAGTGGACCGCGTCTACCTCCTCACCGGCTACACCGTCGCGATGCTGGCCCAGAGCAAGACGCTCGTCGACGCCGCGGTCAAGGCAGGCGTCAGCCACATCGTGCACCAGGGCGTGTTCGCGAACTGGGACGTCACCGATCCGCACTTCGTCTGGCACCAGATGATCGAGCGGTACATCGAGGGCAGCGGCTTGGCGTGGACCCACCTGCACCCGAACATGTTCATGGACGGACTGGCGCCGATGATCGCGGCCGACGACGCCTTCTCCGTCTTCCACGGCGAGCACCGCGTCGGGTGGATCGCCGCCCGCGACATCGCCGCCGTCGCCGTGGCGGTGCTGCGGCAGGGTCCATCTCGACACCAGGGCAAGCAGTACTGGCTGTCCACCGAGGTGGCCTCCGGCCACGAGGTGGCAGCAATCTTCTCCGAGGCCCTTGGCCGGGAGATCCGCTGCGACGTACGCGGGCCAGACGAATTCCGGGCGTCACTGGCTGAGCGCGGCGTCGCGGTGGAGTCCTGGTACGCGGAGGCGGGCGTGGAGTTCAACCGGCAGGTCATCGACGGACGCATGGGCTACATCGGCACCGTCCGGGACGACGTGGAGTTCGTCACCGGCCGCCCCTCGACCTCGCTGCGACAGTGGGCCGAGGAGAACCGTGATCACATGACTCCGCGCGCTTCCGCAGTCTGATGACAATGCCCCCACGGCCCCGATGCCCCGCCCCTCCTCGCATCCGTGCGCGGTCTCGACGCGAGGACGGACCCCGCTGAGGAGAGCCCAGGGCAGTACCGGGACGACTGCCCGCCATACCGCTCACCCACCGCTGTGCCCGACGGCGATCCCCCACGAACACCACTCGACGAACGGATCCACCATGCCCGACCTCTTCACCCCTCTCACCGCCGGCGACCTCGAGCTAGCCAACCGCATCGTCATGGCGCCCCTGACCCGGTCCCGCGCCGGCGCCGACGGCGTCCCCACGGAGATCATGGCCGAGCACTACGCGCAGCGTGCGAGCGTCGGCCTCATCATCAGCGAGGGCACCTTCCCGAGCCGCGCCGGGAAGGCGTTCGACGGCCAGCCCGGCCTCGTCATGGACGCGCAGCTCGCGGGCTGGCGGACGGTCACCGATGCGGTGCACGCGAAGGGAGGCCTGATCGTCGCCCAGGTGATGCACGCCGGGCGCGCCACCCACCCCGACATCTCCGGCCTCCCCGTCGAGGCACCCAGCGCCCTCGCCATCGACGGCGAGACCCGCGCGGGCGGGAAGAAGGTGGCCTACCCCGTCCCCCGCGCGCTCACCACGGAGGAGCTGCCCCGCATTGTCGAGGACTTCGTCCGCGGCTCCCAGAACGCCATCGATGCCGGATTCGACGGCGTCGAGCTGCACGCCGCCAACGGCTACCTGCTGCACGAGTTCCTCGGCGCCACATCCAACGTCCGCACCGACGCGTACGGCGGTTCGCCGGAGAACCGGATCCGCTTTGTCGTCGAGGTCGTCCAGGCGGTGGTCGCCCAGCTCGGAGCCGGCCGCGTCGGGATCCGCATCTCCCCGCAGCGCGACATCCAGGGCCTCATCGAGGACGACCTCGCCGACGTCACCGCGGTCTACGGAGGGCTGATGGACGCCCTGGCCCCGCTGGGCCTCGCCTTCGTCAGCGTCCTGCACCCCGACACCGCCGGCGAGCTTGTGCAGGGGATCCGTACTCGCTTCGCCGGACCCTTCCTCGTGAACACCGGATTCGCCGAGGCCACCACCCGCGAGGAGGCCGTCGGCATGATGGCGGACTCGCTGGGTGACGCGGTCGTGGTCGGGCGGGCGATCATCGCGAACCCCGACCTCGTCCGTCGCTGGCGTGACGGGCTCGAGGAGAACGAGCTCGATTTCTCGACCCTCTACGCGGAGGGCACGGTCGGCTACACCGACTACCCCACGCACGCGTAGGTCGCAGAGCCCCAAATACTGACGTGCTGACCGCGCTTGCCGGGTGAGCGTCGGACCTGGCGAGCTGCATGCCGATCACATCCAGGAGTGGTTCGAAGCAGAAGCCGCTGACGGTTTCTGGATGTTGCCCGATGTCTACGAGGACGGGATCGACGCGTTCGTTGACTACGTCGTCCCGAGCCTGCGGGAGCGCGGTCTGTACCCGGATGAGTACACGGGGAAGACCGTGCGCGAGAACCTCGGAGTTCCCGCGCAGTACGGCCTCGATCCTCGAATCGGCGGCGGCGCATCCGTCTGAACGACGTCGAGACGGCCTCGCTCGTCTCGTGGACGGCCGGACGTCGAAAGGTCCCGATTCGGATTTGACCCTCTCACTAGTGAGAACGTCGATGCTTGGCTACGGCGACCTCTCCGATGGCGTGGTGCCCCGCCCGGGTGGTGGTCCTTCGAATCACGACCCGAACCGAGAGACCACGAATGCTTGGAGCGCACCGAACATGAAGAGCGACATCCACCTCACCCCGGAGACGGAGCCCATCGAGGTCGTCACGGACCTGGACGGCACCGCCACCAGGCCGGGCGCGACTGGCCCGGCGGCGACGCCGCGACTGTCGCCGAGCGAGGTCCTGGCGATCTCCATCCTGGTCTTCTCGGCGTTCGTCGCGCTCTTGTCCGAGCTGGTGATGGGGGTGGCGCTGCCGCAGGTCATGGAGGACCTCGGCATCACGGCGACGACGGGGCAGTGGCTCACCACCGGATACGCCCTAACCCTCGCGGTGGTCATCCCGACCACCGGGTACATCATGCAGCGCTTCCAGCTCCGGTCGATCTTCATCGCCAGCGTCGGACTGTTCTCTCTTGGCACCGCGATCGCGGCGGTCGCGCCCGGCTTCGAGCTGCTGCTCACCGGCCGCATCGTGCAGGCGCTCGGCACGGCGGTGCTGGTGCCGCTGCTGCTGACCACGTCGATCGGGCTCGTCGCACCGCCCCGCCGTGGGCAGATGATGGCGCTGGTCACCGCGGTGACCGCTGTCGCACCCGCCGTGGGTCCCGCGTTCTCCGGCCTCGTGATGTCGCAGCTGAGCTGGCGGTGGCTGTTCATCATCATCCTGCCGCTGACGTTGCTCGCCCTCGTCATCGGTGCGGTCAAGATGCCGAACCTCACCACCCCCCGGCGGATCCGATTCGATGCGCTCTCATTGCTGCTCTCCGCGATCGGGTTCGGTGCCCTCGTCTACGGCCTGGCCAGCGCCGGCGAATCCGGTGGCGGTCACCTCTCTGCGGTGTTCTGGATCGCGATCCCGCTGGGCATCGTGGGCATCGCGGCGTTCGTGTGGCGTCAGCTCCGACTGCAGCGCCGTGACGCGGCCGTCCTCGACATGCGGATCTTCGGCCGTGCCGCATTCGCGCGTCCCGTGATCCTCTTCGCGTTCCTCGTGATGGGTGCCTTCAGCCTCTCGACCCTGATCCCGCTCATGCTCCAGGAGTCCCTGGGCCTCGGCTCCCTGGAGACCGGGCTGCTCATGGTGCCGGGTGGGGCGACGATCGCGATCGTGTCGGTCCTGGTCGGCCGGTATTACGACCGAATCGGAGCTCGTGAGCTCGCGATCCCCGGCGCCCTCGTCGTCGCTGCCGGGTGGTGGTACATGACGACCTTCACCGAGGACACCTCGATGTGGATCGTCCTCGCCACCTACGTGCTCATCTGCGCCGGACAGGCCTTCGCCTGGGTCGCCATCTTCACGATGTCGTTGGGATCGCTGCCAAGCGCTCTCGCACCTCACGGCAGCGCAGCGCTGAACACCATCCAGCAGCTCGGTGGCGCAGCCGGTCTGGCTGTGCTCATCGGGGTCTTCAGCGCCAACACCGGCGGCACCGACGCCACCTCGATCGCGAACGGCGCACAGGCCGCCTTCACCGTCGGCGCCGTCATCGCGGTCGTGGCCTTCGTGATCGCCCTGTTCCTCCCGCGCCACACCCCGAGCACAGGAGAGCACTGAACGAGCGCCTCAAGGAGTTCGACGTCGCTCTCAGGCAGACCCGAAGCGTCCGGATAGGGATCCCCTGCCGGACACTCGTTTGCCTACCTGCGTGCCACGATGGCGGGAATGGTGACTCTGGTAGCGGTAGCCCTGGGTTGGGGAAGCGCACACTCTCTGCGGAGCCGCGGAGCCGCGGAGCCGCGGAGCCGCGGCGTCGCAGCATCCGCGCGCTCGACGCAGACAAGGTCCCGGGACTCGGGTTCTGGTTGAACGCCGATGAAGTCCTTGCTCCCACCCCTGAGCTGCGCCCCGCCGTGCCCACAACTGGCCGGTAGGCCACCGTCCCACCAGAAAAGAGCGACATGACGCCGACGTACAGTTCGACTCGTCCCGAGAGGCGGGCCGTGGCCGCGGCCATACGGCGGCTAGTCCCCGCGGGCATCACCGTCCGCGACGCCCTCGCGGCTACGACGCCGTCGGGGATCCTCGAACGCAACGCTTCGCGACGGATCAACGAGGCTTCTCGGTTGGTCCAGCTTCATCATGCGATCGCGACGGATCACCTGGCAGCCTTCGTAGGTCTGCTCAATCTCCCCGGTTCTCACGGCCCGTCGGTGGCCGCCGTTCAGCGAAGCCTTCTTGAGACGTGGGGCCGGATTTGGTGGATTCTCGGCGCGCCGGACGGCTTGGGTGCTGAGTACCGTGCTCGAGCGATGATCGTCGCTGAACTTGAAGCCGGTGACCGACGGGGCATTCCAATGCTCTCTGCTGAGACGATGCCAGAGGCGATTGCACGAGCGAGCCGGGCCCGGGATGAGATATCAGCCGGGCCACCAGTGCCACGTCCTACCGAGCTCGTGACGAAATTTCTTCAGGAGTCAGTCGCGCCACGCGATTTCCGTGCCGTGTATTCGCATCTTTCCGGCGTCTCGCACGGTGAATCGGTCTTTACTGAGTCACTGACCGAGCTCGCAGGGCTCGCCGCTGTTCGTACGCCGGTCATCGTGCTGCCGAGCGACAATCTCGTTAAGTACAGCACCACGGTATGGGGGGCAACGTTCATGGGCACCACGCGCCTGATCGCGAGTTGGGGGCTAGGTTCAGGCATCAGCGACGCGTACTTCCAGACGGCAACCGAAGTGGGAGAACAGATGAAATCTCGCGGTCTAAGGGGCCAGCCGCGGAGGGGGAACGGTTGAGTCTGGCATTGGCGCGACTGGTCACCTGACCCGTCGGCGCATCCGTTGAGGGATCCCTACCGGGCCACTCCGGTGATCGGTGCGTCCGTGAGAAGGTCGAGCATGGCTCTAGAAGATCGCAATCGCTTACGTGCGCAGCAGGTCCGTGTGCTCACAATCGGGGCTGTCGTCTGGGGGTGATCGCGGTCGTGTTCGCGGTCATTGAGTACACGACGACGCTCAACGGGTGGGGTGGCATGATGACTGGCGTGATCCTGGCGCCGCTTTGCGCGGTTGTCGCCGTAGTGCTGCGGCGCAAGCAGTCGCAGAGGCGATAAACGCACACGACCGCTACGCGAGTCAGGTGGCGTGGTCCGGCGAAGGATCTCCTACGGGAACAGTGAATCGCTAGGCTCCGGCAGAGTGGGGTGGGCCACGGAGCGTCTGGAGGGTTGGCGATGATCACGGCGGATTCGAGTGGTTCATATTCCACGGGCTCGGCAGGCGGAGACAACGCGCTCACGTTCGCGCTTGCATGGGGAGAGCGCCTCGCTTCGGAGCTGCCGGCAGCGCTCGAAGCGAGCCGCAGCTTCGCGTCGGCGGCCAGAGCGTTTGATAGAGCTGACGAGTGGCCTCTAGATGACACGCACATAGCCGAGAGCTTTCGCGCGATGTGGACGGCGAACGCGAGCGTTGTGTGGACGGCGTCACAGGTGGAACGGTGGCTCGTGCGTCTAGCCCGAGAGACTGGTGAGCCCGCCCCCGTTCCAGTACCCAACCTCAAGACGCTGCGCGACGCGCTGGAGCACTTGGACGAGGCAATCTTTGACGACGGCAACTACGCCCACGCGGACCGCAGCGACGAGCGCGTGAAGCAGCGCACACGTGCCCTTGCGCGATTGGGGCCATTCGCGATCGCCTCGTGGAAGCCTGGAGGGCCACTGTTCGACCTGATCGATCCGGCACAGCTGCACGATCTGGGGCGACAGTTATCCGCTCGGCTCTCATCGATGCTCGATGAGATGGCCGAGGACTACGCGACGCAGGAGGCGATCGATCGGATCCGCGGGAAGTGACGTTTCGTGCCGGAAGCTGGGGAGCTACGCCATTGCCCCCCTCGCGGCTACAAGTCACAGGCCCCAGGAGATGTTGTTGTCCGAGTGAATATCGAAGTGGTCGGCAAGTAGATGCACCCACCGTCGGCGCTCATGGCCCTCTGTCCCAGCCCTGGCTACCTCGATCAGCTTCGCCAGGGCATAGACCCTCCAGGCGGCGCGATTGAGCTGCTTGTCGCACTGGTCGAGGTCTGTAAGGGTTCTTCTCTGCTGAACCTCCCGGACCTCGCCGCGCTTGCGATCAAGTCGGACCATGAAGACGAACTCTTGCTCGAGGTCCTCGCGTAGTAGGTCGTCGTGAAGGTAGCGATTGCGGAGCTTATATGCCTCGCTCGCGGCGGCCAGCGCAGCACTGCCGACCACCTGTTCCTCACCAGTGAGGACCGACTGGCTGACTAGGCGGTTCATCTTCTTGATGCGATCGCTGACCTGCATGGTGGCTTGCTCTGCGACCTCCGGACCGCCGTCCAGAAGTGCCGCAAAGGCGTTTCGCGTGGAGGCATCGAGTCGAACAGCGCTGCGTGCGATGAGGCCCATCAGGTAAGGCAGCTGCGCATCCGAGGGAAGGTTTTGCCAGTGCGGCTTAGCCATGTGACGAGGCTAGACGAGGGCATGCGCACTCGCCACACCGCCGAGCTCGGACGCCAGGGCGTGCCGAAGGAGACCGTCGACGTCCGCATGCGCGCCGAGGACTCGCACGGGCGGCCCGCCTTCGAGGCACCCGTCCAGGGGCAGCAGGTGAACGTCCCGCAGACCAAGCGGGGCCGCGGCGCGAACCGCGCGACCGAGCGGACCCAGCAAGACAGGTGATGTGAAGGGTGTCGGCGTCGCTATGGTCTGATCATGCACACCGCTGCGCGTTCTCTGCCGACTCTGCTCTCGGCAGTAGCGGTCGTACTCCTTGCAGGATGCGCAACGGAAGCGGACCCGCCGTCCAGCAATCTCGGCCCAACATCGTCCGTTCCTACCCGGACGGCGGCTCTCGATCCGTCCGAGCGTGTTGACCGTGCAGAGCAGCTCGCGCGGCAGGATGTCGGAACCGCCCCTATCTGGGAGGGCGTGACCTTCACGGGGATCTCGATCAGCGAGGACGCTGTCTGCGTCGATCGCAACTGGGGGCCAGGAGGAGGCCCTGGAGACCTCCCTGCGGAATCTGTGGCTGGCTACGTCGTAGTCACCTTCCCCAGCGAGGACATCGCCGATCCGGAGAGCGGAGTCTGCGCAGACCGTGTCGGAGCAACCGCGACCAAGGCTCCAGCTGTCCAGGTTCCCGACGCGGTCGCTGACGATCCGGGGCTCCTCGTCAGCAGTGACGTCGGGGAGGACTGGCCGCTCACGGTCCCGTACGTCATCGTCCGCTGCGACGAACGCACTCTCGGAGGGCGACTCCTTCAGCTTGTGACCCTGACGGCACCAGACGGCGCCGAGTACGCGGTCAACGGCACGGCACGGGATCACACCGATCTGCCCGACATCGAACCGATATGGGCGCCGAATCCCGACGTCGAGGGGCTGCGGATTGACATCTCACCGGTCATCGACGCAGGTCTGGCACGGTGCTGACGTCGTAGCCGATTCACCGCGCGGACCCGCTAGAGCGGTTAACCGGACATAAGGTACATTATCGGCGTATGGGGAGAGCGCTCAGGCTGCCTCCCCGTGTCCTTCTTGCTGCGCAGGCGAGACGGGTGAAGTGCGCCAGCGTGGCGGCCCCTAGAGCCCCTTTAGTCTCTCTGCTGAAGCCGATCTACAGCGGCATAGATGCCGCCGCCTAGGATCATGGCGTCCATTGCAGCGGAGGGCGCCGCTACCATGCCGGAACCTTCTCCGAAGACATAACTTGCAAGGGCGACCGTAAAGCCCAAAATTAAGCCTCCACTAGAAACTCTGTACGCTTTTACGCGGCGCCACCATCCGAAGAATTCGCCATAGTCGATTATTTGTTCGTCTGTCAGTCCGGTGAGTTCTTGTATTGGTTCGAGTGCGGTCCGAATTTCGCGATCTAGGTCCGGGTCATCGCGGATCTCATGGTCAATTCGCTGAAAATCACTCTGAATATTTCTGTAATCAAACCCGAACGCGGCCCCGGTTTGTGTATGTGCCACTGCAGATTTGATATGCGTTTGTAGTGATGCTTTGCTGTTTGATATTGTGCGCAAAGGGCTAAAAGCGTCGGCGCCCGTCCCAGAAATGCCGTTTAGCCCAAGTTCAAGAGTGGCGAAACGGAGTTGTGCGGCGTTGCCCACAATGCCGCTGAAGGTGGCTGACGGTGGTCGAAAGCCAGCTGTTGCGGCGGAGGCGTTTAGCAGCTCAGTGACGCGCGCGGTGCTGGCTCGGAAGCCGGACAGGGATGTTGCGTGTTCGAGGACGCCGGCGAGGTGCGCTGACGGGGCCAGGAGTCCGGATAGAGAGGATGCGTGTTCGAGGACGTCAGCCAAGTGGGCTGAAGGCGCCAGGAGTCCGGACGGGGAGGTTGCGTGTTGGAGGACGCTGGTGAGATGGGATGACGGTGCGCGGAAGCCAGCTGTTGCCACGGAGGCATTCAGAAGTTCGCTGACGCGGGGAATGCTGGCTCCAAAGCCCACGATGGAGGTCGCCTGCTCAAGAACGCCAGCAAAGTGCCCTGAGGGTGCCCGGAAGCCAGCTGAGGTGCTCGAGGCGTTAAGCATGTCGCTGACGCGGGCGGTACTGGCGCGGAAGCCGGCCATGGAGGAATCTTGGCTGACAGGCTTAGCGGCATTGGATGCGGTACTGGCGAGCACCTTATGCAGACTAGGCGCAGTCTCGCCGTCTTCGAGCTGTTCGTGATCTTCGACCATGGCTGCACCTTATCGTCCGCCTCCGACTTAACCGAGGTCGACAAGCTTGCATGCGTTGTGTTGAATAACGTACATGTTAGCGTTGTGGCTGCTTGCTAAGGGAGGTTTGATGTGTGCTGCGCAAGCGCAATCAATCTCGTTGCAACAAGTCCCGCAGCGTATCGGCTAGGGAGGCAGGAACAAGTTGCGGACGAGGGGCCCAAACGCGCGACACAATGTCCTCAAGCAGCCGGTCGTGTGACTGCTCATATCGCCTGAGTATGCCGATGCCCGTGACCACAAGGTTTGTTAGTGTGTGTCCGGGTTGGGTCATCCAAGCATCTGGTAGTGAAGCGTCAAATCCTCCTACGTAGGTCACCTGCGACCGCGAGTCCGTGTCGCCTGGGATGGAAACTTGTGCGACCACAAAGTCAACTAGAGCTTGACCGTGTTCGAGGGGGTTGAAGTTTAAGTAGTCCACTCCCGAGACCACCCGCTTTAGTGGCTCGTAGTTTTCGAGAAGTAAAAAGTATCCCACGCTCATCGGGTCGAGAATGAGATTCTCGATTGTGTACCGGCTGCTATCGTACGTCACATGCTCACTTGGGGGCTGCGTGCGAGTGTCGCGATCTATTAGCCCCCACACGGCGTGGTTCCCATTTGCCCTAAGTCTATGGACAAGATCTATTACTGCGGCCGATCCATTAGCGAGACTCTTACTTCCTGCGGCCATGAAAACTAGGGACCGCTCAGAAACGAGCTGATCGCTTAGAAGTGTTGCGATGGCGGTGTAGCGCTTTTCGTCCTGCGGACTCTCAACGAGCACGGTTCTGCGGTTATCAGAACTTACGCTAAGCGTGGGAACCCCCACTAGTAAATTCTTTAGAGCCGCATCTGTAGATACAGCTGGGACTAGCCGAGGACTTTCCGTTTTCCGCATTATGAACAGCGACTCTTGTCGAGCTAGCGCAACCGTCGTCGGAGAATGTGTCGTCATTATCACATTTATGCCCAAATCTCGCACGAAATGCTTACTAAGTAGTTCAATCAGACTACTTATCATCGACGGATGAAGGGTCGCATCCGGTTCGTCTAGTAGAACGACCTTTGGGAGGCGCAAATAGTCCTTTCTGTTCGTTGCGGAATAGAGTGACATAGCGACAGTCATTAAGGTCCGCTCGCCTGAAGAGAGCTCGCTGATGGGGTAGGACTCTCCGGAGCTGATATGTTCGAGTCGGGGTGTTTGGTTCGACGGTACAACGGCCGGAGTTGGCGCCTTAAAGCGGTAAGTAAGCCCGACGGACTCCAAGGCGGAGTTGAGCAAATCCCACGGAGGTTTTCCGAACGTATCGTGTAGTTCGTCTCTACTTCTTATCCTCCCGTGTGACTCGCCGGCGTCTTTGAGGACCTGATTGACGGCATTGCCGGTGATAATCTGGTTGTAGAGGTCAAATGTTTCGGATAGAGATAAAGAAAATAGATCGCCGTTTCCCAATTCTGACGGCGTGTACTCGACGAAAGTGTCGTGTGTCCATTCCAAAAACGGCCGACCGGCCCTATCTTGAATCTGCCGGCTTATTTCGTGGGGCAGGCCATTGATGGCCAGATTATCAAGAACTTCTTGATTAGGATCTGGGAAGTGGGGATTGTGGCGTATCCACTGAAGCTGTTCGATCCTATTTTCGAACTGACTAACCACGCTTTCACGCTGACCGTACGAGGGGGTTGGTTCCGGTGGGTTGCCTAAGCGCGTGGTGTCAAGTAGTCGTACAGCCGAGTTGCCACCCTCCCAGTCCCCTGCTATCTTCCCGTCGGCTATTCCTTGTAGTAAATGAGATTTTCCAGCTCCGTTCTCTCCTGAGAGAACTATAAAGCTTGGCAAATCCGTCATGGAAAACGGCTCGAGTGACTTATAGGGGAAGGGCGAGTCAAGTTGCATTGTATATCCAAGGTTGGACGCAGCGGCGTATGTTGCGGTGCTTTACTGCTATCTGAACGAAGTGTCACGTGGGTATAGACGGTGAGCGACGGTATCTACTTCGCGAAGGGGCCGTTACGGTCAAGAGCGCGGGCCAAAAGGGCTTCGGAGGGAAGTGCTGCCTGCTCGGCGGCGGGGAGAAGGTCGTAGCTGGAGACTGCGACGGGTGTTTCGTGTCCCGCAAGTGAGTATCGGACGACGGCCTCGTTTTTGCTGCTCACTAATAGGAGTCCTACTGTGTCAGCGTGTTGGGGGCGGCGGAGTCGGTCGTCTACTAGGGCAACGTAAAAGCCGAGTTGCCCGAGATGCTCAGGTTTGAATCGCCCTGTCTTCAGCTCGATCACTACGTAGCGCAGCTGCTCGACATGGAAAAAGAGAAGATCGACAAAGAAATCGTCTCCGTCGATGTCGAAGTGCACCTGCCGACCGACGAAGGCGAACCCCTCTCCCAGCTCGCGGAGGGTGTCGATTATTCTGTCGACGAGAGCCTGCTCGAGCTCGCGCTCTGATGCGTCTCCGTCGACGGCAAGGAAGTCGAGGACGTATGGGTCCTTCGTGATCTGCTGTGCGAGGTCTGATTCGCCAGCTGTAAGGGCACGGTCGAAGTTGGCGGGTGCCGCCTCGAAGCGGGTGTGGGTGGCGGTGCGGATGTGGTGCTCGAGTACGTTGCGGGACCAACCGTGTGCGAGGACGCGCGAGACGTACCAGTCGCGTACCTCCTCGTCTGTGACTCGGTCGAGGAGGGTGGTGATGTGGCCCCAGGGCAATTGCGCAACGGGTCGTTGCGCGATCTCGCTGTCAGGCCAGGCGCGGGCGAAGGAGCGCATGTAGATCAGGTTCCGGGGTGAAAAGCCCTTCATCTCGGGGAACTCTGCGCGGAGGTCATCGGCCAGGCGCTTGACGACCCCACTCCCCCACGCCTGCTGCTCCGTCTGCGCGGCCAAGGTCGTGCCGAGCTGCCAGTACAGCTGCACGAGCTCGGTGTTGACGCGGCGCTGCGCGACGTAGCGGGCTTGGCGCACGCGGGCCTTGAGCTCTACGAGGACTTCGTCGTACCCAGGCGCGTTCGCGTCGACGGCGTCCGGGCTCATGCGTCCACAGTAAGCCCCTCCCCCGGAGCCATTTGCTAGCTGATGCTAGCGCCTAGTATCGCTTGCACTAGAGCGGAGACGGGGCCGGCGACGTCGTCAGTACTCGGCGTCGTCGTATATGCCGGCGGGCTGCCTGTCGGCGTCGAAGAGCCCGTGCGGGGGGCGCCTGTAGGGCAGGGGCTCCCCCGGCAGGTTCTCGTCTTGCGACCCAGCGAAGGGCCCGTCGAGAGAGAGGAGGGCGCTCATGTGTGGGTCGGCGTGGTTGATCCACCAGGCGCTCGTGCCGAGTGCGGGGTCCTGTCGTGCTGCTTCCCAGCCGCGCCATAGGGCGGTGAGGCGCTGGAGCGCTTCGTCGTTCTCCCACCACGTGGCGCTCCACCTACCGGTGCCGCTGCCTTTGCCGGACACGCGGCGGCGGTAGGAGAACCGCCAGTAGCGCCGGAACCACTCGTCGACGGACGCGAACACGAGCTCCGGGACCTCCGGCTCCTCCTCTTCGTCCCCCTCGTGTTCGTCGACGGCGGGCTCGTCGAGGTCCGGGTGGTCCAGCGGGTCGTGTGCGGTCATGGTCGGATCCTCAGTGGCCGGCGTCGCCGTCGGCGTCGGTGCGGGGCTCGTTCTCGGTGCTGGCGAGCAGCGCGCTCAGCGACGATCGCTCAACGGGCGGCGCCTGCGCCGGCACCGCGGCCGCCGGGCGGTCGAGGACAGCCGTCGACGTCGGCGCCGGCGGGACGTCGACGGGTGCCGCCTTCCGCGAGGCGGGGTCGTGGGCGGAGATCGACGCCTGGATGGTGGCGACCTGCTCCTTCGGGCCCTGGAACCATGGCACCGTGCGTAGCAGCGCCGCTCGGGTGCCGGAGGACAGCATGATCGCGCGGCCGCGGGGAAGATCCGCGAGCTCGGCGACCTCGAGGATGTTCTCGCGCTTGAGCAACGTCGACGTGGACCGGACGCCCTTGTTCATGCTCGCCGAGGTCGTCTCGCGGTCGTAGGTACCGATGAGCTGCGAGATGTACTGCAAGAAGTTGTTCTCCCGCACACCGCCGAGGTACACGAACACGTTGGATGCGGAGAAGAGCTTGAGCATGCCCTCCTTCCCGAATACCGCCACCCCCTGCGACCACGACTGGAAGACCGACATGATCGGGATCCCGCGCGAGCCGAAGTGCGAGTGCAGGTCGGGCAGGTCCCTCCACCGGCACACGTTCGCGGCCTCGTCGAGGATCCCGACCAGCGGCGTCCGCATGCGGCCGCCGGCGCTCACGTCCGCCAGGTCCGTGGCCGCCTCGAGGGTCGCGGCGGTGAGGGCGGTGACGAGGGGGCCGGCCGTGTCGGCGCTCTCCTTGGAGAGGCTATAGAGCGTGCCGGAGCCGCGCACGAACTCGGCCGCGTCGAACTGGGGCCGGTCGTCCTCGGGCCGCGGGAGTTCACCCAGTCGGCGATGCTGCCGTTCTCCAAGCACGCCGCCATCTGCTGCGCGTTGGAGTAGATGCTGCTGCGGGTCTTCTCCGTCCCCTGGAGCGCGCCGAGCGCGCCGTCGGCCTGCATCCGGTACCCGCCGACACGGAGCAGCCGCACGGGCTCCTCCTCATTGAGGTCGGTGAGCCAGGAGAACACCTGCGAGATGGGGCGGTCGCCGACCGCGGCCGCCAGGAGTATCCCTACCAGTAGGTCCATGCCGGCGCCGTCGAAGAACGCATCCTCCCGGTCGGCTGTTCGTGGAGCGTCGGGTTGGTCTAGCTCGACGCCGAAGCGTAGAGGCTGAGATCGGTGGTGAGGGTCGTCACCGGCCACAATTCAAGGCCCGGGTCGCTCGAGGGCCCCATCTGCTGCAGCAGCGTCTCACCGAGGCGATACCCAAGACCCTGCACGTCGAGCTCGAACGCAGGGAGCCGCGGCCGCAGGGGCGCGCAGACGGGGTTGTCGCGGAACCCGAGCAGTGCGATGTCGGCCCCGATGCGCAGCCCGGCCGCTGACAGCTCCGGATAGAGGCTCAGCGCGAGGGTCTCCTGAGCGAGCACCATGGCGCTCGGGCGGCGCGGGATCTGCAGCACGCGGCGCGCGAGCTCGATCCCCGCGTCTGCGCGGTCGGGCACGCGGAACACGGCACTGGCGTCCAACCCATGCTCCTGCATCGTGCGCGTCCAAGCCTCGAGGAACACCGTGTTCGCCGCGATCTGCCGGTCGTCGCAGGCGACCGCGATGTCCCTGTGTCCGGCCTCGAACAGAGCCGTGACCGCCCGTGTCGCGGCGCCCTCGAAGTCGAGGTCGAGCGCGGCGTGATCGTCTCGACCCGTCTGCCCGAGCGTCACGAACGGCACACCAGCTTCCACGAGCGCGTTGACGCGCGGGTCACCGATGGTCGTGTTGGTCAGGATGTAGGCGTCCGCGATGCCGCGGGCCACGAGCGCCGCGACCGGCGGTGCCGCGTTCTCGTCGCTCCGCGTAGGGATCATGAGCACGTCCAGGTGCTCCACCTCAAGGGCTCGGCGAAGGCCCGCGACCAACGGGAAGTAGAACGTCTCCCCCAATGACGTGCGGGCCGTGTCGATCGGCACGAACAGCGCGATCGCGCCCGACCTCCCCCGGCGAAGCGAGCGTCCCGCGTGGTTGGGGCGGTAACCAAGCCGAGCAGCCGCGGCACGTACCCGCTCCACCGTCTCCGCACTGACCTCGTCACGACCGTTCATTGCACGGGACACCGTCGCCACCGAGAGACCGAGCTCGCGCGAGAGATCGCGGATTCCCACTCTGGTCATCGAAGCCCTCCGACCGGCAGTCTCCCACGCCTTGCACGGCCGTAAACGTTTCCGGTAC
>Ga0265798_10002768_pt1 | contig 25477 bp, 14 predicted proteins | sample P3T30metagenome_FD_192430 | JGI IMG/M metagenome (GOLD analysis project Ga0265798, IMG submission 192430) | Plant litter microbial communities from East Loma Ridge, Irvine, California - P3 T30 | ecosystem: Environmental > Terrestrial > Plant litter > Unclassified | place: USA: California...
TTGGGCGTAAGGGGCGGCTCGGCGGGCATCGCGCTGGGTGCGTGGGCACTGACCTGTTTCTATATCACCTGGTTCTTCATTTTCTTCACGGTGATCCTGGCTTTCGTCCTGCTCTGTGTCGCGGATCAGCAGCAGCGTCGGGCGCTATGGCAGGCCACGCTGCGCCATTGGTGGGTGGTTGCCAGCGTAGGTTTGATAGCCATCATTGCAATGATTCCGTTGCTCAGTGTCTACCTGCCCAAGGCAGCCGAGTCTGGAGTGCGTTCGTACGAGTCTGCCCTGAAGTACGTGGTGGAACTGCCTGGCATTCTGCAGGTGGGCGAAACCAACATACTATTCGGCACCATCTACAACAACGCTATAAAAGTGATATTTCCCGGTTACACCTGGGAGGGCGAGTACTACAACACAGGCATCGCGCCCATCATCTTCGTCCTGTTCTGCTTTGCAACCGTTGCCATTTTTCGTCAGCGCAAACAACACCCGATTACACAGTTTACCTGGGCGGTGAGCTTGGCCGTGTTGATCACATGGGCCTGTGTTATCAAGGTGAATGAAAGAAGCCTTTGGTTCTTCGTTTACACCTTCTTTCCAGGCGCGAAAGCGTTGAACGTGGTGAGTGCCTACCAGATCTTCCTAATGTTCCCACTGACCGTCGTCGTGACCGTGTACCTCGCGCGATTGCTTCCGCGGTTGCCAGTGTCGATTCTCTGCATTTTGGGCACAATGCTGATTGTCGAAGAAATGAACCGAGCCTACATCCATCTTGATCGGAAAGTAGAACTGGCCAAAGTCGCAAATCTGACTCCAGCACCGGCCACCTGCAAGGTGTTCTACGTCAGTGGATGGCCACGACAGGAATCAGTGATCGACAATATCTACGCTCACAACGTCAGCGCGATGCTGATAGCGGAGCTCTTGAGAATGCCCACGATCAATGGTTTCGCCTCGTTCAATCCGCCGGACTGGAACCTGGCGTATCCGAATAACAACGACTACGATCAGCGCGTCCGGACATACCTGCAAAACCACGCGATTACCGATGTGTGCAAGCTCGATCTGGCTACCAAACAATGGTTACCCGCGCCGCAGTGACCTGCTAATGGCTGTCTCACCGTGGCCCAGGCCCCGGTGAGACACCTGTAACGCCATCAATACTTCTCAAGCTGTCTTCATGCCCCGTCAGGGCAGGGGCCTTGCTTCACGTGCTCTCAAGAACCGCTGCGCAGGTCGTTCCAGGAATCTGTGGCTCAGCATGCTCAGTACGATCAGCACAGCGAAGAACAGCAGCATGACCCAGCCTTGATAGAACACAGCGCGCGCAAAACCCAGCTTGTCTGCCGTCAGAGCGAACATAATCTGCAGCGGAAAGTGAATCAGATAGGACGCATAGCTGATATCTCCAAGTACTGCGCCTGAGCGAAGCAGGTTGGGCCAGTAGCGCCCGATACCTGCAAGGGCTGCGATCAAGAGTGGGAAGCCGACGCACATGACGAAATACGTGTTCACGTTATCGCTAAAGCTTAGCTGATACACCCAAGCAGCAGCGCATGCCGCTGATACCAGCGCCGTGCTCCGCCCCGGTCCAGCGTGACGTTCCAACCATTGCATACTGATGTAGGTCAGCCCGCCTACATAGAAACACAGCAGACCGCTGCCTTGCTTGTAGTAGTCAGGGTACAGATAGGCGCCAAGCGCACACATGAGCACTGCCAAGGGCAGCAAAAACCGCCCAGTCAGGCAGATCAGGAAGAAGGTGGCATACAGCAGCACCTCTACCGATACGGACCAGATTGGCGCGTTGAAGGACCAGCCCTTTTCAAAGCCCCAGGCGGGGGCGAGGAAAACGTTCAGGATCGCGTGATAGGCATCGTTGGCCTGATAGACGAACGAGCTCGAGTGCATCGAGCCGTAGATCACCTGAAGGGCAGCTACGACCACGAAGGTCACGATATGAAGCGGATAGAGCCGGCTGAACCGGTCCAGAGCAAAACGATTTGCCGTAATGGACCTTTCCGAGATTTTTCTAGCGAACAGCCAGAAAAAAACGAATCCCGAGATCGAGAAAAACAGCTGAACCGCCAGGCCTCCATGACCATAAAGCCCTTTGAAGGTGGCAAAAAAAGGCTGTTGTGCAGCAACGAATGCAGAGGGATCATCGGCGACATAGAAAAAATGCTGCCAATGCCAGAACACGACACACAGCGCGGCGAGGCCTCGGAGGGTGTCTAGAGTGTAAAGACGGGCGGCTGAAGGGGGACTGGCGGTCATGGAAGCGTCGACTGTTGGGTGGGAATAATAAGGATAGGTTCGGCAGCCAACTTTACGACCTGATAAAAACTCGCACGTGGCGAGGTTGCAAAGTAATCTGCCAAGAGGCGAATGCTAACAGATCTAACAAGAGGCTGCCGCGTTTCGTTGCTATAGCAGCACAGATAGGGTATAAGGCCCAACTTCGACCAACTTAGAGATGAAAAATGGGGATTTTGAGACTGGTATTGGCCATGCTTGTGGTACTTGGCCATATGGATATCAATTTCCTAGGGCTGCACCTTGCCGTCAGTGCTGTTGTAGTATTCTACATATTGGCAGGGCATGTCGTCGCCAAGTTGTGGAACCGACAAGATAATCTAGTATTGTCTGAGCGTGCCAGTTGGTTCTATCGAGATAGATTTTTGAGGATCTATCCCCTTTATCTAGCAGCGCTGACCATGTCAGTAGTTCTATGGTGGCTAGGGGCAAAATCTATTTTTCTGGCCGTGAACCCATCGCTTTGGGCATGGCTTTCAAATATGTTGATCGTGCCTTTGAATTTTTACATGTTCACAGGGGGGAACGATTTCATGCTGGTTCCTCCGGCATGGTCATTAGGGGCCGAGTTACAGTTCTATATTCTATTGCCATTCTTGCTCAGCAGTCGCTATGCCGCGTGGGCATTCAGCCTCGCAACCTTCGGCTGCTACCTAGGTGCTCAGTTAGGGCTGTTGAATGCCGATTTTTATGGGTATCGCTTGCTGGCTGGGGTTGGCTTCATATTCATGCTAGGCGTGCTCGCGCACCGGGAAGATCCGGTTTCCCGGACAGGTGTAGGCCTGGCGTGGGCCGGTAGCGCTGGATATGTGAGTTTTTTAGCCCTGACTGGTCATTCGGCAGCATTCAATCTGGACGTTGCGCTTGGCATAACCGTTGGACTGCCTTTGCTTCTGCTGTTCCTAAAATTTCCGAAGTTTGGAACGTTAGGGGCAGTTCAACGGTACGCGGGGGAGATGTCTTATGGTGTATTTTTATTCCATTTTCCTGTGATCTGGTTATTGCAGATGTTGGGTCTCTATTCTAAGTCCAATGCATGGTTAGTCATTCTCATTTCGGCCGCAGTAGCGTGGGGATGTCATGTTGCTATTGAGCGGCCTATATGGAGAAGGCTGCGTCCGATTGCACAAAAATAAACCTGGATCAAAACTACATCCGGTCCGGAATTGCCGAGTAGTCTCTTCAGCTGGTTCAGCCACCCGTTGCTATTTATTAAAACAGCTTTTGACCCATCGCAAAGGCGCGGTCAAACGCCAACTGGTAGACTGGTATACGGCGTCTAGGCTGGCTTGGTGATGCGACTTGAGCCGCTCCAGCTCGGGTGAGGGCGGCAACGCGGATGCGGAGTTGCCAAAGCGTATGTTGATCGTGAGCATTTTATACATCTCACAAACATAAGACAAAAAGCTAATTCAGGCACGCGATGCGGGTTAGAAGTTCCACGGCAGTAAGTCTTCGCGATCTTCAACCAACGTCGCCGGTGGCATGCGTTTGAGTGCGTGGCACGTTCACAAATATGGCTCTTAGCCGTTGGCTTCAACAGTCTCGATCAGGCGGTAATGTGGAGCACTGGCCGTAGCGCTTGTACACGTCGCTAGACTGCCAGCTCTTTCTTCCTATAGCGAAGGGACAGGTAGTGCGTTCAGCGACGCTGTTGTCAAGTGATAAGTAGCTTTACTCGACGTACCGTTCCAGCTTCTTCCATTTACTTGCACGGTAGCGTGTGGCTTTGGACAACGCATTCTGCGCTGTGCCCTGTTACTGCGTTTTTTCGATCCAGCTTTTCATCTGAACCTGCACCGGCAGGCTATGTTCGTGACGATCGATTTTAAGTTCAACGCTACTACAAGCCTTAGAATCTTGCTCAACGGCATAAAGCTTATTCGCTTGATTCAGCGCAATATTTGCTCACACTGGCTTGCCTTTGAAATGCGCTTTCTGTTCTTAAACGAATTTGCCAAGTAGATAAACACAACAACTCAATCAGTTGACTATGTAGTACGTCGCGCCTACTGTGGGTTTGTAACAATCCCTCAGTACTCTAAATACAAAGCGATGACGCCGAATCAGAAGGTTCGGCGTCTTTTCTATGTGGCTAATCACGCATAGTTTGGAGCTTGGTAGTCCATTGTTAAGGTTTTTGTGGAGGAGGAGTACTATAGGTGGCATCTAAACTCTTATTATCAACCACCAAAGCTCTCGCTCCAACAACATGGCGGGCACCTAAAACATTATGTGCTGGAGGTCTCTTATTAATTATACACATAGAGTTGACAAACTCAACAGAATGGATATCTGTTAGAACTTCTTCGTTGAGCAGTTCTGGTGTCAAGCTGCAGTCTTCCAAGTATTGAGTTCTAGAGAGGGTATTGCCCCAATGCTCATGATTTATAACGTCTGAAAGTCTTTTCAAAAAGTTCATGGATGATTTTTGATAGGCTAGTCCCCCATCAAACTGAGTCCAGTAGCTGCAATGGAGATCCTCAACTATATATACTCCGTCATAATTTAATCTCGGGAAATATTTCAAGAAGGATGTGATAATGTCTGCGCTTGTGTGAGATCCATCATCAATAATAATGTCGAACGTCGAGCATTTTGTATCTATCTCCGATAAAGTAGCATCGGAGTTGGCGTCGCCCACTATTATGGATATCTTCTTGCTATCGTATACAACCATTTCGCATGCAGGGTTTACATCGCAACCCAATATGCAATTGGCGTTCTGGAAAAACTTTTCCCATATTTCTAGGGAACCGCCATTCTGTACGCCGATCTCGAGCAAGTTAACTTCTTTTTCGAGAAACCTCGTGAGGATACGGTTGTAGATGTGGAGGTATATGTCCCATTTGTCAGAGACGTTTCCCGAGTGACTTGAGTAAAGTTGCGCCAAACTAGGTCTCATGTTGTTCATGTGTTTGCTCAATATTATAAGTTTATCTAGTTTTTTCGTTGTAGATCTCGTTGAATGTTCGTTCGCAATTTAGATCGTCGCGGTAGTAGAAAAACTTCTCGTTTTTTGGTTTTGGCGCTTGAGCGCTAGAAGTTCCGAGAGCTTTTACTACAGATGCGCAGCTTTCAGCAGTGATTCCTGGCTGAATTTTCTTGAATAGTTTGGTAGTCGTATAGTGGCCGTCGATGAAGTCCGAAGGGATATAGAATATGGGGCGTCGCCCCTTGTGGTATGCGAAATCGTAACCCACAGAGCTGTAGTCTGTGATCAGATGTTGAGCGGCATTGAATAGTCTGTTGAAGGTTGTTGTATCATTATTGTTTACGAATCTTATTCTCTTGTTTATTCCCCTCAGAATTGCGGCCAGGCACTCTACATGTTGGTGAGGAATGGAGTTGTGAATGAAATAGTAAAGTTCTAGGTTGGGGCGATCAATCGTTATTTTCGCGATCAGCTGTTTTATTTGAAGTACATACGTGGAATGAATAAATTCAGCAAGATCTGATTTGAAAAGATTCTTCCGCCAAGTGAAAAACAAAATTAATATATTGCTTTGCAGTGGTTGTGAATTAGCCCATTTATCCATTCTTGGATAGCCAGAATTTATTATTCGCTTATGCCCTAATGCCTTGAAGTTTTCACTTTCAAACTTCGAGCATGCAATGATGCCGCTAGACCGATTGCCATTGTATGCTGCGATTTCGTAAGAATCCTTGTCGCCGGCTGAAATACCATGCCACATAAGGAACAGCTTGTATCTCAAAGCGATCATGTGGATATCCCTAAAGGCCCCGTGGAGTAGGGCGGGATAACCAAAAGCGCAAAATAGATCTTTAGCTTCAATAAGTAATTCTTTGTGTCGAGCCGATCCGCGCTCTACTAGATGGTTTTGTAACTTCCTGTCCTGCTCTTGAGCTATAACTTCCTTGGATGTAATGTAAAAACAATTTTCATTTTTGCTTAAGGAGTATTTGAAAAATTCATAAGCGTTGTCCGAGGTCAGAGAATCTCGTTCAGTGAACAGGCTATATTTTGCGGCTGGCTGTTTGGACAGTATTTGAGTATAGAGCTCTTTATCAGCTGCGCTATACTTTGATGAAAGCATGATGGAGATGATCGATTGGTCCTTGGTCTCAATATGTAGGGTTTTTCCCTCTATTCGCGGGTATACGTCCATTTCTCGATGATTCATGAAGTCAAAGCAGGGTACATCCCCATACAGATATTTGATGGTTACCAAATGTCCTTCATTCGTAAAACTAAGGGTTGCGCCTCTATGGATTAATGTCTCACAGAACCTGAATATATATGTAAATAAACCTTGGCTTTTATTGGCTTCAATCAGACCTTTATAAGGCTTGCATATGGATGAGTTAGTATCTGCTGCAAACAGTTGATACAGCTCCCCGCCGGATGTTAGCAAGATTTCTAATGCATTATATCTGTACTCTGAAACCGAAAAAAAATAGATCGTGCCATCTATTATATCGGTATCGACAATCTTAAGTGCACTTTCAGGGCTAATTGCAGGATTATAAGACTCGGTAGGTGTTACAACATTTTTTTGCAATTCAAAGGGAAAGCCTTTTGCTTTAAAAATACCGTTTACAATACCGCTACGCTCAGGCGAAAGGCCTGGGAGCATGCTTTTCTTGAAGAATAATGAATTATTGAGCACATCCATACACTCGCGCGCCACGGGATTTAGGCCTGCTGTAGATTTGTACATTGCGACGGGTGTATGGCCATTTTCGGACAGAAGCTTAGACATGCCCATTTCGTAATTTATGATAATATCAATCTTGTTTTTTTCGTGTTTTACGGAATATATGAATTCTTTCCAGAATGAGGAGTTGAAAATATCTTTGTGTAAAGTTAAAAAATAGCTTTGGATATGGGGTGAAAATAACGAGTTGCCGTGCGAGTTAATATCCCTAAACCCGTAGTTGTTTATTGTGATTCCATAGAAGGACGGATCTCCATCTAGTTTGCGCATTTCAAAAAAACTATTGATGTCGCCGCAGGGGCCTACTATAGAGTCGTTAGCGATTAGAATTTCGTCGACATTTTTTAATACACCAGATGCATCTGCATATGCGTATGCCCGCTTATACGATCCGAAGTCATACTCTTGATGCCTTTCAAATCTTGCATAAATAACAAGATCTTTGAATTTTTCAACTTCACTTGGTCTTAGGCCACAGTCTCCAACGAGAATAATGCCATCAGTGACCTTCCGAATGGCAGTCAGCAAATAAAGAGTTTCTTGGGCGATAAGCCCGTCAGCGCTGTAAAAAGCAAAGATGCAAATTCTTTTATTTGTATATTGGACTGCATTTGGATTTTCGTATTCCAGATAGTGCGTTTCTGGATGGGCTACGCCTATGGATCTTCCTTCGGATTTGCCATGTAGTTCGTAATGAAGAAGAGCCGGAACGTTTGCTTCAGCTACATCCTTATAGCTCTCGAGATATAGATTCGAATTGAATCGGGGAGAAGGTATGCGTTTGATGTCGCCTGATGTGACATAGTCAATGCAGGCTTCAATACGCGAAGTGAATGTTTTATTATGCCTTGAGGTGTAGTATTTATGATCGAAGTATTCCGAGTTATAAATGACTTCAATATTATATGGAAGTATTATTCTTCCTTCGCTACGCCCATGTAATTCATAATGAACAAGAGGGTTTATGTCTAGTCGCGCGACGTCGGGGTAAATCGTCAAATAAAGTTTTGTACTAAATAGTTCGGATGGGGCTCTGTTTTGCCTCCATCCGTAGCAAGTAAAGTGTTGACAGAAATCGATATTCAGAGATTTGAGGTCATTTTGATTATCGCAATACCATTGCTCATCAAAATAAATAGAATTCTTGACAATTAAGAGTGCTTCATCTTTGGTTGTAATTTCGGGTTTCGATGCGACTTTATCTTTAAGCAATGTCATGATTAATCTTTCCTACTAAATGTCAAGTCAGGCTGTTCAAGTTACATGCCATTAGCTGGCATCATGTAGCTAAGGCGCTAATCATTTCCCAGCCATCTAATGCTAGCTGCATCGTAGGTCATGAAGCATTTTAGGCTCGAAAGCGCTTGCAGGTAGGAATCTTCATCATGTTTCAGTAGCGATTTTATAAATGTCTTCATCAAAAAATTATGTCAGGTATGATTACGTGATAGTCGAGATATCGAGTTCTTTATACTTAAGTATTGCGGTAAGCCTATAGAACAACGTTTACCCGAGGCCTCTCAAAGGGGCTAATGCAGTTCTTTTTGTTTTGCTAAATGCTGAAATCAAATTTCGAGGTTTCGGCGCGGTTTCTTCATTAGAACTTTCCGGAGCCTCTTTAAGTCCTGTTTTAATTTCAAAAGGTGCTGATTTCCCTGAGGAGCGGATAGCTCTGGCATGATTATTCAAATATCCCTTCGGGGGAAGTGACAAGCCCTCGTATGGACCCGTCAAATAGTCGTGACTTAACTCAGGATGGTAATGCGGATCAACTTGTCCTTTGCTTGTCCAAGCTTCACGGAAAAAAGCTTGCTCTCTTTGTGAGCGGGCGATACGGTCGGCTGTCGAGTCTTTGCCTCTGCTTGCAGACTCGGCATGAATCAATTTCGCATGCGCGACCCATAATACTTTGTTCCCCAGTTCTTTAATCCGAATGCAGAGATCTACGTCGTTGAACGCAATAGGCAACGCGTGCTCGTCCATACCGCCTACATTTAAATAGGTAGATTTTCGCAGTAGTAAACATGCCCCGGTGACTGCAGATGTGCATCGAGCCAGTTGGTTGAAACCCAAGTATCCAGCGTCTTCATTTACGGTATGATTTCCAGCGTGTGCGGCTAGTCCGTTTATTCCGATAACGACGCCGCCGTGTTGGACCATACCATTTGGCCATAGCAGCTTAGCCCCAACAACGCCGATACCGGGTCTTAGGACATTGCTGACTAGCTCTTTCATCCAGTCATCAGATAGTATTTCAATATCATTATTAAGTAGGCAGATATACTCGCCGGTTGCAATCTCAGCGGCGCGATTATTTACCGCTGGATAATTGAATGCGTGCGGATGTGGCAATATCACCACTCCTCGCGCTTTCAAATCTTCCAAATAGGCCAGCGTTTCCAAATCATTTGAGTTGTTATCTACAATGATTATTTCGAGGTGTGGGTAGTCTGTTTTATTCAGCACGCCTTCAACACACGTTCTTAATAGCTTCAGCTGATCGCGTGTAGGGATGATCACCGAGACCTTTGGTAACTTAGCAGGCAACGTCCACCGTGCTTTCAGTAGGCTGGGGAAATGGGTCACGCTCTCGACAGTTGAGCCTTTAATCAAGGAATCCACCAACCAGCCCATGGCAGCTTTCCGGATTATGCATTGACGTGTTTCTTGAGGTGAGTTAGGACGACCTGCATGGCGGTGGTAAATCACTTTAACAACGTGGACGATCTTTAGCTCAGAGCGATCAGTTAATAAAGCAACGGTCGCGAGCAACATTTGCCAATGGAGTTGCTTACTGGAGAGGCTATTTTTGGCGAATAAAACGGCTTGCTCAAGAAAGCTAGTTTTGAAAATAGCCCCTGGCGTAAACACGTCTGCACCAATGAACAGATCAATGTCCCACACCGGCTTAAGCCAAGGAGAAGACCGCTTTCCATCGAGCCCGTCACAGTCACAATCGCCATACCCCCAGGCCGCGCCGTCTTTCAATACTGGAATGAGATGATCAAGCGCATGGCTCGCCAATCGATCTCCAGAGCTAACAGGAACGATACTCTCGCAGCCCTGTTCGATGAGTCGTTTCATACCTGGTAATACATCTGATGCATCAGTCACTTCGATCGCTTTTGGCGCGTGTCTCTGTTGAAGAGCGCTCAGTATGGAAATGGCGTCCATTTCTGTATTGCCTTCGCTAATGACTAACACGCCACATCTGCCTTCTAGCCGCAAATTCAGCGGTTCGGGCTTCTGGAAAACCTCAAACCACTCAGGGTAGTGATGAAAGCCTGCGCTCTTGGGCAATAAAAGTTCTTGATGGCCAGCGACTTGGGCAAGCAGTTCCAGTTTCGCTTCATCACCACCGCTTTCGCGATTGTTACGTAGAAGAGCTTCCACACCCTCCGGCCAGCAGCACAATGTCAACGGGCTTCCCGACAGTGCCTGGCCCAAGTCGTTGTGCACTTCGAGAGTATGGACGTTTCCGTCAGCGAGTGCCCACGGCAAATCGAGTTCGAATCCGTGGTGCCGGCTGGCCTTATAAGCTAGGGCGTGATGCAAACGATCCGCTGTGACCGTTGCCAGAATGTGGGTACCCTCTCGAACCGTAACGGTGACTGCGCGATTCGGATCGGTACCATCGAAAGCCCATCCACTGACTTTCAGTCCGCCGGTGTGCCATACCTGAGAGGCAGCCGGGGCCGGATCGATAGGAGCGGGGGCAGGAAGCTGGATCGTTCCTTCCATCCATTCTTCCTGATTGGCGATGCGGGCCGAAATGATCTTGCCATCGGCCAGCCAACTTTCACGCAGCTGGACGGCGAAGCCGTTGAAATCGTCGCCTGAGTTCACGCCTGGGTGGAATTCGTTGGCGTGTGCGAAGGCTACGCTGTTGCCATCGATGTAGATCTCGACCACAAGACGCAGATCAGGCTTTGCAGGGTCTAGAGCCCACCCTTGGAGCACATCGCCGTACAACCCTGTGATTCGGCCGCAGGTACGGGAAGTTGTGTTTTGATCGTTCATAGTTCTGTCAGGCTCGAAGCCTTTGTCCTTGATTTATCCGTTTGCACGGATGCGCGCGCATCGGCTTCGTTTGTGGTGTCTATGAGCAGCAGGTGGAGCGGCAAACCGTAGCGCTCTACCAGGATTCGAGAATAAGGAACGGTGTCGGCTCCAGGATTCAAGCTGACCAGGCAGTGGCATCCGCTCAAGGCTACCCACTGTGCAGCGTCCAGGTCTTTTGGCACGACCAGGCCAAGCACCGTGCCCGTAGAACGCAGCGCTCCCAATGCGGGGCTGTCGCCGAAAACGCACAGTATGTTGGGTGCGGAGCTCTTGCGAAGTCTGCGTGCCAAATCGAGCCACTTATGTAGTATTTCGGGGTGAGACAAATCGTCGGCGATCATCGCACGCTGATTCAGAACAGCGGCTGTCGCGCCGGCTACATTGATAGAGGGTACTTTTGCGACGGACGTGCGGATGCCCACATCGGACAGAAGACGCTGTAGTACCGCAGGCACCTGAGCGCTACCGTTGCAGAGCAATTCCCCCAAGCCGACTGTAGCAAGTGCTGTCATGGTTTGACGCAGTACTTCGGTGTCTTTTGGCAAACTGTATTCGAGCAAGGTCATCAGGGGCTTTGTCGAAGCCTTGATCGCGACCATGACACCTGCATCGCCTTGGCGGTAGGTGAGCATGAAGGGAGCGTCGTCGCCAGCTTGCGAGTGCAGGTACAGTGGGGCCGAAGACCCGCGGCTGAACACTTCGTTTTTGAGCCATTGGTAAACCTTGGGTAGATGCGCACATTGCAGAGCGTTGCGTGCTGGCCGAAGTGGGTCACGTTTGCAGAATGCTTCGTAGTCGGCTTCAGCCGTAGGAAAACGAATGCGCAATATGGCGTTGTTGTAAGCCACCCGTAGCGTTTTCTCTTCCTTGAAAGAGACTCCGCCCCTGTGGGCCACGAACACGTTAGGTGCTCCTACATGGCGGAAGCCGTGCTGACGCGCTCGCAGGCACCAGTCGGTTTCTTCGCCGTACCCACGGCTTAGATGCACCTCGTCTAAATAGCCTACGGTATCCAGCGCCGTGCGCTTGATATAGAGACAAAAACCGCATCCGGTTTCCAACTCCACTGCAGGGCTATCCGCCTCGCGAGCCAGGTTATCGATCTTGGTGTGCTCGGCGGCACTTGGCATAGGTGCACTGACACGGCTGACCGGAAAGCTCATCAGCTCGCCATTGTTTGTGAAAGGTGTAACTGATGCGATATCGCCAGACGCATAGGCCTTTTTACGAAGGCGGTCCAGCCAATCGCCATGTACGCGCGTGTCGGCATTTAGCCAGACCACATCTTGTAGACCGCCAATCGCCATGGCGCGGTTCATGTTGCGGATGAAACCCAGATTAACCGGATTTTGAATGAGCTTGATCTTGCCTTTGCTGGCCAGAATCTTGAGGGCTTTTTGCAATGCCGGAATAGGAGTTGCGTCATCCAGGACGACAATTCTGTGGGGTGTCCGATTCAGCTTGCGAGATGCGATCGCGCTATTGATGCATTCAAGCGTTTCTTCGAGACCACCATAGACCGGAATCAGCACATCTACCGGCTGGTTTTCACCTGCTCCTGCAAGCGCCAGAGGAGGGACGAATGTCGGCATCGCCGATACCGGACTGCCCAGCAGCTGGACGCCCGCTGCGAAATGCACGTGTACCGCCGGCGTGGGGTTGGGGACCTTGATTCGAATGCCGCCGTGAGTGGAAGGAAGGCCGACAGCTGTCAGCAACGGGTGTGCCAGATTCGCCGTAACGCTCATCGCCTGGTCGTTGGCTTCGAGGTGCAGGGTAGGGGCCGTTTGCGGATCTCTCAGGTCGACTGCCCAGCCCTGGATTTCCTTTTCATCAGGATTGAAGCGAACTACTCCGACAGTGGAGGCAGTATCGGGCTGGGCGAGCAGCAACTTGAGGACGAGCGAGAGCTCGGCTGCGTCAGTGATATCGGGAAGGTGAGCAAGGATAGACGCGCGCAGATCCTGAGGTGATTCTGACTGGCTGCGAGCTTGCCACAGGGTCATCCGCAACGAGGCATCGTTGGGGTTTTTCTGCCAAGCCGCACTCAGGTATTTCTTCGCGGTTTCAGGTTGGTTCTGGAGCAGAATGCAGCGGCCGACCAACGCATGTACGTCTGGCCGATGGGGCAGGAGATGAGCTGCGTTACTTAGAAAAATAAATGCCAGCTGAGGATCGTGCGACAACGCATCGATACCTTTCCAGATCAGAGCCTCCGGTCGGTATTCGGATGTCTGCATCGCGCGTTCCAGCGCTACAGCGGCGAGGTCATGCTCATTGGCCTGACGGTGGCGGTGAAAAATGTCCATGAGCGTTTCTCGCTCACGATCAAGGTTTCTGGACATGGGCTGTTCGATTCGCCATTCAAAATAAAAAGAAGGGCGACCCTAAAGTCGCCCCTTTTTTTCAGAACACGCCCAGCCTTTCAGCTGGACGTATCTTCAACTCGGCAGGGTGAGTTACACCGCGCCGTGCAGTACTACAACGTTGTCGATGTGAGCGATCGCTTCCTGCGAACCGATGATGCCGATGGCAACGTCAGCCTGAGTAGCGCCGTTGGCCAGAGCCTCGACCCAACCTGCTTTACCAGCAACGTCGGCTGCAGCCTGATCTTCGGTACGGCCCAGTGCTTTGACGTACAGGTCGTTCAGGAAGTTGTCAGTCGACTTCTCAGCAGCTTCGGACGAACCGAGGATGCCTGCAGCCACTTCGGCACGGCTTGCACCGTTGACCAGTTGACCGACCCAAGCGGACAAGCCGTCTTCGCCTGCATCACGGCCCAGAGCGGCAGTGTACAGAGCTTGGACGAATTCGCCGTTGCCGCTGTCTTGGGCGATGGCTTCTTGCGAAGTTGCAATGCCGGTGACAACGTCTACGAGCGAACCACCGCTGGCCAACACGCTCAGCCAGTTTTGAGCGCCAGCGGCGTCTTCACCGATGTTGCGGCCCAGCAGGGCACCGTACAGGGTGTCGATGAACGCGGTGTTGTCACCATCGGTGTACTCGCCAGAGTTCAGGAAGTTCTGAGCAATGGTGTTCAACGAAGTACCTTCGTTGACCTGAGTAGTCCACTGTTTGGCGCCAGCAACGTCGGCGTCACGGCCGAGGATACCGTCGTACAGACGCAGTGCAGCAGCTTCGGCTTCGTTGTGAGCCAGCGCAACGGTGCTGATGACGCCAGCGGTGTCGGTGAAGCTCAGGAACTCGGCGTTGGTGATGGCCGCGGTTTGACCCAGACCTTGAGCGCCGTTCAGCGTGACGTTGAAGTTGTTGCCTGTAACGAAGCTGTAGTTGGCGGAAGAGCCTTCCAACTGAACGACGTCATAGCCAGCGCCGGTGTTCACTACGTCAGAGTGGTTTACGCCGCTCAGAACGATGGTGTCATTGCCGGTACCGGTGGTGATGACGTTGTTGCCCAGGCCAGCGACTACGGTGTTGTTGCCGTTGCCAGTGGTGATGACGTCGTTACCGAAGCCAGCGTCGATGTAGGTGTTCTGATCGCCAGTTACGGTGATGATGTCGTCGCCGTTGCCGGTTTTGACCAGGAATTCAACAGCAGTAGCAGGATCAGCGGCAACAGCGGCGGCTGCGATGCTGAATGCGCTGAAACTCGACACTTCTTCAGCCGGAGCTACTGGAGCTACAGGAGCAGCAGCAACAGGGTTGAAAGTGACGTTCAGGTTGGCATTGCTGTCCAGTACGAACGCTTTGGCCGAGGCCAGCGAATCAGGAATGGCCAAGGTAACGGTGTCGCCAGTACGGCCAGCGACAGTACCGGTTACGACTTCAGCAGCAGCAGTCTGACCAGTTGGAGTCAGAGGAGCCGAAACGCCATCCCAGCTAGCCAGGTTGACGGTGGCAGCTGTTTCCAAGCTCAGCAGGGTGCTGATCGCGGCCGCGGTAGCGGACGAGAAGTTGGTACCGGTCAGAGTGGTCTGGAACGATTCGGACGAAATAGGGCTGTCGTATTGCATGTGTAATTCCTGTTACTTCAGGCCATCTGGCCCGTGCTGCTGATTTTCTGCTTCAATGCAGAGTTTTCCCACGGAGACTTATTGCGGGGAGCGTTCATCTTCGTGACGGGATCTATGGAGAGATGCAGCGCCACCAGAGGCTCGGTGCCTGTGGGGCCATACATCATCTGGTTGGCCACGACGAGTTGCGGCGAGGAGCCGGAGAACACGATGTGGCCAGACAATTCGTAGAGGCAGCGGTTGGGACCGACCAGGCTGAAGCCTGCCGAAATCAGCGGAGAGGCTTTGCCGCGTGTCCCGGTGAAGGTGCCGGCAGCCACGTTGGGGCTTGGGCCCGAACCAGCGACTGTTGAGGTGTAGACGAGATCCACGCCTTCTGGCTTGTTTTCCCAGATGACGCAAAAACCTTCCAGGCGTTTCGTGCCGTCATGCTCACCCACCCACCCTTTGGTGGATTCAACGTCGCCTGCGCCCTGGAGGTGCGCGATGAGCTTGAGCGTGGCGGGGGAGGCTGTTGCCGCGAGTGCCGGGCTGGGCTCTGGGGTCGCAACGACAGAGAAATTGCGCATGATGGCAGGAGAGGTGTCTATACGGTCGATGCGCAGATCTATCGGATCAATTTCAGCATCGAACATGTGATATTCGGTGATCAGAACAGTGGCCACACCACTTTTGACACGGGCAACTATTGTGTCGCCCAAGTGTGTAAGCATGTTCTTGCTCACACCCTCAGCCGGGAAGAAGTCGATGGACCCTTTGCCCAAAGGCGCTTGTTGTAGTGCGATGCAAACAGGCTTGTCTGCAGGGGGCTGCGAAGCATAACGAAAGATGTACATTCCAGGCTCTAGCAGGGTGACCCGCGAGCTGATCTTCAATCCATCTAGTGCATGCGAAGGCAGTGACATGAAATTCCGATTTCCTGTTGGCTTGAACACACTGTGCCATTGAGAAATGACAATCCCGAAACAATAACGTGGCCAGTGGCGGCGTCCCTTCGAGCGAGAATGATTGAGCCAGAGAGGGGAGGTTGTCAATCGTCGCGTGAAAAAAATCTTACATTCCCGATCAAACCACCCTTGGAGGGGTTGGCTGGGGGGGCTAGCTTAGGGCAAGTGGTTTACAAGTAGCCACCTGGCCACTATGGAGGCGCAATGAAAATCTACTATAAAACCTTCAAAATCATAGGCTTATGACAACTAAGCATTTGTAATATTTAATTACGACAAATTTCAGTCGCAATATTAGTGGCACTAAGCTATTACCTACAGCTGCATCGGAATCTTCCACTTGACAGACCATAATTGATCGGATGTGCGGCGATGGTTTAAATCTGCCTTTTAGTTCCGATCCGTGAGGCGGTCCATGGGGAGCCCAAAGTTTCATGCACAAACTGAATAAAAAATTAAGAAAAAAACCGTAGTGCTGCACCGTCCGGTTCCATATGCTGCCCATGTTTTGATCCGCACTACTGGCCCCATAATGGGGGTAGCGGCAGAACCTCCTATCAAACGGAAGCGAGTGGTACACTGCGCATCGTTTTCGCCATTTTTTCAGTACGGATACTATGAGTCGGTCACACGAGAATAATCTGCAAGCGGCTTTAAAGGCCTGTAAAACCAGCTTCCTCTCGGTAGGTTTCTTCAGTTTCTTCGTCAATGCGTTGATGCTGGTTCCAACCTTCTACATGATCCAAGTGTCCGGCAGGGTGGTTCCTGCCAGCAGCACTTCCACGTTGGTGATGCTCACACTGATCCTCACCATTCTCATGATCACCATGGGTTCGCTCGAGTGGGTACGCTCGAGAATCATGGTGCGCATCAGCAACCGGCTCGACGTGCTTCTGAGTCGGGATGTGTACCGGGCCAGTTTCAAGCGCGCACTGAATAGCGGGGGGATGGATGCCACGGCCCAGTCGTTGAATGACCTGACGTCGCTCCGGCAGTTTCTGACCGGGCCCGGCTTGTTTGCGTTCTTCGATGCTCCCTGGTTTCCGATCTACACCGCCGTGATGTTCCTTTTCCATCCGTGGTTCGGCTGGATGACCGTGGCGTCAGGTCTGGTTCTGGTCGTGCTGGCTTTCGTCAATCACCGCTATACAGCGAACACCCTTGCCGCCGCCAACAAGGAGAGCGTCAGCTCCAACGTCACTACTAACAAGACGCTCCGCAATGCGGAAGTCATCGAGTCCATGGGGATGCTTGAAACCCTCATGAACAGATGGGCGGTTCGCCAACGCAAGGTGCTGATGCTGCAGTCGGAGGCGAGTGACAAGGGCGGGACCATTACCTCGATTTCCAGGACGTTCCGCAATTGGGCCCAATCGATCATGCTGGGCATCGGCGCCTATCTGGTGATCACTCATCAGGTGACACCGGGCCTGATGATGGCGGGCTCCTTGCTGCTGGGCCGTGCGCTGTCTCCCATCGACCAGATGATCGGCAGCTGGAAAGGGTTCATCGCTGCGAAGGTTCAGTACGGCCGTCTCAGCGACGTACTGAACAAACTCAACGCAGAACCGGAGCGCATGCCGCTTCCGGCGCCGCAAGGGCACATTCAGGTCGAGAATCTGGTTGTAGCGCCCCCGGGAGCCAAGGCTCCGGTGATCCGCAATATCAGCTTCGTTGCACCTGCCGGATCGATTGTCGGCATCGTCGGGCCGAGCGCGGCGGGCAAGTCGACATTGGTGCGCGCCTTGATGGGCATCTGGCCGACGCAGCACGGTGTGGTTCGACTCGATGGTGCTGATATCAGCAGTTGGGACAAGCACGAGCTTGGGCCCTATGTGGGTTATCTGCCTCAGGACATCGAGCTTTTCGAGGGCACCATCAGCGACAACATCTCCCGTTTTGAAAAGATCATCCCCGAAAAAGTGGTACAGGCCGCGCAGACCGCTGGCGTCCACGAGATGGTGCTGATGCTCCCTGACGGCTATGACACCGTGATCGGTAGCGATGGCATCAACCTTTCGGGCGGTCAGCGTCAGCGAATTGGTCTGGCCCGTGCCATCTACGGCAATCCGCGTCTTATCGTGCTCGATGAGCCTAACTCCAACCTCGACGAGGTGGGTGAGCGCGCACTCAGTGTTGCATTGCAGAAGATCAAGGAGACAGGCGCCACCGTCTTCATCGTCTCCCATCGACCCAATATCCTTTCGCGGCTAGACCGCATTTTGGTGATGTCCAATGGGACGATCTCGCTCTATGGCGAGCGTGACAAGGTCATTGCCGAGCTCGCAGCTCAACAGGCGAAAGGTCAGGCCCGTGTTGCCCAACCCGGCCCAGGCCCAAGCACGAACGGTGCGACAGCGCCCGCTGCGCCTAATCCGCCGGCACCTCCTGCAGGCCCAGGCGCGCAGGCGCCCGCTGCTTCCGCACCCAACGGCGCTTGAAAGGAATTCATCAGTGACCAGCAAGGCTATTACGACGTTCGATCACAACTTCGATGACATGCCCACGTCCGATCGCGGCATCAGGCGCATTGGCATGACTATCGTGTTTGTCACCTTTGGCATCTTCGGTACATGGGCTGCGGTAGCACCGTTGGGAAACTCAGTGCACGGCGTGGGAAATGTCACCGTGCAGAGCTATCGCAAGACCGTTCAGCATCTGGAGGGCGGCATCGTCAAGGAGCTGCTCGCCCGCGACGGTGACATGGTCAAGCAAGGTGACCCGCTGATCGTGCTCGACGAAGGACAGTTGAGCAGCGAGTACGAGTCGACCCGCAATCAGTTGATCGTAGCTCGCTACAAGGAAGCGCGTTTGCGTGCAGAGCGCGACGGCTTGCAAGCCATCCCGCCCGTGGTCCTGACGGGCACGGATTCGGAGCGGGCGCAGGAAGCGCTGGCCGGTGAGCAGCAGGTGTTCAGTGCTCGACACGATTCGCGGCTGAGTGAGATTTCGGTGCAGCGCGAACGTATCAGTCAGTTGAAGCAGCAGATACTGGGTCTGCAAGATATGATCAGAACCAAGCAGAATCTGGAAAAATCCTATAGCGGCGAGATCGTCCAGCTCAAGGATCTGCTCTCTCAAGGCTTCGTCGACAATCAGCGTTTGCTGGAACAGCAGCGCCGCTTGGACATGCTCAAGACGGAAGTGGCCGACCACCAGTCCACTATTGTGAAAACCCGCCTGCAGATCAGCGAAACGGAAATGCAGATTGTGCAGTTGAACAAGAAATTCAGCTCGGACGTGGCCAATGAGTTGTCTGGCGTGCAGGCTCAGGTGTTCGACCTGCAAGAGAAAGAGAGCGCATTGAGCGATCGCCTTTCTCGTGTAGTCATTCGGGCGCCAGAGAGTGGCATGGTGCTGGACATGAAAGTGCACACGGTCGGCGGCGTTGTCAGTGCGGCCACTCCACTGCTGGATATCGTGCCAGCGTCTGCCGAGCTCATCGTCGAGGCACACGTCGCACCGAACGATATCGACCGCCTATCGCTGGGCAAGAAAGCCGACATTCGCTTCAGTGCGTTCAATAACTCGACTACGCCGGTGATCGAGGGCGAGGTGACGCGTATTTCGGCTGACGCCCTGAAAGACGAACGCTCGGGTGAGCCCTACTACCTGGTGCGAGTGAAGGTTTCCGACGATGGCATGAAGAAGCTCGGCGATCGCAAGTTGCAACCGGGGATGCCTGCTGAGGTGCTGATCAATGCCGGTGACCGCACCATGCTCGAGTATCTGCTCAAGCCCGCTCAGAACATGTTCGCCACGTCGATGATCGAGGAGTGACTGTGTCGCGTTTGTTACCTGGTGTGATGTTGAGCATGTTGGCGTTGCAGGCCGTTGGCGCCGAACCGCTGGTTCCCAACGATGTCCCGCCCAAGCCACCGGTGTCGGCTTCGACTTACGCACTGGACCTGGCCGGGCTGTACCGTGAGGCGCGCCTGGAAGACCCGCGCGTGCTGGCAGCCTATGCCCGGGCGCGGTCTGCTTCGGAGCAGCAGCGCGAAGCTTTGGGCGGCTTGCTGCCGCAGTTGTCGGCGCAGAGCAATTTCAACCGAATTCTGCGCAAGGACGACGCCGCGCGTGAGATCTATGACAACAAGAGCTATTCCCTGAGCTTGACGCAGTACCTGTACAACAAGACCGCGTGGGAAGGCTGGCAGAAGGCCAAGAGCGTTACGGCGCAGAAAGGCGCCCAGGCCGAAGATTCCCACGCCGAGGCCACGGTGGATCTGGCCAAGCGATACTTCATCGCGTTGGCCGCCGATGACGAACTGGAGCTGGTGCAGGCCGAGCGGCGGGCTACGCAGAAGAACCTGGATCGGATCAACATGCTCTACGAGCGGCAGATGGCCAAGATCACCGATCAGCTCGACCTGAAGGCGCGGGTGGACGCCTTGGCTGCGCAGGAAGTGGATGCGCGCAACCAGGTGCAGGTCAGTCGTGAGGCTTTGTCCGAGATTGTCGGTCGGCGAATCGACGAGCGGTTGAGTCGGGTGCGCAACGACGTGGCGTTGCAGGCGCCGACTGTGCCACTGGCCAATTTCGTGTCCCAGGCCATGGATGCCAACCCCTTGCTCAAGGCTTACCAGAGTGGCGCCGAAGCGGCCGATGCGGCGGTGCGCGAAGGCAAGGGCGGGCACTATCCGCAGCTGAGTGTGAGCCTGAGCGCTCAGCAAAGTGACGTGGGCTACGACAATACCTTGACGCCTCGCAGCGACAGCTACGTGGCGACGCTGGGGGTGAGGGTGCCGATCTACAGCGGCGGTTCCACGTCGGCACGGGTTCGGGGTTTGTACGATGACCAACTGGCTGCCGAGCAGGAACTCGAAGGTGTGCGTCGGCAGGTGGTGAAAGAAACGACCACGTCCTACCTGACTGCCCAGGCCAGTGTGGAAAAGATCCGCGCTAACAAGAACGCATTGTCTTCGGCGCAACAGTCGAGTGTGGCGGCGCAGAAGGCGTTTGCCTATGGCGTGGTGAATGCGGTGGATGTATTGACCAGTGTGCAGAACGAGTTCAAGGCGCGTAGGGATTTGCTGAGATCGCAGTACGACTTCATTACCAACCTGTTCATGTTGAATCGTTGGAGTGGCAAGTTGAACCAAGAGAGTGTCGACAGTGTCAACGTCTGGCTCAGCCCCGAGCCGGAACAAGGTTTGCCTGGCGGTGATGTAGCCAAGGTGAAAACCAAACCCTGATTGATGTTGTATCGTCGATGTAACAACTCTGTAGGAGCGGTCTGTGGCCGCGAACGGAACACCGCGATACATCAGTCAGTCCGTGGTGTTCTTTTCGCGGCCACGGACCGCTCCTACGGGATGCGAGCAGCGTGCGGTCTTCGGCTCGCGCCGGTGTTGGAGGCTGGGCTGAGCTGGCGGGTATATGTATACTCCGCGCTTTGTTAAGTCGAGCGCCGGTGCTTTGCGCGGCCGCAAGCGTTGTTCGGTTTCTCTTTCGCTGCCTTGTCGGCACTAAATGGAGTTGGTTAATTCGCATGAAAGCTATTGTCACTGGTATCACTGGTCAAGATGGCGCCTACCTGGCGGAACTGCTGCTGGAAAAGGGCTACACCGTATACGGCACTTACCGCCGTACCAGCTCCGTCAACTTCTGGCGTATCGAAGAGCTGGGTATCCAGAACAACCCTAACCTGCACCTGGTCGAGTACGACCTGACCGACCTGTCTGCCAGCATCCGTCTGCTGCAGACCACCGAAGCCACCGAGGTCTACAACCTCGCTGCGCAGAGCTTCGTTGGTGTTTCGTTCGAGCAGCCGCTGACCACCGCCGAAATCACCGGCCTGGGCGCTGTCAACCTGCTGGAAGCCATCCGCATCGTCAACCCGAAGGCGCGCTTCTACCAGGCTTCGACCTCCGAGATGTTCGGCAAGGTGCAGGCCATTCCTCAGATCGAGGAAACCCCGTTCTACCCGCGTAGCCCCTACGGTGTGGCCAAGCTGTATGCCCACTGGATGACCATCAACTACCGCGAGTCGTACGGCATCTTCGCCACCAGCGGCATCCTGTTCAACCACGAGTCGCCTCTGCGCGGCCGTGAGTTCGTGACCCGCAAGATCACCGACACCGTTGCCAAGATCAAGCTGGGCCTGCAGGAAACCCTGGAGCTGGGCAACATCGACGCCAAGCGTGACTGGGGTTTCGCCAAGGAGTACGTCGAAGGTATGTGGCGCATGCTGCAGGCCGACGAGCCGGACACTTTCGTGTTGGCCACCAACCGTACCGAAACCGTGCGTGACTTCGTCACCATGGCCTTCAAGGCCGTGGACATCGAGATCAAGTGGCAGGGCGAAGCTGAATCCGAGCAGGGCCTGTGTGCCAAGACCGGCAAGGTGCTGGTGTCGGTCAATCCGAAGTTCTACCGCCCAACCGAAGTTGACCTGCTGATCGGCAACCCGGCCAAGGCCAAGGCCGTATTGGGTTGGGAGCCGAAAACCTCGCTGGAAGAGCTGTGCCGGATGATGGTCGAGGCTGACCTGCGCCGCAACGAGAAAGGGTTTTCGTTCTGATGGCTAATGTCGGCAAACGCGCATTGATCACTGGTATCCAGGGTTTCACCGGCCGCTACATGGCTGCCGAGTTGCAAACCCACGGGTATGAAGTCATCGGCCTGGGCAGTCAGCCGTCGGAGGAGGCCGGTTATTACCAAGCCGACTTGAACGATGCGCCAAGGCTCAGCGCGTTGCTGGCAGAGCTGCAGCCCGATTACGTGGTTCACCTCGCCGCACTGGCGTTCGTGGGTCATGGCGTGGCTGATGCGTTCTATCAGGTCAACCTGATTGGTACGCGTAACCTGCTCGAAGCGGTTGCCGCTTCGGGCAAGGCGCCTGAATGTGTATTGCTGGCCAGTAGCGCCAATGTGTATGGCAATGCATCCGAAGGCATGCTGGACGAAGGCACGGCCCCCGCGCCGGCCAACGATTACGCCGTCAGCAAGCTGGCCATGGAATACATGGCCAGCTTGTGGCAAAACCGCTTGCCCATCGTTGTAACCCGGCCGTTCAACTACACCGGGGTGGGGCAGGCGGACAATTTTCTGTTGCCCAAGATCGTTTCGCACTTCCGCCGCAAGGCCGAGGTGATCGAGCTGGGCAACCTCGACGTGTGGCGCGACTTCAGCGACGTACGTGCGCTGGTCGCGGCCTACCGGGGGCTGCTGGAAAACAAGCCCCTGGGGCAGACCGTCAATGTCAGCTCGGGTGTCACCCATTCGCTGCGTGAAGTGATCGAATTGTGCGAAAGCATTACCGGCCATTCCATCCGTGTGGAAGTGAACCCGGCGTTCGTGCGCGCCAACGAAGTGAAGACGCTGTGCGGTGACAATACCCGCCTGCGTTCGCTTGTGGGCGACTGGCAGACGCCGCCGTTACGCGACACCCTGCAATGGATGTTGGCTGCCCAATAAATGAAGGTCGTCCTTTCGGTCGAGCCTGTGCGCTTTCCGCTGACGGGCATTGGGCGTTATACCTATGAGCTGGCGCGACGCCTGCAGAGCAGTCCGGAAATAACCGACCTGCAGTTCTTTGCCGGGCGCAGCTTCTTGCCGGCGCTGCCGAGTGCTGCGGACGCGTCCGGCAGCGGCTACAGCCTCAAGCGGGCAGTGCAGAAGAACTTTCTGGCCATCGAGGCCTATCGTCTGCTGATGCCATTGCTCAAGGCGCGTGCCCTGAAAGGGCATGGCGATTATCTGTATCACAGCCCCAATTATTACCTGCCGCCGTTCAAGGGGCCGCGCATTGCGACCTTTCACGACCTGTCGCCGTTTACCTGGTCCCAGTGTCACGCGCCGCAGCTGGCGCGCTACCTGCAGAAAGAGCTGCGGCTGACCTTGAAGCGTGCGGACCGCCTGATCACCGATTCCGAATTTACCCGGCGCGAACTGGCCGAGTATTTCGATTGGCCGCTCGAGCGGATCGATACCGTGCCGCTGGCCAGTTCGCCGGAGTTTCATCCGCGCAGCGCGGCGCAAACCGCTGAAGTGCTCGGGCGCTACGGGTTGAGCCACGAAGGCTACAGCCTGTTCGCCGGCACCATCGAGCCGCGCAAGAACATCGAGACACTGCTCACGGCCTACGAAACGCTGCCGCTGGCCACGCGCCAACGCTGGCCGTTGATCCTGGCCGGCTACCGAGGCTGGCAGAACGAGGCGATCTTTGCGCGCATCGAGTCGGCGCAGCGCCAGGGCTGGGCGCGCTATCTGGGCTTCGTGCCGGCCGAGGACTTGCCGGTGCTGTTCGCGGGCGCGCGGTTGTTTGCCTTTCCGTCGTTGTACGAGGGGTTTGGCCTGCCGGTGCTGGAGTCGATGAGTTCGGGCGTGCCGGTGGTCTGTGCCAATAACTCGTCCCTGTTGGAAGTGGCGGGCGAGGCGGCGCTGATGTGCGAGGCGATGGATATCGAAACCCTGGCGCAGCACATGGCCAAGGCGCTGGAAGACGACCCATGGCGCGCCGAGGCTCGGCAACGTGGTCTGGCCCACGCCGACGGATTCTCCTGGGACCGTTGTGCGGCGCAGACGTTGATATCCTATCGCCGCACGTTGGAAAGCCGATGATCAAGGTGCTGCACTTCTTCAAGACGTACTTTCCCGATTCCATGGGCGGTATCGAGCAGGTCATCTTTCAGCTTGCAGAGGGATGTGCCGCGGGCGGTGTGCAATCCGAAGTGTTGTACCTCAGCGAGCGCGGCGCGGCGCGTGGCGAACGGGTAGGGCACCATGTGGCCCACCGTGCCAAGCTCGATTTGCACGTGGCCTCGACCGGGTTTTCCTGGTCGGCGCTGGGCGACTTCAAGGAGTTGGCCAGCCAGGCGGATCTGATTCACTACCACTTCCCTTGGCCGTTCATGGATTTGGTGCATTTTGCCAGCCGCACCGTCAAGCCGTCGGTGGTCAGTTATCACTCCGACATCATCAAGCAGAAGACCCTGCTCAAGTTGTATCAGCCGTTGATGAATCGCTTCCTCGGGGCCATGGACCGCATCGTCGTGTCTTCACCCGACTACGCGGCCAGCAGCCCGGTGCTGCAGCGCTTCACTGAAAAGTTGTCAGTCATTCCGTTCGGGCTCGATCCCACCACATACCCCACGCCGTCTGCAGAGCGCATGGCGCATTGGCAGGCGCGCTTTCCCGGCAAGTTCTTTCTTTTCGTCGGTGCGCTGCGCTACTACAAGGGTCTGAACTACCTGCTCGATGCTGCCAAGGCGACCGGCTTGCCGGTGGTGATTCTTGGGGGTGGCCATCTGGAAGCTGAGCTCAAGGCCCATGCCCAGCAGCTTGAAGTGAGCAACGTGCATTTTCTCGGCGGTTTGCCGGATGAAGACAAGGCGGCGCTGCTGACCCTGTGCCACGCCTTCGTGTTTCCGTCGCACCTGCGTTCCGAGTCGTTCGGCATTTCGCTGCTTGAAGGCGCCATGTATGGCAAGCCGATGATTTCGTGCGACATCGGCAGCGGCATGAGCTACATCAACCGGGCCGGTGAAACCGGGCTGGTGAT